>Ga0081528_100732_pt1 | contig 11857 bp, 12 predicted proteins | sample HotLakmasection4_FD_71011 | JGI IMG/M metagenome (GOLD analysis project Ga0081528, IMG submission 71011) | Hypersaline microbial mat communities from Hot Lake, Washington, USA - Section #4 (SPADES assembly) (version 2) | ecosystem: Environmental > Aquatic > Non-marine Saline and Alkaline >...
GATCGCCGTGGCCGTCCTCGTCGCCGGCGGGGCCTTCCTGCTGACTCGTCGTGGCGTGCTGCGGCTCGTCCTCGGCTTCGTACTGCTCGGGCACGCGGGGGACCTGGGGCTGCTCGCTGCCGGCGGCGCGTCCCGGCGGGAGCCTGCCCTGCTCGGGGCCGGCCTCGACGTCGACGCCGCCGCCGACCCGCTGCCCCAGGCGTTCGTGCTCACCGCCATCGTCATCACCTTCGGCGTAACAGTGTTCCTACTCGGGCTCATCGCCACGGACGACTCCGACAGCGCTACCGGCGACGGCGAGGCGAGATGAGGGCTGCGCTCCCACTCGTCGTCGCCGTGCCGTTGCTCGCCGCTGTGCTGGCCATCGTGGTCGGGAGCCCGGCGCTGCGGCGCACCCTGTCCTTGGTCGTCCCGACGGCGGCCGCCACCGCCGGGGTCTGGCTCGTCGCGACGACCCGCGACGGCGACGTCGTGGCCACGCAGGTCGCCGGGTGGCTACCGGGCATCGCCATCCCGTTTGCGGCCGACCTGCTCAGCGCCCTCATGCTGACGGTGTCGGCTCTGCTGATCCTGGCGGGGACCGTGTTCGCGCTGGCCGCCGGTGAGGACGCCGACCCGTGGTTCGTCCCGCTGGTCCTCATGCTCAGCGCGGGGGTCTACGGCGCCTACCTGACCGCTGACCTGTTCAACCTCTTCGTGGCGATCGAGCTCGCCCTGCTGCCGTCCTACGTGCTGCTGTCCAAGCGTGGGACGGCGGGGGCGATCCGCGCCGGCCGGCTCTACCTCGTGGTCAACCTGACCGCCTCTACCGTCCTGCTCGGCGGCGTCGGTCTGGTGTACGCCTCCGCCGGCACGGTCAACCTGGCACAGCTGCAGGGGGTGGCCGCAGCGGCGACACCAGTGGCGGTGGCGACCGGGGTGGTCCTGGTCGCGTTGTCGGTGAAGGCGGCACTGGTACCGGTGCACGGCTGGTTGCCCAGCACCTACCCAGCAGCGAGTCCCGCGGTGACCGCCCTGTTCTCCGGACTGCTGACCAAGATCGGGGTGTACGGGCTGATCCGGGTGACGACCCTGCTGGTCGACCCCGCCGCCGGCGTGCGCGTCGCCATCATCGCGGTGATGCTGGCGAGCATGGTGATCGGCGTGCTCGGCGCTTTGGGCGAGCCGACCATGCGCGGGGTGCTGGCCTTCCACATGGTCAGCCAGGTCGGCTACATCCTCGTGGGCCTGGCGCTGGGCGGCGCGGCAGGGCTCGCGGTCGTCGTGTTCTACCTCGTCCACCACACCGTCGTGAAGACCTCGCTGTTCCTCTCGGTCGGGGCCGTCGAGGTGCGCCGCGGCAGCGGGTCCATCAGCGCGCTCGGCGGCGTGGCACAGCGGCACCGATGGCTGGCGCTCGGATTCCTGCTCGCCGCGTTGTCACTGGTCGGGCTGCCGCCGCTGTCGGGGTTCTGGGCGAAGCTCGGCGTGCTTCAGGTCGCTCTCAGCGACGGGCAGGTTCTGGTCGTCGCCGTCGCGCTGCTGGTCAGCGTGGGGACCCTGGTCTCGATGCTGAAGCTGGGCGTGGGCGTGTTCTGGGGCAGCGACTCTGCCGCCCCAGCCGACGCGCCGTCGACTCCGAGCAGGCAACGCTGGTCGGCTGCGCTGGTGGCTCCCGGCGTTGTGCTCGCCCTGGCCAGCCTGGCCGTGGGACTGGCACCGAGCTGGCTGCTCGATCTGTCCCAGACCGCCGGCGCCGGGCTGGCCGATCCGGCGCCGTACGTACAGGCGGTGCTGACGCCATGACGCTGCGCGTCCTACCCGGTCGGTTCGTCGCCCTCGTCGGGCTCGTGCTCTGGGCGTGCCAGGCTGTCGTGCGGGCATCCGCACAGGTCGCGCGGGACATCGTCGCCCCCTCGGCACGAATCGCGCCGGTGGTTCTCGTACTGCCGCTGCGGACCCGGACGGCGGTGGAGACCGCGACGGTGTCTGGGCTGTTCACGCTAACGCCGGGCACGCTGACCGTGGGACTGGTCGACGACCCGCCTGCCATCTGGGTGCACGGCCTCTACGGTCGGGAGCCCGAGGCGCTGCGCGCCGAGCTTCGGTCGATGGAGACCCGGGTTCTGCAGGCACTACGTCATCCCGAGCCGGTGCAGGAGCAGCCATGACCACCACTGATGTCGCCCTCGCCCTGCTCGTGGTCGGCGTGCTGGCCGCCGTTCTACGCATCTGGGTCGGCCCCACGACTGCCGACCGTGCCATCGGCGCCGAGCTGGTGTTCATCTCCGCCGTCGGGGCGGTCGTTCTCGTCGCGGCCCGTACCGAGCAGCCGCTGCTGCTCGACCTGGCCCTGGTGGCCGTCCTCGTCGGGTTCGTCGCGACGATCTCGCTGGCCCGCCTCGTCCAACGCAAGGATGCAGAGCCGTGACCGCCGTGCTGGCGGGCGTGCTGGAGATCCTGGGGGCGGGCCTGGTCGCCCTCGCCGGGGTTGGGCTGTTTCGGCTGCCGGACCCTCTGACGCGCACCAGCGCAGTGTCGAAGGCTGCCGTGCTGGGCGTCGCGCTGCTGCTGGTGGGCGTCCTACTGGACGAGCCGGAGGCGCGCACCGCCGTGCTCGTCGTGCTCGTGCTGGTGCTGCACGTGCTCACCGTCCCGCTCAGCGGCCTTGCCCTGGGACGCGCCGCCTACCGCTCCGGCACCGCGCGAGCGCCGATCACCCGGTTGGACGAGCCCGGGCTCGGCACAGCACCCGATCGCGGGGAAGGTCCCGACCGGTAGCCCGGCCGGGGAGCGCTGATGCAGGTCGGGGAGCGCATCGCAGGTCAGGACAGGTCGCGCAGGGCCTGCCCGATGCCGCGGTAGAAGGTGGGATAGGCGAACATCATCGACCGTAGCTGCTCCACCGGGACCTCCCCGTGGATGGCCACGCTGAGCGCACCGAGCACCTCGCCGCCGGCGGCGGCCATGACGGTGGCGCCGACCAGGACTCCTCTCTCGGCGTCCTCGACGAGCTTGATGACTCCCTGGTTGTCGACCCCCCGGATCCAACCCCGGGTCGTGTCCGGGATGTCCACGGTGCCCACCCGAACGTGGTTCAGCGACTCTCGCGCCTCCTGCTCGGTCATCCCGACCATCCCGATCTCCGGGTCGCAGAACGTCACCCGCGGCAAGGCCCGGTAGTCCGCCACAGGTCCGGGCTCGCCGAGGATGTCGCGCACCGCGATGTCCGACTGGTACATCGACACGTGGGTGTAGATGCCCTTCCCCGTGATGTCCCCGATGGCATAGACGCCGTCGCTGACCCGCATCCGCTCGTCGGTCGGTGCGAACGAGGCGTCGGTCGGCACGCCGACGGTGTCCAGCCCCACGTCCATCGGGTCGGCGGACCGACCGGCGGCGACAAGCAGGCGCTCGGCGCCCAGGCGAGTGCCATCGTCGAGGGTGACCGCGACGCCGGTGTCCGTGGTCTCGACGTGCGTGGCCATCGCGCCGGTGCGCACTGCCACCCCCTCGGACTCCAGCACCTGCTCGACCAGGACACCCACCTCCGGCTCCTGCAGCGCGAGCAGCCGCTCGGCCATCTCGACGACCTGCACCTGAGTCCCGAACCGAGCCATGACCTGAGCGATCTCGACACCGATCGCCCCACCGCCGAGGACGATGCACGACTCGGGAAGCTCCTTGGCGGTCACGAAGTCGCGACTGGTCCAGAAGTCGGCCTCGTCCAGCCCGTCTACCGGCGGGACCATCGGCCGGCTGCCGGTGTTCACGACGACCGCTCGCGTGGCCTGGATCGTCTGCCCGTCCACCTCGACCTGTCCGGGCCCGCTTACTCGGCCATGCCCGCGCAGCAGGCGTACCTGCTGGCGCTCCAGGCGCCGCACGGCGGCGTCGTCGTGCCACGAGTCGGTGGCCTCCTCGCGGATCCGAGCCGCCACCGGCGACCAGTCGGGCGTGACCTCCGATCGACCAGCCAGGCGATCCACCCTTCGCGCCTCCTGCAGCGCCGAGGCCGCACGGATCGAGATCTTCGTCGGGATACAGCCCCAGAACGGGCATGAACCACCGACGAGCTCGTGCTCGACGGCCAGCACGTCCAGACCGGCCGATCCCAGCCGGTTAGCAGCGTTCTCGCCACCAGGACCCATACCGATGATCGCGACGTCGACAGACACCATGGTCTGACGTACCCGTGACGCAGCCCGCCATACGCCAGTCGATCTCAGGTCCGGCGGCCGCGCGTGCCCATCCAACCAAACCACGGCGGAGAGGCTTGCGCGGGCAGGCCGGCGAACCGCCGACCGGCTGCGCACGCGCATGCATGGTGCCGCCCCCGCCTCCCCGAACGCGCACTTGTGATGTCGTCGGCAGGCACGTCCGGCGACGCACGGGACTAGCCAGACACGGCGACCGCAGCCCCGGTCTGGGTCAGAAGCGGTGATCGCAGTCTCGGCACTGACGGTCGGGAGCCAGCCCGTCGATGCAGCAGTCGCCGAGGCAGGCCAGCCGATGCTGCAGCGCCTGGCTCGTGCTCTGGTCGGTGACCTCGACGACGAGCAACACACCGTCCCCGCCGCATGATGGGCAGGGCCGAACCTGCCCTTGCCACCAGAGCAGGTCGTCTGCACCCGTCGACGTCGTCATCTGTCCACCATGCGCCTAGGCCCGACTCGCGTCAACTGTCCAGCCCGCTGCGGCTCAGGCTTGACCAAGCGCGAGGACAGGTACTTGGCCCCGGACCAGCCCCTGCACCCGTGCGGTCTGGAGAATGCCTCGGCCGTGTCGTCGAATCGAGGCGTCCCGGCGCGTCATGGTGGTGTCGGCGATGGTCGCCGACAAGCACACGGAAGGAGATGACGATGAAGTACTTCGTTCTGCTCGCCGGATACGGGGAGATGCCTGCATGGGAGGATCTGACCGCGGAGGAGCAGTCGGCGGGCATGTCTCAGCACGTCGCGTTCGATGAAGCCTGCTCGGCCCGGCCCGGGGTGGAGCTCCTCGGTGGGGAGGCGCTAGGTGACGCCTCGATGGCGACGACGCTGCGCACCCGCGGTGGGGAGACCACAGTCACCGATGGTCCGTTCGCCGAGGCGGCCGAACACATCGGCGGGTACTACGTCCTCGACGCCCCGGGCCTGGACACGGTGATCGAGCTGTGCCGCATCTTGCCCGACTACGACATCGAGATCCGACCCGTCCTTGACCAGCCCTGACCAGACTCTCGAGCAGGCCCACCGCGACAACTGGGGCCAGCTGCTGGCCAAGCTTCTCGCCCGGACTCGTCGCCTCGACCTGGTCGAGGACGCCTTGGGTGAGGCGTTCGTACGGGCGGCCGAGCGCTGGCCGCGTGACGGGGTTTCGGACAACCCCGCCGGTTGGCTCTACACCACCGCCTCCCGGCGGGTCGTCGGGGCTTCGCGCATCGAGGCAGTCGCCGCGCGCAAGGCCCCGTTTCTCGCCGTCCGGCCCGATGGGCAGCCACCCGACGAGCACCCAGACGGGCTGGGTGACGACCAGCTGCACCTGATCCTGCTGTGCTGCCATCCCGAGCAACCCGATCGACAGCCGCGGGAACCCGTGTCACACCGCCGGAAACCACGGTCAAGTCCCGTGGAGTGGTGTAGCGGCTGATCCTTCGGTTTCGGGTTAGAAGGGTGGTTCTGCGGGGGCGAGGGTGGGTGGTTCGTCGGTGACGGGCCTCCATTCGTCGAAGTCGTCGGGCCAGGGTGCGGGGCGGCCTTGGTCGTCCCAGAAGTCGCATCCTTGGCGCTGATGCCGGCATGGATGGCATCGCCCGCGGCCGCGGTGAAGCGCTCGGCAACGAGCTTGTCCTCGGCGGAGGCGAGGTACTCCTGGGCCTTCCTGAGGAAGGCTTTGGCGTGGTTGAGCCGCTCGGCCTGGGCCATCAGGCCGCACCGACCGTCGTGCGCGGCACCGAGCCGATGACCTTCGGCGCTGTTTGTGGGGCCCGGGCGGGGTGATGATGAAGGGTGGTGCCCGCAGGCACCCGGCAGCTGGTCGGTTCTTGCCGAGCGGGCCGGGAGGTGACGGCGATGCGCGTCGGGCAGTGTTGGCTTCGGGTGCTGCTGGCCAGTGTCTTGGTTGTGCCGGTGGCGGTGGTGAGTGTTCCGGCGGTGGCGCAGGCGGCCAAGCCGACAGTGGTTTCCGCGGTGCAGCTCCGGGATGAGTTGCAGATCGGTCAAAGGACCAGAGACACCGTTCGGGTGTCGGGCCCGATCGGTCGGCCGGTGCAGGTGCAGTTCCGGACCGCCGGCGCGCGATGGCGGACCGCGGTCACACTGGTCACGGACGCGCGCCACCGGGTGAACGTCGCGGTGGCGGTGACCAGCACGGGCGGGCGGCTGGTGTGGCAGGCCCGCCAGCGCAACGGGCTGTGGGCGGTGGCAGCCGGCACGGCTGAACCTGGGGTGAGGTGGCGGGTGCGTGTTCCCGCCGTGGCGGGATGGACGCGTGCGGCCAGCCCGGCTGAACGCGTGCAGTTGGTGCGGTTCCCGCGGTGGATCCGCCGAGTGAGCGTGTCCAGCACCGGTGCCCAGGCCAGTAGCTGGAGCGCCGGCGCCGTGCTGAGCGCCGACGGCCGCTACGTCGCGTTCGAATCCCGCTCACCGAACCTGATGCGCGGAGACACCAACGGCGTCGACGACGTGTTCGTCCACGACCGCAAGACCGGGCGGACGTCCCGGGTGAGTGTGTCCAGCACCGACACCCAGGCCAACGGCGAGAGCTACAGCTTGGCGATCAGCGCAGACGGCCGGTACGTCGCATTCGAGTCCTTCGCATCGAACTTGGTGCGCGGGGACCGCAACGGTCACTTCGACCTCTTCGTGCACAACCGCAAAACCGGGCGGACGTCCCGGGTGAACGTGTCCAGCACCGGCACCGAGGCCAACCGCCCGAGTGTGGGAAACGCGGCCTTGAGTGCCAGCGGCCGCTACGTCGCATTCTCTTCTTCGGCGTCGAATCTGGTGCGCGGGGACACCAACGATGCCGGCGACGTGTTCGTCCGCGACCGCGCCACGGGGCGCACAACCCGGGTGAGCGTGTCGAGCAGCGGCAACCAGGCGAACAGTTGGAGCGGAGAGGCAGCCATCAGCGCCAACGGCCGATACGTGACGTTCACATCTGGGGCGTCGAACCTCGTGCGCGCGGACACCAACGGTGCCGGCGACGTGTTCGTCCACGACCGCGCAACCGGGCAGACGTCCCGGGTGAGTGTGTCCAGCACCGGCGCCCCGGCCAACGATGAGAGCTATGGTCCCGCATTGAGCGGCGATGGCCGCTACGTCGCATTCGCATCGGATGCGTCGAACCTCGTGCGCGGGGACACCAACGGTGCCGGCGACGTGTTCGTCCACGACCGCGCAACCGGGCAGACGTCCCGGGTGAGCGTGTCCAGCACCGGCACTCAGGCAAACAAGTGGAGCTTCACCCGCGGGCTCAGCGCCAACGGCCGGTATGTCGCGTTGGATTCGTATGCGTCCAACCTGGTGCCGGGGGACACCGACCGGGCCATCGACCTGTTCGTGCACGACCGTCTCAGCGGGAAGACCCGCCTCGTTGCCATCAAGGATGGGCCCCGGCACGCGGCAATCTCTGCCGACGGGCGGTTCGTCGCTCTTGACTCCAAGGCCCCCTACCTCGTCCGGCGAGACACCAACCGCACATCCGACGTGTTCGTGGCCCGGGTCCGTTAGCCGACCGAACCCAGGACGGTGCCGGACGATAGAAACCACGCCCCATCGGGACCCGCACACCCGGCGCTCGTGTGTACCTGACGTGTATTGGCGCGGCACAAAGCGGGCTATCCGGGCACTACTCGGCGGGGAAAGCCAGGAGAAAACCCCTGCTGACCTCGGCAAACGCTTCGAGCCGCCTGTGGGAATCGAACCCACGACCTACGCATTACGAGTGCGTCGCTCTGGCCGACTGAGCTAAGGCGGCACACCGCGAATCACTCCGCGGCAGACGGGCAAGTGTACCGGCGGCACGGGGGTCGTCCGTCCCGCCTGCGGCTGGAGCCGTACAGTCCGCGACGTGCGTCGACGTCAGGCCGCGGTTGCCGCCGGCTCCTCTGGAGCAGTCGACGCAGCCTCGCAGGTTCTGCGCAGCGGCGGCAACGCCGTGGACGGTGCCCTCGCCGCCGCGTTCGCAGCGGGAGTGTGCGAGCCCGGACTCGCGAGCCTTGGTGGCGGCGGCTTCCTGACTGTTCGAACGACCGATGGCGATGAGCTGGTGCACGACTTCTTCGTGAACTCTCCGGGCCTGGGCCGCCCCGACCACCTGCCGGTCCCACGCCTCGACACCGTCACGATCAACTTCGGTGGCGCAGACCAGACCTTCCATGCCGGGCTCGGGTCCCTGGCAGTGCCCGGCACCCTCGACGGCCTGCTGCATGCCCATCGTCGCCACGGCCGTGCACCCCTGTCGGAGGTGGTGCAACCGGCGCGGCGACTGGCGGCAGAGGGCTGGATCGTCGACGAGACCCAGGACACTGTGCTGTCCCTGCTCGCCGAGATTCTGTGCCTGACGCCGGACTGCTGGTCGCTCTACTCCAGGGAAGGGCACGTGGCGGAGCACGGCGACAGGCTGACCAACCCCGACCTCGCCCAGACGCTCGACCGGGTGGCGAGCGGTTCGATAGCCACCTTCGCCGAGCTCGACGGCGTCCCAGCGCTGCTGAGCGCCGTCGAGGCTGCCGGGGGTGCCCTCACCGTGGACGACCTCGCCGCCTACCGGGTGCGCGAGCGTCCGCCGCTGCTCGCCCATCACCGCGGTGCGGTGCTGTCCACGAATCCGCCGCCATCCTTCGGTGGGCCCATACTCGCAGAGGCCATGCGCCTGCTCGGGGAACGCGGGCCGGTGAAGTCCGACGCGGCCGGAACGACCCGGCTGATCGAGGCCTTGCTGGGTGCTACCGAGCGCGAGAAGCAGATGCGACGCTCGACGCCTGCATCCGTCAAGGGGACGACACACGTCAGCGTGGTCGACGCCGACGGCGGGCTCGCGTCGCTCACCCAGTCCAACGGTTCGTCCAGCGGAATCGTGGTACCAGGCACCGGCGTCCAGGTGAACAACGTGATGGGCGAGGAGGATCTCCACCCTCAGGGCCTGCACACCAGCAGGCCCGGCACCCGCATCGGCTCCATGATGGCGCCATCGCTCCTGGACCTTCCGGACGGCCGCGTGGTGGCGCTCGGCAGCGGCGGGTCCGAACGGATCCGCAGTGCACTGCTGTCTGTGATCGTCGGGCTGGTCGACCAGGGCGAGCATGCAGACGGTGCGGTGGAGTCGCCTCGAAGGCACTGGGACGGCAAGGGGGTGCAGGCCGAGCCCCCGCTGCCGGACGAGGTGGCTGCCGCCCTCGCCGAACTCGGGCCAGTGACCGTGTGGACGGACAGGCACCTCTACTTCGGGGGCGCTCACGTCGTCGTGCGCTACCCCGACGGCCACGTCGAGGCCCACGGCGACTCACGCCGCGGCGGCGCCAGCGCGGTCATCGACCTGTGAGCATGCAGGCTCACGCACGCCCCAGCACCGGCTGCCACGGGACGGCGTCGTCGGCTACCAGCACCGGCACGGCGTCCGCGGCGCCCTCTACGACCGCGACCCGGAGGCCTGACCGGCCGAGATGATCTCGGCATCGACCCAGTCGGCGAGTCTGTCGGACAGGGCACGCGCGTCCATGAGTCCATCCTCCTCTGCGGCCAGGGAGATGTCTGCGCACGTACGTGCTGCGTCCTTCCGCCGACGACGAGTCAGGTCAGGACCGAGGCTTGACCAGCGGGAACAGGATCGTGTCGCGGATCCCCAGCCCGGTCAGGTTCATGATCATCCGGTCGATGCCGAGACCGACGCCGCCGGCCGGCGGCATCCCGTGCTCGAGAGCACGTAGGAAGTCCTCGTCCACCTGCATGGCCTCCTCGTCGCCGCCGGCGGCGCGCAACGACTGGGCGTAGAACCGCTCGGCCTGGTCGAGGGGATCGGTGAGCTCGGAGTAGCCCGTGCCCTGCTCGGCCCCCCAGCAGACCAGGTCCCACTTCTCGGTCAGCCGCGGCTCTCCGCGGTGCACCCGGGTCAGCGGTGCGTTCTCCTTGGGGAAGTCCTGGTAGAAGACCGGCGTGGTCGTCGTCGACTCGACCAGCGCGACGTACAGCTCTTCGAGCAGCATCGGGACGCTGGCATGGGGCGGCTCGTCGAGGCCCACCCGCTCGGCGTGGGAACGGAGCATCTCGATGGGGGTGTCGAGACTCACCTGTTCGCCGAGCGCCTCGCTGAGTGCACCGATCATCGTCCGGACCGGCCAGTCGCCGGACAGGTCGTACTCGCGGACCTGGCCATCCGCCTCGAGCCGCCGGGCCACCTGGTCGCCGAACACCTCGGTCGCCGCCGCCTGGATCGCCGCCTGCGTCAGCACCCGCATGGTGTTGTAGTCGCCGTAGGCCTCGTAGGCCTCCAGCATCGTGAACTCGGGGTTGTGCGTGGAGTCGGCGCCCTCGTTGCGGAAGTTACGGTTGATCTCGAAGATCTTCTCCGCACCGCCGACCATGAGCCGCTTGAGGTACAGCTCCGGTGCGATGCGCAGGTACAGCGGGATGTCGTAGGCGTTGATGTGGGTGACGAACGGACGAGCGTTCGCCCCACCGTGCAGAACCTGCAGCATCGGGGTCTCGACCTCGATGTAGCCGTGCTCGTGCATGATCTCGCGCACGGCGCGCACCACGCCCGCACGCAGGTGCAGCATGTCGCGAGCCTCGGGTCGCACGATGAGGTCCACGTAGCGCATGCGCACCCGGGCCTCGGGGTCGATGAGCCCCTTGTGCTTCTCCGGCAGCGGTCGCAGTGCCTTGCTGGTCAGTGTGAACGAGTCGGCAAGCACGGACAGCTCGCCCCGCCGACTTGTGATCACCTCACCTGTGACGCCGACGTGGTCGCCGAGGTCGATGTCGTGCTTCCAGGAGGCCAGGGCGTCGTCGCCGAGCCTGTCGAGCGACAGCATCACCTGCAGGTCGCCCGTCCCGTCCCGCAGGGTGGCGAAGCAGAGCTTGCCGCCATCGCGCTTGAGCATGATGCGACCGGCCACACCCACCTGTTCTCCGGTCGCGACGTCTGCCGCCAGGCCCTCGAAGCGCTCGCGGACGGCCGCCAGGGTGTCCGTGCGGGCGAACGCGACCGGGTAGGGGTCGATGCCGCGTTCACGCAGAGACTCGAGCTTGGCCCGCCGCACCCGCATCTGCTCGGGCAGGCCGTCGTCCTGGTCGGACTCAAGGAACGGCTCGCCAGGGTGTCGGGTCGTCACAGTCGACACACCGTAGTGCGGCTCAGCCGACCTCCGCCCGGACGGGTGCCCCGGGGGCGGGTGGGTCGACAAGGGCCCGGTAGGCGTCAAGGCGGTCCACGGTGGTCTCGTCCCAGCCGGGCGGGTTCATCACAGCCGCCCATGCCGTGGAGTGGGAGTCGGAGTAGTTGTGCCCGAAGCCAGGAGGGACCAGGCCGTTGGTCGTGAAGTCGATGAGCATCTGCTCCCACGTGAACAGAGGCCACCAAGCCATCCTGGCGGGCAGGGTGTCGAAGCGAGACTGTCCGATCCAGTCGGGGCGGGTGCGCAGCAACGAACCCTCCAGGTAGGCGACGGGGTCCGTGGCACTGTGCATGAACAGGATGCGGTTCGGTCCCCACGTCGGGTCGTCGATGTCGACTCGGTCGCTGGACGCCGCGAAGCGGGCGACGGACCCATCACCCACGACCGGCTCCCACGGGGGTGTGCCCTCCGGGAAGGACGCCCACTCACTGATCAGCGTGCTCGTGGCGGGTGTGCCCACCCAGAGGACCCCGTCGAACTCGTCGGTGACCTGGG
>Ga0081528_100734_pt1 | contig 11842 bp, 9 predicted proteins | sample HotLakmasection4_FD_71011 | JGI IMG/M metagenome (GOLD analysis project Ga0081528, IMG submission 71011) | Hypersaline microbial mat communities from Hot Lake, Washington, USA - Section #4 (SPADES assembly) (version 2) | ecosystem: Environmental > Aquatic > Non-marine Saline and Alkaline >...
ATTCCCTGCTCGTCTAACTGAAGAGCTACTTGCCTTACCTTTTGCCGCAGTTTTTCTGTTCGAGATGCTTTAAGATTATGCCGATATTCTTTATAGCGATTAGAAATAGCCCTAGTTAGCTTTGGAAAAGTACGAGCAAGGAGTTGGACACTATATCCTTCCCGTTTAGCAACCTCTCGCATTGAAGGAGGTGGATATTCATTTTTCTGCAGAACATTTTCCAAAACATTCTGCATCTTTTCTAGGTGCTGCGCTCTTTTATGTAAAGCGTATTTTTCTGCAAGATCGCGTGCTAAATCCGGGGCATGGTAATATATAGAGCCTGAGCTCGTATAGCCAAGCCGCTTGCTTAACTCTGTAACTGAAGGTGGTGGATTTTCAAGCAGTGCCCCTTCTAAAGCAAGCCGTACACTATCTGCATTATGTAGAATCTCAAAAGGCTGTTTCTTAACAGAACTTTCCAATCGAGGAAGCCGCACAGATGCTCTCGTCAAATCTTCTACTGTAGGTTCTCTCGTTAGAAAATGAAGTAAAGAAACTCCAAGACTCTCACAAAGCTGTAGCAAAGTTTTCAGGGAAGGAACTGTCTCCCCTTCAATATAGCGTTGAATCTGTTGTCTTCCTATTCCTACTTTGCTGCTAAATCTAGCTACTTTTCCTCCAGAAGTTACTTCTACATAGGCAGCAATCACCGTTGCAATCTTTTCCTGAGATGGTAAAGCAGTCAGGTTGGGGGTGGCAGCAAGCAAATCTCCTATATTCTCAATGATCCATAGATGACGATTCAGATCGTCATCTACTATTTCTTCCAGACTCGCTTGATAAGAGTTTAGACTCATACCAAGCCATTTCTTACATTTGGAACAATAGCCAGGTCTAGAGTACCAATCTAACTGTCTATTTTCTTTATGACAATGGGGACATTTAGTACAAAGCACGAGATCGTGATGGGGACAAATTTCTATGGCATCAAAAACCCATAAAAGTGGCTCATAAATTACTGCTTCATTATTGTTCCAATCTTCGTAACAAACTGGGCACCAAGCTCGATTAGAGCGAAGTAAATACCTGAGAGAAATTACTTCAGCCCAAGGCAACATCGATAAAAATTTTAGATCATGACGTGATGTCAAGGACTCCAAAGCTGCGCTTAAAGTACTCGTCCAATTGGATGCTCCATTGAAAGCCTGAGTGTATCGTCCAAACAGTTTATCTATGCCACCCGCTCGCCCATCAAATACATACCCATCTCTCATTAAGGGTGCAATTTGGGACAAGATAAGCATCCCAGTTTCAATTCGATGAGCTTCAGATAGGCGAGCGACATAACCTGTCAAACTCTCTATATAAGCTGTTCCTATACCAATTGGTTCTAAACAATACAAACGGCTACGTGCTGGAGGCCGTGGCTCATGCAAGTCCCAAGAGCCATAGACAGTTGTTAGATCAGCCATCATTTTATTCTCCTGTAGGACGACGAGTTGGATTGGGTTTACCTACATTCCTAGTTTTGCCTTGAGAGGCTACTGTATTGGGTTGAGAAGCTATTGGGGTTGTTGTTGCCTGGCTAGTAACCAGGCCTAAGGCCAGTCTTAAATCATTTTGTCCCGCATCCTTATCTCTAAACTTCCTCTCTGCCTCCATAGCTTCAGCCAACATGACTTTGCATTGTTCTATAGACCAAGCGTGATTCTTCAGATCTTTGTAAGTAATCGTTTTTGCTGATGGATCGGTTTTCAAGACTGCGCTAAGTGTACGAGATAGCCAATCTTTAAGAATCCCAACACAACCAATTGTTCGTTCGTAACAAAAATCCCAGTAGCTAGCTAAATCAGGTGTCTCTTGTAGCGGTAAATAATATTGAAAGGTTTTAACAATATTTTCAAAGATTTTTAGATCTTCAGTAGACCTGTTGGGAAATAGTGATAGAAATCGCTGAAACCCTTATGTAGCCTGGCTTTCAGGGATTCCACGGCAAAATCGCTGAAATGCTTGCCAGGAAAGGCTTTCAAGGATTTCTGAGCTTATTACCCAACAACTCTAGTAGTTGATTGGTAACGTGGGAAATGAATATCAATGCTGCGACGACATAATTGGGCACTTAAGTTCCGAAGAACTATCAACTCATATGTTCCAACTAGAACAAATTGGACCCCAGAAATATTGGCAATAGATTTGATACAATCTGTTTGATCTTTTAACTTACGACCACTGCTTAACTTTCCTAAATTTTGGGCCTCGTCAACAAAGAATGCATCAGGATGACGTTGACGTAATGCCTCTTCAAAAGAAAGACGTAATTTCAGTTTATTTTTGTCAGGATTATGCTTTCCTTTAGCAGGATCGGGATTAACTTTATTATCAATTAGTGGCTCTTGCAAAGCAGTCAGGCCTCGAATATAAAAATCTTTCCAGTCAAAATTGCTAAATTCTGGTGTTGCGGCTTCAATGACTGCACATGGAATTCGTGCTTTGTTCTCCAATAAATCAGGTAAAGCAGTCTCAATGAGAGTTTTTCTGACCTTACGAATCAATGTTGATTTACCAACACCGGTAGGTCCAAACACAAAGACTAGTGGTGGCTTAGCAGATTCATATATAGAATCTGTCAATTGTTTAACCGCATCAACTAATCTTGGATGCGGCATTGTATAAGTTTCAAAGAAGTTTGTCCTTTCTTGGATAGAAGTGCTTAATAGCTCACGGGGAAAACCATTTATTAATTGCATTAAAACTCTCCATAAAATTCAAAGTCATCTACATCATTCTCAGCACTTCCCGCTTCATCTTTATCTTTATGTGCCATAAAATTATTATCTTTTATGGCACTATTTAAAGTGTCAATTTTAGAATTTACACTAATTGGAGAAATAATCTCGATATCCTGGTTTAGCAATGCTTTAGAAATAGGTAGTCCATTCTCGTCAAATCCAGCCTCAAGCATTTTCAAAACATGGCGATTTTCGGAAGCTTTTAAGCGCTCTTCCATTAGTCGCCCCTCTTTTGCTTCAACTGAATTAAGAAATTGAACTAATTCTTTGTCAGTTTCAATAGTTTTTTGTCCTTGTGAGAGCTTACGCTTCCGCAAATCTGCACTAGCAAGTCGGATCTCTTTTTCAGAACGACCCTGAAGATATTGATAGTAATTAGAAACACACTGCACCCACTGGCCTTGAACAAGAGCATAAGCAACCCCAGCATCAAATGGATCATATAGGAATCCTATTTGATTTCTGAAAACTCTCCGTACATGTGCAGTTTGGGGAAATCAAAGGTCGTGTTTTGCACAAACCACTCAAATAGCCACTTGAGCCGAGTAAATGACTGGGCTAAACCGCAAAAGCGGCGAACCCATGTCTTCGTGGCTAACCAGATATCCTCGATCGGATTTTGCTGTGGACAGTGTGGGGCAAAGCAAACACAATGAATCTGCCATTCTTGCTCCGGTTTCTCCTCATTCAGCTGCGCTAAAAACTGCCGCACAACCTCCGAGCGGTGATAGCTCGCTCCATCCCACAACACCAGCAACCGTTGATTGGGCGACTGTTGCTGTAAATAGCGCAGATAGCTGACGGTATTCTCCGAATTACCCGCGTCAAATGCTTGGATCAGAACCTCACCACTGAGATAGTCCACTGCGCCATAGTAGGTCTGTTTTTGCCGTTCATTTACCACCGATACCCCAATCGCCTCGTCTGTTCTCCCCCACACGTAGCCGTTGAGGTCTCCCCAAAGCAAATGGCATTCATCCAGCATTAAAACTCGCATCGTTCGGGTTTCAATTTGCTCGCGGTAACGTGCCAGTAACCGGCGAATTTCAGTTTTTTTTTTCGCAACGGCTTGGGGGTCGGCTTTTGGATTGACCTTGGTGGTTTTCTTCCAACTGATCCCAGCAGCCTCAAACAAGTCGTAGTAGCTTTGTTTGGATTCGTAGACCACATCATACTGCTCGGCTAAGTGATACTCCAGTTCACCTAGCTCCCAGCGGTCTTTGGTTTGTAACCACTGCAGCACCGCTTCTCGCTGTTCCCGATTCAAGTAGCTGATGCGACCTTTGTGCTTGAGGCGTAGTCCTGGGAGCCCTTCGCGTTCATAAGCTTGCTTCCATCCACTAATTGAACCCGTGGAGACATCCAGGATTTGGCTGATGGCTTCATAGCTATAATCCTGATACATCAGCTTGAGAGCTAAGGCTTTTCGCATTTCACGGGCATCCGGATTACTCGCAATAAATCCTTGTAATTCTTCTACTGCGGTTTTGGAAGAGGTATTGACCACTGGAGTAACCTTGGTACGACTCGACCTCTGTATTTTCCCTTACTTTCTTCAAAAATCAAACCGGATTGCTATATATTTTCTGAGTTTTTTAGGTTTAATCTCCTTGAACCAATGTTGAAACCTCTCAGTGCAACTATTTCGCCATCTTCACTAACTTCCCAATGATTTGTATATTCAAATCCAGTGAGCTTAGTTACAGATCCAATGAAACCAATACGGCTTACAACCCAATGTTTTGGAATCTCTCCTATCCACTCAATCCCGCTATCTCGCATCGGCACGTTGGGGTTTAGCCCTTTGGTGACGGCTTGGTTGATGAGGATGGCTTTTTGTTCTTGCAGGAGTTCGATGAGGCGTTGTTTTTGGGAGATGGCGCGATCGATTTCGGTGGTCGTGCGATCGAGAAATTCAACAATCCGCTTCTGTTCTTTCAGCGGTGGTAATAATAACGGAATATCTAAAAACTGGTCTGGATATAGCCTAAGCCTTGAAGAATGAACGCCTGTAGATCGTCTAATGTACTCAGCAATATATTGAGGAGTTCTAAGTAAGCTGTCTAAGAATTTTGGAAATACTTTGTTGTCACTGTAAGGACGGTAAACACCATAGGAAGAACTCACTAAACCTTCCTGCTGAGAAACACCTAATGCTCCCATCCATGCCCACATAGTATTGATGACAACATCGTCAGGTTGGCATAATTTTGAGCCTGAATAGTCCTCAGCCAAAAACATATTGACATTCTTCTCAGAGCGAGGTGTTACCCCTGTTAAATGGGAAACCGAAAGAAGTTCTTCATCTCCAGTTTGCGATCGCTCATCAACTTCTTTAAGAACATATTTTGCCCGAATAATTTGCCAATCTGAGGGGATTTCTTCAAGCCACTCAAAGCCACTATGCTGATAAACTTCATGTTTTGGAAAAGTCGGCATTACTCAACATCCCCACCCTGCAACCGACCCACAGACCACAATTGCTCAGCAATCTGCCGATAAAGCTGGAACCGTTCCTCCACATCCGCCCGCTTAAAGTCTGACCTTTCCTCACCGTCACTCTTGAAATGGGGTCTAAACGGCAACCCTGTCCGCAAAATCATTTGTTTGAAACCAGAGTTACCCGCTCCATCTTCATAGCACTGCTTATGCAGCGACTTTGCCAAAAGATTTTGGCTGTAGTAAACGCCTACCTTATGGTCATAGTCCTGATCCCCTAAACTGGCATTGACCTTTTTGGGCAATAGCAGCAACCCACCTAAGCGGTTGCGGTATGCCCCAAACTCTGCCGCATTACTAAACTCATCCGTATGCCGCTCATAGTGGTCTGCCCAGATATGTTCAATTTCATAGGCATACTTGCCCGATCGCACGATGTATTGCTCATATTGACCGTGTTGCCCACTCTGGATTTCTAGCCAGTTAATCATCCGCGAAAGCTGACGATGGAGGCTTTTTGCATTCCAGTTATTTAAATAGGGCTGTCTTTCAAAATTGAGGGCAGCATCTTCCTCTTGCAGCCGTGTTACCAGGGTTGCCCGCAAGTCATCCAATGATTTCCCCCGCAACTCCTTTGTCAGTTGAAAAACCGTATATTGAACCGTCGAATAGGTGATTGATTTGAAATTCCATAACCGTCGATTCAGCCAACAATCCACATAGTCAGCCACTAACCGGATCTTCTTCAGGGTTGTTGCCTCATCATCACTGGGCTTCAGCGGTGCTAACAACAGTTGATATTGCTGCGTAAACCCATGATCCGCATTAAACCGCACACTCTCTAAACCAGAAACGAGGCTTCTAGCCGCTTGAAGCAACTGCAAATACACACGGGCATAGAAATCCATATCCCGCATAATCCACTGATAACAAGCCGCACTATCAGTTAAGCCAATCAGTTCAGCATTATTGCGAATCCAACGGTGGTATTCCGTCCCAATCAAGTCAAAATCTTCTGGCTTGGCATCCTTCTTCCGTTCCCGCATCTTCGCCGCATACTGGGAACGCAGCCATGTCTTAAAGAAATCTGTTTCTGTTTCCTTGCCATCCTCCCCAAACTTGAGAAGCCATTGCTTAAACAGCTTATCCGCCTCAGCCCGTTTTTCTGCGTGGTCAATGTTCGCCAGCAAATAGCCCTTCAACATATCGGTAGCAGATAGCGAAAGACCGCGATCGTTCATCGTCTCGAAGATGGTGTAAGCATCCTCATCGGAATAAGCGGTGATTTCAACCAAATGAACTTTTTCCAGCAACCAATCAACAAAGTAGGGTAACGCTGCTTCCTTTAGTTCATCAGGGAAAAATTCATCAATGTCTTGATAGCGATCGACCAGATTCACGACCGATTCAGCTTTCCCGGTGGTGTCAAACGGCTTGCCTTCAAACAACGCTTCCATACAGTCATTGCGATTCGGCACATTCAGATTGAACGATCGCTCTCCAAACTTTTTGGAAAAGATCAGGTCTTCCACTGATTCCGCATCATCCCGATCCTTTTGCAAATTATGGAGATAGGTCAACAACAGAGTCAGAGACGTTAACCGCTGCTGACCATCCACAATCATCCGCTGAGTATCTTTTTGACTAATGATGATCGAGCCTAAAAAATAGTGTCCATAGTTGGCGACATCTTTGCGCTCATCTTCGGGGGCATAGTCTTCCGAAAAACGACCCGTCAGATCATTCACCAACTCAGCAATCTGTTTCGACTGCCACTTATACTCTCGCTGATAGTAGTCAATGCCGTATTTCGCACCGTTCAGCAGTTCCCGAACTGTCCGCGTTTTCCCTTGAATCTCTTGCATCAGTTCATCTCTCCGAAGCTGACTAGACGTTTCAGCAAACCTTCCGTTTCCTGCTCCAACTGCAAAATTTCAGCCGTTACCTCTTCCAGCGATCGCAGCGGCTTGTGTTGATAGAAATACTTGTTAAAGCTGATTTCATAGCCAATCTGGGTTTTATCCAGCGCAATCCAGGCATCTGCCACATGGGGACGCACCTCCCGCAAAAAGTAAGCGTGGATTACTTGCTCCCCTCTCCTATCGTTGGGAGAGGGGTTGGGGGTGAGGGCATAATTTAACGGAATATTCTCCGTATCCCGTAGCTCACTGTCTGTCTCATACTCAATCCACTGCCCTGGCTTCTTCCCCTGCCAGTAGCCAAAATCCTGTAGGTGTTCCTCGCTGGTATCCAACTCCACCAACAGATCCGTCAACGACTCATCCTTCAGCCTGTGAACCTTCTTGATCACCTTTGCCGCCGATTCATCCCGCCAGCTCACCGCGTCCAATATCTGCTTCTTCTCACTGGCAGATAGTTTGATCGCCTGAGCCTTCAAGACGGCATCCACCTTCGATGAAAACTCGTTGAAATCCATCCATAGGTCTTGCCCTACGACTTCCATCAACCGCTTGCCCACCTGAAGCAATTGCCGCTGGCTCTCCCACGTCTTCGGAGAAAACAGCACATCCCGCTGTTTCTTCGTCAGTTCAATGTCTTCCTTCTCCAATGTCCTAAGGATGTCCGGCTGTAGGGTCGATAGCTCCCTGTAGAGGCGATCGCCCCACTGCTCATAAACCTGCTCCATCACATCCCGCAACGAAGGCACAAACCTCAACGCCCCCAGGCGCTCCTCACTAAACTGAGCCGCCAACCGCAACGGGCGCTCCACCGTCACCTTGTAATAGCCAAAATCCGCATTATCAAACACCTTAGACTTAACTATGCCCCCCTCGCCCTCGGGGAGAGGGGTTGGGGGTGAGGGCTGCATCTCTAGATAAATCTGGGTGATCTGCTCAATATGCTCAGACGAAAACTCGCAATTCTTCGCCCCTAAATTCTTCCGTAGCTTCTGATAAAGCTCCGACGCATCAATCAATTGCACCTTGCCCTTACGGTGAGGGGCTTTGTTGTTCGACAACACCCAGATATAGGTGGTGATGCCCGTGTTGTAGAACATATTGTTGGGCAACTGGACGATCGCCTCTAGCCAGTCATTCTCAATGATGTATCGGCGGATATTGCTCTCCCCACTGCCCGCATCCCCCGTAAACAGCGATGAACCATTGTGAACCGAGGCGATCCGCGTTCCCAACGGGCTATCGCTCAACGGCTTCATTTTGCTGACCATATCCATCAGGAACAGCAATTGCCCATCCGACGATCGCGGCGTTGCCCCAACCGTTTCCACATTCCCCTTAAAGTCCTTCAACTCCACCTGGAAAAGCGGATCGAGAATATCCTTACCATCCAGAATGAATTTCTGCTCAGACTTATAGGACTTGCCATAGGGCGGATTTGAGAGCATGAAGTCAGACTTCATCCCCGCAAACTCATCCGTAGACAACGTGGAGCCAAACTTGATGTTCTCTGGGTTGTTGCCCTTGATCATCATGTCTGACTTGCAGATGGCATAGGTTTCCCCATTCACCTCCTTGCCATACAGATGAATCCCCGCATTCGAGCAGATCTCACCCTCTGGATCGGTGATGAAATCCTGAGATTCCGTCAGCATTCCACCCGACCCACAAGCCCCGTCATACACCGTCAACACCGGGGGCAAATGTCCCTTCATCGGGATAAACAACACATGGGTCATCAACTTGATCACCTCGCGAGGGGTGAAGTGTTCCCCCGCTTCCTCGTTGTTTTCCTCGTTAAACTTGCGAATCAGCTCCTCAAACACATAGCCCATGCCCAGGTTGCTCAACCCCGGTAACTTTCGCCCATCCGGGTCTGTCGTCTCATGGGGGCTGAGGTTGATATAAGGCGACGTGAATTTCTCCAACACATCCACCAACACATCCGCCCCAACCATCTTGCGGATCTGGCTTCTCAGGTCAAACCGCTGGATAATCTCCTTAACGTTGTCGCTAAACCCATCCAGATAGGCTTTGAAATTTTCCTCAAGGATCTGGCGGTTGTTGGTTGCCTTCTTCACCAACTTGGTGAGCGTCAAGTCCGAAATGTTGTAGAACACACAGCCCGACGCTTCCTTGAGGGCGATCGGGTCAAGGGTAGTGAATCCCGCTTCCTCTCGCTGGAAGCGTACCTCCTCCATCACCGCATCCTTCGTCTCTTCCAACAGACAATCCAACCGACGCAACACAAACATCGGCAAAATCACATCCCGATACTTCCCCCTCACATACACATCACGGAGACAATCATCCGCGATCGACCAGATGAAGGAGACAATTCGGTTCTGTAGTGCAGCATCCATACGCATATACCCAACATTCCCCAAACCCAGCGAAAATACCGAATCGGGTGAAAAATCTTTATAAGCATCACACAAGCTTACATTCTGTGACTAAGGGAAATGCTGGGAGGTTAGGGGCGATCGCCCCTTTCAACCAAACGAACCCATAAATTCCTTGATTTCTCTTTGCTCCTGCAAAGATTGGAGTTGGGCAATCGCCTATTTCTCATACTGGCTGAGTAGATTCTTGAGATAGGGGCGATCGCCCAAACCAGAGCTTTTCCCGTTCTGTCACACTTCCTGCCATCGCCCTTCAAGCTGAGCTGTATTTTTCTCCCATTCAGGATCTTCAGGAATGGCTTCGACTTCTGTAAATTCCTGCAAAAGTTGGCTATTTTCTTTCCAAACATCCTCGCTCTCGAATCTCCAGGCGCTGAACATATTCGAGCCAATGTACCATTTCGTTTTGTGATCGCTACAGCAGCCCCAATGGTCTCTGCCTACATTCAGAATCCCCGTTGTGCCTTTGCAAATTGGGCAGTTTCCAAAATAGCTATTGAACGTCTTGGAACTTTGGTGTTCGGTAGTCATCCGTTAATTCTCAAAATATGAACAATGAAAGGGGCTGGGATGGGCGATCGCCCATCCGCACAATTGCCTGGGTAAGGCTCAATAGGTGTTTTAGGGAGGTGAGCTATCAGCAACTGATGCATTCGCTAGGATCATGGCTGAAGTGCATCTCCAACAAGTTCCATGCTGACCCTGACAAACCTGTTAGAAGAGGCCAAGTGTTACGAAAGCATTCGCCGTTTGCGCTGGCCGGATGGAGCCGTTCAGTGCCCTAAGGGACTTGCAAGAAAATAGAGTCCCCATTTTTAAGAGAGAAGGCTGGCAAAGCCAGCCTTCTCTCTTAAAAATGGGGACTCTATTAATCCGCAGATCCCTAAGTGCGGTTCGGATGCGGTGGTTAAACGTGGTAAAGACGATGCCCATCCGCATCGCCAGCGCTACCGGTGCAAAAGTTGCAAGCGGCAGTTTGACGATTTAACTGGCACCGTCTTTGCTGGGCGACACCAGTCCTTGCGGGTATGGATAGGATGCTTGTATCTGATGGGGTTAAACCTATCTAACCAGCAAATTGCCCAAGAGTTGTCCTTGCACAAAGACGACGTGCATCAGATGACAAGTCAACTCCGACAAGCCGTGGTAGACAACAAACCTGAGGTACAGCTATCAGGTCAGGTTGAGTGTGATGAGGTGTATGTGACGGCTGGACACGAAGGCCATCCGGAAGCCGTTAAAGAAAGGCCGTCCGGGCCGTCGGCGTAAACTCAAGGGACTTCGGGGTAGAGGGACACTCGAGACCGAAAAACCGCCGATCTTTGGGATGATAGAGCGGGGCGGACAGGTCGTTATTCGCCTGCTGGAGAACGTGCAGCGCACCACCATTGAGCCCATCATCAAAGCAACCATTGCTCCCTATAGCCGGGTGTACACCGACGAGTACACCATCTACGACCGACTGAGAGAGTGGCGCTATCTGCACAAAAGCGTCTGCCATAGCGCGGGTGAGTATGCCCGAGACGAGGATGGGGATGGCTTTTGCGAGGTCCACGTCAATACGATGGAAGGCTTCTGGTCCCTCCTCCGCTCGTGGCTGAGGCCCCATCGTGGCATCTCACAGGAAAAGTTGCCGCTGTACTTGGGGTTCTTTGAGTTTGTCCATAATGCTCGTAAGCGAGGCCGGGCGCTGCTCAGCAACCTGTTGGAAGCCGTTTTGAGATAGCTCCCCAAAATCCCTGACAGGGAGACAGCGGTGGTCAAAAGCGTTATGTAGCGGTTGATGCAGACTGCTCCGACAAAAAAAGATAGGTCGAAGTTAGTACACCCAACCTATCTATTAAATATGATAGCTAAACAATACCAGAGCATTGTTCAAAATGAACTCAGCCATGCCTCATATTTACTTCTAACGCTCTTGGTGGCGAGCCTACAAGTTCTGAAGCAGGTGAAGCTAGAACGATTGGCGGAAGCCCTGCCTTTGCCGATTTTATTTGAGAGTCGTCGGAAGAAACTGCAGCGATTTTTGAAACTCGAGGCTCTCCATATCGAGACCCTCTGGTTTCCCTGTGTGAAAGGTCTGCTTGACCAGTTTTTTCGGCCTGGAGAGCGCATTTACGTTGCCATTGACCGCACGAGCTGGGGCTGCATTAATATTTTGATGGTTAGCTTGATCTATGACCATCGGGCCTGGCCGATATACTGGACATTTCTCAATAAAAAAGGGAGCAGCAATTTAGCGGAGCAGCAGGATGTCTTAAGTCGGAGTTTGGGAGTGCTATCTGAGTATGTGGTGGTGGTATTGGGAGAC
>Ga0081528_100735_pt1 | contig 11838 bp, 19 predicted proteins | sample HotLakmasection4_FD_71011 | JGI IMG/M metagenome (GOLD analysis project Ga0081528, IMG submission 71011) | Hypersaline microbial mat communities from Hot Lake, Washington, USA - Section #4 (SPADES assembly) (version 2) | ecosystem: Environmental > Aquatic > Non-marine Saline and Alkaline >...
CTGTTGCTGCGTAGCGTTTCCCCCCCCCCCTCCCCCCCCCGCGCCCAGGGTGGGGTTGCTTTTTATCGAGGCTCCTACCCGCCCCCACCCCCCGCCCACCCACCCCAGAGGGCTACACAGGGGAAGGCAGGGCAGCCCCCGGCAGGGGAGCCGCCGTCGTGGTGGCCCCTGGCCAGCCGTCCGGTAGGGTGTTCCCCTCGTAGTGGTTCCGGTCGGTGGGTAGGGCAGAGTGCCTTATAAAGTCTGTTGCTCTGCCCTGGGGTTTAGGCTTGCCCGCCCCTTGGCCTTCGGGGTGGGTGGGTTGCCGTTCCCTTGCTTGCGTCTGCTGCCGTTGCTCTGCTGCTGCCCTTGCGCCCCTAGGCTCTCGCATTTACTCCGGTCGGTTTCCGCTTGGGTGGCTGGCTTAGCCGTTTGCACCGTCTTTGCTAGAATTTCGCTCCTAGCTGGCACGTCTCAGGCTTGCGCCCTCATTAAGCCCCTTGTGCTGGCTTCGCCCCCTTGCCTGTTCTCATTATAAGCTAAAAATAGTTTATTATTCAACTAATTTTAGTTGAGGTTGGAGGGTTTTTTGTGGACCATTCTGCTGCTGTACTGGTCGCTAAATATCTCTGTATTGGCTTCTCTGGTGCCCGTAAGCCTGCACCGGCATCGTTAACGGCCCTCAAGTGGCTCAGCCGCCATGTGCCCCCCAACACCGCTGTAATGGTGGGTTGTGCTGCTGGATTGGTTGCGGCCTGCCCTGCCTGGTATTTCTGCCCCCTGGCATTTCTGCCCCTGCTGGCTGGGGGCTTCAGGCTATCAGCGACGGCTGGCAACAGCATCAACCACCAACCGATCAGCTTAGTTTATTTAAGTAGTACATATGTATTAAATGCCTTTATTCAACTAAAATTAGTTGAGCAATAAGCTAAAATTAGTTTAGAGGCGTTAAGAGTTCGGTCATGGTTACGGCATTTAATATCCTGTATTCTGCTGCTGCTGTTCGCCGTTTATTGGGGTTGAGGTCATCGGCCCAGGTTGAGCTTAAAGAGTTTGCCCGTGTTATTTGGGTTTGGGTCAAAGGTCAGCGCCCCACGTTTATTAGTAAGGCAGTGTTCAAGCAGCACTTTGCAGAATGGCGCAAGGCTCAGAGCAAGAACCTGAAGGTTACAGAGCGGTTAGATCGTCCCAATACTTACACCGTTCGCAACGAGTACAGCGAAACAACCTATATCCTTGAAACCCGCTCTGATGGGGTGTTTTGTACCTGTGACGACTTTAACAATCAGCTTGAGTTCTTTGGCCGGGGTTGTTGCAAACACGGCTACGCAGTCTTAAGGCATCTGGGCTTCGGTTCTCTCAACGAATACATCACAGCCCAAAAGGTAGTGCCCCTACGCCGAGCCAGCGAACCAGCCGCCGCCTACGCCGCTTAATTCCCCGCCCTGGGCATGGCGTTAAAAGGCCCCCGTGACCAACCACACGGGAACCCAGAACACTTAAGGAGAAAAACGATGGGTCTATTAACCCCAGATATCCGCCAACAACTTCCGCATCTGTACTCTCAGGAGTCCGTTGAAGATCCGATTGCCCACGTCAAGTTTTTCCATCCGTCTTCCAATTGGACTTGGTTTGTCACTGAGTTCGATGGTGAAGAACTGTTCTTCGGTCTGGTGCAAGGACTGGAAGAGGAACTTGGCTACTTCAGTCTGCAGGAACTGGAGTCTGTGAACGTCGGAGGTGTCGTTGTCGAACGTGACTTGCACTTCACCCCAACGCCCTTATCCAAACTACGCCAGCGTTAACCAAAGGTTTGCCCCCTGCTACGCCGACTAAAGCTCAACAGGGGGTGAATCCCCAGAACACTATTGAGGATCTACCCATGATTTTACGTGAACCGCCCGAAATCGCCTATTTACGGGAACAAGAGCAGCGAGAGCAAGAGCAAGACCAGATGGATGAAGCCTGGGGGCATGATGCCCTGGCCCTGGAGGAAATGGTCAGACGTTGGGGCACCAAGGCAGTCCTTAAGGAACTGGAGAAAGCCCATGAACGGGTTAACCCTGATGGCTCAAAGGTGCTGTGGAGTGTTCCCAGCCGGGCCTATCTGATGGGTGGCTATGACAGCCCAGACCCCTGTAGTTGCGACTAGTGATAGGAGAGGTTAAATCGATGAATTTACCTCTAGCTCTAACTCTCATGAGAGTCGCTGAAGGCTCAACTCAGGAAGACCTGGCCAAGGCATTGAACGTTAGTAAATCTCACATCTGTGAAATCGAAAAAGGGAAAAAAATGCCTTCGCTGGACCTGATTGAAAGTTATGCCCAGCACTTTCAAATCCAAGTATCAGCCGTTTTTCGGTTTGCTGAAAGGCTTGAGGCTAATCACTTGTGTTTCCTTGAGTAGTCTCGGACCTGCGAAACGTGACCTGGGGCGGATGTCGCTAAAAGCCGCCCCCGTGACCGACTACACGGGAACACCCAGAACACTAAAAGGACAAACAAAATGACGAGAAATGGAAATAGCCCATTGGCTAACGTCTTTGGCTCTAAACCAGCCAATGCAATCTATCTGCCCGATGCTCCCTTTGCGGTTCGGTTCAACTGTCAGGCCGGAAAGTTGGCCCTGACTGAGACTGATTTTTTAGGTGATGAAGCCGAAATCTCAGTTATCAAGGTATCCCGGTACTTTGGCAGTCTGGGCAGAACCCGTAATGTCGCTTGGATGCAGTTGTTTTATGTACCTGCCCCCAGTTGCAAGTTTCTGCCAGCTAATACCGTCTGTGTGAGCTATATCAAGACCCGCTCATTGAGTGCCCTACAGCAGACCGTGACCCGCTTAATCGGTGAAGGGGTAAACCCCGCCGAGGGTATTTTCAAAGTCAGCTTTATCCGCCATGCGAACGGGGATCGTAACTATGCGTCTGTTCGGTTTGAATGGCGGAAGCGGAAGGGCAGCACTGAGACGAATCAACTTAGCCAGATTGCAGCATTCATTGAGTCCGGCCCCCAACTGCTGGATCTGGACGGCACCCGCGACATGATGTGTGTCGATGACTTACCAAGCCTGTTGGTTCAGCAGATGGTTGACACCGCCAAGCTGGAGCCGGAACTATCGCCCCACGAAGTCTTACAGAGGCTACAAGCCCCTCAGTTGTCCGCTGAGTAATTGCCGACTGACCAACGCCCTGGCCCTGGCTAGGGCATCTGCAAACCTTATTCTTTGAATCAGCCATGTATGACATTCACACGACCCAAGACGGCGACACTCTTTTAATCTGCTGCATGGGGAATGAGCATCTGTTGAATACGATCCGGTCATTCACCAGCCGTCTTCAAGCAGCGGTTGAAGTGCTGACCAGCCCTACTCTGGATGACCCTTTAATTGCAGTCTTCCAGCCCGGATATAGCAAAGCTGCTATGCAGGAGAAAGCCAAAGAGACTGTGGAGTTCTTGCACGAACGGTTACAGCCCTATGTGGTGGAGGCAACCTTGAGAGGCTTGGATGTAACCGAGTTGTTGCAGAAAGCCTATGGCCGCACTGCTGCAGTCCCGATGCAGTCAGCCCGACTGCTGGAAACGGGAGCTGACGTGGAAGTGAATACCGTCTTTCCCCTGTAAAAGCTGTTATCCGCCCCGGCCCTGGCTGGGGCACTTTAACCTTAAGACCCTGGACAGAGCATGGAATACATAACTATCCAGATTCAAAAGACTGACCACTTGAGGAAAACTCCGGTCTCTCAGGATGACATGAAGGAACTCTTGGGGATGTTGGGATTTTCGGAGACTGCGATCTCATCTGCCACCATCGCAGTCTCGCGGAACGCCGCTACTGTTCACTGGGCAGACGAACCCGGCAGGGTTGCGGCTTAGCTATCACCGGCAGGGGTGGCCCCCATCCCTGCCCTGTTTGTTTTTTGCCATCACACACTACAGTCAAAATCATGTTTCAGCCATCGAAGTACCAGACCGACATTTTTGATTTCATTGCCACCGGCACAGGTGATGCCGTGGTGGATGCCGTTCCCGGTAGTGGGAAGACAACCACCTGCGTTGAGGCATCGAAGCGCCTGAAGACTCGCAGAGCCCTGTTTTGTGCGTTTAACAAGCACATTGCAGACGAGTTGAATACCCGATTGGATGGGATGAGAGCCCAGACGATTCATTCTGTGGGTTTGTCTTCCCTCAGACCATTAGGAAGGCCGGAAGTTGACGCGAAGAAGTACAGCAAGCTAGTCCGCGAATATCTGATTGATAGCGGCATTACGGAGCAGGAGACATTGACCACTGCCAGCAGTCGTATCCGTGATCTGCTGCGCCTGGCTCAGCTCACCCTGGCTGATGCTGAGGAGGAGTCAGCCCTGAGAGACATCGCTGACCGTTTTGACTTGGATAGGGCGGACTGGGCTTTTACCTGGAAAGCGATCGCACCCATCTTGAATAGGGGCATGGAATTGGCCCCCGAGGTAATTGACTATAACGATATGGTCTGGTTGCCCCATGTCTTGAGTTTGGCACCGCGAAAAGTGGACTGGGTGTTTGTGGATGAAGCCCAGGACTTGAACCGTGCTCAGTTGGAGTTGGTGATGAAAGCCCGTGCCAATGGTGGACGCATGTTGTTTGTGGGTGACAAGCGACAGGCTATCTATGGTTTCACTGGAGCTGATACCCAGAGCATTCCCAACATTATCGACCGGACCCAAGCCACGGTTTTACCTCTATCTATCTGTTACCGTTGCCCGATTTCGGTAATCGAGCTGGCCAATGAGGTTTACCCCGGCATTGAACCCTGTCCCAATGCTCCCAAGGGCAAGGTTCGGCACATCGGAGAAGAGGACATCTTGAAGACCGTCAAAGACGGGGATCTGATCATTTGCCGGACCAATGCGCCCCTGGCCACCCTCTGTTTTGAGTTGATTCGTGCCGGGATACCTGCCCGGATTCGCGGCACTGACATCAGCAAGAACCTGATTTCTATCCTTAACTATGTGGAGGATAAGCCCGGTTTTCAGTTCAGCCGGTTGAATTCCTTCCTGGGAGGCTATCTGGAGGAACAGCGCCAGCTCAGGCGAGGGCAGTCTCAGGATGACATCGAGATGATCATGGCCAATATTCTGGACCGGATTGAAACGATTCAGGCCATCTATGAGTCTTCCCGCGCCCGGACGATGGAAGACTTAAAGCGTTCCATTTCAGATTTGTTTAGCGACAAGCGGGCAAAGGTCTGGTTATCGAGCATCCACAAAGCAAAAGGGCTGGAGTCCAACCGCGTGATTTTGCTCTATCCCCATCTGTTAACCCACCCCAACGCTAAGAAGCCCTGGGAGAAGGAGCAGGAGTGGAACCTGAAATATGTTGCTCTGACCCGTGCGATCGCAGAATTAATCTTTGCTCACGGAGATGAGGAAGACTAGCAGACTAAAATTAGTTCTGCTCAATATCTGTTTTTCCCATGTAGATTAGCGTTGACAAGCTAGAATTAGCTGTGCTCAACGCTATTTTTAGTTTAAGCCTGATATGGAATCCAAAAGCCCAGCTGTTCTGAATACCATCAAAGACCGTGCAATCAGTCTTTGGGGAGAAGAGAACTGGCTGAGAGAAATCGTTAAAGAGTATGTGCGCCTGGAGAAGGAGCAAGACCCCACAACCAGCGCGACTCCTAATAGCCGCCGTAGCCAGATTTTGAGGGCATTTGAGACGGGAGGATGTCGGTTAGAGACCGCTATGCTCTTGGCCGAGGCTGTTGGCTGTCAGTTCCAGATGGTCTGTACTGAGGTGCAGGTATCCAAGTTTTGAAGCAATCACTGGACACCTTAAATCAGTGAGATTTTGATTCGATTCCGCTCCACAGAAATCTGTGGAGTTTTTTCTGGCCGTTGGCCGGAGTGCAGGCTCTTGAAGCTGTAAAGAACCGTAAATGTTACTCAGGAAAAATTTTGATCCCTTTTCAGGGATCGCTGGTAAAATCAGCCACATCCATGATGGTTGACTTCACGAACATGAAGGACTTGCTCCAGCAACGCTTTGAAGAACTAGGCATTAGTCAGGCTGAACTTGCCCGCAGGATCGCCAAGAAAAGACAGAAACCTGGTGAGAATGTGGATCCCAATAATTTGCAGAGTGCAGTTTCCAATGCACTCAAGGATCCTGATTCCCGGCGTTACAGCTCGATTCTCGAACTGATTGAAGCGATGGATGGTGAAGTGGTAATTCGTTGGAAAAATTATGAGGAGGTAAAAGTCCTGTAATCCCTTGGTTAAGAAATATCCCAAAGGGCGACATCTCGTTAAAAAAGCAGATCTATTCTTGCGGGGTGGGGAATTTTATAGAAAATTCCCTGAAATCGTCCGGAAAGAGACCGAGTATCCAAACAATCTTTAAAGATGCAGCTTTATGGTGATGCTTAACGCTGCCGACGACGTGCAGTGGATCCGAATTTCATCCATCTTGAACCCGCTCACAGCTAAGGAGTGGGTTAAAACGTGTTATGCCTTATTGCCAAGGTCAGAGTGTCCTTGCCGCGTTTTGGATAGTCACGGTCTGTGCCAGTTGAACGGGCTGATCTTATGGATGCTTTCCGCTAAGATTCAGTATTCCCATAAGGAGGTGATGACCTATGTAGTGCCCCGCTGACGCGAATCCTTTAAAAGCAGAAATCGTTAGACCTCCGACCAAGAAGAACCTAACGACTTCGCTTACCCCCAGAACACGCCGTAGGACGTGCCGGATTCGTATATTTAAATATCAGATGCAATTCTAACCGCACCAGATCAAGAGTGCAACTAGTACATAAGTTTTGTATCGGATTTTCTCCTACGTGATTCCTTGTGCAGCCCTCGATAGCAGGCATTGAACTGCCTCTATCACAAGTGACTCATTGGAGCAGAAAACTTAATGAACCTCAGACGTGACCGGGGAGGCGAGATATGATCGCCATCCCCAGGCAGATGCCTCTACCCGCTGATCCCCTTGGTCAGCGCCTGTGTGACACCTTTGGCCGTTACCTGTGGAACTGCATCAGAGCCGAGCTGCCGAATGATGCCACGGCAAAACCGGCCTGGCAGACCATTACTAAATATGAGTTACGTCCCCGTGTCCTGTGGAACGACTGGCAGGACGCGAACACCCTGATTGGGGTGCGGTTCGGCCATGAGACGGTCTATGGTCTGCTGGATATTGATGCCGGTAGTGACTACTGCAGTGCCGATGGAGTCGCCGAGCTGCGAGCTGCGCTGGAGACCATCGGCATTACCCGCACGATTCTGACCCGCTCCAGCTGGTCGGGGGGCCTTCATCTCTACCTGCCTTTGCCGGAAGCGGTGAATACCTTCAACCTGGCGGTAGCCCTGCATGAATGTCTGAAGGCCCAGGGGTTCCGCCTGAAGGCCGGTCAGCTTGAGGTCTTTCCCAACATCAAAGCCTACGGGGTGAAGACCTTCATTGACTATGCGGCCCACCGGCTACCGCTACAACCGGCCAGCGGCTCCTGCCTGCTGGACGATGACCTGAACCCCACCGGCAACAGTCTGGCCCGGTTCTTCTGGCTCTGGGACCAGGCAGCCAGCCACCAGGATATGGATGAGCTGCGCCATGCCATCAAGATTGGCCGAGATAACCACCGTAAGAAGCCCAAACGGCGAAACCACCCCGTAGAGAGCTGGCGACAGGACTTAGATACCGAAATCACCGAAGGCTGGACCGACCATGGCCAGACCAACCATTTACTTAAAACCATCGCCTGCTACGGGCATGTGTTTGAACGCCTGAGTGGCCAGGATCTGATCGACTACACCCTGCGGATTGCCACCAGCCGACCGGGCTACGAGAAATACTGCCGCCACCGGCATGAAATTGAGCGCAAGGTAACGACCTGGGTGAGAGCCGTTGAAAACTACTACTGGCCCCTCGGGACGACTCCTACCCGCGATACAGCCTCTCCTAGCAGCAAAGTAATTCAGTTCAACCAGCAGCAGTCTGAAGACGCTCAGAGCCGGATTAAAGCCGCCTATGACCAGTTGGAGCAGACCGGAGAACTACCGGAGCAGATCACCGCTAGAGCGAAGGCGATCGCACGGGTGGCCAGGGTGAGTCAGCAGACCCTGTACAAGCATCGTTCCTTGTGGCACCCCAATTACCTTCAGGGTGTAATGCACGAAGAACCAAGCCTTTCAGCCGTTGAATCAGAGCCAAATGAGAGGACTTCAGAAAGCTCAGAACCATTGAAAAATGGGAAATTACACCCTATAGGGGAAAAAATGAAGAGTGAAGCGCCTTGCGCGGGTGATGTGGGCTCGGATTTTGCATTTACTTCTCCGGCAAGGGGGGTACGGGGGGATGAATCCCGTTTTCCACAGGTGGCAGAGCCCGCGCCGGTGCAGTGGCTGGATGAGGTGGCCCAGGGATGCCGACGGCAGCTGCAGCGGTTGGGGTGGAGTGCGACTCAGCTGGTGCAGTTCATTGCTGAGAAGTTCGACGGTAGGCGGCGGGCTCAGTTGAGTGATGATGAGTTAATCCTGTTGCTCTACCATCTACAGTCTGTTGAAGGGGGAGCTTGACCCATGCCGATGATTCGAGCCCGGTATCCCGATGATTGGGAAGTTATTGCCTTCCAGGTGAAAGAAGACGCCGACTGGTGCTGTGAACAATGTTGCCGCCCCTGCTGTCGCCCGGATGAGTTAGTGGAGGATCTATTCAAACGGGTCCAGCAATGGCGACCAGACTTTAAGCCTGCAGAGTATCATGCGGCCCCTCGGCGGTACTTGCTGACGGTGGCCCACATGGGCCAGCGACCTGAAAACTGTGAGCGGGAAAATCTGAAGGCCCTGTGCGTGGTGTGTCACCTGCGCCATGACCGCAAGTTTCGGGGTAAGCAGCGGCAGCTGAAGCGGGAATGGTTCGGGCAGCTGAATTGGTTGGCGGCTGATGAGCCTTAAAGGGATGCAGCTGTCGATGCTGTCCTATGTGGAGCCGTACTGTTTAGAGAATCCTGGGGCCTACTCCGGGACTGATGAATCTTTATGTTCTGGGGGAGATGTTGTATTAGATCCACAGACCCAGGTGAAGAAACGTCGCCATAGTCCGAAGGGCAAAGCGGTTGGGTGGATTAAGGAGCGGTTGGGAAATACAAAGCGCAAGAAGCCCTGTGTGAGCTACTACTACTGCTGGGATGAGCCGGTGAGGAAGGATGACCATATGAGCTATAAGCGGCATCAGGTTTATGTGCCGGTGAAGGCGATCACCCAGGTGCAGGAGATGATCAGCCAGCGACTGCCGGTGGAGGAGGTGCTAGAGGTGATTGAGGGGGCTAAGGGTGGGAAAAGATCGTAAAGAGGAGGAGGAGAGCCAAGGAAAACTGTGATAATACAAATGAACTATATAGGGTTTGTTATGCAGCGGTTCATCACAGCGTCTGACAACCATGAAGTGATTCTGCTGGCCACTGTTCAAGAAGGTCGGATTCGCTGGGAGACTTTTGTGGAGGTGCCACGGGGTTTGCAGCAGGCCATCTCTGTGCAGATGCTGGAAACCATCGGTGGGCTTTACGGTTGCCAGGCTCGCGGTAGTGTTGCTGAGGTGGAAGCAGAGTTGGCGCTGGTGGTGGCTTAGGCCCAATACCCAGCTCTCAATAGTTGTCGGCCAGTAGGGAGAATGAACAAGTGACCATGAACCCGCAGATCGTTATCAGAACCGAGACGGATGCCGACACGGATGCCTACGACTTTGTTTTTTGAGGTTTTGCGATGTCATCTGAAGAAGTTACTGGCGTTCAGTTAGTCGTTTCGTCGATGCCCAGGTTGAATGAGCCTGCTCCAGGCTTTAAGGCTGTTACGACCCACGGCATTAAGACTCTGGCCGACTACCGAGGCAAGTGGTTGGTTTTGTTCTCTCATCCGGCAGACTTCACCCCAGTGTGTACCACTGAATTTATTGCCTTTGCCAAACACTATGAAGAATTCAAGACCCTCAACTGTGACTTGTTAGGGTTATCAATCGACAGCAACTACGCACATCTGGCCTGGGTTCAAAACATCCAAGCCAAATTTGGGGTGTCGATTCCATTTCCCATTATTGAAGACCTGTCCATGCAGGTTGCCCATGCTTACGGCATGATTCAGCCGGGAGCTAGTGATACGTCTGCTGTACGAGCTACCTTCATCATTGATGACAAGGGTATTCTGCGGGCGATGGTGTATTACCCCATGAGCAATGGCCGTTCTATTCCCGAGTTTCTGCGCCTGGTGAAGGCTTTGCAAACCACTGATAACAATGGGGTGGCAACTCCAGAAGGTTGGCAACCAGGAGAGGCTGTCATTGTGCCTCCGCCTAAAACTCTGGAAGCTGCTCAAGCACGATTAAATGAAGGCTACGATTGCGTTGACTGGTACTTCTGTAAGAAACAGCTCTAGCATCATGCCCACGTAGTAGTGGTTTGAGGGTGCTCAGGCATCGCAGTTAGCCATTACCAGAATCTCGATTCCAGCTCTCTATCATTAGCCCCTGGTGGTCTCCGGCTGGTTGACTGACAAAACTTCTCAACCAAATCCCTGAAAGCCCTCTCCCTAGCCTTCTCCCGAGGGGAGAGGGAACTGGAAAGATGGATCGGCTCCCCTCGCCCTCTGGGAGAGGGGTTGGGGGTGAGGGCGTACAACTTTTATAAAAAACGGAGGGTTCGGGAACCGGATAAAACCTCGCACCTTTTAGGTCGGGGATACAGAACGGTTCCCGTGCCGCTGGAAGCGGCAGAGTTGATCACCCCTGGCACTCCTCGATGTACCGCTGGACAGTCTGAGCTGAAACGTTGCCAGTCGTGCCCCAATAGTAACTTCTGGCCCAAAGCTGATCCTTCTGATGGAGTTCTTTGAGCCAGGGAAAATCCTTCCTGAGATGCCGTGAACTATACCCCTTCAGAATGTTTACGACTTCTGCTGCCGATAATCGCGGCGGGAACGACACGAAAACGTGGACATGATCCATCAATGTCCGGTCAACCTCAATCGCAATCAGCTCAATATCGTTGTTCTCTGCGGCTTCTCGAATACGAGTTTTAGCCGACTCAATAATCTTTTCATCTCGAAATATCTTCCTCCGCTTAAACGGAATCCAGACAAAATGATGCCCGGATTGATATTTGGCGTGTCGAGTTGACCTGAACTGTATATCATCCTCTCTCATGTCTTCATCATTCTTGGTATATATGCTGTATAGTAAGTGTATACCGTTTTGATATTCCGATGCTGTTAGCGGTTCAGAAAGACGTTTTCTATCCAGACGATTACTTGAAAGGATTGTTGGAAGATTTGGCTAAATTAGCCAACAATCTCTATAACCAATCGGTCTACCTGGCTCGGCAATTCTTCTTTGAGAACGGTCGGAAACCCTGGAAGGTTTTGTCCTATCCCAAAATCTATGCTGAGCTAAAAACCAGTGAGAATGCCGTCTTGCTTCATTCGCAGGCGGCACAGCAGGTCATGATGTCAGCAGCAGAAGCTTTTCGTAGCTTCAAGAGCCTTCATAAACTCTGGCGGGCGGGTGAATTAGAATCTCAGCCAAAGCTGCCTCAGTACCGAACCAAAGGCGGGCTCTACCAAGTTGTCTTCACGGGGCAGTCCCTGAAGGTTGAGGATGGGCTGATTCGGATTCCTCTGGGTCGTGGTGGCAAGGAACACTTTGGGATGAGCTATTTCTACATCCCGATGCCAGAGCGAATTCAGGACTGTACGATTCGAGAACTTCGATTCATCCCGTCTAATGGACAGTGGATGGTCGAATACGTCTACGCATCTATGGAGAAACCAGCGGATAGCTGTCAGCTCTACCCGGAGAATGTGCTGGCCTTAGACCCAGGGCTGAATAACTGGCT
>Ga0081528_100736_pt1 | contig 11831 bp, 10 predicted proteins | sample HotLakmasection4_FD_71011 | JGI IMG/M metagenome (GOLD analysis project Ga0081528, IMG submission 71011) | Hypersaline microbial mat communities from Hot Lake, Washington, USA - Section #4 (SPADES assembly) (version 2) | ecosystem: Environmental > Aquatic > Non-marine Saline and Alkaline >...
ACCAACGGGCTGGGCGTGGCAGGCTCTGCCCGTGTCCGCGATGTCGATGGAGCGCTCACCGGTGGCCGTCCCCATCGTTGCGGGCACCGCCATCCGTGGCATGGCTGCGTCGGTGATGATGCGCAACGTCCTGCAGCGCCACCCGAACGCCTTCCTCCTCACGCTCGAGCGTTGGGGCGTGAGCATTCGCCTCGAGGAGTCCCAGCAGTACCTGAGCCGCGCCATCCGCGCCGGGCTCCTCGCGCAGAACCGGGATCCCGACAGCCCGATCGTCCTGGTCGGGCACTCCCAGGGCGGGTTGGCCGTCCTCCGCTACGCCGTCGACCACCTCGACCAGGTGGCGCACGTGATCTCAGTGGGCACGCCGTGGAACGGTGCTCGGCTGGCCGGCACGGCGAACGGCCTCGTGCACCTGCTGCTGCGCCGAGACCTGCCGGCCCTGGCCGACATGACCCCCTCGTCGCAGTTCCTCGCGGCGTTGCACGAGGACCTGCCGGCCATCACCGATCGGGTGACCAACATCTACTCCACCCGGGAGATCCTCATCGATCCCTACACCGCGGCCCACGTACCCGGCGTCACGAACGTTCTCATCGCGACCCAGCACGAGTACGAGAAGCACTTGCGGGTCTTCGGTGACTCCTACCCCGTCGACCTGCTGATCGAGGGCCGGGTGACCCACCTCGGCGAGATGAGCAGCCCGGACGTCCGTGGCGTCATCTGGCGAACCGTGAGCGAGGTCACCGCCGGGCTTGAGCGTTGAGCGCCTCGGTCAGCCCGGTGATCTCGGCCACGACGACGTCGGGGTGGGGCAGGTACGCCGGGTAGCCGGTGCCTGCGCGGTTCACCCACGCCCCCGTGAGCCCGGCTCGCTAGGCCCCGTGGACGTCCCACGGATGCACCGCAACCAGCACCAGCTCGCCGGGCTCGACCCCACACACCTGCGCGGCGTAGTCGTAGGCCTGCACAGCCGGCTTCCATCGACCGGCGTCCTCGACCGACAGCCGATGCTCGAGCAGCTCGAGAACTCCGGCACGGGCGAGCATCGCCTCCGACATCGTCGCCGAGCTGTTGGTGAGCGTCACGAGGCGGTAGCCGGACGCCGCGAGCTCGCGCATCCCGGCAGGCACGTCCGGGTGGACGTCGAGCTCGACGAACCCCGCAAGCACGTGGGCGGCGGCCTCCGGCGTCACCCCCAGGCTCCCGGAGGCCAGATTCCCGGCGGCTATCTCGCCGAACGGCCGCGCGTCTCCCGCAGCGGCCAGGGCGAACCCGTCGCGCAGAACTCCGGCGAACCATGCCTCGAGACGCCCGCCCGGCAGTCCGACGTCGACGAGGCGCCGGCGCAGCGGCGTCAGGTCCGAGAGGGTCTCGTTGACGTCGAAGACGACCACGCCGACGTCCACGGCTCAGTCCTGCCCGGGTGCCGCGCACCCCGGCGGCCGGCAGACGACCACACCGATCACCCGGCCAGTGTGCCGCCGAACACCTGCCAGGCCAATGCCGACTTCGCCACCAGGCTCAGCGTGATGTAAGCCCGCTCCCCCACCAGGTAGTCCCGCCACCGCCCGACCTGCTTGTACTGCAGCCACTGGTTGACGGCGAACGCGTTGAAGAAGACGAACAACGACGCGATGATGCCGTACACGAACGCGGGCGGCTCGGCCTGGCTGGTCGAGCCGGGTGCGACGACGTAGACGAGGACCCCCATCCACGGGACGATGCCCGCGATGCAGCCGAAGATGAAGGGCAGCCACCCACCGTCCCCAGGCTCGTGGTATCTCTCCTGCAACCAGCCGAACAGGATCATCGAGGCGTTGACGCCGAAGACAGCGAGCAGGGCCACCACGTCGGAGATGCCGGTCAGCTGGGCTATCAGCACGATCATGATCGAGCTGGACAGCGAGTACTCCACCCAGCGGAAGTAGTTGTGCCCCGCGGCGAGGCCGGCCTTGTACCGGTCGAGGAACACGGGGCTCGCCACGAGCAGGTGGAACACGGCAGACAGCGCGAAGAACCCGGCGACCGCCAGACCTATCGGGGTGTCGAGGAGCGTGATGCTCTCGCTCGGTGTCGTGCCGGGCGGCCCCTCGAGGTAGGTGGCGGTCACCGGCAGGGTGAAGTCGTTCGACAGCGCCACGACCAGCGCTGCCTGGACGGCGTGGAACGCCGCCGCGACCAGGTTGTACCGGCGTAGGGAGGCGTAGCGGCTGTCGGGGATCGTCACGGCCGCGGCGTCGGTGCTCATCACTCACACCAGAGTGGTACGCATCCTGACAGACCGCCACCCGCTACAGGGATGACCTCGTGCTGCTTGGTGACGAGCGAACGAACGCGCGCTCTGCTCTCCCCCTAATCCGACGACGTCCTAGCGACGAGGCGCCGTCCGGCTGACCGGCAGCAGCGCGATGATCAGGCCGACGATGACAGTGATCGCGTGCAGCAAGTTGTCGGCGACGTTGATGTTCAAGATGTTGGCCGAGTCGCCCTCGTCCACGACGAGGCCGAAGACCAGCACAAGGCCGTAGCCGACCGCCAGCACCCAGCCGTAGGCCCGTGCCGCCGACAGCGACCATGCCATCGCCAGTCCGGCGACGCCGAGGACCAGGTGGACGGCGTTGTGCAGCGGGTTGACCCCGAAGCCCAGCAGCGTCTCCCCGGTCGGCTCGGCGAAGCCGTCGACCCCGGTCACGAAGAACCCGGCCACTCCGATGACGGTGAAGAAGGCGCCCACCACCAGGGCCAGCCCACGAACCAGCTGGGCCCTTGTCGAGTCCACGGTGTCGGCTTGCGTGTGTCGGTTCATCGACATGACGACTTCCTTCCGGACGAGGATGACGCGGTGCACGTCGGTCGTCCGCAGATACCCACCCATGCCACGTTGATACGGCCAGCCAGATGCCCACTCTTCAGCCCCGGGGCGGGTCGCCATCTCCGGTCGGTGGCGGGATGCCCTCGTGGCGGGGCGTTGTCGGGTAGGACACCGGCACCGACCTTGCCAGGGAGCCTCGCAGCCCCATGCCCGCCACCTTCCTCCTGCTAGTGCCTCCGGACGACCGTGTGCCCCCCACCCGCGAAACACCGTGCCTAGACGAGTGCCGAGCGCGACGTGGCCTGGGGGACTGTCGGCGTCGACGGCGGCAGCTCGGCCCTGGCTAGCAGCCGGCCATAGGGCGACAGTGGAGGCTGTGACGACCATCCTGAGCGCGAGATCGGTCGTGCAAGCCTGCGACGGCCCCGTCGGCGCCTATGTGCACGTGCCGTTCTGCACCTCGTTCTGCCCGTTCTGCCCGTACAACAAGGTGCGGGCCAGTGACGACCTCGCGCGGGGGTACTTCGCGGCACTGGCCCACGAGATCTCCTGGTACGTCGACGCCCTCGAGAGGTCGAACCGGCACGCGTTCACCTCCCTGTACATCGGTGGGGGCACCCCGACCCTCTACCCCACCGCCTTGGCCGACGTGATCGCGTCGCTGCCGGTCACCGGCGAGGTCGCCGTGGAGGTGCTCCCGCCGCACGGCACCGCCAGCCGACTGGACGAGCTGCGCAGCGCAGGGGTGAGTGCGGTCAGCATCGGGGCGCAGTCGTTCCACGACCAGGTGCTGCGCAGGTTGCACCGCCCGCACGACGCCGAGGCCAGCAGGTCGGCCGTCTTGAGGGCTCTGGACAGGTTCGACACCGTCGACGTCGACCTGATCGTCGACGTGGCCTGGGACGACGACCACCGGCTCGCCGGCGCATTCCTCACCGACGTCGCCGCCTGCTTCGAGATGGGCGTCGAGCAGGTGTCCACCTACCCGCTGATGCGGTTCGGCTACACACCGTTCGGCGCGGCCGGCCACGACCGGCACCGTGAGCACGCCGTCATGCACGAGGCGACGAGGCTGGCCGAGTCGGCCGGGTACGAACGCCGCTCCGTCTGGACCTTCAACCGGTCCGACGCCGCCTCCTACACCTCCATCACCAGACGCCGGTTCATCGGGATGGGAGCGGGCAGCGCGTCGTTCACCGGGCGCGACTTCTACGTCAACCACTTCTCTCTCGACGCCTACGCAGCCGACGTGGCCGCCAATCGGCTCCCGGTCGCTCGCTGGTTGCACCTGCGCCGGGCTGCCGGCTGGGCCTACGACGCGTTCTGGCAGGCCTACGCCGGCGACGTGGCCGGCCGACGGCTGGGCACCCGAGGCTTCGACCGCTACCACGACCTGGAGCGACTGGTCACCTACCAGCTCATCGAACCCTTGTGGGCGCAGATGCTCGCCGAGCACGACGACCCGGGCTGGGCCACGCCCGCGCGGGCCCGGGGCGGGCGGCTCTGGAGTGTGGCCAGCGCGCTGCTCGAACGACCACACGCTGCCTGAGCCCCATGGTGGGATAGGTCGCATGAGCGAACCGTGGTGGAAGAGCGCCGTCGTCTACCAGATCTGGCCCCGCAGCTTCGCCGACTCCGACGGCGACGGGACCGGCGACCTGGCCGGAATCCACTCGCGGCTGGACTACCTCGCCGATCTCGGCGTGGACGTCTTGTGGCTGTCACCCTTCTACCCGTCGCCGCAGGACGACTACGGCTACGACGTCGCCGACTACACGGCCGTGGACCCCGTGTTCGGCACGATGGAGCAGTTCGACGCGCTGCTGCGTGCCGTCCACGACCGCGGCATGCGTCTGATCGTCGACGTCGTGCTCAACCACACCTCTGACGAGCACCCGTGGTTCGTGGAGTCACGCTCCAGCACCGACAGCCCGTTGCGTGACTGGTACTGGTGGCGGGACGAGCCCAACAACTGGCGGTCGTTCTTCTCCGAGCCGGCCTGGACCCTCGACGCGAGCACCGGGGAGTACTACCTGCACCTGTTCTCGGCCAAGCAACCCGACCTCAACTGGGAGAATCCGCAGGTGCGCCAGGCGCTGTACGCGATGCTGCGCTGGTGGCTCGACCGTGGTGTCGACGGCTTCCGCATGGACGTCATCAACATGATCTCGAAGGACCCTGCGCTCCCGGACGGCTGGGTGCCGCCGGGCGAGACCTTGGGCCACGGGTTCCCGCACTTCCTGTACGGCCCACGGATCCACGAGTACCTCCACGAGATGCATACCGAGGTCTTCGCCGGACGTGCCGGAACCTACCTGGTCGTCGGCGAGATGCCCGGCTCGCAGGTGTCCCAGGTCCGCCTGTACACCGACCCGTCGCGGGGGGAGCTCGACATGGTCTTCCACTTCGACCACGTCGGCCTCGACTACGGCCCGAGAGGCAAGTACGACGTGGCACCGTTCGATCTTCGCGAGCTCAAGCGCTCGTTCGGGCACTGGCAGTCAGGGCTGGCCGAGGTCGGCTGGAACTCGCTGTACTGGAACAACCACGACCAGCCGCGCATCGTCTCGCGCTGGGGCGACGACTCCCCGCAGCATCGCGTGCAGTCGGCCAAGGCCCTGGCCACGCTGCTGCACCTGCATCGCGGTACCCCCTACGTCTACCAGGGCGAAGAGCTCGGCATGACCAACTACCCGTTCACCGGCCTGGACCAGGTCGTCGACATCGAGGGGCTCAACTGGGCCGCCGAGGCGCTCGCCGCCGGACGCGACACCGGCGAGGTGATGACGGGGCTGCGCGCCCACGGCCGCGACAACGCCCGGACGCCCATGCAGTGGGACGACTCCGAGCACGCGGGCTTCACGACAGGTGAGCCGTGGCTCGCCGTCAACCCGAACTACCGCGAGGTCAACGCCGCATCGCAGCAGCACGACCCCGACTCGGTGCTGGCCCACTACCGGCGACTCGTCGCCCTGCGGCACGAGGACCCGGTAGTGGTGCACGGCGACTTCACGATGCTCCTCGAGGAGCATGAGCAGGTCTACGCGTTCACGCGAGCCCTCGGGCGCACCGAGCTGCTGGTCATGGTCAACGTCTCCAGCAGGCCCGCCGAGGTGTCCCTCGACGCCGCCGACGCGTGGCGCCGCGCGCAGCCGGTGCTCGGCGCCCCCTACGACCCGGTCATGAGTCCTTGGGAGTACCGGGTGCTGCGACGGCCTGTGGACGGCTGAGAACGCCCGGTCGCCGAGTGCGGCACGCTCGCCCGCATGGCTTTCACCGACCTGCCGGCCGACTGGCCCGCCCTGCCCATCACCCGCCACGATCTGCTGTGCAACGTGCTCGACCTGGTGGTCAGCGACCATGCGCGTGCAACCGGTTCGCTGTGCCTGCTGATCTGCGACCCCGCCGACCGCCTCGTGGCGCCCATGGAGATCTCTCACCTGCGCGACGCTGACGCGGGTGCCGACCGCGCCGCGCTGCTCGCAACCGTCGTCGACGCCGTTGCCGACATCGAGCCACAAGCGGGTGTGCTCGCCGCGATCGGCAGGCCGGGGGGCCTGTCAGCCACGCAGGAGGACCGCGAGTGGGCCGACGCCCTCGCTGCCGCCACGGCCGGGCGGGTCCGCCTTCTCGGAGTCCATGTCGTCACGGCGGACGGCAGCCGCCCCGTTCCCACCGACCGCCGGGCAGCCTGAGCCAGGGCGAAGGGACCGAAGGGCTTGACGGTTTCGCCGACGCCGGAGAGGGTTGCGCCCAAGGCTCGACAACTGCCTGGAGGCACCGTGTCCGACATCATCAACACACTTCGCGAGGCTGCGAGCAACCCGGAGAAGGCGAAGGACTCCTTAGCCGGGCTGAGTGCCAAGTGGTCGGAGATGACCGAGGAGCAGCGTGCCCAGGCCGGTGAGGCCCTGTCGAACCTCGCCGGCCGTGCGTCGCAGATGACCGAGGATCAACGGGAGCAGGCCACCCAGGTGCTGGCGATGCTCAAGGACAAGATGACCACCATGCCCGACGACGCCCGTGCCCAGGTCAACGACCTTCTGGCACGATTCACCAAGTAGCAGTGTCCGGGCACCACATCCCCGAGGCACAGCGCTTCGACTTCCGGTTCCAGACGCTCTACCTGCCCATGCTGGCGGCGGTCGGGGTGACGCCGGCGACGGCGCACGTCGTGGTCACCGACGAACGGCTCGTCGCTCGTTTCGGGCCGTGGCTGTGCTCGACGTCGCTGTCCAACATCGTCGACGTGTGCAGGACTGGGCCCTACGTCGCGGTGAAGGCCATCGGCGCACGGATGTCGCTGGCCGATCGAGGGCTGACGTTCGGCACGACCACCGAGGCCGGCGTGTGCATCACCTTCGACAAGCCCGTCACCGGGCTCGACCCGCTCGGTGTGCTGCGCCACCCGGGCCTGACGGTCACCCTCGAGGACGTGGATGGCTTCGTCGCGGCCATCACGGCAAGCGCCGCGCTCAGTCGCTAGCTACTCGTCGATACCGGCGAGGCGCCGGGCCATGGACTTGTCGGCCTCGAGGTCAATCCGTCGTGCGATCTCGACGCGCTGTACCTGCGGCGAACCGGCACCGTGCAGCGACTCGGTCAGGTAGCCGACGGCGTTGCGCCCCATCGTCAGGTTCTCGACCAAGCGCAGCAGTCGCACCCGATGCTCGGTCGGCACGTCCGGCGACGTCGAGAAGTACTTGTGCAGCAGGGGGCCGACCTCTGCGTCGGCGAAGTCTGCCTCGCCGGGCAGGGTTGCGACCAGCCCACCGGCGATGTCCTGGGCGAGGCGGGCCATCTCGTAGGGGAAGCGGGTGACGTTGTGCTTGCAGACGTTGGCCAGCAGCGCGTCGTTCTGGTAGTTGCCTGCCGGCAGCGGCGTGGACTCGTAGGACGATGCGATGCCCGCCCCGTAGACCGTCTCGTTGAGGTGTGCCATCTCGATGATCTTGTCCCGCACGTGCGACGCCTTCTCGACGCCTTGGTACTCGGCGAGCTGCGCGGCCGCGCCGATCAGCACGTCGCCGAGCCCGGTCTTGCACACGTAGCTGCGGCGGTGGAAGGCGGTGAAGCGCTCGACGAGCGGTGCGGCGAAGTCCACCTCGCCGTCCATGAAGACGTACTCGTGAGGGACGAACACGTCGTCGATCATGATCGTGGCCTCCTGCCCGCCGAAGCGGGCGTTGCCCACGTCGATGTCGCCGCCCTCCAACGCCCGGGTATCGCAGGACTGCCGCCCGAGGACGTAGGTGAGCCCCGGATGGTCGACGGGGATGGCCGCCGCCACGGCGTAGTCGGCGTCGTCCTGCCCCATGCGCATCGTCGGCATCACGATGATCCAGTGGCTGTTCAAGCAGCCCGTCTGGTGGGCCTTGGCGCCACGCAGGACGATGCCGTCGTCACGGCGCTGGACGACGCGGGTGAACAGGTCGGGGTCGTGCTGCTGCGAGGGGCTCTTCGAGCGGTCCCCCTTCGGGTCGGTCATCGCTCCCCCGACGACGAGGTTGTCCTGCTGGCACCGACGAAGGAACGCCGTCAGCCGCTCGTGGTAGGACGTCCCTCGCTCGGCGTCGCAGTCGAAGGTGACCGAGTACAGGGCGTTGAACGCGTCCATGCCGACGCAGCGCTGGAAGCACGTGCCGGTGTCCTGCCCGAGGCGGCGCTGCATCTTGTTCTGCATGACGACGTCGTCGGCAGACTCCGCCACGTGCAGGAACCGGTTGACCCGGCGACCGGAGATCGACGACCGGGCGGTTGCGAGCTCGGGATTCTCGACGGCGAGGTCGTAGGTGCGCGCCATCGCGTTGATCGACGGGCGAACCACGGGGTGATCGACGACGTCGTCGATCCGCTTGCCCATGTAGTAGACGCGCAGGGTGCGCTCGCGCAGGCTGGCGACATAGTCGTCGCCGGTGACGATGGGTCCGCGGGTCACACCAGGACCTCCTTGGGTGCCAGCCACTGGCGGAGCTTGTCGTAGACGGCCGAGTTGTTGAGCATCGACAGGTGGTGGAACCCGGTGAGGTGGAAGCCGTTGTCGTGCTCGAAGGGCAGCCGCCGGGTCTTGTGCTCCCCCGAGGCGCTCGCGTATCGCACCAACCCGTCGCCGAAGAGTCGGCCCGCCGGATGAGCGGCGTCGGTGGTCACGGTCGCGGCGACGTAGTAGTACGTCGCGTGGTCGAGGAACGGCACGTGCGTCGCCCGGTCGGTGAGCAGCTCGTCGGGGTCGTGGCCCAGCCAGTCCTCCTCGACGAGGTTGCCGTAGCGCAGATCCTTCACGCCTACGCTGCGGGAGCCGAGGATGCGACTGAGCGGTTCCGTCTCGGGGAAGACGCGTAGCACGATGTCGATGACGTGCGCCCCCTGCTCCAGCGGTGCTCCCACGTGTGGCGTTCCCAAGGTGACCACCTTGCGCACCGCCTCGGCCCAGGCCAGCCCGTCGCGGTCGCCGTAGTGGCACGCGCTACGAGCCACCAGCCCACCCATCGACGCACCGACGATGCTGATCTCCTCGACCGGCACCGGCCAGGCCGCCACCAGGTCGTCCAGGAGCGCCGACAACGACTGCCCGTTGCTGCTCACCCGCAGGCCGCTGTTGTAGCGCACGTACACGGGCGTGAGACCGAGGTCGTCGCGCAGCCGCTCCCCGTAGGGTCTCCCGTCGTCCGGAGGCTCGTAGTCCCGCTGGTCCCAGGCCGTCTCGTCCTGGACGAGACCGTGGACGAAGACGACCAGACGCGGCCCGGCGTCCGGGAACGCTGCAGCGACGGTGTCGGGTGCCAGCAGCACGTCGTGACCGTCGACGCGCACGGCGGTCCGGGTGGCCAGCAGGGGATGGTTGCGCGCCACCCGGTCCCCCCACAACCCGTTGACGACGGCAGCGAGCCGGGCACCGAGCGGTGTCTCGGTGGGTCGTGCTGCTGCCGGGCCGTTGCGGCGAGCCAGCAGGTCGGCGACGCCGATGGCCAGCAGCCGCTGCCCCACGTCGACGGCAAGGTAGATCGCCTCGACGGCGACCCGTTGCGGCGCCGTCACCTGACGAGCAGCCGGCGGCAGCGCCGTGTCGACGCGTTCGGAGATGGCGCAGTGCACGTCTTCGACGATCTCGACGACGCCGCCGATCGCCTCGCCGGCGAGCTCACCTGCCGCACGCATCTCCTCGTTGCGGTTCATCACGTTCCGCCTCTCCGTCACGTGCCAGGGTAGACGCCAGGCGGGGGTCTACCGTCTCAGGTTCGACAGGGAGGGCCGAGGGATCGACGAGCCGTTGCTCACGGTGTGGGGTGCGGACCTGGACGTCGCGTGCCCGCGACCGGAGTACCCGCGCCCCCAGCTGGTCAGGGACAGCTACCTGTGCCTGAACGGACGCTGGGACTACGCGATCACGTCCACGACGGACCAGCCGACCTGCTACGACGGTCAGATCGTGGTGCCGTTCTCGCCGGAGTCGGTGCTGTCCGGGGTGCGACGAACGCTGCGTCCCGACGAGGTCCTGCACTACCGACGCAGGTTCACACTCCCCGCCGGGTTCGTCCAGCGGCACGACGAGCGCGTTCTGGTGCACCTCGACGCCGTCGACCAGTGGTGCCAGGTCGCGGTCAACGGCCACGTGCTGGGCGAGCACCACGGCGGCTACCTTCCGGTGACGCTCGACGTGACCGACCGGCTGGTCGCCACCGACAACGAGCTCACGGTGTGTGTCCGCGACCCGACGGAGACCGGCCACGGGGCTCGAGGCAAGCAGCGCCTGGACCGTGGCGGCATCTGGTACACCCCGCAGTCGGGAATCTGGCAGACCGTCTGGGCGGAGGCGGTGCCGGCGGTCGCCGTCGAGCGGCTGGCGATCGACCCGGACACCGAGGCCGGCTCGTTCACCGTGACGGTCCACCTGCTCGACCGGCACCGCGGCAGGCGCCCATCTGAGCCGGAGTGCTCGGTGGTGCTGCGTTCGGGCGGACGAGTGGTGGCACGCGGAGCCGGGCCCGCCGCGACACCCCTGACCCTGTCGCTGCTCGAGCCTCGGCTGTGGTCGCCGCAGGACCCACACCTGTACGACATCGACGTCGCCGTGGGGCACGACCGGGTCACGTCGTTCGCGGGCCTGCGCTCCTTCGACGTCGGCCCCGACGCCGACGGGCAGCAGCGGCTGCTCCTCAACGGGCGCCCCTACTTCCACGCCGGTGTCCTCGACCAGGGCTACTGGCCGGACGGCCTGTACACCGCACCGTCGGACGAGGCGATGGTCCATGACATCGCCACGATGAAGCGCCTGGGCTTCACCATGCTGCGCAAGCACCTCAAGATCGAGCCGCTGCGCTGGTACTACCACTGCGACCGCCTGGGGATGCTGGTCTGGCAGGACATGGTGAACGGGGGCGGACCGTACCCGTCGCCGGTGGTGACCGGCCCGGCGTTCCTCCCCGTGCACCTGTCGGACCGCCGCCACAGGTTGTTCGGTCGTTCCGACGCGGTCGGCCGCTCCCAGTGGCTGCGGGAGCTGGCCGCAACGATCGAGCATCTACGCAACGTGGTCTCGATCGCTGTCTGGGTGCCCTTCAACGAAGGGTGGGGCCAGTTCCACGCTGCCTGGGTGGCCGAGCAGGTGCGACGCCTCGACCCGAGTCGGTCGATCGACCACGCCAGTGGCTGGCACGACCAGGCAGCCGGGGACCTCACCAGTCGACACGTCTACGTCAAGCGGCTGCGGTTGCCTCGCCGTCGCGCGGCGACGGCACGCCGTGCGCTCGCGCTCAGCGAGTACGGCGGCTACTCCCTGCCGGTTCGCGAGCACAGCGCGAGCCCGCAGTCCTTCGGCTACCGCGCATTCGCCGACCCAGAGTCCCTCGCCGAGGCGTTCCGGGCACTGCATGCCGGGCAGGTACAGCCGGCCATCGACCACGGGTTGGCGGCCAGTGTCTACACCCAGCTCAGCGACGTCGAGGACGAGACCAACGGGCTGCTCACCTACGACCGCCGCGTGCAGAAGCTGCCCGACGAGGTGGTTCAGGCAGTCACG
>Ga0081528_100743_pt1 | contig 11770 bp, 10 predicted proteins | sample HotLakmasection4_FD_71011 | JGI IMG/M metagenome (GOLD analysis project Ga0081528, IMG submission 71011) | Hypersaline microbial mat communities from Hot Lake, Washington, USA - Section #4 (SPADES assembly) (version 2) | ecosystem: Environmental > Aquatic > Non-marine Saline and Alkaline >...
CGCGGGGGCTCGCCAGCCGCCCTCCCCTACACGTTTGCACTCAATTGCTTGCTGTCACGTCAGTACGCCGAGGAGGGGGTGCCCTTCACGCTGCTGGAACCGATGGGACACGGGCAGCACGTCGCTCGTGCTTTTGACCTGCCGTGGTATGTGATGAGTGCTCGTCACACTCGTCTGAACCCGCAGGATGTGATGTTCCCCACTCTGGTTGAGCAAAAGGCACACACGATCCGCATCTATGAGACCCTACTCGGTCGTCAGCTTTCCGGTGCTCAGAAGGAAAACCAGGAACGCGCTCTGCTCGGTGAGGCACTCGAGATCTTGTATTGCGGCTTCGATGATCTGATGACGATCACGCCAGATCTGGCGCCACTGACTGAGACTGTCTGTGAGGTGCTGTCTGGGCTAGGCGATAAGGAACACATCCGCACCATCGCCAAGGACCTGGCCGACGAAATCGGCGGCTTATGTACCGGGCGCGGCCCCTGGGCTGACTTCATTAATGGCCCCACCAATATTGACCTTTCCGCACGCTACAAAGATATGCCGCAGGTCTTCTCTTTTCACGAGATGGAGCAGGACCCGATCATGCTGGCGATCGCCTACACCCAGGTGTTGAGTGCTATCCGGCGCGACAGTCTAGCCGATGAAACGCCTCGTTTGATTGCGGTCGATGAGGTCTATCGCCTGATGCGCCATCCTTCGTTGTTGGATTTCCTCATTGAAGCAGCGAAGACCTTTCGCACACGCAGAAAAAAGCTCGTGGTGATTGATCAGCAGATGAGCGTCATGATTGAGGGAAAAGCACGACTGATTTTCGAGAACTGTCCGATCCGCGTGATCTTCAACCAGCGTCAGGGTCTGCACGTTTTCAAAGAGGATGCCGCCTTCCAGCACTTCAACGCTCAGCACCACGAGATTATCGCCAACATGCCGCGCTTCCATTTCCTTTTCGATGTGCAAGAGGAGGGTATCTGGTACCTCCGTAATTATCCCAGTGAAGGGGAATGGCAGCGATTCCGTTCGACGTGAAAAAAACAGACAAGAAACAGCAGAAGGAGCGTAACGATCATGAACAACATCCTCAACAGTTTGAATGAACACGACGATAAACCGATCTACTACTTCGCTGGTGGTTTCGGGGACGACCTTGAGCCAACTTTGGAGGTCGTGAAATCCTGGCCGGAGGGCCAGCAATCGCTGCAACTTGGAACCTACGGCACGCTGGAATCCGCTTTTGAAGCTGAGCGAGAGATGGTCGCTCTCGAGGACAACGACGGCCTGGAAAAAGCAATGCACCGTGCAGAGAAGATGGCTGTTGCTGCCCGAACGCTTGATCCGGCACGTGCAGACGGACGACTATTCACGCAAGGGCCTCCTGATCCCTTTATCACCCTGCGAGAGGCAGAGCTTTCCGGGATCGACTATACCTATGATGTTGTTGCACAGCCGCAGGGCACATATGAACTGCAAAGCATCAAGACCTGGGAGACAGAAGCAGGCCCAGGAATGCAGGAGATCGCTCTCGGCGAATACGACCGTCCCAGCGATGCTCGTGCTGAAGGTGAAGCCCTGCGTCAGATACGCGACAATGTGGGGCTGGAAGCCGAGATGCGAGAGGTCGAGAAGATCGCCGTGGAGAACGGCGAGTTGCGGGCCGACCGCGTCGATCCGCGCCTGTTCACCGGGGGGCCGCCCGATCCCTTCACCACGATTCGCCAATCTGAATTAGAGGCAAACATGGGCTACACCTTCCGTGCTGGTCCAGCGCTCGACACTGAAGGAACTATTACAGGACATACGCTCGATCTGATCAACGTTGAGCGGGAAGGGACCGAGTACCGTTTCGCCGCAGTTGAGTTCGCACGAGTCGCTCCAGCAGATGCTGATTATGTCGACGACGCGGCAGATAGATTCAACCAGATGCTGTCGAACGTGGGTACGGGTCCAACTATACAGGCAGCTACGGTGTGGGCCCGTGGACATGGTCTAGAGCCAAGCCTTGAGTGGCGTGATGTGGAAGCGCAACAGCTGGATTACCGAGCGAACGAACCATCATTACCACCTTCGCGTGCGCCTGATATCGCGCCCGAGCGTGAACCAGTGCCGATCGTTGTTAACCGCGAAATGGATATCTGACATGACACGCAGATCTACTCGGCTCTCTCCGTGGCAGGAGATGGAGCAGCAGGCCTATCATGCTTATCGGGAATGGCCACTCTACCTTAAGCTGCGCCTCCGCGCGTTGAGACGACACTTACCACCAGAGGCTTTCGCTTTCGAAAAAGCGCCGGAATTGAAGGTGGACAATGATAACGACAGTAGTGCCGAAATCGCATTGCTAGAGGAATACGGTCTAATGGTACCCGAGAAACCGCTATCTGATGGCTAGGGAGTCTGCGAATCCTTGGGCGATAAGCGGATTAGGACTCTGTGTGGTATCTCACGATCATTTATTCATGCGAGAACTAACTCTCTCAGAACGCTACAACTCAAGAGAATTCAAAGGCTTTTGATTTAGGGGACGTGGCGCGGGCATTTACCCGCCTCAACCCCGCTGATTTCGTTCGTCCTGAAGCCGTACTGACCGAAGAGACATCCGATGACGATGCCTCCGAGGATTAGGTGCGGCTTCTTTTCATATATAAGGAGCAAGACAGTGGCAAAGCGTAAGAACAGCAAGCAGTCGGATAACACCACCATTCAACCGGGTGACACGCTCACAGTTGGGCTCGACATCGGCTACGGTGTCGTCAAAGCCGTGACAGATCGTGCCGCCATCGCCTTCCCGTCGGTCATGGGACATGCCCATGAGATCAAATTCCAGCAGGACACCATCCAGCAGAAGTACCCCGGCGACCAGATCACGGACACCGAGGGCAAGTGGTTTGTGGGTGATCTGGCAATGGCGCAGGTTCCCGCCGGTGAGCTATTGAGGTTACGCGGACGCACCGCCAACAAGAAGACGATGGGTAACGCCTTCCGTCTGCGGCTCGCCAAAGTTGCCGTCGGCAAGCTGGTGCAAGGGGTGTGGGGGCGGGATGCCATCCATCTGGGTCTCGCCGTTGGGCTGCCGGTGGACCATATGCGAGACGCGGACGAACTGAAGGAAACGCTGCGCGGGCAGCATCTCATCCAGACGGATGCCTGCGAGGTCATCGCCAATGTCACCGAGGTGATGGTCATGCCGCAAGCCTATGGCGCGATCTACTCCGAAATGTTGACCCCGGACGGCGAACTCAACGTGCATCACACCTACATGCGGACGGGCGTGGTCGATGTCGGCACATATACGGTGGACATTGCGCTGGACGACGACGGCGAGTTCATCTCTTCCGAGAGCGGCAGCGTGGAGGGTGGGGTCTACACCGCGCAGGAACGCATCGCCGCCATGCTGGAGCGCGACTACCGCGAGAAGGTGCCCTACAAGATCGTTGAACAGGTCTTGCGAACAGGCATTTTCACCGCCAGTGGCAATCCCATCGACTACAGCGACGAAGTGGAAGAAGCCCTCGCGCCATTGCGGAGTGCCACGCTCGGCCTGATGAGCGAGAAGTGGCAGCGCGGTACGACGGTCGATGTCATCTACCTGAGTGGCGGCGGTGCGGAGCTGGTCTACGAGCAGGTGGTGGATGCCTATCCACAGACGAAGCTGGTCGCTCACGCGCAAATGGCGAACGCACGCGGCTATTTGCACTACGCCAATTTCACCGCCAGAGATTAGCCGGAGGCATGGGGTATTACGTGTCAGTACGTCACGTTAGTACGGGTAATACCCCCACAGGAGGCCAGAATGCCAAAGAGACGACCCAAGAAGCGCAACTACCGAACCATCACCTTCAAGGTCTACTACGACACCGATGAGGACATCCTCGACTGGTGGGAGGGGATCGAAGCGGGGGAGCGCAGTGATGCCATCCGCGACCTGATCCGCGAGCAGTTGGGACAGCAGTCGCAGCGTCCTACGAAGATCATCGACCTGCCCGAACTGATGGAAGTGAGGCGCGACACGCTTTGGATCAAGGATGCGCTCAACGACATGCCTGCCTATCTGGAGCGGGTGATTCAGCACGTCGCCGCGACCGCCCAGGTGAGCGTAGGACATCCCGCCAGAGCCTCGCCGGAGGTGGTCGCCAAAGACGAACCCGCCCTGACGGATGCCGAAACGCAGCGTCGGACACGGCGCATGAAGGGGGCCACATGGTAGCCATTCCCGCATGTCCGACGCATCAGCCCGCTGGCGCGGCCTGGTATCGGTGCAGAGAACGCACCGATACTTTGATGCCCCAAAGAACCTTTACGGTTCATTGTAGGTGTGGAAGGGGCATCAAAAGCCAGCTAAATACGCTGGCTCCTCACACGCCGGAGGGCTTCGGTGCAGCGCACTTGCGTGCTTGCACCCGTGCGGCGGTGTCAGGGTGCCGCCGCACATCTCGTCGCGGTTCCCCACGACGAGCCGACACACGTCCGCAAATTTTTGCGGTGTGTGCCGGTATTGGCTTCTGCCTCAGCAGACAGCCAACGTCAGACGGCATTCTGCCGCTGACCCAAAAGCAAACGACAAACACAGGAGAAGCAGCGTGTATCACCGAGACGTGATCGCAGAAGTAGCCAGACGACTGCCGCACCAGACGCGGCGCGATGCGAATGAGGTAATCGAGGTGCTGACCGAGGTCTGGTTTGAGGAACTCGCTAACGGCGGCGAAGTGGTTCTGCCCGACATCGGGCGGTTGAGCATCGAGGTGCAGGACATGACCGCCGGTGGCGCACTCGCCGCTCATGGTCGGCTGCGCCGGGTTTACGGACGCTTTCGTCCGACACCAGCATTGAAGGCAAAACTACAGGAGGTGGAATTTGAGTAAACGGGGCAGGAAAAGCGGTTACAGCGAACGTCTGTCAGTCGGCTTTACGCCGGAGCAGATGCGCCGAGTCGAGGAAATTCTGCGCGTCCGTGCCCGCGACGGCAAGATGCAGCACAAGACCGATTTGATCCGCGATGCGCTCAATCTGTATCTATCGCATCAGGACGATATCCCCGGTACACGGGCAGCCATCACGCGCAAGCTCGAAGGTCGGCTGGATGCCGTCGAGGAACAGCTTCAGAAGCAGAATGATCTGCTGGCGAGAATCGCCAGTTATCTGCGGAAGAAGCGGGAGGCGTAGGACATGGATCGCAAGCAGATGTGTGTCTCGAACGTGAAGTACAAGAAACCGACGCAAAACGAAGCGAAGCGGATGAAGAACCTGCTCGGCTATCTGACCTACCGCGAGTCGGCCACCGAAAAGGCGCGGCACGCCGGAGGACGCGAACGCTGGATGGATCGGGGTATGGGCGGCTCGGTCGCGGAGATCGCTGACCGCTGCGACGCCTACCAGAGCGAGCATGTGCTGCTGTTCAGCCTCGTAATCAACCCGAACGTGGATCTCATCCGGATGGTGCCGCCGGAGAAGCGAGAGCAGTTCGTCCGACAGCTCACCGAACGGACGATGAACGGCTTCTTCGACACGAGAGGGATAGATACGGGCATTGAGTGGAGTGCGGTGCTTCATCACCGGCAGACCGATGGCACAGAAGCACCGGGGCAGCATAACCCTCACACGCATGTGGTGCTGCCGGGCACCTACTACGACGCAGACGAGGGGCAGCGCAAGCCGCTTTACTTTAGCCGAAACAAGGCTGTGAATCACATCGACCTGCTGCATGAGGTCACGCAAGAACAGATGGTTGATCTGATGGATCGCTATGCAGGGCGTGACTGGGAGCAGCGTTACGACAAACTCGCCGCCGAGCGTGAACGTCAGCAACAGGTAGTTTACGACGAGGAAGCGCATGGGCTATGGGACAACGAGCCGGTCTGGGCCGGGGTGCGCCGCACCGATGACGACGTGAGCGCCGCTGGAGTTTACGGGTATTTCAAAGATCGTGAAGGTAAGAAGCGATTGCAGTTTCGCCCTGTTCAGCCTGACCTGGATCACGAAGAAGCCGAACGTCTGGCCGAGCAGTTGAAAGACCTGCTCAAAGAGGAAGCGCATCGTCCGAAACGTGAGGATGATTTGCGCCCATCACTGGATTTTGACATTTGACCATAATGCACACAGGAGCCGGAAGCGCACGTCGTCGCCAAACGTACCGCGCTGCTGACCCCTGTGTGTCACTATAAGGAATACGCACAGTATGACACAAAAACACCAATCGACCAACGACGAAAACGCGGGTAGGGAGGCTTTTCTCTCCGCATTGTATCCTCAGCCACCCGCTGACCTGTGGCTGGAGATGCGCTGTATCCATCCGGGCACGGGTGAAGTCCGTGCGCTCTGGACGCAGATCGGAAACGACAAACAGCGTGATGCTGTACTGAAACAGGTGGACAAGCTCAACAGCGAGGGCTATGGCGTGTACTTTGCACCCTGTCTCCGCTCAAAGAAGAAAGGCAACGCAGCATCGGCGGCACTGCTGCCCGCACTCTGGATCGACATCGACGGACCGGAAGAACATCGGGAGCGCGATCTGGAACGACTGCAAGCCTTCGACCCCCATCCTTCTATTATCGTGTCCAGTGGAGGTGGCTGGCACGGCTATTGGCTTCTGGATAAACCACTGATGCTCGATGAGGACAACAAGCAGAAAATCGGGCGCGTCATGCAGGGCTTGTTCACTGCGCTCGGCGGTGACGATGGCTACGTCAAATCCGTTGCTTCAGTCATGCGTCTGCCAGGCAGCATTAATACCAAGCCTGACCGCGACGGCGCACAGGTGCAGGTCACCGACTGGCATCCGGATCGGCGTTATCCGCTGCCCTGTTTCGACTGGTTGGAAGTTCAACCACAACCGAAGGTAGAGCGCATTGGAGGGCTGGAAGTGGTGACGCTCAACGGCAATGCACCACTGCCGCCGCGTACTGAAAGCTATCTCGCGTCTGGGGCAACCAATGGCAACCGTAACCATGAACTGTTCGCCGCCGCCTGTCAGTTACGGGATGCAGGTTACAGTCAATCTGATGCTGAACGCGAGCTGGTCAGCCGCTACGTGGCTGATGGGAATGGCAGTGAGAACCCCATCGCACGCGAGAAGGAGGCACACGCCACTATCGCCAGCGCCTTCGTTCAATCGCCGCGTGAGCCGATCCAGTCGCGGCGGCAGGTCGCAGAGGCGCACGTCAGTCAATTGGTGGATCGCTACGACACACGCCAGAAATCGGTTGAACGACCGACTACTGCGGAGATTATCGATGCGGTAGAGGCGTGCGCCCACCTCAACGCCGTCGAGTGGGCAGAACAGCGCGAAAAGTTCAAAGCACTCACCGGAGACGGTCTGAAGATCAGCGACATCGACAAGCTCTATAAGGAAAAGCGGCGCGAACTGGAGCGCGAACAGCGGGCATCGGTGGTCGACACGGAGGAGTATGTCGAGCAGGAAGGGCACATGATCTACCGCAAGCACACCCATCGCGGCACGATCCAGAAGATTATCGCGTCCTGGCAGGCCCGTATCCTGGAGCGCGTCAACCGGCTGGATGACGATGGCAAGCGTGAACGGGTGGCGCGGGTCGAAGTTGAGGGGCATGGGCATCAGGAAACGCTCGATGTGCCTTCCGAGTTGTTCGGTGATCCCAACGCACTGCAACGATTCTTCGCTGCCAATGCTGGAGAAACGTTCACCGTTCGCGCTGGCATGAGCAAGCACCTGACACCCGCGATCCTCGCGTTGTCGGGCAGCTATCCGGTGCGGGAGACGTATCGGTTCATGGGTTGGACGCAGTTGGAAGGCAGGTGGGTCTATCTCACGCCTACCGACTGTATCACCGCCAAGGGCAAGCTGAGCGATCCACCAGAGGTTGAACTCTCTACCCGCCTCCGAGATTATGGCGTACAAGCCTGTACCTGGAATGATGCACGGGACGCATTCGACGCGATGACCGCCGTGTTCCCATCCGATATCGCGCCTGCCTGTATCGCCTTCGCCATGCTGCCGGTGCTGCAACGCTTCTTCCCGCCGTCAGCGATGCGTCCCGCACTGCACCTCGCGGGAACCTATGGCAGCGGCAAGTCGGAGTTGGCGGCGTTGATGAGCAGTCTCTATGGGCGTTTCGACCGCGACAGTCCGCCCGCACAATGGGGTGATACCATCAACACGGTTGAGGCGCTTGGGCATCCATTGACCGACGCGCTCTATTGGGTGGATGACTACAAGCATATCTCCGCCGATGAGCGCACTTACACCCGCTTTTTACAATCGTACTCGCGGGGCATGGGGCGGGGTAGGCTGACCCGCGAGGCGAAATTGCGCGAGGAGCGTCCCTGTCGTGGGCTGATCCTGTCCACCGGCGAGACGACCATCGAGGGCGAGGCATCCGTTCTCAGCCGCATGTTGGTCATTGATGTGCCACCCTGGGAACACCGTGATCCGAACGGTGAGAAGCTGGTGACTGCCGATGCGCTGCGCCACCATCTGCCGGGCTTTACTGCCCACTTTACCTCGTGGATAGCGAAACAACTCGAAGCAGGCACTCTTCAAGACAACATCACCAGCCGCTATCTGAGCAATGTTGACGGCTATCGTGCCAAACTCCGCAGCAAGGTGAAGGGCAGTCGTGCCAGTACGGGGCGGCTGGTGGGTAATTGGGCAGTTCTGGTGACGGTTTATCAACTGCTGTCACGCTTCGTTGGCGAGATTGACGGCGACTACCTTCTCCCGCCCTGGCAGGATTCTATCGTGGAAACAGTGCAGATCGTGCGTGAAGAACGCCCCAGTGAGGTCTTTCTGAATGTGTTGGGGCAGCTGCTCGCCAGCGGTGAGGCGATGCTGGCAGAAAATCGTCAGAATCCGATTGAGCCGCCACCAGGGACGACCATCATCGGCTATCGAGATGAGCAGTTCATCCACCTGCTGCCGGAGGTCGCCTATCGTGCAGTGAACAAAGTCCATATGCTCAAGTTTCCAGTTGGGGCAATCGGTTCAATGCTGAAGGAAGAAGGCTGGTTGGTCACCACTGAGGGAAGCCGCCATCTGACCGTAAAGGTCAGCGTTCGTGGGGCACGGGTTCGTATGTGGCGATTGAAAGCCGCGACACTGGATACCGATGAATGAACTTAGACAGGCGAGAGGATCATCCTCTTGCCTGCCCCAGTCGCCCCACTGCCCCACATCAAAAAGTTCAATTCTGGAGAAAATACAAAAAATGCAGGGGGTGCAAAGTTTGCACAAAAATAGCGGAAATTAGTGTGGGGCGTGTGGGGCATGTGGGGCACTTATCGAATATAGAAAGAAAACCACGCAAAAAATGCACATAGGAAGCCTGTTTGTGTGTGGGGCATGTGGGGCATGTGGGGCAGATAGAGACATAGACTCACAATAGGGGCATCATTATCACCGCTATAGGTCGTTATTCTCACCTTCACGACAATCAGGTGCCCCACATCGTCCTTGCACATCCGGGGCAGGGCGGTTGGTCGATACGGTCCTTTGCGGCTTCACTGTTGATCCTATCTGGCAGCCAGTTCACGCACCATCGCTGTTGCCCTTTACGGATGATCATCCCTTGCGACCGCAATCCAGCAATACGCACCCAGCAGTATGTTCTGCGCTGCACCGCTGACCGGCTGGTGCGCCACATTTGCCACCGATACCAGTTCTGGTGCCGCCGTGACCGTCATCCACACAAGCTGCGAGCCGCATTACCTCCTGCTGGCTCTGCGCTCTCATCGCCTCAAGCAAGCGATTTACCCTGACCATCTTCACAGGCGCGGCGGCGCGTCAACCTGCGGGGCAGGTCGCTTTAGCCGTTTTCTCCTGGCTTGTGCCGGTTCCCTCACCGAAAACGGCTAGCGCCCGATGGGTGACGCCTTCGCCTGATGCGCCTGTGTGGGCGAGGTCAGAAATCGCCAGCAGGCGATGAAACGAAAACGCAGATCGAATTTGGAGGTTATGATGGGCAGCAGTATGAGTTTGAACTTGACCGGGTACGTCGGCAGCACACCAGTCATGAAAGAGAAAAACCATACAGCATGGATCGACAAGAACCGCGAACCACGTGTCAGCCTGGACATCGACGCCAACCGCCTGATAACGAAGTTCACCGAAGGTATCCTGCTGGATCGCGTTCCGGCGAACGAACCAGAGACGGGGCAGATACCGTTCCGAAGAAGTCAGAAGAATGAATACGGAGGCGGCACCAGCAATCGTACCGTCTCCGAAAGTGCCTTTTTTATCTTGAAGAGCTATTCTTGCTCTTGTGTTCGAAATGCTTCAGCAATCTCCAGTAAATCAGCCTTACAACCATCAGAAAAAACATTGCTCTGTTCAACTGATTGAATGTAATCCTCTATACTCTGTAACGCATCTCGAGTATCAGGCACATCGTCAATTATGTTAGGAGGTGTACAAGCTGTCTGTACGGATTCTAGTAATTCAATAGACAATTGAGGAATAACGATTTGCAAGGCATTAGATACTACATCACGTGACCAATCCGGTCGAACAGCACTAACTGGCGCAGGAAAGCTAGGGGTATCTAGATTTGCTGACCCAATAATCAATCTACCACCAAAGGGGCTATATTCTATACTTCTAAGATGTGATGTTGTGCGTACTAGGTTTGTTTGTTGACCACTTTGCAAACTCCAGATATAGATTAACCCATCAGCAGAGGCACCAACAAGTTCCGGCCATTGCGGGTTCCAACGGATACGAATCGGAACTTCTGGCAAACCACTGAAATTGTGTATTTGTGTACTCGTCACGATATCCCAAACTTTTATTGACGCAAGTGTGGGTTCTGCTGCAAATGGTAGGGTATTAGGTATTCCCTCATCAACAAGTTCAATAAATCCGGCTGCGATTTGTGTACTATCGGGACTCCAGCGCAAGCCGATGGGATATTCTATTGGTAGCTCAGCAATCAGCTGACCATTTTCAGTACCGATAATCCTTGTGACGCCTGTTGGAAGAACGAGTGCTAGATAGGCACTATTAGGGCTCCAACTGATGACATCTGGAAATTCATCTCCTACAGAGATTGTGCGAATGATATTGCCAGTGGTTGCGTCGAAAAGGCCAAGTTGATTATCATCGGCCCATGCCAACACTTGAGAACCGTCAGTGTTCCAGCCACCAATACCTGATTCTGCATTAACTGTGACAATGGTTTCCAATGTCTGAACATCAATTATATTACGTCCCATTGCAAATCGTGTACCATCGGGGCTCCAATTGATGCTAAATGCATTTTCTGCGGGCAACATAGCAATAACTTGCATCTCAGCATCATAAAGCCACAGTGCATAGTCATTATCTGCAGTGCGGCCTGATACAAGAATAAATTCACCTTGTGGTTGCCATTGCACTTCAGATACACTTACCAATGGATCCACTACTTGGGAAGATGCAGCGTTTACCAAGCTTAGCAATACAATCAAGATAATAGGTAAACAAATGTAGCGAAAAATTTTCTGTTTACGCGTCATCGTTTTTTCCTTGAACTGCCCCGCATTCAGTGGCCAGAAAGTTTTTCCACCTGCGTACCGCCACTTATAAGCCATCACGCTACCAATTGTATCAGACCTCGATGTAATCGAAGACATTGGCTCGCGTTTCTTGGTTTGTGGCGTAGCATCGGTCCACATCCATCCCAGTTTTTCCCTGTGAATAATCATCCCCGCGACCGCATCCAGCAATCCGCACCTATCAGTCTGTTTTGCGCTGCACCGATGACCGGCTGGTGCTCCTCATCTATCATCAACATCAGGTCTGGTGCAGCCGTGGCCGTCATCC
>Ga0081528_100745_pt1 | contig 11760 bp, 4 predicted proteins | sample HotLakmasection4_FD_71011 | JGI IMG/M metagenome (GOLD analysis project Ga0081528, IMG submission 71011) | Hypersaline microbial mat communities from Hot Lake, Washington, USA - Section #4 (SPADES assembly) (version 2) | ecosystem: Environmental > Aquatic > Non-marine Saline and Alkaline >...
CCACCATCAGCGCCGCGTAGACCGTGAGGGCGCCGCTGATCGCCGCGACCGCGATGACGATCTCCGTGAACTCCGGGTGCGCCAGGCTCGCCTTGAGCGTCAGCTCCTTCCCCACGAACCCGAGCAGCGGGAACATCCCCATCATCGAAAGCGCCCCGAGCACCGTCGCCCCCGCGAGCACGGGCGCCCCGCGCAGCGCGCCGGAGATCCGCTCCGGACGCTTCTCACCGGTCTTCTTGATGATCGAGCCCGCCGCCAGGAACAGCGCGCCCTTGAACATCGCGTGGGCGAGCAGGTAGTACCCCGCCGCCTTCAGCGCCCCCATCCCGATGAGCATCATGAGCGTGCCGAGCGAGCTCACCGTCGAATACGCGAGGATCCGCTTGAGCTGATCCTGCCGCGTCGCCAGGATCGCCCCGAGAAGCATCGTCGCCCCGCCGAAGATGATCAGCGAGTCGTCCCACACCGCCGTCCCGCCGAGCGACGGGTGCAGCCGCGCCGCCAGGTAGACGCCCGCCTTCACCATCGTCGCCGAGTGCAGGAGCGCGCTGACCGGCGACGGCGCCTCCATCGCGTTCGGCAGCCAGTAGTGGAACGGGAAGATCGCGCTCTTGGCGAAGCACCCGAGCAGGATCAGCACGACCGCCGGGACGTACAGCGGGTGCTCCGCGAGCCCGGGCGGAAGCGCGCTGATCTCGAACGTCCCCCCCGCGATCCCGAGAAGCACCGCTCCCGCGAGCAGTGCCAGCCCGCCCAGTCCCGTCGTCAGGAGCGCCTGGATCGCCGCCTTCCGCGCCGAGGCGCGCTCGTGATCAAACCCGATCAGCAGGAACGACGTGATGCTCGTCAGCTCCCAGAATACGAAGAGCAGGATCAGGTTGTCCGCGAGCACCAGCCCGAGCATCGCCGCCATGAACCCGACGAGCACGCCCGTGAACGATCCCGCGCGCGGATGCTCCCGCATGTAGCTCGAGGCGTACAGCAGCACCAGCCCGCCGATGAAGCAGATCAGCAGCGCAAAGACGCCCGAGAGGCCGTCCAGGCGGAACGCCAGGTCCAGGCTCAGGTCCGGCGCCCACGCCCGGCGCTCCACCAGCGCCGCGCCCTCGAGCCCCCACAGCCGACCAACGAACCACACGCCGAGCCCGAGCGGAACCGCCGGGACGACCACGCCCGCCACGCCCCGCGACACGCGGTGCAGCGCCGGCGCGGCGACGCCGAGGACGCCAAGGATGAGGACGCTAAGCGCAAGAGTCATGAGCGAACGAGCGAGCCGAGGGAGCGGAGGACGGGAGTGCGGCCCGAGCGCTCCGGCTCTCGGGCGAAGGCGGGGGGAGGATATCCCGCTTCAAGCGCCCGGGCGACGCGAACCGGCGCCGCGCGCGAGCGTAGGCTTCAAAGAACCCCGCCGCGCCGAGGAGAACCGGTCATGCAGGTCCAGATGAACTACGCCAACGTCGAGGCCTCCGAGGCGCTCGAAACCCACATCCGAGAAGCCCTCGACGCCACCATCGGACGCTTCGCCGATCGCCTCACCCGCATCGAGGTCCACCTGAGCGATCTCAACGGCCCCGAGAAGGGCGGGCCCAACGACAAGCGCTGCCGGATCGAGGTCCGCCCGAGCGGTGCCGACCCCCTCTTGGTCGAGAGCGTCGCCGACTCCTTCTACGGCGCTGCCGACGACGCCGCGGGCAAGCTCCGCCGCCTCCTGACCAGCCGCCTCGACCGCTGACGCCGCAAGCGCCCGGGCGGGCTGCGCCCGGTTATCGGCTTCGACTCTAAGCCATTGTGTTTTAGATAGATATGCTTAGCATCTCCGCCTGCGGGAGCGTCCCGCCGTTGTCACGCTCGGCGCCCACGCAGGAGGAGAGAGACCCATGCTTCGCACTGTCGCCGCACTCGCGGCCACCGGGATCGCGTCGACCGCGATCGCCGGCTCGTCCACGTTCTTCGCCCTGAGCGACCATCCCGACGGCAACGCCGCTCCCCCCGGCTACGGACTCCGCTTTGACGGCCTCTTCGCCGGCCAAACCGGCGCCGGCGGCGGGATCACCACCTTCTCGTTCGACGCCTTCGGCGACACCATCATGGAGGTCGCCTCCACCGGAACAGGGCTTGCCATCACGATCACCGGCACCCTCTACGGCGGCGAGGACGCCGGCTCCGGCTACGGCTTCGGGGAGGGCTCCTACGCCCTCTCCATGAGCTACACCGTCGGCGTCGCCGCCCAGGGCACGGGCTACGTCGTCACGGCCGACGACCCCGCCAACGCCGGCACGCTCACCGCGCTCACGGGAGCCGCCATGGGTCAGGTCTTCAGCATCGCCGACTTCAGCTCGCCCTCCTTCCAGTTCCTCCAGGATGACCACCGCCTCGGCGGTCGCCCTGAGGCCGGGCAGGGCTTCTGGGTCGGCCGCGGCTGGCTCCAGGGCGACGAGGGCCCCACCCGCACGCGCGACTTCCTCTTCCTGGGCGAGATGATCTCGGGCCCCCCCATCATCCCGCTCCCGGCCTCGGGCGCGATGGCCCTCGCCGGCGTCGGGTTCGTCGCCACGCGACGCCGCCGCTGAGCGGACGCGAACTTGGAGAGAGGCCGACGGCCGCCGGTGCGTTCCCCCCCGGCGGCCGTCGCCGTTTTGCACGGACCCCGCTCCCGCCCTCCGCCTCCACACCGAGATCGGCTATAGTGCCGTTCCCGCTCGGAGAGGTGGCAGAGCGGTTGATCGCGCTGGTCTCGAAAACCAGTAGTCCCTTCGGGGGCTCGGGGGTTCGAATCCCCCCCTCTCCGCTTTCACCGAAGAACCGCCGCTGGGATCCTCTCAGGGGCGTTTTTTGGGCGAAGCAGAGTGAGCCGCCGGACGGTCTCCGACGCGGGGGCGATCCTCCCCCCGCGTGAGTTCCCGCGAATCCTCCGCTCCGCGTCCCCACAACCCGCTCGAGGCTGGGCCGCCCGTGCATGTGGCGCTCCTAGCCATGCAGAGCATCGCTGAGTCGCAACCGGATAGGTCTCGCCGCCGCGAGGTCGATGTGTTGCCCGGCAAAGGTAACGAGCGTCTCCTTGGCGACCTCCAGGTTGCCAGTGCCGGCGCTGCGCCGGTGCAGGCGCCGGCTTCCCGGCCGTCGCCAGAGGATCTGCCAGTTGGAGCTGTTGCTGCGCTGGCCAAGCCAGTAGCCGCGGAAGGAGAAGGGCGGGCGATCACGGGTCATGCCGGCGTTGAACCACAGGCAACGGGCCAGCGTCAAGGAGGTGTTGCCAGAAGCACCCCCTGGGACGCCGCTTGAAGGCGCCGCCCACACGATGGCCGAACTAAACGTGCGAGTTCCTGCGGATGCGCGCGTCGGGCCGGAACGCCGGTGGGTGGTTACCGCTCGAGACTCGCCAGACCGGGCGCTTCAAGGGCGACTGGTTACCACTGCGGGGGCCCAGCCGGTCAGTTGCCCACAGGCCTGGCACCGGAAAAGACGAGTGATCTCAAGAGGTTGGGGTGGTGGGCGATACTGGGATCGAACCAGTGACCTCTGCCATGTCAAGGTGGAGAAATGCGCCACCGCTGTCGCATTGAGCCGACCCAGGCCTCCTCAAACCGTCGTCTCCCGACCCGGATGCGCACCAATCGCGCGCCAACACCCATCCTACTGTTCGCGCCCCCGCTGCAACGATATAGGCATGCTTCAGGAGACAGCGATTTTTTTATATTAGAAAGAATCGCAGCCGCACTCCTGTGATCACATACCTGCGAAGCTTCATTTGAAATAAATCGACCTTCACCAACGCAATCTCTTAGCATCTAACAGCACTGGTTCACACCCACCAAGCATGGGCGCTAACTGCTCGCAACGCTAATACACACCGACGGAACATCTCTTTCTCCTAAAATCAGTTGTGCTAAATATGGTCCAATATCTACCACAGAGCAACTGGACTGACGATAGTCGCTATCACACCCCTCTGATAAAATAATATTGCATGCACAAGAACGACCTTCAAGAAATTCTTGCACACACTTCGCAACCGCGTTCAGATAGTCCTGAGCGCCCGGATCACCCTCTAACATATTCTCAAAGATGTTATGGGAGGTGTCGTCCAACGGGCATCGAGTAAACAAGCAGACCAAGCTGTCCGAAACCGCTAGACCGGCGGCAAGTACAATCCGCTCAACGATAGGTTGGCAATTAGCGATGCCAACATTCATGCTGACGCCTCGCCTACACCCAATTTTCCACATGGTTCTAGCTGCGCATCCGTTATCTTTCTCTCGACAAGAAAAATGGACTACGAAGAAATAGCTCATAGCGTCACCATCACTTCAAATCAGCTAGGATCATTTGAGTACCCCGGCGGCAATTCCCTCGTTCTTGCTTTCGATATGGGCTGCCCCTGACTATTAAAATATCTGCGGTGCTCATGGGGTTGTATCCCGCCGTGCAAATGGTCGTAATGTTGTTTTGCAAATGGATGACCGCTATCATCATAAAAATGTCTCGCTTTCACCTTGCCGGCATCATCTAATTGTTCATAGATAGAATTTGGCGCACTCGTCTTCGGCGCCCTAGCACTCCCAGAGTCGTCCCCAATATCGCTGTGCCTCGCGTCCGTGAGCGCCGGTGACGCGGCTTGCCGGGATGAACGGACTCGCGCACGGCAAGAATCTAGCAGAGACAGGATCGCCGACAGGGGCCGTTACCGCGAATCCGCGCCCTCCCCTCGCGCGACTCGCCAGATCGCCCAGCTTGCCGGCCCCGCGCGCCGCCCGCACCCCACTTTTCCATTGACAGCCGCCGCCCGCCCCGGTCAACTCTGATCCAGAGGTCCTCATTCGGAGGACCCACGTCGCCTGGCCCGCCGCGGCCGCCGCCGCTCGTGGTCGTGGGGGAGTTCTCGCATCATGATTCGAAGCAACGGTTCGTTCGCCCGTCCCGGAGGCTCGGCGCGTCTCGCGGTCGCGGTCACGCTGGCCGCCGGTCTCGCCGCCTCCGCCTCCGGCGCCCTCACGCTGCGCAGCGGCGTCGAGATCCCGAACCTCCGCCAGGACGCCGCCCTCAAGAGCCAGACTCTCCGCGCCATCGCGGACGCGGGCGAGTCCAGAGCGATCCTCCGCTTCGACGCCCCCGTCTCCAGGGCCGACCGCGACCGCCTGAGCCGCGCGGGCGTGCGCCTGCTCGAGTACGTCGGCGCCAATGCCTACGTCGCCTCCTTTAGGAAGGACGCCCTCGCCGCCCGCGGGGCCGCCGCCGCGCTCGCTCCCGCCTCCTCAGTCCACGCGATCGAGCCCGAGTGGAAGCTCCACGAGTCGCTCCGAGCTGGCCAGGCGCCCGACCACACCATCGTCGGGATCGAGCCCGCCTCCGAGGACAAGCTCGCGCCGCGCGCCGAGCGCGACGTGATGGTCGCCGTCAACGTCGTCTTCCACCGCGACGTGGACGTCGCGGGCAAGGCCGCCGAGGCGGTCCGCGCCGCCGGCGGCGAGATCCGCACGCGCTTCCGCTCCATCAACGGCGCCCTTGTCGTTGTCCCCGAGCGCCGCCTGCTCGAGCTCGCCCGCCAGAACGCCGTCCTCTTCGTCGAGCCGCCCATCCCCGCCATGGAGGAGCTCAACGCCGAGAACCGCGCCCTGACGGGCGCCGAGGCCGTGCAGGCGGCCCCCTACTCGCTCGACGGCTCGGGCGTCGTCGCCTTCATCTACGACGGCGGCTCGATGGCCGTCTCCCACCCCGACCACGCCTCGCGCCTGACGGTGATCGACTCCGACTCGGTCTCCAACCACGCCACCCACGTCGGCGGAACCGTCGGCGGCGACGGAACGCTCTCGGACGGCCTCGAGCGCGGCATGGCCCCCGCCGTCATGCTCCTCTCCGCTGGCTTTGAGTTCTCCGGCTCCGGCACCTTCCTCTACTCGAACCCGGGCGACCTCGAGACCGACTACGAGAACGCCATGGTCAACCATGGCGCCGACATCGCCAACAACTCCATCGGGTCCAACATCGACACCAACGGCTTCAGCTGCGCCATCCAGGGCGACTACGGCGTCACCAGCTCGATCATCGACTCCATCGTCCGCGGCGGGCTCACCGGCTCGCCCATGCGCATCGTCTGGGCCGCCGGCAACGAGCGCCAGGCCTCGCGCTGCGACATCGAAGGCGTCGGCGACTACCGATCCGTCCCCACCCCCTCCGGCGCCAAGAACCACATCTCCGTCGGGGCCGTCAACGCCAACGACGACTCCATGACCTCCTTCTCGAGCTGGGGGCCCGTCGACGACGGCCGCATCATCCCCACCGTCGTCGCCCCGGGATGCCAGACCACCGAGGACACCGGCATCACCAGCACCTCCTCCTCGGGCGGATACGCCTCCCTCTGCGGCACCTCCATGGCCTCGCCCACCGTCACCGGCATCGGCGCGCTGATCATCGAGGACTACCGCGACCAGTTCCCCGACCTGCCCATGTTCCGAAACGCCTTCCTCAAGGCGCTCCTGGCACACACCGCCGTCGACCGCGGGAACCCCGGGCCCGACTACCAGTTCGGCTACGGCTCCGTCCGCGCGAACGCCGCCATCGACCAGCTCCGAACCGGCAACTTCCTCGAGCAGACCGTCGAGCAGGGCGACGTCTACGGCACCACCATCGTCGTCGCCCCGGGCGATTCCGAGATGCGCGTCACCCTCGCCTGGGACGACGCCCCGGGCTCCCCCCTCGCCGCGCAGGCCCTCGTCAACGACCTCGACCTCGTCGTCACCAGCCCCTCCGGCGCGCGCTTCTTCCCCTGGACGCTCGACCCCGCAGACCCGTCCGCGGACGCCGTGACAACCGCCGTCGACCGCGTCAACAACATCGAGCAGGTGCTCGTCGAGAACCCCGAGCCCGGCTCCTGGACCGTCGAGATCGTCGGCTTCAACGTCCCCGAGGGACCCCAGCCATTCGCCCTCGTCGGAAGCCCCTTCCTCGTCAACTGCTCCGACACCGGCGCCATCCGCCTCGACGCGAACGCCTACACCTGCGGAGCCGAGGCCGTCGTCACGGTCGTCGACTGCCAGCTCAACGTCTCCGACGCCGTGATCGACACCGTCGACATCCTCGTCCGCTCCACCTCAAACCCCGCCGGCGTGGCGATCACCCTCACCGAGACCGCCCCGGAGTCCGGCGCCTTCACCGCCTCGCTCACCATCGGCGACTCCGGGACCGAGACCCTCCTCGCCTCCGACGGCGACCTCGTCGAGGCGATCTACGAGGACGCCGACGACGGCTCCATGTCCGCCGCCACCGTCATCGACTCCGCCATCGTCGACTGCGCGCCCCCCGTCATCGCGGGCGTCTCCGTCTCCGACATCACCGCCCGCGACGCCGTCGTGACCTTCACCACCGACGAGCCCGCCTCCGCCGTCATCCGCTGGGGAACCGACTGCGGCGTCTGGGACGACGAGATCCTCGTCGAGAGCCTCGAGACCGCCCACAGCTTCACCCTGACCGGCCTCCTCCCCGAGACGACCTACTTCTTCGAGGTCGAAGCCTTCGATGAGGCCGGCAACTTCAGCTTCGACGACAACAACGGCGCCTGCTTCACCATCGACACCCCCGAAGTGCCCGACCGCTTCACCCAGCGCTTCGAGGACGCCGCCGCCGCCTCCGCCCTCATCGGCAAGCGCCTCGAGCTCACCCCCAACGCCTCCAACGACTTCTACAGCGCCTGCCTCGAGGACGTCTTCGACCTGCCCGTCTCGCCCTCCGGCGGAACCGACCTCGGGCTCGGCGACGACTCCTCCACCGAGGTCGTCCTCGCCGGCGGCCAGACCGTGAGCCTCTACGGCGAGGCCTACTCGAGCCTCTTCGTCGGGCCCAACGGCTACGTCACCTTCACCGCGGGCGACAGCGACTGGACCGAGGAGTTCTCCGACCACTTCGACCTCCCCCGCGTCGCCATGTGCTTCGACGACCTCCACCCCGGCCAGGGCGGATCCGTCCTCGTCGAGCAGCTTGCCGACCGCGTCGCCGTCACCTGGCTTAACGTCCGCGAGCGCGGCACGAGCAACGAGGTCACCGGGCAGATCGAGCTCTTCTTCGACGGCCGCGTCGCCATCACCTGGCTTGACAACGACATCGACGACTTCATCGCCGGCGTCAGCCCCGGGACCGGCCTCGACCCCGACTTCTTCGAGTCCGACCTCGCCTCCTACGGCGCCTGCGGTCCGCGTCCCCCCTTCGCCGAGAGCGCCGTCGTCGACGTCGACGTCAACGCCTCCGCGACCTTCGCCCTCGCCGGGACCGACGACGGCCTCCCGGGCGGACCGCTCGTCTACACCATCACCGCGCTCCCGACCTCCGGCGTCGTCGCCACCGCGGCGGGCCAGCTCGTCACGAGCGTTCCCTTCACGCTCGAGCCGGGGGAGACCGCCCTCCGGTTCGCGCCCGCCGGCGGCTTCGCGGGCGATCAACAGCTCCGATTCACCGTCGACGACGGCGGCGTCGCTCCAGACGGCGGCGTCTCGCCCTTCGAAGGCGTCATCACCTTCAACGTCGGAGGGCCCCAGGAGGTCTACGCCTTCCTCACCGACGACTCCAACCCCGGATGGTCGACCGACGGCCAGTGGGCGTTCGGAACCCCCACCGGCGCCAGCGGCTCCAGCGGCGGCCCCGACCCCACGAGCGGGCACACCGGCCAGAACGTCTACGGCTACAACCTCCAGGGCGGCTACGGCAACAACATCCCGCGTCACGCCCTCACCACGGGTCCCATCGACTGCCGCCCTCTGACCGGCGTCCAGCTCGAGTTCCAGCGCTGGCTCGGCGTCGAGAGCGCCCAGTACGACGACGCCTCCCTCGAGATCTCCGTCAACGACGGCCCGTGGTCCGTGATCTGGGCCCACTCGGGCGGCTCGTTCACCGACAGCGACTGGACCCGCGTCAGCTACGACCTCTCCTCCATCGCCGACGGGCAGGTCATCCAGCTCCGCTGGGTCATGGGCGCGAGCGACTTCATCGTCGACTACTGCGGGTGGAACATCGACGACGTCCGCATCCTCGCCGAGACGCCCTCGTCGATCGAGTGCCCGCACGACCTCACGGGCGATCGCCGCACCGACGCCGCGGATCTCGCGGTCCTCATCGGCTCCTGGGGCGGCGTCGCCGCCGGCTACAGCGCGGGCGACATCGACGGCAACGGCGTCATCGACGCGGCCGACATCGCGGCGCTCGTCGGCTCGTGGAACCCCGCCGGCTGCCCCTGAACCAGACGCCCGACGAGAGAACTGCGGCGAACCGCCCATTCCGCGCCCGGCGCCGCTGAAAGAGGCGGTTTCCGGGCCCGCGGCGGGGCCCGTGGAACCGCGCCGCGCATGGGGCCGTACTCATGAAGGCACGCGTCCCGCGCCTGCCGCAAGCGAGACCACGACCGCAACCGCCGCCGCGGATGGTCGTCTCGCCGCGCCGGTGACGGGGCGGTATGGTGTCCGCACCCCAGAGGAGCTGCGCATGACCGACCGACTCACGACTCTCCCCGCGACGGGCCGGGCGACCGGCCTCGCCCTTCTTGCCGGCCTCGCCGTGAGCCTCAGCGCTCCCCAGGCCTCGGCCATCTCCTTCGTCAAGCTCCAGACCAATTACGACGCGTGGAACGCGGTCGTCATGCCCGTCCGCGATGAGATGGGGAACATCACGGGCACCGAGGTCCGCCGCGTCACCGGCGCCGGCGTCACCGTCGGCATGATCGAGGCCGCGCAGCCCAACCTCGACCACATCGCCTTCGAAGGCCTCGACTATCGCCGCATCTGGTACCCCTTCGAGACCGCCCTCGCCCTCGACGTCTCCACCGTCCGCGGGGAGCTGCTCCCCACCACCGACCAGGGCTCGCTCCGGTTCCCCGTCGATCTCCACCGTCACGCGACGGCCGTCGCGGGCGCCATCGCCGCCCGCAACACGGGCCTCTTCGGAGAGTTCGAGACCTTCGGGCCCCTCACCGGGATCGCCCCGGACGTGAACCTCCTCACCGGCGCGCTGGTCACCGAGGTCGACCCCTCCGACGGCGCCTTCGCGAGCGAGGGCATCTTCCCCGCGTCCCTCCTCTTCACCATGGCCGCGATGACCGACATCGACCTCGACGACGACGGGGAGGGCGACTTCATCGAGCCCCTCGCCGAGTGGTACGGCGTCGAGCCCTGGGAGCCGGCCTCGGTCATCAACATCAGCTTCGGCGACGTGTCCTCGCAGACCGGCCGCGCGGGCGAGGACGCGTTCTCGCGACTCGCCAACATCATCGCCTGGCGGACCGACACCGTCATCGTCGCCGCCGTGGGCGATAGCGCCCAGGAAGAGTTCTTCGACGAGCTCGAGGAGGAGGAGGGCTCCATCGCCGCTCCCGCCGCCGCCCACAACGTCATCGCCGTCGGCCGCACCGGCGACGGCGCCGACAGCGACCGCCGGCAGGTCGACAGCGGCTTCGGCCCGATCATCCGCTTTGACTGGCTCTCCCGAGAGGGCGACCAGTACCTCGTCGACCCCATGACCAACGAGGACTACGACGACGTCGAGTTCATGGGCGACGACCCGCGGCAGAACGACCCCATCATCTTCCCCCAGGACAGCAACGACCAGGGCCAGCGCGTGGCCGTCGACCTGCTCGCCCCGGGCACGATGATCACCCTCCCCTCCAGCCCGCTCAACGGCCCCCTCTTCCTCTCGGACACCGACGTCTGGGAAGGCTGGGAAGGCACCTCCTTCGCCTCCGCCATCGTCACGGGCGCCGTCGCGATGATGCAGGAGTACGGCCGCGAGTGGGGCCACTCGATCGACCCCGTGCTCATCCGCGCCGTCCTCATGAACTCCGCCGAGAAGAGCCAGGGCTGGTCCAACCAGGCGCAGATGTCCGACGACGTCAACGCCGCCGACGAGCCCCTCGAGCCCCTCGAGGTCCTCGAGCCCCTCCAGCGGTCCGCGTCGCGCCGCCTCCAGCTCGCGTTCGAGCTCCGCCACGTCCTCGCGCAGCTGCGCGACCTCGGCGCTGAGCACCTGGTTCTCCGCACGGGCCGCCGACGCGGCCCGGGACTGCGCGAGCGCGATGCCGGTCGTGGCGAGCAGCGCCAGGATCAGAAGGACGACGAGCACCGCCAGCAGGGTCCGGCCCGTGTCGCGACGCCGGACCGGCTCCGGTGGTGGCAGGATCGGTGCGGTGGGCTGATCCGGTCCGAGCGGGGGTGAGGACATCGCTTCAGGCTCGGGGATCGAGGACGAGCTTGCCGACGGTGCGGCGTGCACGCAGGTCGCGGTGGGCCTGGGAGGCCTGGCTGAGCGGGTAGGTGCCGCCGACCACCGGGGTCAGGTGGCCCGCCACGGTCAGCGTGAGCAGCTCCCGCATGGGCCCGGCCAGGTAGCGCTCGGGGTCCCGCATCGCGTGGGCCAGCCAGAACCCGATGACGCCGCGGGACCGCCCGAGCAGCTGGCGGGGATCGACCAGGCTCGGTGCCTGCCGGGACGCCATGCCGTACACCACACAGCGGCCGAAGGGGGCCAGGGCGGCGATGCTCTGATCGGTGGTCCGCCCCCCGGCCATCTCCAGCACCACGTCCACCTTGCCCCCGTTGGCCTCCTCGATGGCGCCCTCGAGGTCCTCGTTGCGGGCATCGATGGCGACGTCGGCACCGAGCTGCAGCGCCAGATCACGCTTGTCGGGGGTGGAGGCCACGGCGATGATCCGTCCGGCCCCCAAGCCGCGGGCGAGCTGGACGGCGATGCTGCCGACCCCGCCCGCGGCGGCGAGCACCACCACCGACT
>Ga0081528_100746_pt1 | contig 11654 bp, 10 predicted proteins | sample HotLakmasection4_FD_71011 | JGI IMG/M metagenome (GOLD analysis project Ga0081528, IMG submission 71011) | Hypersaline microbial mat communities from Hot Lake, Washington, USA - Section #4 (SPADES assembly) (version 2) | ecosystem: Environmental > Aquatic > Non-marine Saline and Alkaline >...
GCCGCCGGTCTCTTCGTACCCGTCGATGATCGGGGGGTCCCGCGGGTGGGGGCCCCCCCCCACAGGGGCCGGCCCAGGGAGCCGATCATCCGCGACTCGGGCGCCTTTGCGCTCTGCGAGATTCCGCGGGACGACTCGTTCCTCGAGCGGGCGCTCCGGCGCGCCTGCGAGCACGATGACGACGTGCTCGAGTCGATCCCGCACGAGACGCTCGTGACCGGGTCCCCGTGCATCACGCGGGGCGGTCGCGTGTTCGATTGCCAGGTCATGCGGCACATCGACTTCGAGGCCGACTACGAGCTGTACATCGCGCAGGTCGTCGCCGCTCGAACGTACGCCCCGTGCCGACTGAGCGCCTCGCGTCAGGCCCGCCGCCGCCGCGCCGCGGATCTTCAGACCTTCTGAGGCCTCCGCGCTGTTCCCGCGGCCCGGCTAGCCCCACGCGCCGATGAGGGCGGCCAGGTCCGCGGTGCCCACCACGCCGTCGCCCGAGAGGTCGGCGGGGTTCCCGGCGGGCGCGCCGGCGAGCAGCGCGAGGTTGCTCGCGGGCTCGCCGCCGGCGGTGGTGAAGCTTCCGCCGACGGCGACGCCGCCGGAGACCGGATCGATCACCAGGGCGGCGCCCTCCGCCTCCGCGCTGGTTGCCGCGAGCCCGCCGGCGAGGATCGTCCAGGCCGACCCGTCCCAGGCGGCGAGGCCGCCGTTTCCGGTCGGGCCGAAGCGGCCCGTGGCGAGGAGCACCGGCCCGGCCCCGAGGTCGGCGACGAGCAGGTCGCGGACGAGACCGCCCGGGCCGCCCCCGAGGGGCGTCCAGGACGAGCCGTCCCACTCGGCAACGTTCGAGGTGAAGTCCCCGCCCGCAAAGAGCGTCTCGCCCGCGCCGAGATCACCGGCGGCGGCGGCGTAGACGGCGCCGTCGAGGCCGCTGCCCATCGCGAACCACTGCGAGCCGTTCCAGCGGGCGATGTTGCTCACGCTTGGGCCGCCGATGATGAAGGTGAACTCGCCGGCGGCGATGAGGTCGCCGGCGGGATCCTCGGCGAGGGCGTGAACGGCGCCGACCATGCCGCCGCCGACGTTCGTCCACGCGGAGCCGGTCCAGCGACCGACGCCGCGGACGGGCGAACTCCCGGAGAGGGTGAAGGAGCCGCCCGCGTAGAGCTCCCCGGCGACCTCGGCGAGCGTGAACACGTCCTGGTTGAAGCCGGCGCCCGCGATCGTCCAGGCGGCGCCGTCGAACCGCGCCACGCGCGACACGAGCGTCGAGCCCGACTGCGTGAACCCTCCGCCGACGAAGAGCGTCTCGCCGGAACCGTCGTCGAAGGCGGCGCAGGCGCCGACGGCGCTGTTGAAGCCGTCGCCGATGGGCGACCACGCGGCGCCGTCCCAGGCCGCGACGCGGTCGGCCGCGACGCCGCCGATCGTCTGGAACCGGCCGGTCGCGACGAGACGACCGTCGGGAGAGGCGGCGAGCTCAAGGACGGCGTTGTCGGCGCCGGGGAGGGAGCGGTCCCAGGCGGGGCCGTCGTCGCCGGCCATCGCGGCGTAGCTCAGGAACATGGTCATGACGAAGGAGGCGCGGTCCATGCCCTGCAGGCTACCGGGAGGTCTCCGAACGGAACAAGAACAGCCCGAGGGCTCACGTGTCCCGATGGGGCGCGCCCGGGTTCATCGTGAGCACCGGGGGCCAGTCGCGGACGGGCATGCCGAGGCGCGTGGCGCCGGGGGTCTTCGGTCGGGCGTCGAAGGCGAGGCGCCCCCGCCGGCGGTGCAGGTCTCGGCCCGGGTCCATGTTGGCGGCCCAGTGGAAGAGCGTCTCGTCGAGATCATGCACGTCGATCTCGGGGCCCACGACGATGAGGATGGGGGGCGCGGGACCGGTCGCGAGGGTCGGCTCGTCGATGACGCGCTCGATGTCGGCGTCCGGATCCATGGAGACGAAGAGCCAGCCGTGGGCGAGCTCCGGGGGGCAGGCGGCGTCGCGAACGCCCGGGACGGCGCGCACGGCGTCCACGCCGCGGCCGGCCGCGGCGGCGTCGGGCAGCGGCGGTCGGGGGGCGTCCCCGCCGATCGCCTCGTGCTGGGCGGGCCAGGTTCGGGGGGCGTCGAAGCCGATCTTGGTCCCGGCGCCGAGCGCGGGGGCGGCGTGGTCGAGGATGTCGAGCGGGCCCTTGACGAGCTCGACGTCGCGCGTGACGTCGCAGCGTTCGGCGATCGCGCGGAGGACGGCGCGCTCGTCGTGGACGTTCACGTCGTCGTCGACCACGATCACGATCTTGGTCCACGCCATCTGTCCGGCGCCCCAGACGCTCGACATCATGCGGCGCGCCTGGAGCGGGTATTCCTTGTGGATCTGCATCACGGCGCTGTTGTGGAAGGCGCCGAACATGGGCAGGTCGTAGTCGAGCGCGTCGGGCACGATCGTCTTGAAGAGCGGGAGGAAGAGGCGCTCGACGCCCTTGCCCATCCAGTAGTCCTCCTGCGGCGGGAGGCCGACGACGGTGGCGGGGAAGATGGGCCTGCGCCGCATGGTGATGGCGGCGACCTCGACGATGGGGTAGCGGTCGGGGAGGGAGTAGAAGCCGGTGTGGTCGCCGAAGGGGCCCTCGAAGACGGCGCCGGGGCCGAGCGGCCCGGCCTCGGGATCGCGGGGGTCGTACCCGACGCCGCCGGCCTCGTGGCTCACCCAGCCCTCGATGACGATCTCGGCGTTGGCCGGAACGCGGACGGGGACGGTGCGGCCGCGGACCATGGGGATGCCGCGGCCGCTCAGGAACCCGGCGAAGAGGAGCTCGCTGATCCCGGGGGGGAGCGGTGCGATGGCGGCGAAGGGGAGGACGCTCTCGCCGCCGAGCGCGATGGCGACGGGCATTCGCTGGCCGCGCTTCTTCCAGGAGCGCCAGTGTCGCGCGCCGTCGTGGTGCATGTGCCAGTGCATCGCCAGGCGGCGGCGACCGAGGAGCTGGACGCGGTACATCCCGATGTTGTGGGACGCGGGTTTGGTCTCGTTGGCGTCGTCGGCGTGGATGGTGTGGATGCCGGCGAAGGTGATGTAGCGGCCGCGGAAGTTCGGGTCGGCGAGCAGGTCGAGCTCGGGGATGCCGCGGTTGAGGTCGGGGGGGTAGCCGACGGCGGCGAGGTCGCCGTCGAAGGGCCAGCACTTGATGATGGGCAGTCGGGAGAGGTCGACGGCGTCGCCCTCGATCACGATCTCCTGGCAGGCCGCGCGCTTGACGGTCTTCGGCGGGATCCTCAGGAGCGGCGCGAAGCGTTTGACGGCGGCGATGAGCTCGCTGAGCGATCGCGGGGGCTCGGGCTTGGCGAGCTGACCGATCCTTTCCGCGAGGGCGTCGAAGCCCTCGGGCGCGCCGATGGCCATTTCCATCCGTCGGTAGCTGCCGAGGGCGTTGATGAGGACGGGGAGTTCGGAGCCCTCGACGTTCTCAAAGAGGAGGGCTCGGCCGCCCAGGCGACAGCGGCGGGGGTCGTTTCCCAAGGAGCTGGCGCCCGGCTCGCCCGGCGCCTGTCGGCGGCTCTCGGCGTCGGCGCGGGCGGCGATCTCGAGCAGGGGGCTGACGGGCTCGCGCACGCGCTCGAGCTGGCCATCGGCCTCGAGCGCCGCGACGAACTCGCCAAGGGACCGGTACATTGCGTGAAGACTCCTTCGCTCGCGACGGTCGATGGATTCCCGATGCGAGAGCGCTCGCGATGCTAGATGACCCGGAGGATCGCCGCCCGTGACGGACGCCGCCCATGCCCTGACGCTCGACCGCGTGGAGAAGACGTATCGGGGCGGGGTGCGCGCGTTGCAGGGGGTGTCGCTCAAGGTGGAGCGCGGGCAGATCTTCGGGCTGCTCGGTCCGAACGGCGCGGGCAAGAGCACGCTGGTGAAGATCCTGCTCGGGATCGTCCGTCCCTCGCGGTGCGACGGGATGATGCTCGGGGCGCCCGTGGGCGACAAGGAGACGCTGACGCGGGTGGGCTACCTGCCCGAGCACATCCGTTTCCCCGAGCACCTGACGGGCGAGCAGTCGCTGCACTACGTGGGGCGGCTTCTCAAGACGCCTAGGGCGGAACGGCGGCGGCGGGCCGACGCGCTGCTCGAGCGGGTGGGGCTCTCGGAGTGGCGGAAGAAGCGGGTCGGCGGCTACTCCAAGGGCATGAAGCAGCGGCTCGGGGTGGCGCAGGCGCTGATCAACGATCCGGAGCTGGTGTTTCTCGACGAGCCGACGGACGGCGTGGACCCGGTGGGGCGTCGGCACATCCGCGAGATGCTCCTTCAGATGCGCGAGGAGGGGAAGACGGTCGTCGTGAACTCGCACCTGCTCGGCGAGGTGGAGTCGGTGACGGACCGCGTGGCGATCATGGTGGGGGGGCTCGTGCGGCGGTTCGGAAAGATCGACGACCTGGCGGCGGGGCAGCTCGGGTACCAGCTCGAGCACGAGCCGCACGGGGAGAAGACGAGCGCGGAGCTGGTGTCGCCGCTGTGCGTCCAGACCGACGGGGGCTGCCGACTGAAGACGGGGGAGCGCGTGCACTTTGAGCGCGGCGTCGTGCGGGTGGAATCGTCGGACGCCTCGCGGGTGCAGCCGGTGCTCGACGAGCTGCGGCGCCAGGGCGTGGTGATCCGGTCGTTCAGGTATTCGCGGCCGTCGCTCGAGGACCTGTTCATCGCGGCGGTGGAAGAGTCGGAAGAGCGCATCGGCGGCGAGCGGACGGCGCGGCGCGACCGCCGGCGCCCGAAGAGGGGGCGCGGCTGATGCTGACGCAGACGCTCGCGCTGTTCATCGATTCCTACCGGGAGCTGGCGGCCAAGAAGATCTTCTGGATCGCGATGGCGATCTCGGGCGTGCTCGTGCTGGCGCTCGCGGCCGTGGGGTATTCGTCCGACGGCAACCTGACGCTCCTGTGGTACGAGACGTCGTTCCCGGCGGAGAACTTCGCGCCGCGGGACGTCTTCTACAAGTACGCGTTCATCAACCTCGGCCTCGGCGTGTGGCTCGCGTGGGGGGCGTCGATCCTGGCGCTCGCGTCGACGGCGGGGGTGTTCCCGGAGTTCCTCGCGGGCGGGGCGATCGACCTGGCGCTCTCGAAGCCGCTCTCACGGACGCGTCTGTTCCTGACGAAGTTCGCGGCGTCGTTGCTCTTTGTGGCGCTTCAGGTGACGGTGTTCACGGCGCTGTGCTTCCTGGTGATCGGGGTCCGCGGCGGGGCGTGGGAGCCGGCGCTGTTCCTGTCGATCCCCGTGGTGACCGCGTTCTACTCCTTCCTGTACGCGGTGTGCGCGCTGCTCGGGATCCTGACGCGATCGGCCATCACGGCGCTGATCCTGACGCTGCTCTTTTGGTTCTTCATCTTCCTGGTCCACGGCGCGGAGTCGGGGTTGCTGACGTGGCGGCTCCAGAACGAGACGCGGGTGCACATCTACGAGACGACGATCGAGCAGCTCGAGGACCGGGTGGAGAGCGACCCGCTCGAGCGGGAGACGACGCGCGAGCGGGCCGAGGCGTGGAACGACCAGCAGGTGGCGGAGGCTCGGCTGACGAGCGCACGAGCGAACCTCGAGTCGGCGCGCGAGTCCCGGGACTCGTCGGTGACGTACCACCGCTACGCGCTGGCCGTGAAAACGGTCCTGCCCAAGACCGCCGAGACGATCGCCCTGCTCGAGCGGTGGCTCATCGACGCGGCGGACCTGCCCGAGTTCGTGAACCCTGACCCGTCTCCCGTGCAGATCGAGATGCGGCTCGATGACGAGGGCGAGATGACCGAGGAGATGCGCGAGGCCCAGGGGAAGCTGATGCAGGCGGAGCTGCAGCGCGAGCTGCGCTCGCGCTCGGTGTGGTGGGTGCTTGGGACGTCGCTCGCGTTCGAGGCGGCGGTGCTCGCGATCGCGGCGTGGCGGTTCGGGCGGCGGGACTTCTAGCGCGTCACTCGGGGCGCACGAAGGGGTTGGTCTTCATCTCGCGCCCGATGGTGGTCGACGGGCCGTGGCCGGCGAGCACGAGCGTGTCCTCGGGGAGGGCGTAGAGCTTCTCGCGGATGGACGCGAAGAGCGTGGGGCCGTCGGAGGAGGGGAAGTCGTAGCGGCCGATGGAGCCGGCGAAGAGGGTGTCGCCCACGAAGGCGACGGCGAGGGGCGATGAGTAGAGGGCGATCCCGCCCGGGGAGTGTCCCGGGAGGTGGATGACGCGCCAGGGGTCGCCGGCGAGCTCGAGGGTCTGGTCGTCCTCGAGCACGTCGTCGGGGGCGGCGGTGACGATGGGGGTTTCGCCCAGGGCGGAGGAGAGGTTCTTCGCGGGGTCGGCGAGCCAGTCGGTCTCGGCGGCGTGGATGGCGACGCGGATGCCCGGGAAGGCCTCGCGGACGGCGCTGGCGCCGGCGATGTGGTCGGGGTGGGCGTGGGTGAGGATGAGGCGTGAGGGGGCGAGGTCGAGGTCGCGGGCGCGGTCGATGATGGCCTCGGCGCCCCAGCCGGCGTCGATGATCCAGGCGTCGCGGCCCTCGGGCGCCCTGAGGAGGTAGCAGTTGGTGGCGAAGGGTCCGAGGGTGAAGGGCTCGATGAGGGTCTCGAGTCTCGGACGGGCGGCGCGCTGGGTGGAGCGGGGTGTGTTCATGCGGGCTCGTGGTAAGCTGTTGGGTGGTCCACCGCTCGGCGGCCCCCGGGTGACGCGTCGGACCGGGAAGGCAGTATCGGCGTGATCGTACGGAACATTGATAGCGCTCCCTTGGAGCCGGTGTCGATGGAGGGCGCCGAGGGGGTGCGGATGGCGATCATGGTGGGTCGTGCGGACGGCGCGCCGACGTTCTCGCTGCGGCAGTTCCGGGTGGACGCGGGGGGCCACACGCCCCGGCACGCCCACGACTACGAGCACACGGTGGTCGTGGTGGGGGGCGAGGGGACGGTCTTCCTGGACGGCGAGGAGAGGGCGCTGCGTCTTGGGGACGTGGTGTACGTTCCGGCGGGTTCTGATCACCAGTTTCGGGCGGGGGGCGCCGGGCTTCGGTTCCTGTGCACGAGCCCGGTGACTCGACCGTGCGGGGAGCCGACGCCCGGGACATAATCGGCCCGGGGGTTTGCGCGGGGCATGGACGCGAGACGAGGAGCAGTGATGGCGCAGGACGAGCGGAACGTGGACGGGCGTCGCGACAAGGGCTCGGCGATCCGGCCGCCGGCGTGGGAGTTTCTCGTCTTCTACCTGCTGCTCGTGGCGGGGTGCCTGGTGGTGATGGTGACGCTTCCGGCGTTCCGTGGCGAAGCGTTCCTTGGATTGATCGTGTCGCTTGCGCTGGCGCCGATCGGGCTCCGCGGCTCGGCGGAGGCGGAGGGCTCGATGACGGATCTGGCGGACCAGATCCACGAGATGAGCGAGGCGATCCACGAGATGGTCAACGAGGGCGGCCTCTCGGAGGCGGCCAAGCGGGTGATCCACCGGCGTCAGGAGCGGGATCTCCTGTGCCGGGCGATCGAGCAGGACATCGTGGACCACGACTGGGACGCGGCGATGATCCTGGTCAAGGAGCTGGCGGAGCGGTTTGGCTACCGGAAGGACGCGGAGGGTTTCCGGGCGCGGATCGAGCGCGGGCGGGCGGAGACGTACGAGGAGCAGGTGACCCGCGCGCTGCAGGCGCTCGAAGAGAAGATCGAGCAGAAGCAGTGGATCGCGGCGACGGAGGAGGCGGCGCGGATTCAGCGCCTGTACCCCGATTCGCCGCGGGTGGACAACCTGCTGGCCCGCGTGGATCAGGCGCACAACCGGTACAAGCTGGACCTCGAGCGCCGGTTCCTGCACGCGGCGCAGCGCGAGGAGACGGAGCAGGCGATGGAACTGCTCAAGGAGCTCGACCACTACCTCTCGGAGGAGGAGGCGGCGCAGTTCCGCGAGGTGGCGCGCGGCGTCATCGGCAAGGCCCGCGACAACCTGGGCGTGCGGTTCAAGCTGCTCGTGCAGGACAAGGCGTGGGGCGAGGCGCTCGCGGTCGGCGAGGAGATCATCCGCGAGTTTCCGAACTCCCGGATGGCGGTGGAGGTGCGGCAGATGCTCGAGGTGCTGCGCGAGCGGGCGGGGGGTCAGCCCGGCGTCTCGACGTCCTCGGGCTGAGCGCGTCGCGGGGCGGCGTCGTCGCCCGTCGTCCAGAGCTTGATCATCAGCACGCCGATCCCGACGAGGAGGAACGCGTCGGCGACGTTGCTCACCCAGGGCCAGAGGTCGGTCTCGCCCGAGGGCCAGGCGAGGCCGAAGGGCATGGGGACGTTCGGGAGCGGGTGGAGGAAGTCGCGGACGCAGCCGTGGACGAGGCGGTCGTAGAGGTTGCCGAGCCCGCCCGCGAGGATGAGCCCGATGGCGACGTGGGTGACGCGGTCGCGGGCGGTGGTCCAGCGGGTGAACATCCACATGGCGGCGGCGACGGCGATGAGGGTGAAGACGATGAAGAAGCCGCGCTGGCCCGGTCCGACGCCGAAGACGGCGCCGGGGTTGAGCAGCAGCTTGAGCTCGAGGAGGTAGGGGAGGACCGTCACGGGCTCGTGGGGCGGGATGAGGGCGAGGTTGAGGTGCTCGGGGTCGAGGGCGACGACGTCGGCGCGTCGGACGGGAACGGGGGCGTCGGCGATGTGCTTGAACGCGAGGTGCTTGCTGACGAGGTCGATGGCGGCGCCGACGGCGGTGACGGCGGTCAGGCGGGCCCAGGCGACGGGGGATCGCGCGGCGGTGGAGACGGCGTGATCCGGGGCGGGCGAGGGGGCGGGCGAGGGGGTGGACGGCGGGGGAGGGGTCGCCGCGCGGCTCCGGGCCGCGGGATCTGGCGTGGGTGGTGGAGTGGGCGGCGCGTCGCCGGTCACCACGGGTGCCCGCGGTCGGCCATCTGGGCGCCCTCGTAGGAGTAGCGGCACCACGGGGTGACTTCGAGTCGGTTCCTTGGGATGGCGCCGCCGGTCATCTCGCAGATGCCGAAGACGCCCTTGTCCAGGCGCTCGAGGGCGTCGTCGATCTCCTGGAGGAGCTTGCGCTGGGACGCGGCGATGCCGAGGGAGAGCGTCTGGTCGAACTCGTCGGATCCCTGATCGGCCATGTGCTGGGGGAGGGCGGAGAGTGATCCGGAGCGTTCGGGGTTGAGGGCCTCTCCCTCGATGGAGGAGACGTTCCCGACGACCTCGCGGCGCTTCTGGAGGAGGAGCTCGCGGTAGGCGGCGAGCTGCTTGGCGCCGATGGGGCTCTTGGTGAGTCGGCGGCGCTTCTTCTGGGTTTCGCGCGGGGGGGCGTCGCCCGAGACGACGGCGGGCAGGCCGGCGAGGGCAGCGAGGCGGGACGCGGCGTCGCGGGCTTCCTTGAGCGTTTTGGCGTCGGCGGCCTCGCGGGCGCGGACCTCGGCCTTGGTCTCCGTCCGGGCCGAGGCGTGCTTGCCGTTGGACCTGGCCTTGGTGGAGTCGCTCTTCTTCGGCGATCTGGAGGCGGGCTTGCCGGCGGTCTTCCCCTCCGACGCGGCGGCCTTTGCGGAGGACGCCTTCGTCGCGGTCTTCTTCTTCTTGCCCGCGGCGGCCTTCTTCGGCGGGGCGTTCTTCGAAGCGGTCTTCTTCGAGGAGACCTTCTTGGCGGCGGGTTTCCTGGGCGCGGTCGACGCCTTGGCGGGGGTCTTCTTCGAGGCGGGCTTCTTCGCGCCGGCCTTCTTGCGGGCGGGGGCGTTCCTGGCGGACGTCTTCTTGCCGGCGGCGGTCTGGCGGCTCGTGGCCTTCTTGGCGGGCCTCTTGCCTGAGGATGCGGCGCGCGACGCCCCGGGCTGCCTGGTCGTCTTCTTGGCGGAAGCGGACTTGCGTTTGGCCACGCGACGGCCTCCAAAGGCCTGCAGAAGCGGAGGTTGCGCCTGGTCGGCGGGCTCCGCCGACGGGGTGAAGGCCGGGAAATGTAGCCTTCACGCCTCAAAAAGGCAAGGGAACACCGCATCGATGCGGGGCCGCGGGGGTCAGATGGGGGCGGCTGCGGCGGGGGCCTCGTCGAAGCGTCCGAGGGCTCGGAATCGCTTGTATCGGCGGTCCGGGAGGGTCTCGCGTTTGGTGCGCTGGAGGCGGCGGAGGCGCTCGACGATCCATCGCTCGAGGTTCTCGGCGGCGAGCCTGGGGTCGGTGTGGGCGCCGCCCTCGGGCTCCTCGATGACGTCGTCGATGATGCCGTGGCGGAGGTTGTCCTCGGCGCGGAGGGAGAGGGCCTTGGCGGCGGCGGCGTTGGTCGTCGCGTTGGCTTCCTTCCAGAGGATGGCGGCGCAGCCTTCGGGGCTGATGACGGAGTACCAGGCGTTCTGCATCATGGCGACGCGGTCGGCGACGGCGATCCCGAGCGCCCCGCCCGAGCCGCCCTCGCCGATGACGACGGAGACGATGGGTGTCTTGAGGCGGGACATCTCGCGGAGGTTGACGGCGATGGCCTCGGCCTGGCCGCGCTGCTCGGCGCCGAGTCCGGGGTAGGCGCCCGGGGTGTCGACGAGGGTGACGATGGGCACGCCGTACTTCTCGGCGAGGCGCATCTTGGCGAGGGCCTTGCGGTAGCCCTCGGGATGGGCGCAGCCGAAGTTGCAGGCGATGCGTTCCTTGGTCTCACGGCCCTTGTGGTGCCCGACGAGCATGACCTTGATGGAGCGGATGCGGGCGAATCCGGTGACGATGGCCTGGTCGTCGCCGAAGCGTCGGTCGCCGTGGAGCTCGCAGAAGTCGCGGAAGATGAGGTCGATGTAGTCTCTGGTCTGCGGTCGCCTGGGGTGCCTGGCGAGCCTGACGACCTCGGAGGGATCGCGCGGGTCGGGCGCGGCGTCCGGTTCCTGACGCGCGGCGTCCTGAGCGGGCTGGTTGGTCGTCTCGGCCGTCGTGTCTGCCACGGAGAGCTTTCAGATGAGCGGAGGAGAGGGGCGCCCGGCGAAGCTGGCCTCGGTCGGGGGCGGGAACATGGCGCAGGCGATCCTGCTCGGCGCCCTTGGCGCGGGGGCGCTTGGGCAACGGGATATCGTCGTCGCGGAGCCGGACGAGGTCAAGCGGAGGGCGTTCGAGGACGCGGGGGTGCGCTCGGCGGCGCGGATCGGGGATCTGCGGTCGTCGATCGGCCCGGGGACGTCGCTTCTTCTGGCGGTCAAGCCGCAGGCGCTGGGGGAGGTCGCCCGTGAGGCGCGGGAGGCGTGCGGCGGGACGTCGCGGGTGGTGGTGAGCATCCTGGCGGGGGCGCGTGGGGAGCGGGTGCGGGGGGCGCTCGGCGAGTGGGCGCGGGTGGTCCGGGTGATGCCGAACACGCCGGCGCGGGTGGGGCGAGGGGTGAGCGCGGTGACGCTCAGCGCGGGACTGTCATCGATGTAGAGCGGCGCACGCTCGAGGGCCTCGCACGCGGGGCGGATGCGATTCACCAGATCGTCCTGGCTGAAGGCGCCGGTGCGCAGCTTGTGGCTGTCCACGCCCGAGTACGCGCTGATCAAGCGCTGCACCAGGCTGCTCTTGCTCATTTCCAGGCTGAACACGCCCACTGGCACGCGCTCGTCGCTGGCGGGGGCAAAGGGCGTCGAGCCGCCCATGGCGATCTGCTCGGCGAGGTTCAGCGCAAGGGCGGTCTTGCCCATCGAAGGCCGAGCCGCGATGATGATCATCTCGCCGTCCTGCAAGCCGCTGAGCGGCTCGTCCAGAT
>Ga0081528_100749_pt1 | contig 11587 bp, 12 predicted proteins | sample HotLakmasection4_FD_71011 | JGI IMG/M metagenome (GOLD analysis project Ga0081528, IMG submission 71011) | Hypersaline microbial mat communities from Hot Lake, Washington, USA - Section #4 (SPADES assembly) (version 2) | ecosystem: Environmental > Aquatic > Non-marine Saline and Alkaline >...
CAGACCACGATCCTGCGCACCCCCACCAGCGGCGTCGCCGGGCCTCTGTTCCAGGCCGCCCGCGTCGCCCTGCCGCCCAACATGCGCCAGCCCGCCGCCTGACCCCACGCCCTGCCCGAACCGTCGATGTGTGGTGCTAACAACCGGCGCCGCACCGATAACCTATTGGTGTGAAAGGATCTTTCGGAAGGCGGTGTTCAAGTTGGGTCATGTCGAACACGAACCGCCATGGCCCGCGAACCTTGATCGCCTCAGGAACAATGTACCATTGTGCATCGCGTCCCCCGAGCGCCAGTTTTCGCGACGTCCAAATAACTTCGCCAACTGCATAGCCGTTCAGAATGCAATCGAGCAACCCATTGCAAGCCGCATCGAACTGAAAACCGAGAAGTGCTTTCCGCACCAGGTCGGCAGCCAGCCTTTCATTCGGCCCTTTGCCAGCCGCATCAACTATCCATTCCCGCGAGATGACGGCCCTTGTGCGCCGGCCCAACACCGCGGCGGCATGGGTATCGCGCTTCAAATCCTGGAACTCGCGGATGGCATCGGGTCCGCCGCGGTTGCGCAGGAACTCATGGCCCGGCTGAACAATGAATTGCGACGGCGCGGAAGCATTCGTCACGTCCCGAGCAAGGGTAGCGACCTCTCCGCGAAGGTCATGCGGCACCCGCCGGTCATCATCTATAATCCGTCGCGAAGCGCTCATGATCCGCCCATGACGTACCCGGTGTCGAACGAGAAGCCCATGCGCCGATCGTTGGGTTGGCCACGGACAGTCGTGCGGGGACCGTCGCTCATGACCCGGATTTCGATCCGCCCGCCCGCGTTGAGCATTTCCTGACGCACCGCGTTGCCTACGGCGTCTGCGGTACGCGACGCTATCGCATCGGCCGCATCGGCGCCACTGACGGCACCGGCCGCAGCACCAGCGGCGCCGGCGCCACGGCCCATGCCGCTAAGCGGCGACGGCAGCGCCGGAGGGCCTAACGGCAACCGAGGGGCCGGGGCAGGGCGATCGGTTGGTGCCGATGGCGCCGCCGGTGCGCCGGCATCGGTGGTTTGACCGGCAGCATAGTCATCGCGGAACCGCTGCCATGCCGCGCGAATAGCTTCGTCGTCGCCAGACGCAATCAGGTCGGCATTCTGTTCGCGGAATGCCGCCGCGGCGTTGGATAGCCCTTCAACCCGGCCGCCGGTGTCCCCGGACAAACCGCCAAGAAATTCCACTGCGGACCGCAACGCATTGACGATCGGTTCGATTGTTTCCCATGCGTCCTGGAATGCGGTTTCTACATCAGCCCACAGATCCTCGAAGAATTGCGCAACATTCTGCCAGGCGCTTTGCAGCTCGCTTGCCACCCTTTCCAAGGGCGGCCCGAACGTGTCTTCAACCCATCCTGAGAATGCATCCCACAGCTTCTCAACCGGCTCCCACAGCGTTTCGAAGATCTGGACTACGCCGTCCCAAATTGTGCGGACGCCGCCGGCGGCGCGTTCCTGATCACCAGTGAATACGCCGCCCAACCATTGAAGAAAACCTCTGCCAATCTTCAGAACGCCGCCGAAGACGCCGCCAACGATGCGGCGGAAGGCGTTCCAGTGTGTCTCTACAATATGTAGCGCCGTTTCCTGATCTACACCGAACTGGCGACCAAGCCAGCCAACGAAGCGCTCGCCAATCGATCGGACGCCTGACCAGGCACGATCCCACCATTCCGGAATGCGGCGGACGAAGCCTTGAAGGTCCGTCCCGAGCTGGTCGTCAATCCAGCCAAGCAATTCCCATCCGGCCTCCCGGAACCCGTCCCAAACGGTTCCCGCCAAGCTGGCCAGGTGGCGCCAGATCCCGCGAAGCCCTTCCGCCGCGCGCGCAAAGTCAAGCGTAAAGATGCCAGCAACCCAATCGACGAAATTCTGGAATATACCGACAATATCTTCCCAAAGCTGCGCAAACCACGGCCCTACCGTTCCCCAATTGTCATAGATCAGGTAGGCCAATCCCGCAATTGCTGCAATGACCAGGAAAATCGGGTTGGCAAGAAGAACGGCCCCAAGCTGTACCAGCGCGACGCCAACGCGGATAATGCTTGCAATCAGCCCGGCATTCAGTACCGCAACCAAGGCAATAGCTGCGTTTTCCCAACCCCCCAAAAAATCTACCGTACTCTGGACCGCGCTGCCAATGCGCTCGAACAGACCCGGCACGCGCTCAATGCCGTCGAAGCTCCATCGGCCGAACAGAAACTCGTACCACTCCCGCCACGGGATCCGGCCGATGGCGTCGGCGATGCGTTGCACCACCCGCTCAACATGCTGGGCAATCAACGCGCGGTTTGCGGCAACCCAATCGGTGAGGCTGGTGACCAGCGGCGTCAGGATGGGCAGAAGCGCGCCGCCGATGGTGTTGCGCAGGCCCTCGCCAGCCTTACTCAGGTCGGTAAGCGCGTCGTTGAAGTCGAGCGCGGCGCGGGCCGCCTCTTCGTCGATGACGACCCCCAGCTCACGGGCGCGGGCGCGCAGCTCGGCCATGCCGTCGCTGCCTTCGGCCAGCATGTCGAGCATGCGGACGCCTTCGCTGTCGAAGAGCTGGAAAGCCAGGCGCACGCGTTCGGCCGGATCCTCGACACCCGCCAGGGCATCCGCGACTTCGGCCAGCATGTCTTCGGTCGGGCGCATCCGCCCGGCGCTGTCGGTCAGCCGGATGCCAAGGCGTTCCAACGCCTCTTCGGCCTCGCCGCCGCCCTGTACCGCCTCAGCGGCCCGGCGCGTAAAGCGCTGCATTGCCATGGAGAATGTGTCTTGCGACACGCCGGACCGTTCGGCCGCGTAGCCAAGCTCCTGATACGCTTCAACGCCAATACCGAGGCGTTGGGCAGTGCGCAACGCTTCTTCGGCCGCGTTGCCGTAGGACGTCGTGAGCAGCCCAACCCCACCTGCGGCGGCGCCGGCAATCAAGCCGATGCGCGCAACCCGGCCCATCAGGTTGCCGATGCGGTCCTGCAGGCGGTGCGCCGCAGTGCCGAGGCGATCGAATGCCCCGGTGACGCGCTGCTGCATCCGCCGGATGGGCGCCGTCAGGCGGTCAACCGCCTCCAGAATGACGCTGACGCGCATGTTGCTCATGGAGCTTGCGTGCCTGTCGGACCCAGAAGAGGAGGCGGCCTATGGGCATGGCCCATAGTTCCGCCTCAGTAAATGAGAAATTCGCCGCGACGATCGTCAGGCAATCGGCCCAGTCTTCGGGGACTTGGGCAAAAAATCCGTCACGATGTCCATGCCGGCACCGATGTCGCGCAGGTCGAGCTTGTCGAACGTCTTTTCGGTAATGCCGGCCAGCCGGCAGAACAGCAGGCGTGGCGCCGCGCCGCGCGGGGCGTTTTCGACGGCGTGCATGTCGGCACCCGTGCCCGCCCGGAACGTCAGCTCGGAAATCGTCTCCGTGCGTTCGCACTTGCCGTCGCTGGCCCGCCGGTAGCGCATTTCCACCGGGTAGGACAGCCGCATCGTCTTGGTGCCGTCCTCGTTGTCGATCACCGTTGGCGCATCGGCGCCGTGGTCTTCGTCCTCATCGATGATGATGGGTTCGATGTACTGTGACATGACTTCCTTGCCTCACTTTCAGGATGGGGGCGGGGCCGGCACGCCCGTATATGCCGGCCCCGCGGCCGAACCGCGGGCGGTCTTGCCGCTCAGGGTCCGGGTTCCTCCGCAGTCGCTTCCGGAACTGCCGGCGGATCCTCAAGGATGCCGAGTTCCTCCAGCGCCGCATCAAGGAAGGGCTGTTCGGTTTCCCGATAGGACAGCGGGACCGGCCAGATCGGCAGCCCTTCCCTGTTTGTCGTCGCCGCGGCAAGCTTCACTTCGCCTTCGTGGTACAGCGGAGACAGGGACACCATGCCCCGCGGGTCGGTGCCGGACCGGAACCGCGCGATCTGGTTTGGCGTGAGCTGGTGCGACCAGTCCGCCGGCACGGCATCGTTCCCGTCCGCCGCGGCGGCAAGACGCCGCGCCGCCCGCGCAATGAACTGGTCGATCGCCTTGAGCTGCCAGAGCGTCTTGACCAGTGCCGCCGCCTGCTGCCCATAGGCCTCAATCAGCTCGAGCCCGATCGACCGTGCCTTGTCGACCTCCCGGTGCAGCGCCGCAGCTGCGGCGTAGCCTTCGCTGCGCTCGGTTGCCGCCAGCTTGTCACGGAACTTCGCCAGCGCCGCGCTGCACCGATCGGCGGTCCGCTTCAGCCGGGCAAGTTCGGTGTCGAACGCCTCGGCTTCCGCGTCGCCTGCCGAGAGAAGCACCCGGTCCCGTTCGGCCTCTTTAGCCCGCGCGGCCTGTTGCGCTTCAGCCGCTTCGGCTTCCAGAGACACGACGGCCTCCCGGCATTCCGCCGCCGTCAATGGCCGGGACAGCCAATCCATGGCCGTCCGGCTGGTGACCGCTTCACGGTCGCTACCAGCCGCCGCACCGGCGTCGACTTCGGCTTCGGCTTGATGTTTCATGTTGCCACCTTCCAATCCTTGATAGGCCGCGTTACCGCAGGTCCGTCATGAACGTGACGACACCGGCTTCCGGCTCCGCGAAGCTGACGGTGCCGCGCCCCGATCGGGCAAAGCGCTTGGATCCGGCGCCGCTTGCGGGGCGCCCCGGCCCGGCGCCCGTGCCCGCGTTGACGACTGCAGTGGCTTGCGCCGCGGCGGCGCCGGCCCGCCCGGCCGTCGCGGCGCCCTGGCCGGCATTGAGGATGAAGGCTGCCGTGGCATCCGTGCTGTCCCCGAAGCTGGCCGGCCCGCTGTCCCGGCCCGCGTTGACGACGGCAGTGGCTTCCGCGGCGGCGCCGGCCCGCCCGGCCGTCGCGGCGCCCTGGCCGGCATTGAGGATGAAGGCTGCCGTGGCATCCGCGTTGTCCCCGAAGCTGGCCGTCGCGGTGCCCCGGCCGGCATTGAGGATGAAGTCCGCCGCGGCAATCGCAGCCCGATCGTCACGATGCGCCATGCTTCCCAGCTCCCGCGTTCATTCCGCCGCAGCACGACGGATCCGAGGTGCCGTGCGATTGCCGCCAGTCGCGTCCGGAAATCCTGGACCGCGGTCCGGCATGGCCTTGGTCGTCTTCGTTCAACGGCGGGCAGCGTGGCCACTTTTGACCGAAAATGACATGCTGGCGGATATCAGTATCCATGCCGGCCGGCCGGTGCAGGCGCCGGGTAAATTGCTCCCGACGCGGCACCGCTGCACTGACCCTGGCGGGCTACCAACCGCCATGCCGACCGTTCGGCAATCGACAGCGCTCGGGCGATCTCAGGAACGGACTTCCCTTCCGCCCTCATGGCCCGTGCTTTCTGACGCCTGATGGCATATGCCGCTCTTGGCCATTCGATGAGTGTGCCGCCATACAGGTCGACCAGGACATTGGCGATTTCCGGTCCCAACCCCTTGGCGATCGGATGATGCGGCGGGATCTTGGCCGGCACGGTCATGCGCTTGCCGTTGAAGAATGCGGCAACCTTGAGCGCCGGTTCGACTTCCCCGAGCTGCCGCGCGATTTCGGCCAGGCGCGGCGGCAAATCCTGCACCGTAATGCCGTGCGAAGGTGTCGGTCTTAAGGTTGGCATGGTTCCGGCCGTCCCTGTCAAACGGCCGCAGCATCGCCAACTCTGTGCGAGAATGTCAGACTGATGCATGTCATAATCGTTGCTGCGTCGCCAATGCTGCTGCCGGCGCATAGGAAGGCCGTACATGCGCGTTCTGTCCGGCAGGGTGGGTAACACCGTCCAAGTGAGTAAACAGCACAGTAAACGGGTCTGAGGCCCGGCAACGGGCATTGCAGCGGCCAAGGCCGGACCGGACACCGCGCCGCTGCCCGGACCGCGCCGGGTCCCGAGGGAAACAGCCGGCGGCGCATCGGCCCGGCACCGGCCGTACGGCCAGCGTCGCGGCGATCGGCACCCGCCGCCCAAGACCACGGCCAGCTCGGCACCGGCCAGGCGCCCGGACCGGACACCGCGCCGCTGCCCGGACCGCGCCGGGTCCCGAGGGAAACAGCCGGCGCCGCATCGGCCCGGTGCGCCGGCCGGACGGCCAGCGTCGCGGCGATCGGCGCCAGCCGTTGAAGACCACGGGCGGCTCGACACCAGCCGGCCGGCGGACCCGCCGCCGCGCCGCTGCCCGGACCGCGCCGGGTCCCGAGGTAAACAGCCGGCGGCGCATCGGCCCGGCACCGGCCGGCCGCGGGGCCGGACACTGCAGCGATGCGCCGGCCGCTTGGCGATCATGACCGCAAGCGTGGCCGAAGGCGTTGCCAGTGACGATGAATTGCCGACTTCGACGGTGCCCGGTCGCCGAACCGCGCCTTTGCCGCAGCGGCAATGGCTTGCACCGACATGCGCCCGAGCCTGTCATTGACGAAAGCAGCAATTTCCGGGTCGGCATCCGTCTTCGAAACGCGGCCGGTCGGATGCCGCGCATGCCAATAGCGCATGATCTTGTCCCGCGACCATGCGCGGTCCGGGCCGAACCGCCGGATCAACATCGCTTCGACATCCGAATAGGGCATGCCCTTCGGCGCCGCATCGATGGCAGTCCGAATGTCCGGGTCGTTGAACCCGTCATCCGCTGCGTCCCGCGGTTCGGCCCGGCCGTTCATACCGCCCTCTTGCGCCGGCCGCCGCCCGGCGCCGCCGGCGGTGCCGCCCTCTTTGCGACCATGGCCTTCAGCGCACCGATCACCTTCGGTGCCAGGTCGCGACTGACGAACCGGATGGAGCTGACCTTGAAGCGGCCGTCCAGCCACTTGCCGAAGGATCGATCATCGCCCTGGCCGTCCGTGAACTGTGCCCACAGTTCCCGGATCAACTGCACCTGCGCCGGGCTGGCCATGTCCCGCCGGGCAGCCAACGGCTTCCGCCGGGACGTGGACTGAAAGCCCAGCTCGGCAAAGCGGCGCATGACCAGGTCGAACCCGGTGCCGTCCAGATCCTTGGCGCTGCGCACGCCCGCCGCGTTGAACAGCACGTCGCGGTAGGCGTCGTCATCCAACCCGAGCTGACGCCGCGCGACGTGCAGGATCCTTGTCTTGCTATTCGGTAGAGCCATCGCTGCCTTGTCCCTCAAGGATCGCTTCAACCCGCTTCGCCTTCTCGTGCGCAAGTCTGGCCAGACACCAGATGCTTTCCCAAAGCTGCATTGCTTCCCAGGGCTTCGTGTCGCCTTCGCCTAAGAAGAGCCGGTCGATGGCGTAGGTTATATGAATGACGTTACGGTTTTCACTGTAAGCGGCCCAGTCCATTTCTCGCCGCTCTTCAGCAGTGACTTCGCCCATCGGCTTGGCAGGCGTAGCTTGGTCTTTGCTGTCTATCGTGCTCATCGTTCAACCCCTCTGCCCACGGATGGCCAAAGCCTGTTCGATATGCGCCATTTCGATTTGATCGCCGCCGGCAATCGTCGCCGCAACATTGATCACCTTCACGACCGTGCGTAGTCCGCCCGGCCCTTTGGCATGCTTCGCCAGAAGGGTGCGCTCCCGCCGGCCCGTCACGCCGCGGCTTTCGCAGATCGCGTCAACGTCCTCAGGCAGGACTTCCGTCAGATCCAGCCACGGGCCGATGCGGCTGGTGAGTTGTGCCCAGGCGTTCCGCTTGTTGCCGGGCTTGTGCTGCCACCGGAACGCAAGCTCCCGATGGCCGATGAAGACGACACCGAACTGCAGTTCGTCGTACAGGGCGCGCACCTGTTCGACGGCCGCCGCATCGAGAAGGTGCGCCTCGTCAATGACGAGAAGCGATGCGCCGCGGCGACGGCTGACCTCTTCTAAAACAATATCGTAACAGTCGAGCGTTCCCACGTGCCGTTCAGCAATGCCGCCCAGGGTGTCGACCAGGCGACGCAGGAACCCCTGCACTGACTGGCTTGCCGGCATGACCTTGGCGTACCAGCGCAGATAGCTGTCCGCCTCGACGAAATGTTCGGCCGCCGTGGTCTTCCCGATGCCGGGTTCCCCGACGATCAACCCCATCTCGCCATGTTCCTGGCAATAGGCCAGCGTCCCAAGGATCGCCTGCGCCGTCGCCGTTTCGCAGAAGCGGGGCTTGTGATCCGCCCCGGCCCGCTGTACGTTGATCACTCGCAACATAGGTACCTCACTTGTTACCGGCGGGCGCCCATCGCCCGCCGGCTCTTTTCGTCACCCGGCCGCCTTCTTGAGGCTGCCGAGCGAAGCGAACGCTTCCAGCCGTTTACGGCTGTGACCGACAAGCCGCTCTTGCTCATCGGGCGCCGGCCGCGCCCGGCCCGCCGCCGCGGCCTGTTCCATGCCGTCCGTCAGTCGGATCGTGCCGGCACTTTCCGCAACCGGCGCTGCGGCATGGAGGGCTACCGTCTTCGTCATTTCGGCAACAAGGTCGACCCGCGCGGTTCCCGCCGTCATGACCTTGAGCGTTCGGCTTTGCGCCTTTTGACGCTTGCCCTTGTCTTTGCAGCCGGCGCCATCCAGAAAGCCGTACGCTGGTGTCGGTACCGCAATGGCAAGAAAATCGTCCTCTTGGCTGAAGACGTAAACACGGTCATCGCCGACAGAGACCAGCGGTATGCGAACTATGACTTTCTCTCCGGACCGCGCCAGAAGCTCATCAGCTTGATAACCGCGCCCATTGATCGAAATCTCGCCTTGATCAATCGTTCGGAACTCTTGCTTGGCGAAGACCATTGCCAACGCATCCGGATCGATATCAACCCGGCGCCAACCATCCGTCACCGCGTCCGCAAACGCGTCCCGCGGCGACCGTCCGTTCAAGGCGGACTGCGGCTTGGTCGCAAAGTATTCCATGGCCGTGGCAATCGCGTCCGTCAGCTTTGCTTCCGAACCGGGGAATGGCACCGGCGCCTTGCCCACATTCGCGGTCTTCTTCACCATGCGATTGCCGCCAATCCAGCCCGGCATCATGGCGAAGACCTGTTGTTCAAGCACAGCGAACAGCCCTTCGATCGGCTTGGCCGGCGCGTTGTAGGGTTGTGCCTTGACGATCATGGACCGGCGCGCTCCATCTGTAGCGCCGTGCCCGAATTGCTCGCTAGCCATCTTGGCGAGCTTCAAGGCATCGTCAACAAAGCCAAGCGTCCGGAATTCACCGCCGTTGTCGAGATAAAGAGTTTGCGGCATGCCCCATTCGGGATGCTGTGTCATGTCAATGAATGACTTGACGACGTGTTCTTGCCGAATGCCTTGCCCTTCAGGAAGTATTACGAACGTTGCAAAGACCCGGTTCGTCGCAATATCATGCCATGCAATCATTCGCGGTGTGCAAATCGATCCGTCCGGCCGGTGAACAAGAACATCCATCGGATGCACGTCGGCATTGACGACTTCCATTGGCGCCATGCCTGCCCGCGTCCGGCGCACCCGCGGCACGTCATGATCAAAGAAGCTCTTGGCGTCTTTCCGCTTGATGCCAACCTTGCGATACCGCCGTTCGCGTTCGACCAGGGCGCGGGGCACCGCACACAACGTCAGCAGCTCGGCATCCGGCTTGTCGAAGCCGGCACGGCGGGTCAGCTCAACCAGGTGCGTCCGTGCCAGCCGTGCCACCTGGCACCAGCCGGGGACGTTCTCAGCCCACAGTGAGCGCACCCGCGTTCGCAGCTTGTCGGCAATGTCCCGCTTCACGGGTTCATCGAAGGGAACCGCCGCATCCCACCGGCGGGAAACGATCACCCGTGCGGCCCGCCGGTCCCGCCGCTCCTTTCGCGTTAAGCCCGCAACGCCCTGGCCGGTGCCACGGCCGCCGTCATAGGCGGCAATCCAGCGCCAGACCGACCGCGTCGACACCCGTTTGGTGCCGCCGTCCGGTCCGCGATATTCTGTCGCGGCAATGCGGTTGACGGCCTCGGCACGGCCCCGCGACCCGGCCGGGCAAGCCAGCGCCGGCCGGATGATTTCCAGGCGCCATTCCCATTCCCGCGCGCCGGCCGCCGCCGCCACGCTGGCACCCGGCGCCGCTGCCGGAACCGACGCCCGGCATTGGGCTTCCGGCCGGGCCGGCACCGCGCATCCGCCTTCGGCCGTGGCGGGCGCCTGGCCTTCCGGTGCCGCGTCCGACACCGGAAGGCGAGCCGCCTGCCACTTCGCCTGAAGATCGGCCGGCAGGCTGTCGAGCCGGACTTCATACCGAAGCCCGCCCGGCCCGCCGCGCCCCGGCGCCCGCCGGACGTTCAGGCGGCATCCGCGCCATGGCGTTCCGGCATGGCACTGCGATAGCACGTTCCGCGCTTTGCGCTCGGAAATGTCTGCAAGACTTGCAAACTGTGACACTGATATCCAGTCAGAAAATGCTGATGAAAAAACGCCTTTCTTTGAGGCCGCATTACCGATCATGGCAGCAAGTCTCAGAAACAAGCCGCGCCCGCAAGCTTTCTGCCTTCGGGCCCTTCCATATGCCTAACAAACAATCACGAGCGTTCTGCTTGTAAATACCGTGCTCTCGGCACCAGCCGGCAAGGGACTTGCCCTGAAGCACAAAACCGGCCCGAACCTGAGCGTACAGCTGCGGCCCTGCTCGCAATTGCGAGGCCGATGTGGTACGGACGCGATGATGTTTCGCTGAACGATCATGTTTCATAGACACAGCGTAACGGCGATCGCGAGGAATGGCAACAGGAAACGTCGATCGCCGTGCGCGCGCTCCGTAAGGCGGATAGGATCCATGACCGGACCCAACGTGACAATCGGCATGCGTCTTAAGCGGTTAGCCGCTTTGCGTTCTCAAAATGCAAAGCAGTTTGCCGAAACGACAGGGATACCCTATAGAACCCTTCAAGACTACATGGCTGACAGGAGAAAGCCAGGCGCTGAACATCTTGCCAAGCTTTCGGAGAATGGCTGTGATGTAAATTGGCTACTTACTGGACAGTTTGTTAACCCGTCTATTATGGCTAAAGAATATGGTTTTGATATAGAAAGCGATGCAGTTGTTGCGGATCAAGATTTATTATCTAAGCTGATGACCATGAGCCAGGAAATAACTGATGCGATAAATGATGCATGGATCAAAAAATACGGCCATTCGCTTACATTGGAGCAGCTTTTAAAGCATTTGTCATCTCTGTATGGGCAAGCGATTATTGTTGCGCAGGGACTTGAGGACCAGATACTTATTCTTCGGAAGCACGGAACTCGTACAAATGCAATCGTAGAAATAATCAAGTCAGCAATACTGAAGCGACTTGGCGATATCGGTAGCGCTGCGGAAGCTGCCGGTGGCAGCGAAAACACATTGGCAAAGCAAAACAATAGAAAACACGATTATGACAGTTAGAGATTTGCGCGCAGAATATTGTATTTAGACACAGAGCGCCTGTAAGATGTGGGCTGAATTTGGCAGATCTGCAAACATTATTACGTCGGTTCCACGCGCCGGCGCCGGACGGGCAGCACCGCACCGGCGGGACCGCGCGCCGGTGCCCAGCCGGCCGGGCCGCTTCAGGGACCGGCGCCGGCCAAGGCGCCGCGCTGGTGTCGAGCTGGCCGGTCACCCTTCGCGCACCGGCGCCCGCCGGGCAGCACCGCACCGCCCGCACCGCGCGACGGCGCCCAGCCGGCCGG
>Ga0081528_100756_pt1 | contig 11434 bp, 10 predicted proteins | sample HotLakmasection4_FD_71011 | JGI IMG/M metagenome (GOLD analysis project Ga0081528, IMG submission 71011) | Hypersaline microbial mat communities from Hot Lake, Washington, USA - Section #4 (SPADES assembly) (version 2) | ecosystem: Environmental > Aquatic > Non-marine Saline and Alkaline >...
CAAACCCGTTAACGCCCGGAGCAAGCGATCTTGGCGAAGCACACGGTCGATGTTGAGCACGGCCCTAGTCAGTACACATCGTCCTTATCTTCTCAGATATTTTCTTATTCCCCAACAGGTCTATTTCAGAAAATTTTGATTCTCTGGTCGATATGGCAGCATTTGTTGGCTTGAGGGTAACTAAGATTTTACGGTTCAGGGTCTGGTTTGCAGGTACAGCAACAGCCCTGATGGCAATGAATACTGTTGTAATTGAGACCAGGGCGCAAATTATGCGAGGCAACACGCTGGGCCGTGGGTCATCGGTTATGACGATTGATGCGCTGATGCAGGGAGATTTTGCCGACCTGATTGAAGGGGGAGCCACTCGCGGCGGCAACCTGTTTCACAAACCAGGAGGGTCTGGATTCAGAGGTACCCAACCACCAGCGATAGACCTCCTGGCCTGCCCCAATGGCCAGCATATCCTGTTTTACGCAGGGCCTGCAAAGCTGCTTCCAGGGAGCGGCATAGCTGGCCATTCAACCATAGTCCATCGTCGTCCCAGGTCACAGTGGCGTCAGGGTGCAACAATAACCATCCCATAAGTTCCCGCTCCCTCGGGGTTAAGTCGTCCATGGCCTCTTGCCAGATGGGGTCGTCAGCATGGGGCGCAGTAGTGGGATAGCCGTTCTCCAGAGATGCCAGGATATGCTGATTCACGGCTTCTACGGTGGGTAACTGGGTGCAATGGCTCTCAACAGAGGTAACGAATGCCTTGAGATCCAGAAGCTGCTGTTTCAGGTGTCGGACCAGATAGGTTTTACCAATGCGAGGAGGCCCAGAAATGCACACCAGTCGCCGACCTTCTACCGTAATGGCATTCAGCAAGGTCTGCAGATCTTGCTCTCGACCCAGCAGCTTGGTGTTCTCTACAAGAACTTTTTGCCGGTACCATTCCTGAACAACCCGACCACAGGTGCTTTTTTTGACCCGTTTGCCGAGCACAGCTTCAATGGTTGCAAACAGTTTAGAACCGGCATCTCGTAGGGAATTGGCACTGTAGCCGCTGGCTGTCGCGATGTCTTGATAGCTGCCGTTTGAATGACCCAGGCACCAGGCCAGTACGGTTCTTTGAGATTCTGTCAGTAAGGGTTTTTCATAGGTGAGTAAATGCTGGTTGAATGCTTTAAGAATTGTCTCGATGTCATGCTCCATAAAATCTGGTAGATGCGTTGACTCTGATTGTTCAGCATTTTTTCCTCAACTTCTTTGCCGAAATCAGACAGGGAGCAGACATTTTAAGGTCTAAAAACTGACGATTAATTGCCTAAACTTGCAAAAACTTGCAAAGCTGACAGGTTACTGTATTTTATATCACCTCAGTTTTGCAAAACGTCAACGGACAAATCTCCAGCAGGGTTCTGACCCATTCAAGAAGATAGAGACATGGCCCAGTTCGCTGGGGCAATGCAAACCTTCTAAAGGCTTAGGAGCGTTGACATGATTACCCTTCCCTTCACCACTAACCGTGGAAACCTCACTTATCCTACATCACTTGTTCCTGATGACGAGCAATTTTTGACTGACTCAGTCAGCCACGTTGCCTATGTTACCAGCGATGTTTTGCCGGGCAAAGGCGGCAGATTGCACTATCTCTCTACTGAGTGGGCCGCCCGCTCGATCGACAACTCCTTCATTGCCGAGGGAACTCTGGTCAGACCGGTTATGCGCCAGGGCAATACCTGGTTGGTAGCGGTTGATCAGCAGGCCCGTTACAGCAGGTTGCTTTATCAGGAGGTGTAACCCATGCGTCGTCCGGTTTCTCGTTACGACATGCTGCTAAGGCTGTTGGGCGCTCTGACCAAGGCACTCTTTATCAGCATGTTTATTTGCACGGTACTGGCGGTTCTGGCAGCTCTATTTGGAGCTGCCGCACCAGCTTATTGGATTTATCAATGGATTTGGGCTTTTTTCTGGAGGGTTGGTGTGCTTATTCTGGCTACGATTGCGGTTGTAACGATGCTTGATGGTTGGCAATGAAGTGAGGTTGGGTACAGGGTATAAGGTTTAAGAAAACCCCTGTACCTGAGACCTTGTACCTTGCATCCCTTGTACTCACTGTTGCTTTCCCCTTAGCAAAGTATTAAGTGTGCCTGGATGAGCTGCTAATTCCCGTCACCTGTGGTAAGTTTTTCTCAAATTAAATCCCTTTTACTACTTCCCATATTTCTACTATGCGGTGCCTCAGTCGTCTTACTGTTCTGGTATCTGGTTTTGCCCTAGCGGTCTGGGCTCAGCCTGGCCACACCCAGCTATAGGGATATGCTGAGCAACTTCCCCTCCTGGGAGGGGTGCCCGGAGGGCGGGGTGGGTCAAATCTACGACCACAGATACCCCATTTACTACGGTTAAAGTTGAAGCTGATGGTGCATCGCTGTCGCGGATGCACCCTGCGGGAGGTAATTTGCAGGAACCCGACGGGGTTTACCAGCTACCTGACGGTCGGCTGGTGCTGAGCCGTGAGCGTGAAGAGATCTGATGCACAGGGTTAGGGCTTAACCGGGAGTGCGATTAAACAGTTGAGCGGCTGAGAGCTGCAGTTTCGGGAACGTCGGGGATTGAATCAAATCATCGCCCTGGAATTCAACGGAGTCATAGAACTGATGCTCCGGGGTGCAGAGGGTGAGTTGGGTTTCTATGCTGTCAGTTCCCCATCGACCAGGTCGTGTCGAGTATCAGAACCATCGTCATAAACCAGATAGTCCTGGAAGCTTTTTTTTGAACGGTTGTGGCCATGGCTGTCGTCTATCCATCGGGACCTGGTGCTAGTGCTCTGCAATATAGCGCAGCCGTTCGCTAAACAAAGACCATGAGTCATCCGGGTTATCTGCTTCCAGTTCAGCCAGGCTTTCCAAAATCTTGCTGCGGTAGTCAGCGGCAGCGGGGGAAACGGGTTCCTGAGAGAGGGCTGCGATCGCATCGTACCAGAGCCCAGCCGCTGCATAGCCCTCTGCCATCGCCACCGGATCACCAGTCATGGTGACATCTAACCCGACTGGGGGCTCAACCACCATCAGGTCGGCCTCATCCAGGCTCACCTGGGAAGGCCGCCCCGGATTGCAGAAGAGAATCACCTTCCAGCGGTAGGTTTCTCCTACAGCCAGGGGTGGTTCATCGTCTGGCAGGGTAAAGGTCATAAAGCCCGGTTGACTTTGCTCAAAATCGAAGAACTTCACCCGCTCGAGTTCATCACCCTCATCGGAAGTGTAGCGATACAACTGCAACTGCATTGGGTAAGGTTCTCCATCGGGCACATACCACACAAAGGTTGGGCGAGGGGAAATCGTTTGCCCAATATGCCCCTGGGGAGCCAGAGCCGTGAGGTTGATAGGCTCCGATCCGTCACACCCCCCTCGGGTACCACCCACCGTTGTTCGGCGCGGACCTCTCGAGTAGGGAGGTGGCTGGTAAGCTCGAGTCCCACCTCCCGTTAACTGTTCGGGGATACCATTGTCGGGAGGAGGCTCGAATTCATTCTTTTGAAATTCTTGGACCAAATAGTCTCCTTGAAGACTTGTCAGAGCAGGAACCCGACTCTGACTGAAGCCGTAGGTGGTGGTACAAAGTAGGGTAGCGACAAAACTACCAGTAGCAACAATGGCAAGGGTAAGACGTAGCTTTTGCATCCCTGAAAACCGTTTCATGGTTTAGTTCCTCAAATGAGTTAAACCGAATCTATGTCTAAACATAAAAAGTTTCCATGAGGTTTAGATGTATGGAAGATTCACCGGAGTTGATATATCCTGACCCTACAGGAACAGGGCAGTTAATTATCCCAATATTTAGGAAAATATAATTATCACTTTCAGTCAATGCAGATGCCAACTCGGGCAGTCTTGAAAGTCATAGGTTTAAGGTTGCCGTGGTTAGCTAGGGGACACCGGCCAGCGGAGTTCACAGGAAGTCCCGGAAACTGTCGAGTTACGTTGAAAGATACCGCCAAGACGACGGGCTATTTGCTCTGCCTGACGGGTGCCCCGGCCCCCAACTTTAGAACCAGGTTTTGTCTTTAAAGTAGAACTTTGGTCGCTTCCAGGACTGAATTCGCCATTGTCGATGACTTGAATCAGATTTTCAGAATTATCAACACCGCAACTGATTGTTAACTTTGTAGGATTTATGGCATGTTTTCCAACGTTGCATAGAGCTTCTTCAAAAAAACGGCATAAGGCCAGGTAAACATCTGGATCTAAATCTACAGCTTTAAATGGTTCGAAATTTACTAACTTCAGGCTAATCGATTCAAACCCCGGAAAATCTCGCTGCAGGGTGGCCGTATAAATTTCACACAACTTTTCGTGTAGGGGAATCAAGGTTGCGGTTACAGGCTGGTCGACATTGGATGCCAAATCGTCTGGCGAAAGAGGAGAGGTTAGTAAGTTTTCATAAATAGTGCGCAGTTCCTGATTCATGGAATGTAGTTTCGGCAATGCCTCTGCCCAGGTGATTTCTTGTCCGGCATCTCGGAGCAGCAACGCCAGGGTTTGTAGAGGGCCGTTATGGATGGCATTGTAGGTTTGCTCAATCACCCGCTGCCGTTCTTCGATCACCCGCTGCCGTTCGGCAATGCGCGATCGCAGAGTCTGGTCATACAAATAAAATCCTGGCAGCACCAATCCATTCAGGGTAAAAACCAAAAGCGTCGGAACTAGAGGAATCCACCAGCCCCATTGCCATAACAGTAGAAAGCTCAGACTAAATAGACCAAAGCTGATCAGGCCCAAAATGAGCAAATACCTTGAGGGTGAGGCGATCCATCGAATCAGCCCTATGGCAACGGTACCCCAAAGGATGATCCAGAGGTACTCCACCCTGTCGGGCCACACCTGGAGCAGCGGTCGGTCGTCTATCACCGCACTCACGATCTGGCTGGTGGCGTGGGCGTGGAATTCCGCTCCATAAACCATACCTGGATTATTCGAGGCAATGGACGCCGAGTTGATCAAATCTTTGGCGCTGATGGCGGTAACGCCGATAATAACAATGGCGTTTTCAATCCAGGCGGGATTCACGTCGCCAGTCAGCACCTGCTGTAGTGAAACAATTCGGAAAGGGATGCGCCCGCTGCGGGGATTGAGCAGCATCTGATTACCTGACGCATCTGCGTTGACAAAACCTCCTGTATTGGGATGAACCCGTCGCAGTTCTGTATCCCCAAACTGCATTGCCATGGGGTCACGACTGCCATTCGTCAGGGTCAAGCCCTCTTGTGCAAGGTATATTTCTGCCAGTCGTAGCGAAAAGGCAAAACGAAACCCTCTATCGGCTCCATGAGTTCCCAGCAGAATTCGACGCACAAACCCGTCATCATCCAGCGGCAAATCGACGAACCCCACCTGTTCTGAGGGAAGGTAGTCTGGTGGGGCAACGGGTGGGTTGCTACCTACATTTTCAACCGCCACAACATTAGGCATCGTCGCCAGGGTTTCCATCAGGGCTGCATGTCCCGGTTCTACCGGATGGTCCCGAAAAATATCAATACCGATGGCGCGGGGTTGGTGGGTATTCAACGCCTTCAATGTGTCCGCCAGAACTCCATCCGGCACTGGATAGGTACCCAGGCGTTGGATATCCTCCTCATTAATGCCGACAATTAAAACTCGTTCGTCGGTGGCTTCAGCCGGTCTCCACCGCAGCAGGGTATCGAGCATCTTCCACTCCAGGCCCTGCAACAGTCCCAGCAATCTGGCCCCAACCAGGATACTGAGGACCAACAGGCCCGGCAGGATCGGGTGCCACTCCAATGGCGGGTCAGGCTGTCCCCGATGCCAGATTTGCCCCATGTCTCTCAACCGTCTCATTATGGCGCATCCCTAATCAATAACCCCTTCTTCGCGAGCCCGAATTTCCGTTTGAATGCGAATATTCTTACCCGGGTCTGGATAGACCCCCAGGACATCCTGTATTTTGCTCCAGTAGTGACGCACGGTGCGCTCTGAGACATTGATCTGCTCGGCGATGGCTTTATCCTGCAACCCCTCTTGAAAGGCAAGTTTCAGCACCTGTAGCCATTCTGGCTTCAGTTCAATGCCGGTGCGCATATCCCGGGGAGTGTAGATGATCCCCTGCAGTGCCCAATCTACTTTGGTCAACATTTCCTGTAGAGGCAAGCTCTTATCGACAATGGTAAAGCCTCCCTGGTGGGCATCAATGTAGGGCTTGAGGCGTACCAGGGCTTTTACATGGCCACTCTGAACCACAAAGTTGAGGATAGGATATTGTTGCATCAAAGATCTCAACAAATCTATGCCGTTGTCAGTTAACGATGGTCCACCAACCTTTTCGGGAATCGATAGATCCATAACGATCAAAGTAGGTATTCCGGTGGCTAAAAACTCAAGGGTTTCTTGAGTGGTGCGGGCTGTGCGCATATCTGCTTCAGGATAGGCCTTTTGCAACGCATTCACGGTGCCACCCAGGATGGCTTCGTGGTCATCAACGACGAGAAACTGCTGACGGGGAGTTGGAGTAGTCATCGGTTATTGAGTCTTAGCGAAACAACAATCAACCAAACGAAAGACAAAATGATTTACCAGGTCAACTGCACCTTCAGGGAACTGCCTCCTGCTAAGCAGATCGTTTTACCTCCAGTAACAATCTGGAACGTATGCAGACGAAAAAGCCATTCATCGGACTGACATAGTTCAGTCAATAAGGGGGGGATAGCGTTGCAATGGTTGGCCTGTAGGATCAGCTGCTTACCCTCTGTGGCTTCTGCCAGATAAATCAGGCAATGTTGAGGAGCAGGAGGTGTGGCTTCTAAACTATGCAATACCTTATCCAGAATCGACAGTACCAGGGATGTGACTACGACAGGTTCCTCGGGCCAGTGGACTGGTAAATAGAGCTTTAACGGTAGCGTTTTGTCCCAGATAGATACAGTATGCTGAATTGCCAGAGGGAATGAATCGTGGATATAGGGAGAACTGAGCCGATCCGCAAGGTGTTTGAGGGAGTGGTACAGGTGTTCAAAATCAACCAGGCAGTCTGTGGCCTGGCCATCCAGAAGTTCTAGCTTGCGTCTGACCGCAAACAGGTCTTGCAGCAGCCCATTGCGAATGGTCTCCGCTTCCTGGTCGAGCCATTCAGCCTGGTTCTGCTGCCACTGGCACAACAGTTGCTCCGCATTAAATGAAGGGTTAGTTAGCTCAGCCAATCCACATCCTCCCCTACCGGTCCTGCCAAAGAAATCACTACTAACCCTTATTCCGGCCCAGCGGACAAATTCCGTAGAACCTGCCAGGCTTGATCTGGAACCGTTGTTGCTATTGAGCATAAGGATTCTATCAACCACTCCAGCAGAGATTTGAGAGAAAGCGATGACACTTTAGAGCCAAAAAGATTGCACTTTTCGGCAATGGTTTTGGAGCCAATTCCTTAAAATGGCTGGACCGTGAAGGAAAAATAGATCCCGTTTTCCTGCCAGGAGTTACCTCGATCAGGTATGTTAACCAGGGGCACCCCGTAGGTCAGGCGGAAATTAGCATCGGGATTGGGCTGCCACTGAAGCCCCAGCCCCGTACCGACTAAAACAGATGGATCAGGATTCTCTGTGTTGTTGTTCCAGCCGGTACCGGCATCCAGGAACGGAATGAGCTGTAATTCATTGGGAATGGCAGATAGGGGCACCCGCAGTTCTACCGTCCCGACAACTGCATTATCTGTTACTAGCTGGTTTTGGGCATACCCCCGCACGGTGTCAACGCCGCCCACACTAAATTTTTCCAGGGGTAGCAGAGAATCAGGGGTAAGTTGGGAATTGAGTTGGGTTACCAGAAGTAGCCCCGGCGGAAATTGCTCGACCCATTGGAATTGCCCCAACCAGGAGAAAAACTGCCCATCGGTGCCGGTGTCGTTGACCGTGGCGTTAAAGATATCCAGCCCCAGACTGAACTGCGATCGCAGCGCCACCACACTGTTGATATCCCGGTTTAGCCATTCCTGAGAAAACCGCAGGGCGCTTACCTTTGAAACTCCATTTTCAGGGCCGATGGAAAAGGAGAAAGGGATGTCATTCAGAATAAAGCTGCGGCTTTCCCGCAGGTCAAAGGCTAAGCCCAGGGCAAACTCCTGATTGATAGACCGGGTCAGAGGTTGACGATAGCTGATGGAGAAGGTCTCACTTTCGCTGCGGATGCCAGCATCCACAAATTGAGGGGTCACGATGGTGCTATCGGCATTTTCGTAACGCACCTGGAGGGTACCATCATAGGCATTGAGCGGAAAGCCGTAGCGCACTTCATAGAGATCTAACCCTTCAGTAAACTCATATCGCAGGCTGGCAAAGTCACCAAAACCCAGTACATTTCCGTGAAATGCCAGGGCTGCCCCCTGTACAGAGCCAATGCTGGGAGCACGAGAATTATTGACGGTAAAAGCCATGGTGAATGGATCGGCTTCAACAACATCCACAATTAAAATGTTCTGTCCCGGACGGCTACCGGCGGTGAGTTCTGCGTTAATCCGCTCCAACAAGGGGTCAATCTGTAAAAGGCGAATGGCATCCTGTAAGCGATCAACCTGGAGGGGAGAGTCGGTGACGAAGGTGATGCGATCTCGAATGTACCCCTCCCTTAAACGACTCAACCCATTAATTTGGATTCTCTCGATCCCTCCCTCAATCACCTGAATTTGCACGACCCCATCGGTCAAATCCTGATTGTTGGGCAAAAAAGCTCCAGAGGTCACGTAGCCATTCTGGATGTACAGATTGGTAATCTGGGTACGTAAGTCTAAGAGTTCGTTAAGAGAGAGTTGTTGACCTTCTAAAGGTCTTACCAACTCGGCAATTTCTGTTTCTAGAACCGTATTTCCCAAGACTTCAATACGGTCAACCTCAAAAACAATATCCTCCCCGCCAGGAATCTCATCCGGAGGCTCAATTTCCTCCGCAGGTTCTTCCGGTAGCTGCAAAGATGGATCCTGAGGTGCCGGTTCAGGAATGGGGGGATCGAGGGGAGCAGGACGGGTCGGATCGGTCGGGTCGGGGAAGGGTCGGTTGGGTTGAGGTGTTTCAGTCTGGGCTAAAGCAGGAGAAAAAACAGGCCCAATCCAAAAGATGGCACCCACCACAAAAAAATAAAGTAACTTCACCATTGAAATGAGCTATCTGGCATTAAGGGAAGCAATAGTTAACACAGACAAGGGCTACGAAAAGAAGGAACCCATCTCTAGCTCGTCAAACTATCGATTATCCTCTCCCAAGAGTCAATTCTGACTTCTTAACATGGCCCACTTTTACCTTTTACAAATCATACAACTCTATCTGGAGTTCATAGTCATTCAGATGTTGAAAACTCTCGCTGAAGGCGTAGGATGCGTTATCGGCCCACCAATCTGCGCAAAGCTCCACAAACGCTAACGTTCACCCAATTCAATAGCATTGGCAGTGGTTGCCGTAAATGAACCCCTAACTGCCCAGCTAGAGTTGGGGCCAAAGACAATGCCATTCGGATTTATGAAGTACAGCTTGGCAGTGGCCTCGCCAGTCGTACCAAGCACTCCCAAAATATTGGATGGATTACTGCCCGTTACTCGACTAAATATGTTCTCCGAACCGGCAGGGCTGAAAAACAGTGCTTCAAATCCCTCATCTACATTTCAAAGCCAGTCGCAAAACTTGAGAAGCCTGAAAAATTGAGAACTATTCAGGCATTGAATTCTTCGCGCAATAATTAATAATTATAGAGAAATTGGGGTGGGGGACCTTGCTCAAAATCCCTTAATGAAAAGTATCCTGCGACAACCTCTACTCGTAACTGTTTCAGCGTCTCAGGCCGTCATCAGGTTTTAGGCTTGGGGTAACGCTAACGGCATAGACACGTCTTGGGGGGTGGGAAGAGGTATCAGAGATGGAGCAGGCAACCCTAATCGCTGGGCTCTTAGCGCCTCACTCAGGAAGTCCCAAGCATTACGCCTCTGGGCCTTGAGGGATGTCGTGACCGTCAAAATCCGACCCACAAATTCACTACCCGTGCTCGATTGAGATCCTTGAGTGGTGCGCCGCCAAATCACCGCCGAACGCAACGCCCGTTCAGCCGTGTTATTGGTCGGCTCAATGCCTGGAGTCTCCACAAACGTCCAGAGGGCATCCTCCACCTTGAGAATCTCGCGCAAGGTTCTGACACTTTTGGCTAAGGGACTCTTTTCATTCGCCTCAACCGGTAAGGCACAAGCGGATTCCAACTCCACCTTCAACCCTGTTCGCAAGTGCGCCACCGCTTCGACAAATTGCGTCCGCGTCATGGTGCCATCCCGCACTCGATGCCACCAGCGAAATAAGCGACGCTGACGCGCTAACAAGGCGTTTCCAATCTCCTGGGACACCCCACGGCGTTCAGCAATTTGGGTGAAATCCCGCTTTAGATGCGCCCAACACACCTGCCGTTGATGAACGGGCAACCAATTGTAGGCCCCGTATCGGTCGGAGTGAACAATGCCGGTAAATCCCTCCCCAATCAAGTCTTTGGCGGCTTGCTGGGAACGGTTCAACGACACCCAAAATATCGATACCAAGGGCGCACATAGCACCCATAGCCACCCTTTACGCCCCTGCGGATTGGACCCATCGCGATTACGCTGCGGAAAGCCGGTCTCGTCGCTATGCACCGAGGCTTGCGACTGCACATACTCCTGCGCCGCCGCTACGGGCGCAGACACCGCGGCGCTGACTTGCCGCCGCATCCGCTGAATGCAGCTACGGGATAACTCCAGGCCAAATACCACTGACAGCAACGACTGGGTCATGCTGTGACTTTGGCGATACTCCCCACTACTCAACAGACCCACCAGGCTGACTAATCGGTCTCCATAGCCCGTGGGGGGAACGTCGGGGGGTAATTGCCCTCGGGTCGTTTGACCACAGCACTCGCAGGTTAATTGGTGCAACTGATGCTCCTCTAACTGCAACTTCAACGGCGGCACTTCTATCACCTGATGTCGATGGGGGTGTTCATCTACCCCACTCAGCACTTCTCCACAATGGCGGCACATCTCAGGAATATGATGATGCCGGTGCGCTTCCTCAACGGGATAAAAGCCAAATCCGTTGCCTGGTTTGCGATGCCCACGACTTCCTGTTGTCCCTTTGGACCCCCTCGATTCACAGCTTTGACGGGAGGTGGGTTCCTCCGATTTTGGCTGACTCTGACTCAACCTATCGCTGGAAGGGGGACGAGATGAATTTCTCGACGTTTGCTTGAGTTGTTCTTCAATATGCGAAAGTCGCTCACTCAACACCACCACCACGGCTTGCACACTGGCAGGGGTTGCATCCCAATCGGCTTTGGGAATCTCAATTCCGGCTATGGGGATGATGTCGCTCATGGCCTACACATTAACCGATTCACACTGCTCAAATTCTAATTTCTTCGTTAAGCGCTGAAACAGATAC
>Ga0081528_100758_pt1 | contig 11433 bp, 14 predicted proteins | sample HotLakmasection4_FD_71011 | JGI IMG/M metagenome (GOLD analysis project Ga0081528, IMG submission 71011) | Hypersaline microbial mat communities from Hot Lake, Washington, USA - Section #4 (SPADES assembly) (version 2) | ecosystem: Environmental > Aquatic > Non-marine Saline and Alkaline >...
CGTCACCGATTTACCCACTGACGACATAATGAAGATGACCTGCCCATGATGGCAAAACTCCCTCAGGTTTTTCAGGGGTGCCGAAGTTGATGCAACTCGGTGCCGAAGTTACGAAAATATGCAATCCTTGAAGAGCTTCGACTGTCAGAGCATTCTCATTACCTCTACCCCCACCTCTTACCGCTTTCACACTCTGACCCATCCAGGGCAGTTCCTCTAGCAGTCGGCCTATGGGAGAGGTATTGGTATAAGCAGTCATCGCAGACAGAACCCAAAGAATCAAAACTCTATAGCTATATTTCCCTACTTGGATATCCCGCTAACGGATCTATTCCTTAAAGGCATACGGGTTCTCGACTTCATACGGGAAGCCCTGCTGCCAACCAAAGTCCTTCCTCTTTATCGCCATGGAAGAGAGCCTTTGAGTTTTACTGGGCACAATAGATCCAGCCTTCAAAATCTCCACAAAGAGCTGAAGTTCAGCCGAGGGTGCCACACTATGGTCTCTTCCACTACACAATCCAGTTATGCCAAGCAAAGAAGCAAGGCTATAGAAATTGGCTTTGACAGCCTGCTGACCCTAAGCCAACAATCAGAGAAAGTCAGCTTCATGATCTGGTCAGCTAGAGTACAACGACTAGCTGAGCCTAACTGGCACCCCAAAGGTACTGAATTACTCTGGCTCTGGGAGACTCTAACTCATGATCCAGAACTACCTCTCGAACTTTTTAAGAAGATTCTCTCTCCTGAAGAAGAGTTCAAGAGCCGCAAGCCAGTTCTAGCTGCCTATGCCGGAAGCGAATTTGGTATTTTCCTCCACAGCTTGCCTTACCTAGAGGTTCCCTTCAGGGTCAACGAAGTCAAGCCCCATGCCTGGATCTATCTAATCGAAGATCTCTATATGGAACCAGGACGTAGTATGCGCTTTAAGTGCCGTTCTACCCCCTGCGACGTAACCTTTACTGTTTCAGATCCAAGAGAGCCTTTAGTAGAAGCTGCCCAGCTAAGACTGGATCCAGATTATATACGAGTTCGAGGTAACCAAATCCAAGCCTATGCCGAAAGCTTAAGTAACGCCTATGCTGTGGCAACTCGTCGTCTCCAGCCAGAGCGGCGATCAGAAGGAGGTAAGGCTTATAAGTTCATAGCTATGCGTCACGAAAACTTCTTCTTCCCCCTCGAAATGATGAGAAAACACATTGAAGCTGGTCATTGGCAGCCCCTACCCCCTAAGCCTAATGAATAAGCTTCGTGTATCTATTTCTTGCCTTATAGCTTGTTAATTTCTTATTTCCATGAGTGCTCAGACTGAAAACCTTTCCAACAACAACCTTTGGATACTCTCACTACTCCCTCCCAAAATTCCTGGCCAGGTAGTTAAGAAGCTGGGCAATCCTCTAATTATTCAACCGCTCATCGAAGCTCTACCCCTTGATGACGGGAGCGTTGCCAGACAGTTCTTTGCCCCAGGCGGTCATGCTAACGAACGCGACTATGTCTTATTCAAGTGGGAAGACATTGGAAAACGTGGTTTTGATTATTCAAAAAATGCCCCTGGGAATCCTACAGCAGTTCGCGTTGAAGTTGTTGACAAACATGTAGCCACAGAAATAGCTGAGGACTTTAGTCAGAGAATAGCAAGCCAACTGCGGAAGGAGCTTGACGACAAATTAAGAGATTTAAGCAGAAAAGAGAGTAATATTAACAATTTAGTCGAAGAAAAAGTCCAAGATCGACTCACCCAAATTGAGGACTGGGCTCATAAGCTAGAGCAACGGGAAGCAAACTTAAAAGCAGAAACAGATAGCTTGGCCACAGAGCTTGAAAAGAGAGAGCAGCAACTCTATGAAAAGGCTCAAGAGCAAGAAAGATTATTAGATCAGCGGAAGGATGAATTGCGCTCCCTAGCTGACTCTATAAAGCAGCAACAATCAGAGGCTGAAAGACTTATTCAATCCGTTGAACCCTATCGACTGGCTGTTCCTCAACAAACCAAAGCTACGGCTACCGCATCTACAGAGATCAAAAATATTCCAGAGAAGTTAGCTTCACAATGGCAAAATGCCCTGGCGTCTAACGGTCTGATCCTTCCCGAGACCCTGGCAGTCAGTTACCTCGTCTCTCTTCTCAGCGCATTTTATTCTGGCAGTTTAGTTCTCCTCAATGGTCCCGTAGGTGTTGGCAAAACCAGCATTGTAAAAGAATCAGCCAAGCTGCTGGGAGGCACCAGTAAAGTCATCCCAGTGCGTCCAGCCTGGCTGGATCCTACCGATCTCCTCGGCTTCTTTGACCCCATCAAAGAAGTCTTCCGCCCCTCTCCCTTCGTAAACGCCCTCAAAGACGCCAGGGATACCCCCGAGAGCCTCAGCTTAATCTGCCTGGATGAACTCAACCTCGCCAGAATTGAGAACTATGGTGCAGACCTTCTCTCCGCCCTCGAATATTCCCGCTCCAACTACACCCATAAAGAAGAGGTCACAACCAAGCAAGGTCTCCTACTGTATTCCGAAAGCATTGAAACAGAACTCTGGCAGGAAGCTAAATATTTAAATGAAAAGCCAGATAGAAGCGATAAAGAACAACAACGTCTTGAACAGCTCAAAGCCATGCTGAGCAGCTATCAGGCAAATTTTCACCTCTCTTCAAATACGGCTATCCTCGGCACCCTGAATTCTGACGAAACCACCTATGACCTCAGCCCCAAAGTGATTGATCGAGCCTATGTCATTAGCTACCCAAATGCTGATTTAGCTTCCATGCTTACTACAGAGGCTGCCTCTACTAATCCAGCCCTGCTGCAGTCCTTGGCCCTATCAGTTTCCACACTAACCGATGAAATTAGTCTGCGGCTAAGACAACTTTCCCAGCCCGAACTGAGCGAACAACCCGAGACTGAAGCCTTCATCCAGGATCTAACCACAGGCTGGAAAAAAGTATTGCGGTGGAACAAATCTTTCTCTGGTCTTGGTATTCCCTTGGGTCACAGAGCCAGTCGAGACTTCAAAGTGATATATGCCGTCTGTAATGTTTTGGGCCTCTCCAGCCAAGACTGCTTGGGTCATTTCCTGTTTACAAAGCTACTGCCGAGGGTTTCTTTTTTAAAAGGACCCAGCACCGCTGAACAGTACGATCAGTGGCTTACCTCCCTACAAAAAGATTTTAATGACCCTGGCACCAAACTTACCGATTACGATCCAGGGGATGTTTTAGAGCAAATCCAAGCTCAGGTTGAAGATACCAGACGACAACATGTTCGTTACTGGGTACGCACATGACTTACCCCAATATTCAGTTTGTGGATATTGCCGGTCATCCCTTTCCCCTCGATGAAGACGGCATGCCCTATGTCAAACAGTTCAAAGAACGATGGTACGTCAAGCTAGATTCTCCCTGGTCCGGAGGGGTTGCACTGGAAGGTCCCTCCCCTTTCAGGCTGAACTGGGTTCCTCATAAACAGCTCTGGGAACCGCCTTACAACTTAGGTGGTGACATTGTTCGGCGTTCGGGTGAAATTACCGCTGTTCTGACCGATCCTCAGGGGGCAGTCATTAAGGATTCACCGAGAGCATCCTTGCGGGTTCGCCCGGCCAACATCACCGAACAGCAGATGGACAAAATGATTTCCGACATCGGAATCATGGCGCTGACAACTGCCTGCTGTGTCAAAAGAGCTGTTCCAACTCCTTTAGGAGAGGGAGCTGGAGTAGAAAGCCTGGGGCAACAGTGGGCCGCTGGCGAGGGTATTCTTGCCACAGCAACTGCCCTTCTTGACCTTGCTGATGTGGTTCGAAATTCCTGGACTGATCTGGAAAAACGTCCCCTCAAAAGCTTCATCACAGAACCAGGACCAGTAGATATCGAACGTGCGAGTCCCTCTCCCCAATTGCTAGTGCGAAAGCTGGTAAATCCCTCCAAACGTCGCATCTTTGGCATCAAGCGCTCCGAATCAACCCTATGTCCCGAAAATGAATTTCTATGCCACGTCCTTGACTACTATCTACGAGATTTAGCCAAAGGACTAGCAGATAGCCTCGACTCTTTAGTGATCGAAGACATCAGCGAGAAATTCATCCCCAAGAACAATAAGAAGAGAGATGACCGTGAGTTTAGAGAGTTCATTGAGCAATCTCGAAGAAAAATCCGCGATACTAACGCCCGTAGCGAAGTATTGAGGCAACAAATTTTTGCCGTCTCAATTAGGCTTAGAAACTGCGAAAGTTGGGCTAGACAAGCCAGACAGGCTGATTTTCTTAAAAGTGTTGGCACACCAACTGTCCCTTCTCTGACCTCTCTCCGACTCACAGAGTCACCCACCTATGGCCCCATTTACACAAAATTTTCCAAAGTAATGGGAGATGCCTTAAAACCGCTCCAGAAAGTTCTTCATCTCATCGAAAATATTTTCCAGGGCAAGGTAAGACCCACCTGGGAACTCTATGAAATTTGGTGCGTTGCCAAACTGTACAGCGGCTTTATCCTCTATACCACCTTAAAGCCCGAGGCTAACGAACCTGACTTATTTCAGTGCTTATCTCTAGATAAGGATGGTTCTATAATTTTACCCAAAAAACGTGAGTTTAGGCTGGTGGCTAGCGTCAACAACTCTACAAATCTAGAAACAGTCTTAATATATGAACCTCGTCTAACCAATCGGGAGGGTCAAAATCGAACTCCAGATATATATATTAAGACTAAGATAGGTTTCACTCAAAAGAGCTATTGCTTTGACTCAAAATATCGAAACTACCTTCAGCAAGATTGTGAAGTATTAATCAAAGATGTCATTGACACCGCCAGGGATAAATATAAGCATGGTTTGATTGCTACAGGGAGTTTTATCCTGCACTCAGACATAAGTATTGATTACTGGGGCGATGTTCCATTTGACCGTTTCATTGACGAAGAGCTAAACGTCGATATGAACGAATTGGAATGGCCTGGGCACGGCTATGGAGCAATCTCCTTTGTCCCTGGTCATAATGAAGATAGGCAATTGAGAAAAATATTTAGACTATTACTTCAATACCACGATTCACAACTAGCCACGGTATGTATCAATTGTGGATACAAGCTGCATATCGGGAAAGATGCTCACACTAGCTGGAAACCAGATTTTATTTCTGAAAGGGAGTTGGCAAGTAGAGTTCTTAGTAGCCATGAAAAGTCTGGTAATGGAACGGGAATTTATTGTTCTTGTCCGAAATGTGGAGATTTTTGGGTAATTCAAAGCTGCTTTGGACCGCATCACAGGCTCTTAAAGTTCCAAGATTGCTTCCATCACAATTCTGATCATCCTGAATTTCGGGATAAATGGATGTATATTTGCCCTGAGTGTGGTAGTGATCCTTCACCAGCTGATTTGAGTCAAAGAGGTCCTTTACACATCGACATGGATATCGATCCTGACTTTAATCTTGAACTTCTTCTCTAACAAATTTGTTTTGAAGCTGTTTCTACTAATCTGAGACTATGGCTGAGGTGACCTATAAAAACTCTTAAAATCCTCATATTTTATCTATTTCTCTTCTCCGGCAAGATGAGTTGTATCATTTATACGAATCATTTCAAATTGATCAGTTCTCACCTCAAACATTGAAACCGAAGCATTCGCCAGGTCATACTGAAAGCTAGTTTCCCTCGGTTCTCCTAACAACAGGGGAATCAAGGCTCGAAGCAGCCCCCCATGGGCAACCACAGCAACCGACTCAGTCAGCCCCTGCCATTGCTGGACACATCGCAACAATCGCTGCTCCATCTGCTGCCAGGACTCCCCATCCGGCGGCACGAACGTAAATCTCACATCTTGCAGTTTCTTAAAGCGGTCTCATGCTGCGACAGGCAGGCGAGAGATTTCAACAGACCATCCCAGTTGAGCTAAGAGCGGACGCATCTGATCGACCTCATGCAGGAAACATTGAAACACTTCGTGCGGGAAAAGCTGCTCTCGGGCTTGATGGGCGGCCTGTTGCCAATCGAGCGTCGTCTGTTGGGAGTCTAAGAAATGCCAATGAGTCAGGAGATAGCTGATGAAGGCTAGAATCCACCAGCGATACATGCCCTTGAGAGTGCCTTGACCAAAACAATCCCAGCCAAACTGGTGCTTGAGCGTTTTGAAACAGGCTTCAATGGCCCACCGTCGCTTGCCCAGGCGCACGAGGTAAGCGCCACTTAAGGCCTCGGTGGCCACGATAAAGTGCTTCTCGCGCCCCGGTCTCCTCGTGCCGTCGCCAGAACCAGGACACGGCGACCGGAATGTCCAGACCCTTGAGGGTCACGACTTGTCCGCGTTGGGCGACCTGCTGAATCGACGAACCGTCCGCTAAGCAACGGTTGCAGCGAACGCTCATGATGACCTCAAAGCCGAGTTTCTGGGCGTTGGGGATCAGTTCCGTGGTGCTAAAACCCGCATCGGTGAGGACGCGAATCTTGAAGCGGGCGCACCACTCGGAGGGAATCTGTCGCAGGAGACTCAGGGCTAAGTCCGTTGGCGTCGCGGTGCTTTTACCACGATAGACCCGGAAGCTCCAGGGCAGGCGAAACGGACCAATGGCTAAATACAACAGCGCCACATGGACCCCTCGCTTGCCGTTATAGGTGCGGACTAATCCGGCTAGGTCTTTGTACTTCCCGGTCTTTTCCAAGCAGGTCAGGTCGACCACCGCATAGACAATCGGTAACCGTCCACGATGAGTGGACAGATAGCTATCAATCACTCGGCGGATGCGCTGTCGAGTGGTTTGAATCGCTTTTCGGGTCGGCCAACCATAGCGATTGAGAAAGCGGCTTAAGCTAGCTTCGGATTTCGTTTTCGCTTGAGTCGCTCGGGGCCGGGAGGAGGCCAGAAACAAGGCCAGCAAACATTGCAAACTGGCCCGCATATGGGAACTCGGCATCAGTTGCAGCAGACGATACACTAGGGCTTGGGCGTGGGTTTCAACCATCATTTGAACTCTGAGGTGACCACGCCTGTTTTCTCAAATTCCTCGCGATGGCGATGTATTCATCTGTACTATTGTCTCATTTGCGACTGGTGCAAGATGTGAGTTTAACCTAAGGATTAGGTTGCATTGACATCGAATCGCTATGGCTCGTCCCTTAACTATTACGATTACGGAAAGTCGTGAAGAATTGGAACACCGATTACAGCATGAAACCGATGCACGGCAGCAAGAACGGCTGCAAATGCTGTACTGGCTGAAGCGAGGACTGGTTAAGAGTCGTCAGGAGATAGCTCAGTTGCTGAATCGCAACGACTCGACCATTACCCGATGGCTGAATGACTATCGAGACGGTGGACTCCGCCAGTTACTCGAGATCAAGACGGCACCGGGGGCGGCTCGCATCATCCCACCCGAGGTGATGGAACAGCTCAAAGCGCGCTTAGCAGAACCCACGGGATTTCCAAGCTATAAAGCCATTTGGCAATGGCTGAGGCAGGAGTGCCAGGTGGAGGTGGAGTACAAAACGGTGCATCGGATTGTGCGTTACGAGTTGAATGCCAAGCTGAAAGTGCCGCGCCCCCGGCATCATAAGCAAGCGCCGGGAGCAGCAGAGCAGTTTAAAAAAACTGCCCCTGGCCCTAGAGGTCTTACAAGAGGTCGTGGGAGTGGACACCCCACTGCGCTACTTTTGTCAGGATGAAAGTCGATGGGGGTTATTGACGCTGAATGGACGGGTGATTACGTTGGCGGGTGTCAAGCCTGAAGGGGTCTACCAGTGGGGACGCTCCACCTTTTGGCTCTATGGTCTCTTAGAACCCCTGACCGGGGAACACTTTTTTGAGCAGTACGACCACCTCAACAGTGAGAACTTTGAGCAGTTCATTCACCAGTTTGCGGCGCGGTATCCCGACGAGGTCATCGTCATTCAGATGGACCAAGCCAGTGCCCATCGCGCTCACGAGATTGATTGGCCTGAGAATATCATCCCGCTGTTTCAACCGGCTTACACCCCTGAAGTGAACCCGATAGAACGGTTCTGGAAGCATCTCAAGACGCCTCTACAATGGGAAACCTTCAAGAATCTCAAGGCCCTACGTCAGAGAGTACAAACGGTGCTGGCCAATATGACCGAAGATATCGTCCGCTCGGTCACGGGATGGGAGTTCATCACGAATGCTGTATTAAGCGTATCCTCAAAATGAATTGGTATTATTGCCTATTCAAGGCAAAAGCCCATCAGTTTTTCAGGTTCCAAAGCTTATCTGTGTTTGACTCTACCATTCAAGATTTTCGTGGTACATCTCATGTCGAAAAAATCGTTCGTATCGATTGGCGATCAAAGTGGCAAGAAATCGCTCGGCTTAACGATGACGCTGTAGATGGAATCATTTTTCTAAAACGTGGTAGGAAACCAACATCTGCGATTGCTTTCGCCCAAGTGAAATGTGGTCCAGGGTATCGAAAAGATGCACAAATCCGCCCTAATCATATCGGTGTTCAAGTAGGAGCAAAGTATATAGAAGATCACTTGCCCCGTTGGAGATCGCTAACATTTCCTGTAGTAATGATTTATGTTGATCCTTCAAGTAATCCCAAAGAGCCTGAAGCTTGGTGGACTGACTTAAAAAAACCTGAATCTTACACAAATAGTAATCAAAACATTATTCTCCTGCCCAAACATCAAAAATTTGGACCTCACTCTAAAGGCGACTTCTTCAAGCTTTGTGGTCCCAAAATACATTATCAGAGGCTTGCCAAACTAAAGTTGACATCTGATGATTTGAAGCAAGGTTCATTGAGCGATAGCCTTAAAACAAATGCCCGGAATTACTACACTCATTGGAGTAACAGTTCCTCATTAGTTCGTACTAACCCAGATTTGGGAGAGATTATTGTAAATCGTGTTGGATGGAGACACATCACGCGAAAAGATCGCTTATCTCTTGCTGTATCAGAGCTGAGTTCTAAAGAGAATCTAAAGAGAGGCGGTACGAGGCCATGATGTTTTCTATCGTGAATCGGTAGCATTCTACCGCTGACGATGAGCCGTCTCCCCGATGTGGCCAATCCGACTCGCAAACTCTATCCCAGTGACATGAGTGATGCAGAATGGGCTGTCATAGAGCCAAAGTTGCCTGCTCCAAAAGGCTTTGGGCATCCTCGTGAGGTGGACTTACGGGAGATTCTTAACGCCATTTTCTATGTTCAACGCACGGGTTGCCAGTGGGAAATGCTACCCCATGACTTCCCGCCCCATCAGACGGTTTACAAATACTTTCTGAAGTGGCAACGCAAAGGCATTTGGCAGGCGATTCATGATGAGTTGCGGGGTGAGCTTCGCGAAGACCTGGGGCGAGAAACCGACTCCAGTATTGCCATCGCCGATTCCCAATCCGTCAAAACGACGGAAAAAAGGGGCGGTCTACGGTTTTGATGGCGGTAAGAAGGTTAAGGGTCGTAAGCGCCATATCGTAGTGGATTCCCAAGGGTTCGTGTTGGGAGTCTTGGTGACGGAGGCGAATGCCCCAGAACGATTAGGGGCCGTTGTCGTGTTTGATGAGGCGCGCGATAAGTTATCTCGTCTCGAGGTCGTCTATGTGGATCAAGGCTATTCAGGGGAGAACTTTGCTCGAGCAATTCGTCAGGTCTGCGGAGACTCGGTGCGAGTTGAGGTCATTAAACGCTCTTCAAAGACCTTTGAAGTCTTGCCGAAGCGCTGGATTGTGGAACGCACCTTTGGCTGGTTGAACCGTTATCGGCGATTGAGCAAAGACTATGAGGTGTACACCGAGACCAGCGAAGCTATGATTTACGGGGCACTCATTCGGCTCATGCTACGGCGCAAAGCCGCTTAAGGTTTGCTTTAGAAATTAGTTCTGAACGGAGATATTATTCCTCAATCGGCCTGAGAAAGATTCGTCAAGCCCGCATTACATACTGCCGTGATACCCGGCAAACAGCTCTTGAAAAAGCTGGGCATCAAGACTCTTTTCTCCACCTGGTTGAAAACGGTAGTTTAACGCCTTGAAATTATCCTGAAAGTATCTAAAAATGTGTACATTATGTATGAGTAAGGGGGGAATTATCCGGCATAATAGGTAGCTATTGGTGGGCTGGCAGATCCATAGTCCACTTCAACGCCAAAATAGAAATTTGTCCGAAACCGCAACACTCGCAGCACGCGGTTAATCGCCTATAAAGGCAAGGAGAAATGCTTAGCTGAGTGGGCAGCAGAGTTGGGCATCGGTTACGGAACACTCAGAGCACGCCTCGATAGCAGCCATCCAGTAGACCAGGCTTTCACTCATGCCAGTGTATGCCAGTACGTCGTCGAAGGAATAGTGCATGATGTGATATCTTCAACCTACTGGTGTCAAATGGTGCGCCACCCCTTCAGGGCAATCAGCGCTGGATGGGTGGTATAACAGAAAAGCACAGTTGTGCCTTACCTGGAGAGGTGGCAGAGTGGTCGATTGCGCTCGACTTGAAATCGAGTGTCCCAAAAGGACCGTGGGTTCGAATCCCACCCTCTCCGTTCAAGCGTTTCAGGGGTTTTGGGGATTTCCGCATTGGCTATGGCAAAGCAGTTAGAGCAGCTTTGGATAGCTAAATTGACCTGTTTTCGTTAAAAAATAGATCAGATCTAGATCAGGCTTTTGACCGTGGAGCATATCGACCAAGCCATCACCAAAGCCAATGTCAAGCTCAGCCGAGTAACGATATTTCGTCGGGGACGCAAGCTAAGTTTACGGGGGCAACTCCCTAAGAAGCCTGGAGAAGGCAGAGGCAATCGCCAGCAAACTATTGCATTAGGAGTCTTTGCGACCCCGGAAGGGGTAAAGGTTGCCCTGGCCAGAGCACAGCGTTTGGAGTCTGACCTTAACTTTGAACGCTTCAAATGGAGTGATTGGGAAAAAGGAGGCACTACCGGGGGACGCTCTGCCAAAGAGTGGGCTAAGGAGTTTGGTGCCGAAAAAGCCGCATCCATCAAAGAAACGTCGTATCAGGCCAACTATGACGAACCCTACCCAAGGGGAGGTTGGTAACCCTAGCGCCCGTTGATTTTGCTCCAGTCGCTTAACTTGCTACTCTAGGGCTTCAAGCTTAGCCTTAAAGTCTTTTGCCACTGAAGTGGACCCCAGAGCTTGGACAACTTGAGCGGGTAGTTAAGCTCTGAAAGATCGAGACCCGTTCTACTCTTTTCAAAATGTATTACATGGTAGCTACATAATACACCTCATCCGGGGTTTGGTAGTTTAACGATTGATGCGGTCGGTGTTGGTTGTACCACCGAAACCAGGCATTTACTTCCTGGGCTAAGTGTTGACCATCCTCAAAGGCTTTGAGATAGATCACCTCCCATTTCACTGACCGCCATAGCCGTTCAATGAAAATGTTGTCATGACAGCGTCCACGGCCATCCATGCTGATTTAGATATTGGCCTGACGAAGCCGCTCGGTAAACGCCTGAGCGGTAAACTGAGCGCCTTGA
>Ga0081528_100766_pt1 | contig 11283 bp, 6 predicted proteins | sample HotLakmasection4_FD_71011 | JGI IMG/M metagenome (GOLD analysis project Ga0081528, IMG submission 71011) | Hypersaline microbial mat communities from Hot Lake, Washington, USA - Section #4 (SPADES assembly) (version 2) | ecosystem: Environmental > Aquatic > Non-marine Saline and Alkaline >...
CTCTTCGCGAGCCTTCTGTCGGGAGGACTGCTCTCGCTCGCCGCGGCGTCGATGATCGACCAGTGGACCACGGTCGAGCGCGGCTCGTCGGCGGCTCCGTCGACTGCCCGCCGCGACAACGCCGACCGGCGGTAGCGACGACGCTGTCCACCGGGCTCCGGTGCCCCGGCTCGGTGCGGGCACCAGCATCCTTCCTCCACACGGGCAGACCAGCCCTGGACGAAGCGCCGGCAGCCACGTTACGAGCAGGCATTCTCAAGGGGACCATGTCCCTATCAGCGGTCACACACGTCCGGCGATCCCCGGTGACAACACCTCTGTGATCATCCCAACAGGAGCCGAGAGTCATGCCGAGAACCGCTGGCCTGCACCCTCACCCTGAGGGCCTGAACAAGGTAACGGGAGCCATGATCCGGTGGACGCGGAGCGCGCGATCCAAGGCCCTGGTCCGACTTCGTCTGCCCACGCGGAGCTCGGTCGGGCACCGTCAGCCGTGCCGCTGTCTGGCGGCCTGGCGGCCGGCGCCGAGTGCCCGACCGATGGCAGCCCGCTCGCTTCCGAAGGGCGCTCGAGCAGCCCGCCGTACGGCTCGCGCGTGCGTGGCCGCAGACCGACCTGGCGCAGAGAGCGGGTGACCGGGATCGAACCGGCATGACCAGCTTGGAAGGCTGGGGCTCTGCCATTGAGCTACACCCGCGTGACGTGCGTCCCGGCCGGTGACGACCGCGACGACCTCGCCGAAGAGAGTACCTGCTCAGTTCCCCTACACTCGGACTGGTTCGCGGGGCGTAGCGCAGTGGCTAGCGCGCCTGCTTTGGGTGCAGGAGATCGGGAGTTCGAGTCTCCCCGCCCCGACCAGCGATCACCGACCCAGCCCACCGACCAGGAGAACTACCTGCCGTGAAGAGCGTCGCCGAGACCCTTGGGCCCACCCGCGTCAAGTTGGCGGTGGAGGTTCCCTTCGCCGAGCTCCAGTCGAACCTGGACGAGGCCTACAAGCGCATCGCCAATCAGGTCACCGTTCCTGGCTTCCGCAAGGGGAAAGTTCCAGCGCGCATCATCGACCAGCGCTTCGGGCGTGGTGCGGTGCTGGAGGAGGCCATCAACGAGGCTCTTCCCGGCCTGTACTCCAGGGCCGTCGACGAGGCGGAGATCAGCCCCCTCGGGTCGCCGGACGTCGAGATCACCGAGCTGGAGGACGGCGAGAAGCTCACGTTCACCGCGGAGGTCGATGTCCGCCCGGAGATCGAGATGCCGCAGTGGGACGGCATCTCGCTCACCGTGGACGACATCACGGTCGACGAGGACGCCGTCGACGAGCAGCTCGAGCAGCTGCGGCAGCGATTCGGCACGCTGGTGCCGGTCGAGCGGGCCGCGACCGATGGTGACCACGTGAGCATCGACCTGGCTGCACGGGACGCAGAAGGTGAGCTGATCGAGAACGGTCAGGCGACGGGGCTCAGCTACGAGATCGGTTCGGGGACCATGGTGGAAGGCCTCGACGAGGCCGTGACCGGGTTGTCGGCCGGTGAGACCAAGACGTTCAGCACCACGCTGATGGGCGGCGACGAGGGGGTCGAGGCCCAGGTCGACGTCACCGTCACGGCGGTCAAGGAGCAGGAGCTGCCCGAGCTGGACGACGAGTTCGCGATGCTGGCGAGTGAGTTCGACACGCTGGCCGAGCTGCGCGACGACATCCGCGAGCAACTGGTACGTCACGGGCGTCTCACGCAGGCGGTCGAGGCCCGCGACAAGGCGCTTGAGTACCTGCTCGAAACCGTGGAGGTGCCCGTCCCCGAGGGTCTCATCGCCGCGCAGCTCGAGGACCACTTCGCCGACGGGCACGGTGACGACGAGCACCGCGCGGAGGTCGAGGAGCAGGCGGTCAAGTCGCTCAAGGCGCAGCTGATCCTCGACGAGGTCGTCAAGGCCAGCGAGGTGCAGGTGTCGCAGGAGGAGCTGACCGAGTACCTGATCCAGCGCGCGCAGCAGTCGGGCATGAGCCCGCAGGACTTCGCCGACCAGATGGTGCGGGCCGGCAACGTCAACGCCGTCGTCGCCGACGTGGCTCGGGGGAAGGCACTGGCCGTCATGGTGGAGAAGGCCACCGTCGTGGACGAGTCGGGCAACCCGGTCGAGCTGAGCCGGCTGCAGGAGGACGGCACCATCGCCGTCGAGGAAGAGCCTGTCGAGGCCGTCGAAGGCGTCGGGGCAGGTGGCGACGACCTGCCTGCCGGTGTCCAGTTCGCCGAGGTCGTCGACGCCGCCGACGAGACGTCGGACGTCGAAGGCGACGCGGCCGCGGAGCCCGTGCAGGGTGCGCCGACGGCGAACAACGACAAGGTCGAGGAGTAGACCTACCGGGTGGGTGGTTAGGGTCGTCAAGCACAACGCGACGACACCTGACGAGCCGATCGGAGAGTCTGCATGACATCGGAGATGCGAGCGCCAGCGCCGCAGCAGTCCGGCTTTGACGACAACGTCTACCAGCGGCTGCTGCGCGAGCGAATCATCTTTCTCGGCTCAGAGGTCCGGGACGAGAACGCCAACGCCATCTGCGCCCAGATGCTGCTGCTGGCGGCCGAGGACCCCGACAAGGACATCTATCTCTACATCAACTCCCCAGGCGGCTCGGTGACGGCCGGAATGGCGATCTACGACACGATGCAGTTCGTGGGCAATGACGTCTCCACCGTGGCAACCGGCCTGGCGGCGTCGATGGGGCAGTTCTTGCTGGCCGCCGGGGCTCCCGGGAAGCGCTTCGCCCTGCCGCACTCGCGCATCATGATGCACCAGCCGTCCGGCGGGCTCGGTGGCTCGGCGAGCGACATCAAGATCCAGGCCGAGCAGATGCTGTTCATCAAGAGCCAGATGGCGCAGCTGATCGCCCAGCACACCGGGCAGAGCGTGGAGCAGATCGAGAAGGACTCCGACCGCGACCGCTGGTTCACGGCCGAGCAGGCCAAGGAGTACGGGTTCGTCGACCACGTCGTGCGCACGGCCACGCAGGTCGGCGAGGGCACCAACTAGAGCCAGGGAGAACGCAATGAACTACATCATCCCGCAGTGGGAAGAGCGGACCTCCTACGGCTTCCGCCGCATCGACCCGTACGCCAAGCTGTTCGAGGAGCGCATCATCTTCCTCGGCACGCCGATCAGCGACGACGTGGCCAACGCGGTCATGTCGCAGCTGATCTGCCTGGAGTCGATGGACCCCGACCGCGACATCGAGATCTACATCAACTCACCCGGCGGCTCGTTCACCGCGCTCACCGCGATCTACGACACCATGCAGTACGTCAAGCCGGACGTGCGCACCGTCTGCATGGGGCAGGCTGCGTCGGCGGCCGCCGTCCTGCTGGCGGCTGGGGCGCCGGGCAAGCGGATCGCGCTGCCCAACGCACGCATCCTCATCCACCAGCCGTACTCCGAGAGCGGCTACGGGCAGGCGTCCGACCTGGAGATCCAGGCCAACGAGATCCTGCGGATGCGCTCCATGCTGGTGGACATGCTGGCGAGGCACTCCAACCGCACGACCGAGCAGGTGAACGAGGACATCGAGCGCGACAAGATCCTCACCGCGCACCAGGCGGTCGAGTACGGACTGGTCGACTCGGTCATCGAGTCGCGGAAGTCCAGCACCGCCGCCTGACGCCGGCTGCCGGCCCGTCGAAGGCGGGCCGACGGCCCCGTTCAGGCGTGTGAGGCCGGTCGACCTCTTGCCGCAGACACACCTGGGTCTCTCGCGAGTATGCCGGTGCCATTGTCGGCCCAGCGGGGTACCGTGCGGATTCGTTGTGCACGTCGCGCGACGGCCGTCACTGCCTACGACGAAGGGGACGCCGAGTGGCACGCATCGGAGAGAGCGGCGACCTTCTCAAGTGCTCGTTCTGCGGGAAGAGCCAGAAGCAGGTCAAGAAGCTCATCGCCGGACCGGGCGTCTACATCTGCGACGAGTGCATCGACCTGTGCAACGAGATCATCGAGGAGGAGCTGCACGAGTCCACCGAGTCCACTCCTGACCGCCTGCCGAAGCCGGCGGAGATCTACGAGTTCCTCCAGGAGTACGTGATCGGGCAGGACGCCGCCAAGAAGGCTCTGTCGGTGGCGGTCTACAACCACTACAAGCGGGTGCGGTCGGAGCAGCACCTCACCGGCAAGGCCAAGGACGACATCGTCGAGCTGGCGAAGTCCAACATCCTGCTCATCGGCCCCACCGGCTGCGGCAAGACCTACCTGGCGCAGACCCTGGCGAAGATGCTCAACGTGCCGTTCGCCATCGCTGACGCCACCGCGCTGACCGAAGCCGGCTATGTCGGCGAGGACGTCGAGAACATCCTGCTCAAGCTCATCCAGGCCGCCGACTACGACGTCAAGAAGGCCGAGACCGGCATCATCTACATCGACGAGATCGACAAGGTGTCGCGCAAGAGCGAGAACCCGTCGATCACTCGCGACGTCTCCGGCGAGGGCGTGCAGCAGGCGCTGCTGAAGATCCTGGAGGGGACGAGCGCGAGCGTCCCGCCCCAGGGCGGACGCAAGCACCCGCACCAAGAGTTCATCCAGATCGACACCACGAACGTGCTGTTCATCGTCGGGGGAGCGTTCGCCGGCCTCGACCAGATCATCGAGCAGCGGGTCGGACGCAAGGGGCTCGGCTTCGGCGCCGAGGTGCGGGGCAAGGCCGAGCGCGACGAGTCGGACTTCTACTCCCAGGTGATGCCGGAGGACCTGCTGAAGTTCGGTCTCATCCCGGAGTTCATCGGTCGCCTGCCGGTCATCACCACGGTCAGCCCGCTCGACCGCCCGGCGCTCGTGGAGATCCTCACCGAACCGCGCAACGCGCTGGTCAAGCAGTACCAGCGGTTGTTCGAGATGGACGGCGTGGAGCTCGAGTTCGCCGACGACGCCGTCGACGCCATCGCCGACCTGGCGATGCTGCGCGGGACCGGCGCTCGCGGGCTGCGCGCGATCATGGAGGAAGTGCTCCTGCACGTCATGTACGAGGTTCCCAGCCGCGAGGACGTCGAGAAGGTCGTCATCACGGCCGACGTGGTGAACCAGAACGTGCTGCCGACGATCGTCCCACGTGAGAAGGACGCCCCGCGCAAGAGGCGCGCGTCGAAGTCTGCCTAGCCCTCGCGCCTACAGCGGCGTGGCGCCTTGATGACTCCCGTCGCAGGGGCAGCGACACGGTGAGACAGCACCGACCTTCACAGCCATGTTTGGTAGGTCCATGCGAGGGAGGGTCGGGCAGCCACACCGGGTTGCCCGACCTCCACCCAGTCGGGGCCCCGAACTCGCCACTTGTTGACCTGCATGGATACAGGCGCCCGCGCGCGCACCTCACCTACTTGACGGGCATGGAATGCCAGTATCGGCAGGGGGCGGGAATCCGCTGTCGAGGTGCCCATTCGGCCGGGTCGACTGCGGAGTCTGCCGAACGCGGTTACCGCACCCTGACGACCAAGCGCACCGCCCTCTTCTAAGCCGCCTGTCATGGCTGGCCGTTCGCCGAGCACTGCACCACTCACCAGGACGGACGCAGGATCGAGCTCGGCGAGCACGATCTGCTGCAGCACGAGCACCTGGCCCGCGCCGCCGGCGACGGCTTCCAGGCCACCGACCGGACGCATCGGCCTATGGGTCGAACGCACCGTCGCCGGGCTCTCCCGCCGCAACCGGCGGGTGCCCTGTCCCGGCGTCGCCAAGAACAGCGCCTTGCTGCGGAACCGCGTCGCCGGGATCACCCTGCCCCGACTCCTCGCCCTCGGCCTCACCTACCGCGCCGGGGCCTGGCATCTGGCCCGACCAGCAGTCGTAGGCGCTAGCCGAAACCGCCCCAGCAGCCCAGCACGGTCAACCAGAGCCTCCAGGAAGGCGCTCACCCGCGCTCCGACACCAGAGCCGGTCAACCGCGGCGTGCCCTCAAGGCACCCAGCAGGGTGCGTGACCCCCACCACCGCCACAAAAAAGCCCCGCAACCCGTCCTTGTTCAGCGGAATCGCGAGTGTGCTGTGCGGGGTGACGTTATGGTACGTCCGCGAGGACCGAACGCCGGCCTCCCGACGGCAAGGTGCTCGTGATGTTCCTCCGCTCCGCTGGTATCCGTCCTCACCGCCGTCGGCCTCGGTTCGGCGCTGCCGCCGCCTCCGTGCTCGTCGGGGCTTTGGTGCTGGCAGGTCCGGCGTCTGCCGTGCTGGCGAACCCGGCCAGCCCCGCCCCGTCGGCGTCGGCATCTGCCAGCCCGACGCCGTCACCGACGGAGGACACGCCCCCTGCCGTTGAGTTGCCGGCGACGGCCACTGACTCGGGCACGCCGACTCCCGGCGAGGCCCGGTCCGAGGAGCCCTCGGCCACCACCATCGATGAAGGAACGGACCCGACGGCCGAGGAGGCCGAGAAGGCCCCCGCCGACGACCCCGCTGCGCAGCGGCCCGCGACCGACGAACCCGTGGGATTCATGCCGCTGGCCATTCCCCCGGCGACAGGCAACAACGCCGTCATCAACGTGTCTGTGGGCGGAGACCGCACCGGCACCACCACGGTCGCAGGGCTGGCAGGCGTGCAGCTGGGCCTGTACGCCAACGCTTCGGGCGGAACACCGCTGTTCACCTGCACGTCCGACGTGGACGGGGACTGTAGCTTCGTCGTGCCCAACACGCAGATCGGTGGGGCCAACCGGGACCGGCGGTTCTGGGTGCGGCATGTCGCTGTGCCGGCCGGGTGGTTCGAGAGCAGGCTGCTGCGCACCGGCGCCGGAGACGGGTCGGATTCCATCTCTAGCGCCTACCGGTTCCGGACCGGACCCCAGCTGCGCGCAGGACTGACCTACACGTCGACCTCGGACTTCATGATCGGCACCGGGACAAGGAACCGCACCGCCTCCGGTGGAGTCTGGCAGCAGTCCCGTACCAACCCGACCGGGTTGGTCAAGTGCGGCCTGGATGTCGCCCTCGTCCTCGACATCTCCGGCTCGGTCGGCGCCGAGATCGTCAACCTCAAGGCAGCCGCCGACACGCTGACCGACGCCCTGGTCGGCACCCCCTCGCGCATGTCCCTCTACTCGTTCTCCACGCTGTCCCCAGGTGTCAACGCCTCTCAGAACTACCCCGCCCTCACCTCCGTCTCCACCGCCGCGCAGGCCGCCGCCTTCAAGGCGAGATACGCCGGATGGGGCTCCCTTGGCGGCACCAACTGGGACCGCGGCCTCTACGCCGCCGCCGTCGGCGACCGAGCCGACGTGGTCGTCGTCATCACCGACGGGAGCCCGACCTTCTACAGCTCCCCCGCAGAAGGGCCCGGCACTTTCACCCGGTTCCGCGAGATGGAGAACGGCATCTTCTCCGCCAACGCGATCAAGGCGCGGGGCTCCCGCGTGATCGCGGTGGGCGTCGGCTCGGGCGTCGAGGACACCTCCGCTTCGCGAAACCTGGCAGCCATCTCGGGGCCGACTCTCAACTCCGACTATTACCAGTCCCCGACCTACGCTGCCGCTGCCGCTGCGCTGCGCGCCCTCGCCCTCGGCAACTGTGAGGGCTCGCTCACCGTCGTCAAGCAGATCGTGCCGTCCACCAACTCCGGCGAGGACATCACCGGCGCGCAGCCCGCAGGGTCGGGGTGGACGTTCGACGGGACCACGACAGCGTCCGGTATCGGTGGGCTGCCGGCAAGCCTGACAACGACGGGCAACGGCACCGGCGCTGTGAACTTCCCCCTGACCTTCCCGGGTGGCACTACCACGGCGCCGGTCACTGTCACCGAGACGCAACAACCGGGCTTCACGCTGGTGACCCAAGGCGGCAGCAACGCCGTGTGCACCCGTCTGGACACCGGCGCAGCCGTGCCTGTCACCAACGTCGGGTCATTGGGCTTCTCCACGACTGCTGCGAGCACCTATCCGGTCAGCTGCACGGTGTACAACCGGGCCCCTCAGCCTCCCGCCAGCATCGCTGTTGACAAGCAGTGGGTCATCAACGGGACGGTCTATGACGAAGGCAACCAGCCCGACGGGTTCCAGGCCACCCTCAGCCTGACCGGCCCCGACGATGCCGACGCGACGACCCAGCCGTGGGGCGTCGAGCGGTCGGGGTACTCCGTTGGCGACGTCGCCACCGTGTCCGAGACGACGACCCTCGCCAGCGACCTCTGCCAGCTCACCGCGAGCCGGGTGACCCAGGCAAACGGGGTCACGGTCGACGCGGCGCTCCCCTACGAGGCGACCCTGTCCCAAGCGTCGAACACCTACCGGGTGACCAACACGGTGGTGTGCGACACGCTGCTCACCCTGGCCAAGCAGGTGCAACCGGCGGGCGCGGCCGAACCGACCGGGTGGACCCTGGAGGCCGTGGCGCCGCCCGGCGCCCTTCCCGGGCCGATCGGGACGACCGGCACGGCCGACGTCACGAACTTCTCGGTCACGCCAGACGTGACCTATCAGCTGCGCGAGAGCGGTGGGGACCCCAGGTTCGCGCAGGTCGACCGTCGTAGCGACCTTCAGAGCAACCCGCTGTCCACCGGATCGATGACCTGCATCCGGGTCGACGCGGACGGCACGCCGATCCCCGGCTTCAACGATGGGCTCAACGGTGGCGTCCAGGTACCGCTCGGATCCCGAGTCCTGTGCACTGCCGTGAACCAGGCCGCCGAGCTGGTGCTCAACAAGGTCGTCGTGAACGAGAGAGGCGGTACTGCCGTCGCGGCGGACTGGGAGCTCACCGCGACTCCGACCGGCACATTCCCGGATGGGCTGGGCCCGGTCACCGTCACGGGATCGGACGACGGGGAGGCCCAGCTGGTCCGGCCCGGGGTCGAGTACCAGCTCAGCGAGTCCGGCCCCGACGGCTACGAGCAAGTCTCGGTGATCTGCGAGCTCGATCAGGGCCCCCGCATCGAAGGTGAGTCAATCACGCTCGACCCACTCGCCAAGGGCACCTGCACCTTCACCAACCGTGATGTCCCGGCATCGTTGACGCTGGTCAAGACGGTCACCAACGACGACGGCGGGACCGCGGCACCGACGGACTGGACGCTGTCAGCCGACGGCCCGACGCCGATCAGCGGCGTGACGGGCACTGACGCTGTGACCGCCGTGACGGTGGACGCCGGCAGCTATGACCTGGCCGAGACGGGTGGACCTGCTGGGTACACCGCCTCGGACTGGCAGTGCACCGGCGGGGCCGTTACTGGCTCTGTGGTGGCCGTCGCCAACGGCGCCGAGGTCACCTGCACGATTGACAACGACGACCAGCCTGCCCTGCTCACCCTCGTCAAGACGGTCGACGGCGACGCCGCCGGCAGCGGCAGGGTCTCCGCCGACTGGACGCTCACGGCGACCCCCGACGGAATCGGTGGCCAGGCACCCGTCTCCGGCAACGGCGACCCAGCCTCCCCTGGCGGTGTCTCTGAGGTCGAGGTCTTCTCTGGTGACTACCTCCTCAGCGAGGACGGCCCAACCGGGTTCGACCCGGGCGACTGGATCTGCCAGGGCGGCGTGACCCAGGATGACACGGTCACCGTCCCCCCAGGAGGCAACGTCGTCTGCACCATCACCAACACGGCCATCAGCCCACTGCTCACCTTGATCAAGCAGGTCGTCAACGACGACGGCGGCACAGCGGCACCGACGGACTGGACCCTCACCGCCGATGGCCCCACGCCCGTCAGCGGCAGCACCGGGGACGACGCCGTAACCAGCGCGCCGGTGATGGTCGGCGAGTACGAACTCAGCGAGAACGGCCCCGCGGGTTACGGCGCGTCCGACTGGGAGTGCACGGGCGCATCCGAGACCACCACCGACACGGTCACACTCGCTGAAGGCGACGAGGTCACGTGCACCATCGTCAATGACGACCAGCCGGCACGGCTGACCCTGGTCAAGCGGGTCGTCAATGACAACGGTGGGACTGCCGTCGCTACGGAATGGACGCTCGCGGCGGACGGTCCCACCCCGCTCACCGGGACGACCGGGGACCCGGCAGTCACCGGCGCCCAGATCGACGCCGGCAGCTACGAGCTCTCTGAGTCCGATGGCCCTGACGGGTACGACACCGGGAACTGGGACTGCACCGGCGGGATCGTCACCGGCACCGAGGTCAGCATCTCGCTCGGCGCCGAGGTCACGTGCACGATCACCAACGACGACCAGCCCGCGGAGTTGACCCTGGTCAAGGAGGTTGTGAACGAGTGGGGCACCGCCGGCGAGCCTGCCGACTGGGTCCTCTCGGCCGGCAGCGGTGTGACGGTCATCGAGGGGGTGACCGGCGCGGAGGCAGTCACCGAGGCGCAGGTCCCGGCCGGGTCCTACGCGCTCGCCGAGGACGGCCCCGGTGGCTATACCGCTGGCGACTGGACCTGCGAGGACGCCACTATCGAGGGCTCGGTCGTCACCCTGGCCAACGGCCAGTCCGCCACCTGCACCATCGTCAACACCGACGAGCCGAACAGCCCCGCCGTCACCAAGACAGTCACCGGCGTGACGGACGACGGTGACGGCGGCTGGCAGGTGACATACGACGTCGTCGTGAGCAACGAGAACGAGCAGGGCAACGGCGCGGGAACAGTGTATGACTTGGAGGACTCGCTGCTTTTCGGCGAGGGCATCACCATCACCGGCGCAAGCGTCTCCGGGCCTGAGGACGTTGACATCAACCCCGGTTGGGACGGGGTCGACAACACCCTGGTCGCCGAGGCAGTGCCCCTCGATGCGAACGCGAGTGACGCGTACACGGTCACGGTCACGGCGACAGTGGCAACGAGCCTGACCGTGGAAGCGGGCAACTGCACCGCTGACAGCGGCGAGGAGGGCACCGGCTTCCTCAACGCTGCCCTGGTCGTCGGCCCGACTGGTGAGTCCAGCGCGGAGGACTGCGCGCCGGTCGAGCCGAAGCCCCTCCGGCCATCACCCACACCGACACCGACACCGACAATGCCGGTCAACCCGCCTCAGCCACCGCTGGCGACCACCGGCGCACAGGTCTGGCCGATGCTCGCCCTTGGCGTCGGCCTAGCCGCCTCGGGTGCCTTCCTCGTCGTCGCCGCGCAGCGCCGCCGAGGACTTCGTTGAGCCTTCGCTGAGCCCGGAGGTCACCGATCAGCCCGAGGGGTGCGTCCTGCGCGGTCACCGAGACGAGACGAATGACAGTCCGGCGCCGCCGTCGCAGCCTGGGCTGCTGAACCCGCCGGCGGGTCCTGACGACCCCGCCGGGCAGACAGGCACGTTCACGACCACCCATACCCGCAGGGCCGGGGGCGGGCGCCCGGCGCAACGCCTTCGCCCCCCCC
>Ga0081528_100768_pt1 | contig 11260 bp, 14 predicted proteins | sample HotLakmasection4_FD_71011 | JGI IMG/M metagenome (GOLD analysis project Ga0081528, IMG submission 71011) | Hypersaline microbial mat communities from Hot Lake, Washington, USA - Section #4 (SPADES assembly) (version 2) | ecosystem: Environmental > Aquatic > Non-marine Saline and Alkaline >...
ATTAAACATTCAAATGGGGATAAAAGAATTTTATATCAATCTTTAATTCCTTATGCTTTACTAAACCTTAATTTAGGGGATATAAATAAGGCTGAAGAAATAAGAAATTTTATTGAAGGTAGGAGATTTAGTGATTCTAATCTAATTGGAGCAGGTTTTGGCGATTTGGGGATACTTACTGTTCCAAATTTTTTAAAATTTTTTTTAGATTTTTCCCTGGGGTTTCCTGATGAAGATCACATTAAAGAAATGGAAGACGAGATTGGCTTGGATAATGGTTTAATATATGGAGGAGTTAATTATAATAGGATTCTTTCACTTCCAAACTCTTTATATGGGCTGTCAAAGGTTCCGAATAAATTTGTAGAATTAATTTCTCATAGGGGAGGTTAAAAATTTTATAAACTCTTTTAATTAAATTTGAGATGCTAGAAAAAATTTTGGAATCGACTAAGGAAAGTTTATCTGTTGCTATGAAAATTTCTACGGTCCCTTATGTTTTTCCTTCAAGAGTTGAAGATTTTACAAATCCGAGAGATTCTGAGTCTTTGAGACTTGATGAAATGATTGGAATAGCACTTGGAACAGCTTCTTGTGTTTTACAAATTGCCTTATATGCTAATCTTGCTTCAAAAGGATATGGAGAAATCTTATTTATCCCTCTTTTTACCAATTTGTTCTCTTATGTTTATGAAATTGGAAGGATAGATGAAAAAATTAACCAGCTTGAAAAATTAAAAGAAAACAATAATCGTGATCAAGATTATGATGAACTTAATAGAAGAGTTAATGAGATTATGAGGGATAAAGATTTAGAAGATATTGAGCCAGATTTAGATGCGGAAGCGCCTTCTATAGGGGAAAGGGCAACAGATTATTATTGGGAAAGCCTTGAGAAAAATAATCAGAAGATGTAATTTCTTAGTAGTTACAATTAGAAAGATTTAAAAATCCCACTTAGTCATACTTTTTGTGAAAGATAAAATCAGTATATCTGTAGACTCGGAAACGCTTGAAAAGATAGATGAAAGTGTGAAAAATAAGAGATTTAGAAATAGAAGTCATGCTTTTGAGTATTCTATTGAAAGATTAATGGAGGGAAATAATGATTAGTTTAGAGAATAGAGGGCTTGGTCCCAATCCAGATAGTGAAGATGCGACTAATTTTTTTACAACAGAACAATTAGATTATTTAGAAGACCAGGGGTATAAAGTTGTTAGAAGAATAGGGGCTGGGTATACAAGAGATGCTTTTCTTGTTGAAAGAACGAGATCAGGATTAGAACAAAGACTTGTTATGAAAAAACCGAAAACTCTTCCAGGAACAAAATCTGTTCAAGCTAGAGTCGCTGATTCAAAAAAAAGGGATTGGAATTCTTCTGAGGTTAGGATTGCCCCTAGTTTAAATCATCCCAATGTCGCTTCAATTATTGATTGTTTAAGTATAAATGGAGAGAATTGGAATGTTGAAAGATATTTTGGAGGAAATAATCTTAGAGAAAATTTGGAATGGGGAGGAGTTCCTACAGAAGAAAAATTCTTTGATATAATGGAAGGCCTTCTTTCAGGAGTTGAATATTTACATTCAAGAGATATAGTTCATAGAGATTTAAAGCCAGAAAATATAATGGTTACCCCTGAAGGAGTGATTATTACAGATCTTCAGACAGCTAAAAATCACCGTCACATAGAACCTTCATTTCTTCCTACAAGAGGCAGTGAAAGATATACTCATCCTTCTCTTCTTAATTCATTTATTCAACAAACTCCTTCAAAATCTTCATTTGAAGAAGACTTATTCGGTGTAGGAGTAATTGCTTATGAGTTATTAACAGGAGAAAAACCATTTGAATATAATATTGTTGAAGATGAAAGAGGTAAACCTATTAGGGTAGGAGATTCTGATTTAAGGGTCTCGATAAGAAGAAATGGAACAGATATAGAAAAAATTTCAGAAGCTGAGTTTTTATCAGATATTAATCAGGCAATTACAAGACTAAAGAAAAGAGGGGTAACAAAATCAAAAAGAAATTTTGTTAAAAAATTATTATCTTCCAGAGATGTACCCTATTCTGGCTCAGAATTATTCTTAAAAGAATTAAAAATGATTAGAGCAAAATCAAAATCTAAATTAAGGTCTTTTATAAGGGAAGATTTGCCAGATGTAATTAAAATAGGTGGAGGGGTTGGGATTGCAGGAGCAATTATAGGGGGAGGATTATTATCTGCTTATATTGCAACAACACATTCTTTTAAAGATGTTAATTCTATACCTCCTTATGGGATATTTGAAAGAGTTGATGATAGAGAAGGTTTTCCTTTTGAAGTTAATGAAGAAATAAATAGAATAATAGTCCCTAGACTTTTGGATGGAAAAGAAAGATTAGAAAACCTAGAGAATAATGATCTAAGGATATTGGATGATTGGGGAGAGATTCAACATAGTTCTAGACGTGCAGAAGATATTCACCTTATTGAGTCAAGATTGATTTCATCTATATTAAGGTCTATATTATTAACTGGAAATCCTGAAATTCATTACGAGATTCAGAGAGGCGAAGGATATAATTCAACTTTAGTTCCCGAGAGATTTATAAGAGAAAATATGGATATAGTAGGAGATCTCACTCGTATTTCCCCTATTTCTGCAACAAGCAGCTTTTTAAAAAGCCAGATTTCACACCAACAAGATTTGCCTGATTTATTTGCCACTTATTTTGCAACTCCTGCTCAGATAGAAAAAGCAAAATCTAAGATTAGGCGAGATTTTAATTTAGATGATTGGGGTCAAACAATTAGCTATTTTCCAGCTATAGAAAATGGAGAGACAATGCATCCTGGATATAGGGCAGTTTTACCAAAGCTTGAAAGAAATTTAATTGATACTGCTGTGGGATTATATAAAATTAGTTCATTTTCAGGAGTTAAGTGGAATAGACTTAATGTGCTTGAAAAGAGTTTAGAGAATTAGTTTTTTAAGAGCATACCTGTTAAAGGAGAGGTTGCAAGATAAAATTGTCTTGTGGCGGATAGAATATTATGTATAGCTATTTGTTCTTTTTGAAAATGATTTTTAATTTTTTTCTCAAAATTTTTATAGGTTTCATGTAATTTCTCAATAAGTTTAATGTCTTTTTTAATATAGCTTTCCTTTAGTAAAAAGAAAATTTCTTGGGATTCTTTAATTAGATTTATTGTTTCTGGTTTTAATTTTTGATTTAGTTTTATTAAATGATAAATCTCTCTTTGTCCCCTATTTATAGAAGAATGAAATGAATCTTCTAATAAATTTCCTTTTTTTGTGATTACTCTTCTACAAAAATTATCAAATTGAATTATCTTATTTTCTATTAATTCATATTCTTTTGTTTGATTTATAGCAGATTCAAATAAGCTTTCTATATTTAGAAAAACTTTTGATAAAATATTTTCAAATTGTTCTATTGAGGGTTCTGTAATGTTTTCTATGATGCATTTATTCTTTTCAACTGTTATTATTTCAAAACCTAGAAGATTATTGTCGACTATTTTTTTTATAAGTTCTAAGGATTCTGAATTTTGATAGTTAACTATTACGTAATCATATCCTAATCTGTATGCACTTGTGATTAGAGTTCTTGTTGATGATTCTGTTAGAGTAGAAATATTTATTTGAATTTGCTTTTTTTTATTTTCAATAGCGCTAATCTTTAGATTCCCTTCATCTTCTTCTAGATTTATCTCATCTCCTTTATCTAGATTATTTTGCTTAATCCATTTAGAAGGCAAACTAATCATCATTGTTGCAGACCCTTGTTTTACTAATTTTCTTCTCATTTTTTTAAGAGTATTTTTTCTTATATAAACCTTTCTAAAATGTATATAGATTTATACTAATTTATATAGTTTAATAAAAAAGTTTAAAGGTGCTAATTTTGTGTTTAACTCAGTAGTGACAATGGAAAGAAAAACAAAAAACATGGTTGCATCAGCGTTAATAGCTGGAAGTCTTGCAGGTAATTCTCTAGCTCAGAGTAATTATTTAGAAGGAAATAGAGAATCATTTAATAATTTTCAAAGCATCTTAGATAGTTCTAGTTTAGAGCAGAAATTTGCAATTTCAAGGCAAGGGTTATTTTCACAGACTCTTTTATCATATGATGGAAATAATTCGGTTAAATTTATGGCTAATGTTGAACCAGATGTAAATAAATTTGGATTAAGGATTGATGGAAAAAATACTGGTTTGGAATTTAATTATAATGATTTAGAAAAAGATAATTTTGGAGGGGTTGTAAGACTTTATTCAGAAGACAAAGAATTTATGTTGGGAGGTTTTTTTGAATCTCTTGATGAAAATATAGCGGGATTGATTGCAAGACATAGAGTTAATGATAATTTAAGATTAGAAGCAACTGCAAATACAAAGGGGGTAATGAGAGCTGTTTTAATGCCCCATTGGGATGGAAGTTGTATAGGGGTTGGTGTTGGAGTTAATGAAACCCAAGATTTTGTTGGAAATATTGCTCTAAATAACCATATTTATAGAGTAGCTTTTATGTTTGGAGATAGACCTTTTGATGCAAGATTTGTTATCGGAGATCATAAACCAAGAGCATCTCATGTATTTTCTAGTGTTGATAATTCAGGAATAAATGAGATTAGAAATCTTGAAGATAATACTTTTCAATTTGGAATTGGACAAAATCCAAGGTTTGAATTTTATGAAGAGTTCTCTGCATTAGGAAGCGAGCCTGGAGATTTAGCTTTTTATACAAGATATATTGAAGATAATAAGGTATATGGAAATCTTGCTTTAAGGCTTGGAGATATTGGACTAGATAATAGTGCTGTAGCTATCGGGCTTTATAGAAATCTTTCTGATGAATTTAATGGAGTAACCGGAGAATTTAGGTTTGGTTCTAAAAATTATGAAGTTGGCGTAAAAGCAGACGTTAATGAAAGGGATAGTAAACTTGGCTTTTTTGCAGGAGTAAATTTCTAATGGCATTACAATTAAACGATAGAGATGTATACAAAGAATTTAGGGGAAAAAATGTAGAGCAAATGCCTCTGTTAATAGCTGTGGGCAGAGTTCCTATGAATGTTGCTCAATTAATGCAAAGACGACTTGAGGTTAGAAACGCTGAAGCTGATTTAAAACGGGCTTGGATGGATAATCATTTTAGTACTGGTGATGGTGTTGCTTATCATCCTGATGGAAGAGTAAAGATAGTTCTTGATTCTCAAACATTGAGAGATATGACTCCTAATACTCCCAGAGATAATGGGGCTTTGATATTTGGAGAAGATGTTTATAATGCTCTTGAAGGAGAGGAATTTAAGAAAGGAAAGCTTGGAAAAGTTAATGACTGGATGTCAAGAGAAGATGTTAAGGCTCATCCTGTTTGGAAAGTTTTAGCAAGAGATCAAGGGTTGCTTAATGATTACGCTGATTATATTTTTGCAGAAGCTAAAGAAAGGTTTGGCTATGATACTGCAATGGGAGTTTTCCCAGATTCAGCTGGAGATAATCCTAAGATGCGGGTGTGGTATGTCGGCGGGCTCGTGTTCAGGTCGGTTGCTTTTGGCATGTACGATCTTGACCTTGATCTTGGTCGTTTCGTCGGTATAGCACAGGAGGCGCTGAGTTCGCCGGGCAATGGTGCCTCAAACATAAAAGCTTATACTATTGCTGATTTACAAGCTGTTGATAAAGCTATGAAAGGATTAGAAGGAACTTTGCATCCAGATGTTCTTAAGCCATTTACAGATTTAAGAAAGAAACTTTAATTAGAAGTTTTAATCTAACTAGTAAATTATAAATAAGCATTTTTATTTCTGTATATATGCAATATGAAAAAGGTTCTAAGGTTAGAAATGCTGATTATCCTATTGACCCTATTTTTTTAGATAGATGGAGCCCGAGAGCAATGTCTGGAGAGTTGATGACCGAAGAAGAATTAATAATCTTATTTGAAGCTGCAAGATGGGCACCTTCTTCAAGTAATGAACAACCATGGAGATTTATTTATGCATTTAGAGAAACTCCTTTTTGGAATGATTTTTTAAATTTTTTAGATGATGGGAATAAAGAGTGGTGTAAGAATGCATCTGTTTTAGTTGTTTTAATTGCGAAAAAACATTTTTCAAAAGGGGGAGAAAATAGAAATTGTATGTCTGATTCAGGCGCGGCTTGGGAGAATTTAGCCTTGGAAGGAGTTTCGAAAGGGTATGTTGTACATGGTATGGCTGGTTTTGATATAAAAAAAGTTAGAGAAAAAATTGGAGTAGGAAGTGATTATGAAATAGTTCATATGATTGCAATTGGAAAACCCGGAGATAAAGAAAGTTTAAGTGAAAAAAATCAGAAAAGAGAAAAACCAAGTTTAAGAAATCCTGTAAGTGAATTTGCTTTTGAAGGGGAGTTAAGGGAAGAGTTATAAAGATTAGATGATTAGAAAAAAGATGAAAAAGAAGGTGAATAAACATAAGCCTTACATGCTTTTAGTTTTCATTTTATTTGTATTTGCAGTTGCTTTTCTCGGGAATCTTTTTGTCGGTGATGGAGTTAATAGTGATTGGTATGAATCTATTAAACCCTCGATATCTCCTCCTGATTGGACTTTTGGAGTTGTATGGCCAATACTGTATATTTTAATTGCAGTTAGTCTATATTTAGCCTGGATAAATGTTAAAGATAATAAGCAAGAAAGTGTGTTATTTATTGTATTTGGAATTAATTTAATTGCAAATGGTTTGTGGAGTTGTTTATTTTTTAATCTAAAAAGTCCTTTATTTGCATTTTTTGATTTAATTTTTATTTGGATAACTATAATCTTAATGATGTTTTATACCTGGAAATTAAATAGAAGGGCAACTTATCTATTGATCCCTTATTTTCTATGGGTTAGTTTTGCAGGTGTTTTGAATTTTATGGCTTATATTAATAGTATTTAATCATTGTTTTTAGTTGTATAAACCACTTTAGTAAAGCTGGAATTTTTCCTGTTAGAATAAAGTTTTTATATTCAAATATTCCGTTATATTTTCCTAAGCTGATTACCATTGCTCTTTTTTTTGGTTTGTACTCTAATAGGGGTTTGTTTTTTTCTAGATTAAGTATATTTTTAGCTATAATATTCCCTTGTTTTTCAGCTGACTGGGCTGTTTTTTCTTCTTGTATATTTGTTATGTCCCCGGCTGCAAAAATATTCTTGGTAACCTGAAGGTTTTTATTAACCTTAATTTGATTTTTGTCTAAATATGTAGAGAAATTTTTTCTCATAAAATCAGTGTTAGGGGAGATTCCTGTGCAGATATAAATCAATTCAGATTTTATTTTTTTATTTGAGAGCGCGATTTGATTTCCTTGTATCTTGGCTTTTTCTAAATAAATTAGATTAGCTTTTTTTTCAAAGAATTTTTTTGTGAATTCTATTGCTTTTTTATGATTCCTTTCAATTAATGAGTCTTTTGAATGAATAATTGTTATTTTTTTATTTGGGAAATTTTCTAGTATTTCTCCTGCAAGTTCAACTCCTACTAATCCTCCCCCTATAATTATTGCTTCTTTTGATTTTTTTAATTTCTCATGAGATTTTATTAATTCCTCGCTATTTCCTGCGATTATTCCTGGAAGTATTCCGTATTTTGCTCCTGCTGTGATAACAAGATAATCAAAGGAGATTTTTTCTTTTCCTATTAGAATATAATTATTATTAATTTCTGTTACTTTTCCTATTTTTAGATTTTTTATAAATGAAGAATATTTTACTCTAATTTTATGTTTATAATCAGGATTAACTGCTAGTCTTAGAATCCCTGGAGTGTATTCAAAATAGTCTTTTGTGTCTATAAGAAGAACATTAAATTTATTTTGTAATCTTTTAGCTATCTGATTGCCTGCAAAACCTCCTCCTATGACCACTACTTTTTTCATCTAATTAATCTTTCAATAATCGCTAGGAGGGCACTAGAAATTGTAAGAACAATTACAACCCATCCTGCTGCAACAGTCATTGCTTCTGGCATAAAATTAACAGTTAAAACTCCATCAACCATTCCAAAACCAACTGCCAAAGAGACAATAATTCCTGTAACCCAGACAATAAACGTAACTAATCCTTGTAATGCAAAAACAGCTGTTTTGGATATCATAAATAATTTTAGAGAATTTGTTTAATAAATGTTTCTAATCTTTTAGAACAACAACGTTTGTCATCCCTCTTCTTTTTCTTTCTACTAAGCCTTTGCCTTCAAGTCTATCAATAATTCGAGTCATCTTTGCTTTTCCAATGCCTGTTTTTTCTATTAAATCTGCTTGAAAAATGGCTTTATTTTCTCTTATTAAATCAAGAACTTTCTTTTCTTCTGTTTTTAGGTCAGTTAAATCTACTTTCTTTCTTTCTAGTTTTCTTTCTATTGTTTTAGTTTTTATAACTGTTTTAATAGATGGCTTTGAAAAGATTAAAACTATTCCTACAATAATTAAAATTCCTACTAGGCCCAAAGCTAAGTATGTTTGTTGACTTATTGTATCATACATCGGACAATAATCTCCTCCGTGTGCAATTGTACAACTATAATCAACAAAATCTGTAAGTGCTGACTTGAACATAAAAACAATTAATACCATAATTGCCGATATTCCTAAAAGAATAAAGCCTACATTTTTATTTTCCATAATCAGAAATATTTTCTTATTTTATAAACTTAATGAAACTAGTTTCACAAAAATGGTTTTAAAATAAATAGTTTTATGCAGATTATGAATTTTAAGGAATTTGTGAAGTCACTTTCAAAAGAAGGGGTAGAAGGTGAACTATTGAAAACTATCTTTATTTCATTATTAACTTCTTTTATGATCTTAGGAATTTTTTATTTCTTTAGATTAAGAGATATTGAAAATTTTATACCTAAATATGGTTTTTTCTTATTCTTTGGTATTTTGAGTTATGCTTTGATTCTACCTTCAATTAGACAGGTGAGGGCTTATAAAGAATTTCCTTGCATGAGCGGAATGATGATTGGAATGACCATAGGTATGATTGCAGGTTTTCTTCCAGGATTTTTTGTCGGTGCTACAAATGGAATGTTTTGGGGAAGTGTTTTTGGAATGGCTATTGGTATTTTTTCAGGGGTTTGGAACGGGAAATGTTGTGGAGTTATGGGCGTTATGGAAGGGATGATGGCTGGATTTATGGGGGGTTTAATGGGGGCAATGACTGCTATTATGATGTTTAACGATAATCTCAAAGCTGCAGGGATTATTGTCTTTGCTATTTCTGCATTTATTATGATTGGGCTAAACTTTATGATTTTTAAAGAGACAAGAAGAGCTGAAAGAAAACATAAAGATAGGGAATTATTTGTATCTGTATTGAGTTTTGTATTAACTATTCTTACTATTTTAATGATTGTTTATGGTCCAAGGAGTATTTTATTACAATGAAGATAAGAAAATCAACTTTATACCTTATAGGAATTGTTCTTTTAATTGTTATTGTAGGATTTTTCTTTTTATCAGGAGAGTCTGCAAGTGCAAATTTAATAAAAGAAAATTCAGGGGGAGAGGTTCAAGAAGTAGTAATAGGTATGAAAAATTATAATTATTATCCAAATACAATTAGAGTAAAGGCAGGGATGCCGGTAAGTATTGCTCTTGATGAAACTGTATCTGGATGTTTTAGAGATTTCACAATTAGAGAGTTTGGAGTACACGAATATCTTAGAACTCCTCAGGATAGTGTGGAATTCACTCCAACTAAAAAAGGAAGCTATACCTTTGCGTGTAGTATGGGTATGGGAACAGGAACTCTAATTGTAGAATGAAAGGAGGTAAAAAATGAAAAAAATAAAATTAACAATAGAAGGAATGCATTGTGCGTCTTGCGCTTCAAATATAGAGAGAAGTTTAAAGAAAGTAGGGGGAGTTAAAGAGGTTTCTGTGACTATAATGTTAAATAAAGGAACTGTAGAGGCAGAGGATTCTGTTTCTGAAGAAGAGATAAAAAAAGCAGTAGCAAGAGCAGGATATAAGGTTTTGAAAATAGAATAATGGATTCAGAAATAATTAATTGGAAAAGGAAGCTTATTGGGGCGTGGATATTTACAATTCCTCTAACAGTTATAATGCTGTCAGAAAGAGTTTTTGGTTTTCATATAATTGAAATGCCTTATTCTATAATTGTAATGTTATTGCTTGGATTTCCCGTTATTTTTATTTTTGGATGGAGCGTTATAAGAAGTGGGATAAGGGGATTATTTACTTTTTATTTTAATATGGATTCTTTAATTTCTTTAGGAACTATTGTAGCTTATTCGACTGGGATATTCTATTTTACAGGAGTTGTTCAGGATTATTCAGGAGTTGCGGCGATGATTATGGCTTTTTTTATAACTGGAAAATATATTGAAGCAAGAGCAAGAGGGAGAGCGAGTCAGGAAATTAAAAAGTTACTAGAGTTGGGCGCGAAAAAATCAAGAGTTTTAAGAGATAAGAAAGAAATTGAAATTCCGATAGAAGAGGTAAAAGTTGGAGATGTAATGATTGTTAAACCAGGGGAAAAAATTCCTACAGATGGAGTTGTTATTAAGGGAGAGAGTAGTGTTGATGAATCAATGGTTACAGGAGAGAGTTTACCTGTTGATAAGATAAAAGGAAGTAATGTTATTGGTGCTACAATAAATCAAGATGGAATATTATATGTTAAAGCTACAAAAATAGGAAGCGATACATTTTTAGCACACATAATTGAGTTAGTTGAAGAAGCACAAGGGACAAAGATTCCTATTCAAAGATTAGCAGATAAAATCACCTCTGTGTTTGTTCCGATTATTTTGATATTAGCTGTAATGACTTTTTTTAATTGGTGGTTTTTTACTGGAGATTTAAGTAGGGCAATAGGGGTTGGTGTTGCGGTTTTAGTTATTGCTTGTCCGTGTGCTCTTGGATTAGCTACTCCAACAGCTTTAATGGTTAGTTCTGGAATGGGGGCAAAAAGAGGAATTTTAATCAGAAAGGGAGAGGCCATACAGACGATGAAAGAAATAAAAATTATTGCGTTTGATAAAACTGGGACAATTACAAAAGGAAAACCAGAGGTTACAGAGATTTATTCTAAGATAAAAGAAAAAGAGTTGATGGAAATTGCTGGAAGTTTGGAAAAATTAAGTGAGCATCCAATTGCAAAAGCTATTGTTATTCGTGCTAATTTAAGGAATTATAAGAAGGTAACTGGATTTAAGATATTAAGAGGAAGAGGTGTTGAAGGAAAAA
>Ga0081528_100770_pt1 | contig 11250 bp, 9 predicted proteins | sample HotLakmasection4_FD_71011 | JGI IMG/M metagenome (GOLD analysis project Ga0081528, IMG submission 71011) | Hypersaline microbial mat communities from Hot Lake, Washington, USA - Section #4 (SPADES assembly) (version 2) | ecosystem: Environmental > Aquatic > Non-marine Saline and Alkaline >...
ACCGACGCCATGCGCGCGGCGTACCGGCGCGCGCTGATGCTGCTCGCCGCCCGCGACCTCGCCGACTCCCTCACCGTGGGCATCGTCGCCGGCGAGCTGGCCGACCTGGCCGCAGCCGCCCTGGAGGCCGGGCTCGCGCTCGCCCGCGCCGATTTCCCCGACCAGGCCGCGCTGGCCCGGCTCGCCGTGATCGGCATGGGCAAGTGCGGGGGTCGCGAGCTCAACTACGTCAGCGACGTCGACGTGGTGTTCGTCGGCGAGCCACGGGACTCTCCGAGCGGTCAGGCCGGTGACGCCGAGACCGCCCTGGCCGCCGCTACCGTGCTGGCGACCGCGACGATGCGGGCCTGTGCGGAGCCGAGCACCGAGCCGCCGCTATGGGTCGTCGACGCCGCCCTGCGGCCCGAGGGCAAGAACGGGCCGCTGGTGCGCCGCGTCGCCAGCCACCGCGACTACTACGAGCGGTGGGCCAAGACGTGGGAGTTCCAGGCGCTGCTCAAGGCGCGACCGATCGCCGGGGACGCCGACGTCGGCCGGCAGTACCTCGAGGCGATCGACCCGATGGTGTGGCGCGCGGCCGAGCGCGAGGGCTTCGTGCCCGACGTGCAGGCGATGCGCCGCCGGGTCGAGGCGCACGTCCCGCGCAAGGACGTCGACCGCAACCTCAAGCTCGGGCCGGGTGGGCTGCGCGACATCGAGTTCGCCGTCCAGATGCTGCAGCTCGTCCACGGCCGGGCCGACGAGACGCTGCGCAGCCGCTCCACGCTCGGCGGTCTGGCCGCGCTGATCGCCGGCGGGTACGTGGGCCGCGAGGACGGCGGCGCGCTGGCGTCGTCCTACCGGTTCCTGCGCACGCTGGAGCACCGGGTGCAGCTGCACCGGCTGCGCCGCACCCATCTCATGCCCACCGGTGAGCAGGACAGGCGCCGGATCGCCCGCTCGCTGGGCTATGTGCGCGACCCGGTCGCCCGGCTCGACACCCAGCTGCGCCAGCACCGTGCGGACGTGCGGCGCCTGCACGAGAAGATCTTCTACCGGCCGCTGCTGGAGTCGGTGGCGCGGCTGCCCAGCGACGACGTCCGGCTGACCACCGACGCGGCCAAGGTGCGGCTCAAGGCGCTGGGCTACCGAGACCCGACCGGTGCCCTGCGCCACATCGAGGCCCTCACCCGCGGCGTGTCGCGGCGCTCGGCCATCCAGCGCACGCTGCTGCCGGTGCTGCTCGGCTGGTTCGCTGACGGCGTGGACCCCGACGCCGGCCTACGCGGCTTCCGCGAGGTCAGCGACGCCCTGGGTGACACCCACTGGTACCTCCGGCTGCTGCGCGACGAGCAGGCCGCGGCCGAGCGGATGGCCCGGGTGCTGGCCTCGAGCCGCTTCGCGACCGAGCTGCTGCTGCGCGCCCCGGAGGCGGTCGCGCTGCTCGGCGACGACACGGCTGGCGGCCCGGCCCGGTTCAGCAGCCGGGCCGAGCTCTCCGACGAGGTGCAGGCCGCTGTCGCCCGCCACGACGACGCCGAGACCGCCATCGCCGCGGTGCGGGCGATGCGTCGCCGCGAGCTGTTCCGCATCGCCGTCGCCGACCTCGGCGCGGAGGTCGGCGTGGGCACCGACACCGACCGGACCCTTCCCGTCGAGCAGATCGGTGCAGCGGTCACCTCGGTCGCCCAGGCCACGGTGCTCGGCGCCTACGAGCTGGCCCGGCGTGCGGTGGCCGCCGAGCAGAGCGACCTGCCCGTGGAGGTGGGCGTGGTCGCGATGGGACGTCTCGGCGGGCACGAGCTGGCCTACGCCTCCGACGCCGACGTGATGTACGTGTACCGCACGGGCTCGGGCACCGGGGAGACCGAGGCCGCGCGCTTCGCCCTGGCCGTGGCGCAGGAGATGCACCGGCTGCTGGCCCTGCCCTCACCCGAGCCACCCCTGGTGCTCGACGCCGACCTGCGCCCGGAGGGGCGCTCCGGCCCCCTGGTGCGCAGCCTCGGCTCGTACCGGGCCTACTACGAACGCTGGGGCGAGGTGTGGGAGCGCCAGGCCCTGCTGCGCGCCGAACCGCTGACCGGCAGCCCCGCGCTGCTCGACGAGATGATGGCACTGGTCGACCCGCTGCGCTGGTCCGAGGCCGGCCTCAGCACCGACGAGCTGCGCGAGGTGCGCCGGATCAAGGCGCGCGTGGAGTCCGAGCGGTTGCCCCGCGGGGTGGACAAGGCACGGCACCTCAAGCTCGGCCCCGGCGGGCTCGCCGACGTCGAGTGGGTCGTGCAGACCCTGCAGCTCCAGCATGCCCATGCCGTGCCGGGGCTGCGGACCACCGAGACGGTCGCGGCGCTGCGGGCGGCCGTCGATGCCGGACTCGTGGGCCAGGACGACGCCGAGGTGCTCGTCAGCTCCTGGCGACTGGCCGGCGAGATGCGCAACGCCATCGTGCACGTGACCGGTCGCCCGTCCGACGTGGTGCCCAAGGACGGCCGGGTGCTGGAGAGCCTGTCGCGGGTGCTGGGGTACGAACCGGGCCAGGCGGCGCAGATGCAGGAGGAGCACGCCCGGACGACGCGGCGCGCCCGCCGGGTGGTCGAGCGCGTCTTCTACGGCGAGACCTAGCCCTACCGAGCCGGCCCGCAGCGACATCTGCCGACCCGGCCCCGGGGCTTCGGCCTCACCGCACGCTCGTGACGGCTCTTCCCAACGCCTCGAGCGATCGCTGCACCGCGGCGTCGTCGGTGGCCCAGTTGCTGACGGCGATGCGCAGCACCCGACGGCCCTTCCACGTCGACCCCGTCATCCACGTCTCCGCGTCGGCCATCAGCGCGCGCTCGACGGCCAGGGTCGTGGCGTCGTCCCCCCAGGCCGTGGACACCTGCGTGAACGCCACGTCGTTGAGCACCTCCCCGCCGAGGGCGCGCACGCCGTCGGCGAGGGCGCGGGCGTGGCGGTGCAGGCCGGACACCAGGTCTGCCACCCCCGCTCGACCGAGGTGGCGCAGGGTGACCCAGAGCGGGAAGGCGCGAGCTCGCTGGGAGAACTCCGGAGTGAGCTCGAACGGGTCGGGCTCGCCCTGGCTGTGCATGAGGTATGGGGCGTGCACCCCCAGTGACGCGCGGTGCACGACGGAGTCGGCCACGATGGCCAGCCCCGAGTCGTAGGGCACGTTGAGCGTCTTGTGGGCGTCGGTGGCCCACGAGTCGGCCTGCTCGAGGCCGGCCGTGAGGTGGCGGGTCGCCGGCGAGGCCGCCGCCCACAGCCCGAACGCTCCGTCGACATGCACCCAGGCGCCGTGGCGGTGGGCGAGGGGCACCGCGCTGGCGAAGTCGTCGAACGCACCCGAGTGGATGTCGCCGGCCTGCAGCGCGACGATCGTCGGGGCGTCGGACTCGGCCAGGGCCTCGCCCAGGGCGTCCACCCGGATGCGGCTCTGCTCGTCGGCCGGGACGGCCTGCGCCGCTCCCAGACCCAGGTATCGCAGCGCCAGGTCGATGGTGCTGTGGCGTTCCTGCCCGACGAGCACCCGCACCCGCGGTGCGCCCTGCAGGCCCTGTGCCTCCACGTCCCACCCGGCGTTGGCGAGCACGGCGTGGCGACCGGCCGCGAGCCCGCTGAAGTTGGCCATCATGCCCCCGGTCACCGTCCCGACGGTGGCTGTCGACGGCAGGCCCAGCAGGTCGAGCACCCAGCGCTGCACCGCCTCGCGGGCCGCACTGTGCGCGGGTGTGACGTCACGCAGCCCGACGTTCTGGTCCCAGGCGCTGACCAGCCAGTCCGCGGCGATGGCAACCGGGTAGGCGCCGCCGATGACGAAGCCGAAGAACCGCGGCGACGACAGGGTGGCCAGCCCGGGTTCCGCGGCGGTCACGAGCTGGTCGAGCACGTCGAGCGGGTCGGCGGGACACTCCGGCAGCGGCCCGTCGAACGCGCCGAGCAGGTCGTCGGCCCCCACACGGGCGGGCACCGGGCGCTCGTGCACCCCGTCCAGGTACCGCTGGGCGTGCTCGTGAGCCCGGTTCAGCAGGCGATGAGTGGACTCGGTCATGTCGGGGATGTCGGCCATGGTCGGGAGTCTGCCGCACGTACCTGAGTCCCCACATTCGCCCGGTGCCTGTCCGACTTGTCCAGCGAGCGCGTGGAACCCGGCACCCGCTGGCAGGTCCGCATACATAGTGGGGAAGGAGTGTCCGTTTCGTCCCGCGAGTCTCGCCCAACACGCCGGGGCCTGGGGGACTTTGTATGCGCAGATGCACGTGCGCCCGCCGATCAACGCGACCGGCCCCCACTCCACGGGGGAGCAGGGGCCGGTCGCCGGCACGCCGACGATCTGTCGCGACTAGATGTCGTAGTACAGCTCGAACTCGTGGGGGTGGGGGCGCAGACGGATCGGGTCGACCTCGTTGGCGCGCTTCCAGTCGATCCACGTCTCGATCAGGTCGGGGGTGAACACGTCACCCTCGGTCAGGAAGTCGTGGTCGTCCTCGAGTGCCTCGAGCGCCTCCGGGAGCGAGGCCGGCACGTGCGCGATGTCGGCCAGATCCTCCGGCGGGAGCTCGTAGAGGTCCTTGTCGACCGGCTCCGGCGGCTCGATCTTGTTCTTGATGCCGTCCAGCCCGGCCATCAGCAGCGAGGAGAACGCCAGGTACGGGTTGCTCGACGGGTCGGGCACGCGGAACTCCACGCGCTTGGCCTTCGCAGACGTCCCGGTGACCGGGATGCGGATGGCCGCCGAGCGGTTGCGGCCCGAGTAGACCAGGTTCACCGGCGCCTCGAAGCCGGGCACCAGGCGGTGGTAGGAGTTCACCGTCGGGTTGGTGAACGCCAGCAGCGCCGAGGCGTGGCGCAGCAGGCCGCCGATGTACCAGCGGGCGGTGTCGGACAGCCCCGCGTAGCCCATCTCGTCGTAGAACAGCGGCTCGCCGTTCTTCCACAGCGACTGGTGCACGTGCATGCCCGAGCCGTTGTCGCCGAACAGCGGCTTGGGCATGAAGGTGGCGGTCTTGCCGGCAGCCCAGGCGACGTTCTTGACGACGTACTTGAACAGCATCAGGCTGTCGCCGGCGTGCAGCAGCGTGTCGTACTTGTAGTTGATCTCGGCCTGACCGGCGGTGCCCACCTCGTGGTGCGCGCGCTCGACCTGCAGGCCCAGGCCGGTGAGCGTCTTGGACATGACGTCGCGCAGGTCGGCGAAGTGGTCGACCGGTGGGACGGGGAAGTACCCGCCCTTGTATCGGGTCTTGTAGCCGCGGTTGCCACCGTCCTCCTGGCGGCCGGTGTTCCAGGCGCCCTCGATGGAGTCGATGTGGTAGTAGCCCTCGTGCTGGTTGGTCTGGAACCGCACGTCGTCGAACACGTAGAACTCGGCCTCCGGGCCGAAGTAGGCGGTGTCGCCGATCCCGGTCGAGGCGAGGTAGGCCTCCGCCTTGGCGGCGACGTTGCGGGGGTCGCGGCTGTACTGCTCGTCGGTGAACGGGTCGACGATGGAGAAGTTCATGGCCAGCGTCTTGGCCGTGCGGAACGGGTCGATGAAGGCGGTCGCCGGGTCGGGCATGAGCTTCATGTCCGACTCGTGGATCGCCTGGAACCCGCGGATCGACGAGCCGTCGAACATCAGCCCGTCGGTCATCGCATCGAGGTCGAAGGAGCCGACCGGCACGTTGAAGTGCTGCATGACGCCTGGCAGGTCGCAGAACCGGACGTCGATGAACTCAACGCCCTCCTCCTTGACGAACTTCTGCAGTTCGTCGCCGTTGTTGAACATCCGTCCTCCTGTCCCGGCTGCGCCGGGCTGTACGAGACAACATGACGATTCGCCCTGACTGGGCGCACGACGGTGACGGTAGGCAGGAGCAGTTTCCCGTCAGTATCCGGTCTGTTTCTCCCGTGTTACGGCTACGCGCAGGCCGCCGCGAGGTCCTGCCAGTCGATCGCGGCGAGCTGGGTCTCGGTGGTCGCCTGCACCTTGGGACGCCCGTCGGCCAGCGCGGACGACCACCGCTCGGCGATGATGGCGACCTCGCTCAGGCGCCGTCCGGCCTCGGGGTCGGCGCACGCGTCGGACGCCTGGCCGATGCGCGCGACGAACGTCGTCGGGTCGTTGGTCTCCCAGGCGGTGACGGCCTCGGCAACCAGCGCGGACGCGTCACCGCTGCCGTGCCCACCGGTGTCCGGGGCGTCCGGCGTCGCCACCCGGTCGCGCTGGGTAACCGGGGTGCTCGGCCCGTCCTGCGTCTGGCCGCACCCGGGGACCACAACCACGGCCAGCGCGCTGGCGGCCAGCAGCACGGCTGCTCGGTTGGATCGGCTGCTCACTCCTGCGATTGTGCCTGACCGGCGTGTCTCTAGCCTGGTGCCGTGTCCCCTGCCGCGTCCCCGGCCGACGACGCCCCCTACGGCCTGCCGGCTGCCGGGCAGCGCCTCGGCCTGCCCGCCCATGGCCCGGGCTCGGTGGCGAGCTGGGGACGGCGGATCGCCGCGCTGTTCATCGACTGGTTCCTCGCCAGCTTCGTCGTGCTCGTGCTGGCCCGCGGGACGAGTCCGTGGACCCCCGGCTCGCTCGCCCAGCTCTGGCCGCTGCTCGCCTGGCTCGTCATCGTGGCCCTGAGCACGGGGCTGACCGGGGCGAGCCCTGGGCAGCACCTGCTGCGGCTGCGGGTGATCCGCCTCGACCGCCGGCCCGTCGGGGTCTGGAACGGGTTCGTCCGCACGGTGCTCATCGCACTCGTCGTCCCGCCGCTCGTCGTCGACGCCGACCGCCGCGGCTGGCACGACCTGGCCGTCGGGACGGTCGTCGTCAACGGCCCGGGATCGGCGTCCTGACGGGAAGAAGCCGCCACCTCTCGGCGTTAGCACTCGTGAAGACTGAGTGCTAATCAGTCGCCCGACAGACACAGAGAGGAGGCACCGCAATGGCCATCATGCGCTGGGACCCCTTCACGGCCCTGAGCCGGATGGACACCGAGTTCGACGACCTCGTCCGCCGCACGTGGGGGTCGTCGCAGACCGCCGGGTTCGTGCCGGCCGTCGACATGGTTCGCGACGGCGACGACGTGGTGATCCCCCTGGAGCTTCCTGGTGTCGACATCGACAACGACGTCGACATCGAGGTGGCGCCCCGCCGTCTCACGATCGCCGGCTCGCGCACGAGCGAGTCGGAGTCGAGCCAGGGACGGGTGATGGTGCGCGAGATGCGCGCCGGCTCGTTCCGTCGCGAGTTCGCCCTGCCCGAGCACGTCTCCGCCGATGACGTGCAGGCCGACTACGACAAGGGGCTGCTGACGGTGCGGGTGCGCAACGTCTCGCGCCCCGAGCCGGCAGCGACCAAGATCGCCGTCGCGTCGGCGTCGGCATCGGCGACCCCGCAGGTCGAGAGCGCGAAGGAGCCGCAGGCCCCGACCACCGACGAGGCCTGAGGCCTGGCCGGGCGGGGTTCTCACCGCGGTCAGCGCGGGGGAACCCCGCCCTTGGGCAGCTTGAGGTTCTTCGGCAGCGGGCCCTTCGGGATCGGTAGCTGGTTCGCCCCGGACGGCATCGCGCGCAGCCGGTTGCGGACCTCGGTCATCTCCGCCGGCGAGATCGACTTGGGCAGTTTCTGCACCCTGCGCCCCAGCTTGCGCAGCGGCACCTGGCCCTCGTCGTTGCCCACGACGAGCTCGTGGATCGGCACCTCCCCGGCGATCCGCGCATGGCGCCGGTGCTCCTGGGCCAGCAGGTTCTTCACCCGACCGGCGCTGGTGCCCTCACCGACCAGGATGATCCCGGGCTTGCCGATCACCCGGTGCACGACGTCCTGCTGACGGTTCACCGCGATCGCGGCCTCGACGAACCAGCCGCGCCGCAGGGTCTGCAGGGCGGACGCCGCCGCACCGGGTTGGCCCTCGATCTGCTGGTAGACCGCTGCCTCGGCCCGACGGGTGAAGATGATGGTGGCGACGAGCAGCGCCAGCGGCAGCCCCATCAGCACCCAGAACCACGCCGGACCGGCGAGCAGGCCGATCGCGGCGAAGACCGCCAGCACGAGACCGGCCGAGCCGAACGTGTAGAGACCGAGTCGCTTGTCGGTGCGCGAGGCAACCTTGTAGGCCTGCCCGATCTGTCGCAGACGGGGGAACCGCTTCTTCTTCGCGCCGCCGCCGGCGGGGGCTACATCCTTGTTCCGGGCCACAAGGTCGCCAGGGTAGTCCCCTCGAGCCCGTGGGTCAGGGCTGCCGGGTCCGCGCGGCGACCGCCTGCCGGTAGAGCCGTCCCGCGCGGTACGAGGAGCGCACCAACGGCCCGGACATCACGCCGGTGAAGCCGATCGCCTCGGCCTGCTGCGCCAGCTCGGCGAACTCGTCGGGGTGCACCCAGCGCTGCACGGGGTGGTGGCGGGCCGAGGGGCGCAGGTACTGGGTGATCGTCACCAGCTCGCAGCCGGCCTCGCGCAGGTCGTGCAGCGCCTGGGTGACCTCGTCGCGCTCCTCGCCCATGCCGAGGATGAGGTTCGACTTCGTCACCAGGCCGGCGTCGCGGCCCTGCGTGATGACGTCGAGGGAGCGTGCGTAGGAGAAGGCCGGGCGGATGCGCCTGAACAGCCGCGGCACCGTCTCGACGTTGTGCGCGAACACCTCCGGCCGGGCGTCGAACACCTGGCCGAGCAGGTCGGGGTTGCCGGAGAAGTCCGGGACCAGGATCTCCACGCCGGTGTCGGGGTTGAGCCCGTGCACCGCGCGGATCGTCTCGGCGTAGAGCCACGCACCCTCGTCGGGCAGGTCGTCGCGCGCCACACCGGTCACCGTGGCGTAGCGCAGCCCCATGCTGCGCACCGACTCCGCGACCCGCCGCGGCTCGTCGCGGTCGAGGTCGGCGGGCTTGCCCGTGTCGATCTGGCAGAAGTCGCAGCGCCGAGTGCACTGGTCCCCGCCGATCAAGAAGGTTGCCTCGCGGTCCTCCCAGCACTCGTAGATGTTGGGGCAGCCGGCCTCCTGGCAGACCGTGTGCAGGCCCTCGTCGGCGACCAGGCTGCGGATCTGCGAGTACTCCGGCCCGAGCTTGGCCCGCGTGCGGATCCAGTCGGGCTTCTTCTCGATCGGCACCGCGGCGTTGCGGACCTCCAGGCGCAGCAGGCGGCGACCCTGCGGAGCGATTGTCACGCCGGCCAGCCTACGGTCACCCGCGCGAGGGCGCCGCCGCGGCGGAGACCGCCTCGATCTCCAGCGCGCCACCGTCCACCCGGTCCTGCACCAAGTCGGCGACCTCGAGAACGGTGACGTCGCGACCCAGCTCCGCGCTCAGCGACGTCACCGAGGCGTCGGCGATGCCGCAGGGCACGATGGCGCCGAACCAGCTCAGGTCGCAGTCGGCGTTGATGGCGAACCCGTGCATCGTCACGCCTCGTGACACGCGGATACCGATAGCCGCCACCTTCCGCTCCCCGCCGCGGGTGTCGGCCGGCACCCACACGCCGCTGCGTCCCGCTACCCGCTCGGGGGCCAGCCCCAGCTCGGCGCACACGTCGATCAGCAGGCCCTCGACGCGTCGCACGAAGGCCACCACGTCCATCGGCGCCGGCAGCCGCAGCAGCGGGTACCCGACGAGCTGTCCGGGGCCGTGCCAGGTGATCTTGCCTCCGCGGTCGACGTCGACCACGTCCGCTCCCCGGGTGCCGCCGGGCAGTGGTCGCTCGAGCGGCTCGGTGCGGCGTCCGGCGGTGTAGACAGCCTCGTGCTCCAGCAGCAGCACGGTGTCGCCCACCTCGTCGGCGACGCGCCTGGCATGCAGGTCGCGCTGCAGGTCCCAGGTCGCGACGTACGGCTGCAGCCGCGTGCCCAGCTCGAGGCGACGCACGACCGGGCTCATCGCTCCACGCTACGCCCTGGTTGCGAGGTCAGGTGCCCGATGATGGCGAGCAGGTTCTCCCGCAGGGCCGGCAGGTCGACGAGGTCGCCGAGCAGGTCGGGCTCGGCCGCCGCCATGTCGAGGGCTCGGTCGTAGGCGCGCTGCCCGGCGGGAGTGAGGCTGACCGTGACCCGCCGGCGGTCGGCGTGCGCCCGGCTGCGTTCGACGAGTCCGTCGCGCTCGAGCCGGTCCAGTGTGCGCGTCATCGTCTGCGGCGTCACCTGGCTGCGCGACGCCAGCTCCTGCACCGGCAGCGCCGTGCCCGGCACCAGCTCGTGGATCGCCAGCAGGCCGGCGTGGGTCAGTCCCTGGCCGGCCAGCCGCTGCGCCCAGGCTCCCTCGACCAGCCGAGCAGCGGTGGACAGCAGCCGCCCGGTCGGCCACTCGGCCATCTCTGCGCCGGCGCCGGCGGCCATCTCTGGGCCTGCCCCTGGGCCGACGGCCATCTCTGGGGCGGCGGCCAATTCCGAGGCAGCCGGCGGCTCCCCGTCCGGTGCCCGAGATGTCGGGAATGCGAGTGGGGTGTCCGGAGTTGCAGGGCCTGTCATCACCCACCAGGCTGATGGTTAGCAGGCGAATCTTCAACTCGACAAGCAATCGGGAGCGATCATGTCCACGGACGCAACCACGGCTCAGCCCGAGCCCGCGGCTGCAGCCACCGAGAAGCCGGCGAAGACCCGTCGGCTTCGCTGGCTGCTCCCCGCCGCCGTCCTGCTGGTCTGGCTCATGGCCGGCGGGCCGCTGGGCCAGTACGCCGGGCTGCTCAGCGAGGTGCAGGAGAACGACAGCGCGTCGTTCCTCCCCGCCGACGCCGAGTCGACCCAGGTCAGCGAGCTGGCAGCGCAGTTCGTCAGCGAGGACGTCATCCCCGCGGTCGTGGTGTACGAGATCGACCGTGCCGCGACCCCGGACGACGTGGCAGCCGTGGCCGCCGACGTCGCCGAGATCGCCGAGATACCCGGCGTCGTCGGTGAGCCGGTGGGTCCCATCCCGTCGGAGTCCGGCCAGGCCCTGCAGGTCATCGTCCCGCTGGACTCCTCCGAGGCCGAGCAGACCGCCCAGTACGTCGAGGAGATCCGGGCCATCGTCGGCAGCGACGGCACGCTGCAGATCGACGGGGCGAGCAGCTACGTGACCGGACCCGCGGGCTTCCTCGCCGACCTCGGCGAGGCCTTCGGAGCCATCGACAGCCTCCTGCTCGCCGTCACGCTGGGCGTCGTGCTGGTGATCCTGCTCGTCGTCTACCGCAGCCCGATCCTGCCGTTCCTGGTTCTCCTCGCGGCCGTGCTCGCGCTCGGTGTGGCCGCCGCCGTCATCTACACGCTCGCCCACCACGACGTGCTCACCCCCCACGGCCACAGCCCGGGGGTCCTGTTCATCCCTGCCGTGGGC
>Ga0081528_100772_pt1 | contig 11210 bp, 8 predicted proteins | sample HotLakmasection4_FD_71011 | JGI IMG/M metagenome (GOLD analysis project Ga0081528, IMG submission 71011) | Hypersaline microbial mat communities from Hot Lake, Washington, USA - Section #4 (SPADES assembly) (version 2) | ecosystem: Environmental > Aquatic > Non-marine Saline and Alkaline >...
ATCGTCTGCCAGGTGTTCATGGCGAGGCGCTCTTCCCTGACGCCGGACCCTCCAGCAGCTGGGTGCGCCACTGCGCCAGCAAGCGTCCCTGCAGCCCGAACATCTCACGCTCCTGCGCAGGCTCGGCGTGGTCGTAGCCCAGCAGGTGCAGGATGCCGTGCGTGGTGAGCAGCTCGAGCTCGGCCTCGGTGGTGTGCCCGGCGGCCTTGCCCTGGCGCTCGGCCACCGCCGGGCACAGCACGACGTCGCCCAGCAGCCCGGGCGCGGGGTCCTGCCCGTCCGGCGTCGGACGCAGCTCGTCCATGGGGAAGGACAGCACGTCTGTCGGCCCTGGCTCGTCCATCCACTGCACGTGCAGGCGTTCCATGGCCGCCTCGTCGACGAGCATGACCGACAAATCGGCCAACGGGTGGATGCGCAGCTGCGCGAGGACGAAGCGCGCCAGGTCCAGCAGCCTCGACTCGTCGGCGGGCACCCCGGACTCGTTGAGCAGCTCGATGGTCATCGGCTGCCCCGTGCCCGCTCGCTCGCCCGGTCGTCGGCCGGGAACTCGTCGTGCCGGCCGTAGGCGTCCACGATGTGCGAGACCAGCGTGTGGCGGACGACGTCGCGGCTGTTGAGCCGGCAGAAGGCGACGTCGTCGAGCCCTTCGAGCACCGTCTGCACCTGCCGTAGCCCACTGGTGCTCGAGGCCGGCAGGTCGACCTGGGTGACGTCGCCGGTCACCACCATCTTCGAGCCGAAGCCGAGCCGGGTGAGGAACATCTTCATCTGCTCCGACGAGGTGTTCTGCGCCTCGTCGAGGATCACGAAGGCGTCGTTGAGGGTGCGTCCGCGCATGTAGGCCAGCGGCGCGACCTCGATCGTGCCCTCGGTCATCAGCCGCGGGATGGTGGCGGGGTCGAGCATGTCGTGCAGGGCGTCGTAGAGCGGGCGAAGGTACGGGTCGATCTTCTCCGACAGCGTGCCGGGCAGGAACCCGAGGCGCTCCCCTGCCTCGACCGCCGGGCGGGTGAGGATGATGCGGGTGACCTCGCGGGACTGCAAGGCCTGCACGGCCTTGGCCACGGCCAGGTAGGTCTTGCCGGTGCCGGCCGGGCCCACGCCGAAGGTCAGGGTGTGCGTGTCGATGGCATCGACGTAACGCTTCTGGTTGAGCGTCTTGGGCCGGATGGTGCGGCCGCGGTGCGAAAGGATGCTGAACGTCAGCACGTCGGCGGGGCGCTCGGCCGTGCGGGCACGCAGCATCTGCGCCGAGCGCCGCACGGCCTCCTCCGTGAGCCCGTGCCCGGTCCGCACGACCGTCACCATCTCGTCCAGGAGCCGCTCGCCCAGCACGACCTCGTCGGAGGGACCGGTGAGCGTGATCTCGTTGCCGCGTACGTGCACGTCGACAGTCGGTACCTCGTCCTCCACCACCTTGAGCAGCGCGTCGGCGGAGCCGAGGACGCTGACCATGGCGACGCTGGCCGGCACCACGGTGCGGTGCTGGGTGCGGGACGGCTCGTCGGTGCTGTCGATGCCTTGCATGCTAGCCAGCGGGGGCCTCCTGGGGTCGTGATGTCCATCGGGGAGTTCGGCTGAGCAGCACCGCGGCAGCCACCGTGGCGGCCGTTGCCGAGCGCAGAACTGTGGGGCCGAGGTGCACGGGCCGGGCGCCGGCACCGACCAGGGCGGCGGACTCGTCCTCGGTCGGACCGCCTTCGGGTCCGACCACGAGCAGGATGCTCGCAGCGCCCACCGGTACGTCTGCCAGGCAGTGCTCGGCGTCGACGTCGAGCAGCAGGGCGAGGTCGACAAGGCCCACTCGGCGCACGAGCTCGTCGGTGCCCACCGGCGTCATGACCTCGGGCACCCATGCACGTCGGGACTGCTTCGCGGCCTCGGCGACCGTGGAGCGCCAGCGCCGCACGCCTCGCTGCACCCGTTCGCCGTCCCAGGTGACCACGCTGCGTCGAGCCGCCCACGGCAGCACGGCGTCCACCCCTACCTCGGTCATCGTCGCCAGCGCACGCTCGGCGGCGTCCTGCTTGATCAGCGCCAAGGCGACCTCGACCCGGGGTGCCCCCGGGGGCTCGCTGCAGCGGGAGACGACCTCGAGGCGCACCTCGCTGCGCGCCGCCGCCACCACCCGGCAGCGCAGTCGAGTGCCTGCACCGTCGCCCACGTCGACACGCTCGCCAGGACGTAGGCGCCGCACGTCGGCGGCGTGGTGGCCCTCACGTCCGGACAGGACGACGGTGTCGCCCCCCAGACGTTGCGCGGGCAGCAGGAACAGTGGGTCGGTCACGAGAACTTGTCGCGCAGCCGGGAGAAAAACCCCCCCGCCGGCTGCTCGGCGGTCGGGCCGACCACCTTCTCCTCCCTGCGTGCAGCCGCGAGCTGGCGCAGCAGGTCGCGCTGCTCCTCGTCCAGCATGGTCGGGGTCCCGACCTCGACGTGCACGTCGAGGTCACCGCGTCCCGACGTGCGCAGCCGGGGAGCGCCCAGCCCCCGCAGCACGATCTGCTCACCGAACTGGGTACCGGGCGGCACCTCGACGGTGCGCGGTCCGTCCAGCGTCTCCAGCTCCACCGTCGTCCCGAGTGCCGCGGCCGACATCGGGACGGTCAGCGTGCACCTCAGGTTGTCGCCGTCCCGGGTGAAGACCGGGTGCGGCGCCACCTGCACCTCGACGTAGAGGTCGCCCGCCGGACCACCGCCAGGGCCGACCTCGCCCTGGCCGACGAGCTGCAGGCGCGTCCCGGAGTCGACGCCGGCCGGCACCTCGATGCTCAGGGTGCGTCGGGTACGCACGCGCCCGTCGCCGGCGCACTCCGGGCAGGGGTGCGGGTTGACCGTGCCGAACCCCCGGCACTGCGGGCACGGCCGGGTGGTCATCACCTGGCCGAGGAACGACCGCTGGACGTGGCTGATCTCGCCACGCCCGCGGCACACGTCGCACGTGACGAAGTCGCTGCCGTCGGAGGCCCCCCCGCCGTTGCACGTCGGGCAGGCGACGGCGGTGTCGACCTGGATCTCCTGCGTCGTGCCGAACACTGCAGCGGCGAGGTCGATCTGCACCCGCAGCAGGGCGTCCTGGCCGCGCCGTGTTCGGCTGCGGGGGCCACGGCTGCTGGTCTGGCCGAAGAAGGCGTCGAAGATGTCGTTGAAGGTGAATCCGTCCCCGCTCGTGCCGCCGGGCCCGCCGCCCCCGCTGCCGCGCAGCGGGTCGCCCCCCAGGTCGTACATCTCCCGCTTGCGCGGGTCGGACAGCACCTCGTAGGCGTTGCTGACAGCCTTGAACATCTCCTGGTCGTCGGAGTCGCCGCTGACGTCCGGGTGGTGCTGGCGGGCCAGCCGGCGGTAGGCGCGCTTGATGTCGTCCGCCGAGGCGTCGCGGGCGACGCCGAGCACCTCGTAGTAGTCGGTGGGCACGTCTCTCCGTCTCGTCTCTCGCAGGTGGCGGGCGGACCGCGTCAGTCGGCCAGGATCTGGCTGACGTAGCGGGCAACGGCCCGCACCGTGGACATTGTTCCCGGGTAGTCCATGGGCAGCGGTCCGACCACACCCAGCGAGCCGAGGAGCTCCCCGCCGATGCCGTAGGCGGAGGAGACCACAGCGCTGGAGGTGAGGGCGCTGTGCGGGTTCTCGTGCCCGATCCGCACGTTGACAGCCAGCGGCGCCGACGCCTCGCCGAGCAGGTGCAGAAGCACGACCTGCTCCTCCAGCGCCTCCAGCAGCGGGCGGACCCCGGTGTCGAACTCACGCCCGTAGGCCATGACGTTGGCGGTGCCGGCCACAGCGACCCGCTCGTCGTGGGCCTCGGCGATGTTCTCCAGGATCGCCGCGACGACGGCGGCGACGGTAGGCCGGTGGGCCGGGTCGGAGTGCTCGGTCAGGTCGGCGAGCAGGTCGCCCACCTCGGTGAGACGACGTCCGTCGAGCGTCTCGTTGAGCCTTGTGCGCAGGTCGGCGAGAAGCTGCTCGTCGGTCTCGCAGCCCAGCTCAACGACGGTCTGGTCGACGCGTCCGTTCTCGGTGATGACGACGACGAGCACGCGGGTGGGCGCCATGGCGACGACCTCCACGTGGCGGATGGACGACCGGCTGATCAGCGGGTACTGCACCACGGCGATCTGCCGGGTCAGCTGTGCGAGCAGTCGCACGCTGCGGGTGACGATCTCGTCCAGGTCGACCGCACCCTCCAGGAACACCGAGATCGCCCGACGCTCAGGCTGGGACAACGGCTTGATGCCGCTGAGCTGGTCGACGAAGACGCGGTACCCCTTGTCGGTCGGGATGCGCCCGGCAGAGGTGTGGGGCTGGACGATGTAGCCCTCTTCCTCCAGCACGGCCATGTCGTTGCGGACGGTCGCCGAGGAGACTCCGAGGGAGTGCCGGTCCACCAGCGCCTTGGACCCGACCGGCTCACGGGTCGCGACGTAATCCTCCACGATGGCGCGCAGCACGTCGATCTTGCGATCGTCGAGCATCGCGTACCGCCTCCTTCGTCACCTGGGGACACGACCTGGCACTCGCCACGACTGAGTGCCAATCTTACGCCGCACCACGAGGTCACGTCATTCGGAGCGTGACGGCGTCGGCGAGCAGCCGGCCGCGGCGCGTCAGCACCACGCGCCCGTGCACCAGCCCCGAGGCCTCGACCAGACCGTCACGCACAGCCTCGTCGATACGGTCCTGTAGGGCTACCCCCAGCGCTGCCTGCACGTCGCTCACCTGGGCCCCGTCGACCGTGCGCAGCCCCAGCATGATGCGCTCGGTCCGCCGGGTGGGTGCGTCCAGCACCTCGCGGGCAGCGGCGGGCGACCGTCCCGCGGCCAGGCGGGCGGCCCAGTCCGCCGGGTGCTTGACGTTCCACCAGCGGACCCCGCCGACGTGGCTGTGCGCGCCCGGCCCCAACCCCCACCAGTCGGTGTCGCGCCAGTAGTGCCAGTTGTGCCGCGAGCGCTGCTGCTCGCCGCGCGCCCAGCTCGAGATCTCGTACCAGTGCAGGCCCTCGGCTGCCAGCCGGTCGTCGGCGATCTCGTACATGGCCGCCATCGTGTCGTCGTCCGGGGCGGCGACCTCGCCGCGGGCCACCCGGGCAGCCAGTCGGGTGCCCGGCTCCACGATGAGGGCGTAGGCGCTGACGTGGTCCGGGCCCAGGTCGACAAGCACGTCGAGCGTGTGCTGCCAGTCCCGCAACGACTCCCCGGGCGTGCCGTAGATGACGTCGAGGCTCAGGCTGGAGAACCCGGCCGCCCTGGCATCGGCGACGCTGCGGGCGACGCGGCCCGCCGTGTGCACCCGGTCGAGCACTCTCAGCACGTGCTCCGACGCGCTCTGCATCCCCATGGAGAGTCGGTTGACACCGCCGGCTCGCAGGGCGGCCAGCGACTGGGCAGTCAGCGTCTCGGGGTTGGCCTCGACGCTCACCTCGACGTCGGGCGCCAGGCCCGGGTCGTCGGCAAGGACATCGAGCACCCGGCACAGATCCTGCGGCGCCAGCAGGGTGGGTGTTCCTCCACCGATGAAGACGGTGTCGATGGGGGGTCGTCGCCCGCCCAGCACCTTGCGCGCCAGCGACCACTCCGAGACGACCGCGTCGGCCCATTCGGAGCGCGACGCCCCCGGCCCGGTGCCCAGCTCCGCGGCGGTGTAGGTGTTGAAGTCGCAGTAGCCGCAGCGCGTCGTGCAGAACGGCACGTGGACGTAGACGCCGAACGGCGCGGCGCCGAGGCGACTCGTCGCCGCCTCGGGCAGCCCGCCGTCGGGCGGCGCCTGCTCGCCCGACGGTTGGGCCGGCACAGTCCTGCCGAGTCGCCGCTAGGAGTACATGGAGTCCAGGCGCTCCATGTACTTCTGCTCGACGTGCTTGCGCTTGAGCTTCATGCTGGGGGTGAGCTCGCCAGCCTCCACGGTCAGGTCCTGGGACAGCAGGGTGAACTTCTTGATCGACTCCCATCGGGGCAGGTGCTCGTTGAGCTCGTCGATGTAGCGCTGCACCATCGCCACCGTCTTCGGCTGCTCGATGATGCGCTCGTAGGCGTCGGGTCCCTCGTCGGGTCCGACGATCCCCTCGTGCACGGCCCACTGCTGGATGGACTCCGGGTCCAGCGCCACCAGCGCACTCACGTAGTGCCGGCTCTCGCCGTGCACCACGATCTGGCTCGCGTAGGGGCAGACGGCCTTGAACGAGGCCTCGATCTGCGCGGGCGCGACGTACTTGCCTCCTGAGGTCTTGATCAGGTCCTTCTTGCGGTCGGTGATCCGCACGAGCCCGTCGACCACCTCGGCGATGTCGCCCGTGCGCAGGTAGCCGTCCTCGGTGAAGACCTCGGCCGTGGCCTCCGGCAGGTTGTGGTAGCCCTGCATGACGCCGGGGCCTCTGATGAGCAGCTCACCGTCGGTGTCGAGCCGGTACTCGGTTCCCACCGCCGGCTTGCCGACGAAGCCGAAGCGGTAGCTGTCGGGCCGGTTGACGAACGTGAACGCGGCGGTCTCGGTCAGCCCGTAGCCCTCCAGGATGGTCAGGCCCGCAGCGTCGAACCACTCGCCCATGTCCTTGTTCAGCGCGGCAGCCCCGGAGATGAAGTAGTGCACGTTGCCGCCCATCCGCTCGCGGATCTTGACGAACACCAGCCGGTCGGCAACCGCGTGCTGGGCACGCAGCGACACCGGGACGGGCCGGCCCGTCCGACGCAGCGCGGCGGCGCGGCGTCCGACGTCGAAGGCCCAGGTGAAGATCCGGAGCTTGAGACCGCCCTCCTCCTCCACCCCTGCGACCACCTTCGAGTAGACCTTCTCGAAGATGCGCGGAGGAGCCCCCATCACGGTTGGCCGGACCTCGGGCAGGTTGTCGATGATCCGCTCCACGCGCCCGTCGACGGCGGTCGGGAACCCGATCTTGAGCTGGAGAACCTGCAGCACCTTGCCCAGCGAGTGGGCGAGCGGCAGCCACAGGAACTGGACGTCGTCGATCGACACGATGCCCGTGTCGTCTGCCGCGTCGGCCTCGTAGACCCAGTTGCCGTGGGTCAGCTCGACACCCTTGGGGCGCCCCGTGGTGCCCGACGTGTAGATGAGCGTCGCCAGGTGCTCGGGCTGGATGGCCTCGATGCGCTCGTCGACGACGTCGGGCCGCTCGCTCAGCAGAGCCCGTCCCCGCTCCTGCAGATCGTCCAGGGACAGGACGAGCTCGCCGTCGGCCTTGGTGCCCGTGAAGACGACGATGTGAGTCAGGTGCGGCAGCCGGTCGCGTCCGGCCATGATCTTGTCGACCTGCTCATCGTCCTCGGCGAACACGACCCGTGCCTGCGAGTCACCCAGGATGAACGTGACGTCCTCGACCGGCGTGGTCTGGTAGACCGTCGTCGTCGCGGCACCGGCGCACATGATGGCCAGGTCGGCGACGACCCACTCGAGCCGGGTCAGGGACGCGATGCCCACCCGCTGCTCGGGCTCGACGCCGAGCGCAACGAGTCCGGCTGCCCACGTTCGCACCGTGTCAGCCGTCTGCTGCCAGGTGAGCGAGACCCATCCGGCGTCGGTCGGGTACCGGTAGGCCTCTCGATCGGGTGTGGCTCGCACCCGGTTCATCAGCATCTGGCCTACCGAGGACCCCGTGTCGCTGCGGTAGGCGGGCAGTCCGGTGCCGGTCATCTCGCCTCCCAGTCGCCCGCCGGTGCAGGTGACGGGCTCTCCTCGACGTTACTCGCGCCGAACGACGAAGGGGAGCCTGCGATGGTCCCGGAGTTCGGGCCACCGTCGGCTCCCCTTGCCGAGCCGGTCGCCGTCGGCGACCGGCGCTCCCTCAGCCCTTGTAGAAGGAGTCCAGGAGGTCGGTGTGCTTCTGCTCCACCACCTTGCGCTTGACCTTCAGCGAGGGGGTGAGCTCACCGGACTCGATGGTGAGGTCGTCGGGAAGGATCTCGAACCTCTTCACCGTCTCCCAGCGCGGGAGCTGGGTGTTGACCTCGTCGATGTAGTGCTGGACCATCGCGCGGGTCTTCGGGTGGGTCACGATCTCGGAGTACGACCCGGAGACGTCGTTCTCCTGCGCCCACGTCTTGATGGCGACCTCGTCCAGCGTGACCAGCGCGGAGACGAAGTTGCGGCCGTCGCCGTGCACCACGATGTTGCTGGCGTAGGGGCACGCCGCCTTGAACTTGACCTCGATGCTCTGCGGTGCGACGTACTTGCCACCGGAGGTCTTGATGAGGTCCTTCTTCCGGTCGGTGATCTTCAGCAGGCCGTCGCGAACCTCGCCGATGTCGCCGGTGTGGAACCAGCCGTCGGTGAACACCTCGGCGGTCTGGTCGGGCAGGTTGTGGTAGCCGTCCATGACGCCAGGCCCCTTGATGAGGATCTCGCCGTCGTCGGCGATCTTCACCTCGGTGCCGGGCGCCGGCTCACCCACGTAGCCGAACCGGTAGTTGTGCGGACGGTTGACGAAGGTGAAGGCGGACGTCTCGGTGAGGCCGTAGCCCTCCAGGATCGTCAGACCGACGTTGTCCATCCACTCGGCGACCTCCTTGCTCAGCGGCGCGGAGCCGGAGACGAAGTAGCGGACGCGCCCGCCCATGCGCTCGCGGATCTTGGAGAAGACGAGCTTGTCGGCGACGTTGTGCTGCAGCCCGAGCAGCCCGCCGACGTTCTTGCCCTCCCGGCGGGCCTTGCCCGCCTGTGCCCCGACGCCCTCGGCCCACCGGAAGATCTTGAGCTTGGCGCCGCCCTCACGCTGCTGCATCGTCTGGATGCCGCCGTAGATCTTCTCGAAGATCCGCGGCACAGCGGCGATGAAGGTGGGCTTGACCTCACCGAGGTGCTCGACGATCTTGTCGACCCGCCCGTCCACCGCGGCGGCGAAGCCGACCTTGATCTGCCCGGAGATCAGCACCTTGCCGAACGAGTGGGCCAGCGGCAGCCACAGGTACTCCAGGTCGTCCGAGCGCAGCACGCCGATGGAGTCCATCGCGTCGCCCTCGTACACCCAGTTCGCCTGGGTGAGCCGGACGCCCTTGGGGCGGCCGGTCGTGCCCGAGGTGTAGATGATCGTCGCCAGGCTCTCGGGCTTCACGGCCGCGACCGTGCGCCGCACGACGTCGGCGTCCTGAGCGAGCAGCTCCTCACCCAGGCGGGTCAGCTCGTCGGCCGAGATGGAGTACTCGCCGTCGGCGGCGTCGAAGTCGGTCAGCAGGACGACCTTGTGCACGCCGGGGACCTCGTCGCGGACCGCCAGGATCTTCTCGAGCTGGGTCTTGTCCTCGGCGAAGACGACGACGCTGCCGGAGTCGGCCAGGATGTAGGCGACGTCCTCCGTCGGCGTCGAGGGGTACACGGTCGTGGTCGCCGCGCCGGCGCACATGATGGCCAGGTCGGCCCAGATCCAGTCCAGGATGGTGCTGGAGGCGATGCCGACCCGCTGCTCGGGCTCGACACCCAGGGCGAGCAGTCCGGCCGCCCAGCTCTCGACGATCTCGCCGGTCTCTCCCCACGTGTAGGACTGCCAGCCGGGGTTGGTGGGCCGGCGGAAGGCCTCCCAGTCCGGCGTCAGCTCGACGCGGTCGAGGAACATCTCCCCGACAGACGCCTTGGTGCTGCCCTTCTTGTGGGTCACCGTGTCACTCATCAAGCCTCCCGTTAACTGTGGCCGCCGACCTGCGGCTCTCGATGAGGGACGTTACATCGTCCGTGGTGGCCGTCATACCCCACAGGTGCGGAATTGTCCTTCCTCGCTGGCGATCTGCGCGCACCAGCCTCAGATGGCGGTCTCCGCGGTCGACAGCGCTGCCACGAACGCCTCCTGAGGGACCTCCACGCGGCCGACCATCTTCATCCGCTTCTTGCCCTCCTTCTGGCGCTCGAGCAGCTTGCGCTTGCGGGAGATGTCGCCGCCGTAGCACTTGGCCAGCACGTCCTTGCGCAGCGCCCGGATGGTCTCGCGGGCGATGATCCGCGAGCCGATGGCCGCCTGGATGGGCACCTCGAACTGCTGGCGCGGGATGAGCTCACGCAGCTTGGAGGCCATGGCGACGCCGTAGGCGTAGGCCTTGTCCTTGTGCACGATGGCGCTGAAGGCGTCCACCTGCTCGCCCTGCAGCAGGATGTCGACCTTCACCAGGTTCGAGACCTGCTCGTCGGTCGGTTCGTAGTCCAGGCTGGCGTAGCCACGGGTCCGTGACTTCAGCGAGTCGAAGAAGTCGTAGACGATCTCGGCCAGCGGCAGCGTGTAGCGAAGCTCGACGCGGTCCTCGGACAGGTAGTCCATGCCCAGCAGCGCCCCGCGACGGGTCTGGCACAGCTCCATGACGGCCCCGACGTAGTCGCTGGGGGTGATGACCGTTGCCCGCACGACCGGCTCGTGCACCTCGGCGATCTTGCCCGTCGGGAACTCGCTGGGGTTCGTCACCACGACCGGACCTGAGGAGGCGTCCTCGAGCACCACCCGGTAGACGACGTTGGGAGCAGTCGAGATGAGGCCGAGCCCGAACTCGCGCTCGAGCCGCTCACGGACGATCTCGAGGTGCAGCAGGCCGAGGAAGCCGCAGCGGAACCCGAACCCGAGCGCGGCCGACGTCTCCGGCTCGTACTGTAGGGCGGCGTCGTTGAGCTTGAGCTTCTCCAGCGCGTCACGCAGGTCCGGGTAGTCCGAGCCGTCGATCGGGTAGAGGCCGGCGTAGACCATCGGCATGGGGTCGCGGTAGCCGCCCAGCGCCTGGCGGGCCGGCTTGCGCAGGTCGGTCACCGTGTCGCCGACCTTCGACTGGCGGACGTCCTTGACGCCCGTGATCAGGTATCCGACCTCCCCCACGCCCAGGCCCTTCGACGGCACCATCTCGGGGCTGATGACGCCGATCTCCAACAGCTCGTGGCTGGCCCGGGTGGACATCATCTGGATGCGCTCGCGTGCGTGCAGCGCCCCGTCGATCACCCGCACGTAGGTCACGACACCGCGGTAGGAGTCGTAGACGGAGTCGAAGATCATGGCCCGCGGTTCGCCCGAGGCGTCCCCGGTGGGCGCCGGCACCTCCTCCACGATGCGGTCCAGCAGCTCCAGCACCCCGTCGCCGGTCTTGCCGGACACGCGCAGGCAGTCCTGCGGACGCCCGCCGATGAGGTGCGCCAGCTCGGCGGCATACTTGTCGGGGTCCGCCGCGGGCAGGTCGATCTTGTTCAGCACCGGGATGACGCCGAGATCGTTCTCCAGTGCCCTGTAGAGGTTGGCC
>Ga0081528_100776_pt1 | contig 11119 bp, 6 predicted proteins | sample HotLakmasection4_FD_71011 | JGI IMG/M metagenome (GOLD analysis project Ga0081528, IMG submission 71011) | Hypersaline microbial mat communities from Hot Lake, Washington, USA - Section #4 (SPADES assembly) (version 2) | ecosystem: Environmental > Aquatic > Non-marine Saline and Alkaline >...
CCGCCCCCCCCGCCCCCCCGCCCGCCCCGCCCCCCCCCTGGGCGCGACGCGTCCCCCCCGCCCGCGCCGCCGCCGCAGGCCGTTCCGCCCTTCGCGTGGGTGACGGATTCGGGGATCTCGACGTTCCGGATCGAGAAGTTCCTGGAGGTGGCGCGGGCCGCGATGTCGCGTCGCGGCGCGGAGCTGACGCCCGACGAGGAGGACGCGCTCCGCGCCCTTCACCGGGAGGCGTCGGCGTGAGCGACTCCGCCGCCAGGACCCTGTACCTGATCGACGGGCACTCCCAGCTCTTCCGGGCGTTCCACGCGATCCGCACCGCGATGACCTCGCCGGTGACCAAGGAGCCGACGAACGCCACCTTCGGGTTTGTCGGCATGCTCCTGAAGGTGCTCCGCGAGGAGAAGCCCGACTACCTCGCCGTCGTCGTCGACGCCTCGGGCGACCGCGGCACCTTCCGATCCGAGCTCCTCCCCGACTACAAGGCCAACCGCGACGCGCCGCCCGAGACGTTCGGGCCCCAGGTCGAGCGCTGCCTGAGCCTCCTGCGCGAGATCGGCGTCCCCGTCCTCGCCGTCCCGGAGGTCGAGGCCGACGACACCATCGCCACCATCGCCGAGCGGCTCCGGGCCGAGGCGCCGGGCGTGCTCGTCCGCATCGTCTCGAAGGACAAGGACCTCCAGCAGCTCCTCGAGGACGGGCGGGTGGTCCTCCGCGACGTCCACACGGGCGACACCATCGACGAGGCGGCGCTCCGCGAGAAGTGGGGGATCACGCCCGCGCAGGTCGTCGACATGCTCGCGCTCTCGGGCGACGCGGTCGATAACGTGCCGGGCGTCCCGGGCGTCGGACCGAAGACCGCGGCGAAGCTCATCGCCGACTACGGCTCGCTCGAGGCGCTCCTCGAGCGGGCGGACGAACTGACGGGCAAGCGCGGCGAGGCGATCCGCGCCGCCGCCGCCGTGGATCTCCCGCTCTCCAAGCGCCTCGTCGAGCTGCGCCGCGACGTGCCCGTCGACTTTGATCTTGACGCCGCGACGGTCGAGCGTCTCGACCTCGAGAAGCTGCGCCCGATCCTCAGGCAGCTCGGGTTCAACCGCTACCAGCAGGAACTCGACGACCTGCTCGGGGCCTCAGGACGTCCCCCCGCCAGGGCGCCGGCACGCGCGACGGGCGAGGCCGGCCTCTTCGACTCCCTGGGCGAGCCCGCGGCCGCGGCCGAGGGCGACTACGCCATCGTGCGCACGAGGAGGGAGCTCGACGCGCTCGTCAAGGAGCTGCGCGAGGCCGAGTGCGTCGCGGTCGACACCGAGACCACCTCCATCCGCCCGCTCGAGTCCGCGCTCTGCGGCCTCTCCTTCTCGACCACGACCGGCGCCGGCGTCTACGTGCCCGTCCGCGCGCCCGAGGGCGAGGCCCACCTGACGCCCGACGAGGCGCTCGAGCGCCTCCGCCCGATCCTCGAGGACGAGTCGATCCCCAAGTGCGGGCACAACCTGAAGTTCGACCTTCTCGCGCTGCGGCGAGCCGGCGTCGAGCTTCGCGGCGTCGACTTCGACTCCATGATCGCCAGCTACGTGGTCGACGCCTCCCGGTCCTCCCACGCGATGGACGCCCTCGCCCTCGCGCTGCTCGGACGCGAGTGCGTGCCCATCACCGACCTCATCGGAACCGGCAAGAAGCAGAAGGCCTTCGACGAGGCGCCCCTCTCCCTCGCGGGCCCGTACGCTGCGGAGGACGCCGACGTCGCGCTCCAGCTCCGCGCGGCGCTCGCGCCCGAGATCGAGGCGATGAAGCTCGGCTCCCTCTTCCGCGACGTCGAGCTCCCGCTCATCGAGGTGCTCGCGGAACTCGAGTGGAACGGCATCCGCGTCGACGCGAGCGAACTCGACCGCCAGGCGAAGCGACTCAGGGAGCGGCTGGACGAACTCCGCGGCGGGATCGAGACCGCGGCGCCGAGACCCTTCAACCCAGATTCCCCCAAGCAGCTCGCCGCGATCCTCTTCAACCCCAAGGAAGACGTCGAGTGCGGCCTCGGACTCCGCCCGCTCAAACGCGGCAAGACCGGCCCGTCGACCGACATCGAGGTCCTCGAGAAGCTCGCCCAGGACCCGACGATCGACACGCCCGTGCCCGGACTGATCGTCGAGTACCGCCAGCTCACGAAGCTCGTCGGCACGTACCTCGAGGCGCTCAAGGACGCGATCCACCCCGAGACCGGCCGCATCCACGCGTCGTTCAACCAGACGGTCGCCGCGACGGGGCGGCTCTCCTCGTCCGACCCGAACCTCCAGAACATCCCGATCCGCACCGAGCTCGGCCGCGAGATCCGTCGGGCCTTCGTCGCCGATGACGGCTGTCTGCTCGTCACCGCGGACTACTCGCAGATCGAGCTGCGCCTCCTGGCGCACCTCTCGAAGGACGAGGCGCTGATCCGCGCCTTCAACGAGGGGCAGGACATCCACCGCGCCGTCGCCGCGGAGATCCACGACGTCGCCCCGGACGACGTCACGAGCGACCAGCGCTCCGGCGCCAAGATGGTCAACTTCGGCATCGTCTACGGCATCACGCCCTTTGGGCTCGCCCGCCGCCTCGGGTGCTCCGAGAAGGAAGCCGCGAAGATCATCGAGGCCTACCGCGCGCGGTTCCCCGGCATCGCCACCTTCCTCGCCGAGTGCGTGTCGTTCGCGGAGGACAAGGGGTACGTCGAGACGATCCTCGGCCGCCGGCGCCCCATCCCGCAGATCCACGGCCGCGGCGCCCGCCGGAGCCTGGGCGAGCGCATGGCGATCAACTCCGTCGTGCAGGGCTCGGCGGCGGGCCTCATCAAGCTCGCGGTGCTCGACCTCCACCGCCGCATCAAGGCCGGCGAGCTCGGCGGGGCGAAGATGCTGCTCCAGATCCACGACGAGCTGGTCTTCGAGGTCCCGGAAGCCGAGGCGGAGGACGCCCGCCGGCGGATCGTGGAGCGGATGGAGGCGGCGATGAAGCTGTCGGTGCCCCTCGTGGTGGAGTCCGCGGCGGCCCCGGACTGGTTCGGCGGCAAGTAGCCCCGCCGAGCCCCGCGCGGCTTGACACCCGCCCCCGTTCGGCTACCTTTTCCCGTCTCGGAGCCCGGCTCCGAGACCCCGTGTGGGGCGGTAGCTCAATTGGTTAGAGTCCCGGACTGTCGATCCGGTGGTTGCGGGTTCGAGTCCCGTCCGCCTCGCTTCCAAACCGCGTTTTTCGGCCTCCCCGCCGCGATCCGCGGTTTTTTCGTGCGCGCCGGGCGCCGCCGAATCACGCCGGATCGCGCCCGCGTTGCTACTCCTGGCGCTACTACCCGTCGCGGGCGATCCCACCGCCTCCGCCGTGCCCGTCAGCCGCAGGGGGATGACCTCGACCTCGGGCATCCTCGCCACCGTGAGAGCCGCCTCGTCCGGCAGCAGGTGCCCGGAGGTGTCGAGCGTCAGCTTCACGGAGTGGTGCCGCATGAGCGTCTGCGCCGCCTTCGCGCTGGCGCCGCCCTGAACCGCCCACGCCCCGCAGGTGTGCCGCAACGCGGGATTCCGATGCCACCATTGATCAACGGCCCTCCGTGGTCCAGCGAGAGACAAACGCGGAGCATGGACCTGGTCGAGGGCGGAGTGCAGGGGCGGCCCCGATCCTTCGTTTCAGCAACGGTGAAATGTAACGGGTTGATTCGCGTGGCGCGACTCGGGATCCATCAGCTACAATTCAGTCGGTCGAGACTTGTCGAGTAGGAGAGGGTGATGCATAGCATCTTAGCCGCCGCCTTTGCGCTCGCCGTAGCCGTCCCTGCTGCCGCTCAGACGTTTGCGTGGGACTTCGCCTCAGGCACACTGCCCACGGCCGCTGGCTGGTCGGAGGTCAATGACGACGATGTCCCTCTCGGCCTGACGCCGGACGGGCTTCTCATCGGTCCGTCCACACGCAGTGGAAGCGCCGGCTATCTGTACGATCTCGACAGTCTCTACGTCCCTGGAAGCCCCGTCTCCATCGAGGCGACACTCCGCATCATCGACACGACGTCCGGCGATCAGGGCGGCATCCTCCGCTCCGGCTACACACTCGCCTTCGTCGAGAACACCGGTCGCGGGGCGGTCATTCAGTTCGCCAACGATGGGGTCACGCTCGTCACGACCGATGGCTCGGTGACAAGCCCAACCTTTGCGTTCGACACCACGAGCGCCTTCAACACCTACCGCCTTGACATCGCCGACGCCTCTGCAACTGTCAGCATCAATGGCATCGAAGTCCTATCCTCAAGCCAACTCGGTGGTCTGGGCCTCGGGCCGACCCGCGCATTCTTTGGCGATCTCACCATTCTCGGCAACAGCGAATCGATCACTCGTAGCGTTACACTCAGTATTCCTTCGCCACCCGCCGCTGCCACGCTGCTCGTTCTTGGCGTCATCCAGCCTCGACGGCGAGCGATCGGGCGAGCGTGAGCATTTCGCGTATCGATGTTTCGCCTTGTTGAAGCGAGCTGTTCGTGCGCAAGATTTTGACCGGAAGCTACTGATCTTCCTCTCCAAACCTAGTCCAGTGCCAGTGCTGGCATCGCGGCTGCACGGAGGAGGATCTGAGCATGGTCAGAAATCCACTTCAGATGAGTTGGAGTTCGCCTGGCGCGTGGCGGGACCCGTTGGGTTCTGCACGAGCCACACTTCGCTACCCTCGACCGCGCGGCATCGCGGACACTCGGTCGGAATCGCTCGGCTGAATCCCCGCGGCGTACGCTCGGCACAGGCAGGGGAGACCAACGCAGGCCCCGATGCGGCTCGCTCGGCCGGCGCCGGCCCCGGTGCGTCGGAGCGGTCCTGACCAGCCCAAAGCCGCTCCAGACTGGCTTTCGGGCCGCTTCCGGTCGATTCCTGTGAGAACTTTGTCAGGTAGCCGTTTGCAGCCTTCTGGAGAGTTCGAGTCCCGTCCGCCTCGCTTCCAAACCGCGTTTTCCGGCCTCCGCGCCGCGATCCGCGGTTTTTTCGTGCGCGCCGGACCGACCGCGCCCACCTCGGCTCCGCCGCGAGTCGCCACCAGTCGCCGCTCGCGCGTCGTGAAGTCGGCCTGGGCAAGCCGCGCGGGCCACGCAGCGTGAGACGGGGCGGGCTAGCATGTGAGCATGCCAACACTCTCGATCGTACTGGGACTGGTTCTGGTGGCGATGGGCGCCGCGGCCTACTTCTTGGCGGGGGCGGATGATCGCAGCGTCACAGCGCTGATTCCGGCATTCTTCGGAGCGCCGATCGTCCTGCTGGGATTGCTCGCGCAGGCGAAGCCGGGCGCGCAGAAGCATTCGATGCACGGCGTTGCGCTGCTCGCGCTGCTGGGGCTCATCGGGGCGGGAATGCAGGGTGTTCCGAAGCTCGGGGCGCTGCTGACGGATCGGGAATCGCTGGAGCGTCCGATGGCGACGCTGGCACAGAACCTCATGGCGCTGGTCTGTCTCGTCCTGCTGGTGGCATGCGTGCGGGCTTTCGTTCTGGCGCGGAAGGCCAAGCCTGCGGCCCGGACGTCCTGAGGCCACGCCCGCCGGTCATCGCCACTCTCACTGGCGCCGTCACGAAGAAGCCGGCGTGCGACCACCGGTTCGGCGAGCTCGGCTCGCCCGAGAGCCGCGAGAGGCGCCCCCCGTCCTCGCCGAAAGCCTCGCCTTCGTCTCAGTCTGTCTCGCTTCCGCCGGGTCGTCACACGGAGGTCGTGGTGCGGGAGACGCCGGTGCGTAGGGCTCGCCGGATCAAGGGTCGCGGCGGGATCGGACCACGTGCGGTCTCGCCGGCGTGGCTGGATCAGCCGCTCCGGCTTCCCAATAATGCAGCATGAACAAACCAAGGATCGCGACGGGCTTCGTGTTGATGGGCTCCGCCTTGTTCGCGGCGTCGTGCGGCCCCTCGGCGCCGAGCGATTCGACGTCCGCCGATGCCAGCCCGGCTGCGAAGGCCACCGACGCGGGCGCGCCCGCGGCATCGGCCGGCTGGTCACGCATCGAAGGCGACGAACGCCCGCAGCCGGACGCCGCGCAGCGGGCGGCGGCCGAGCAGGCCCGGCTCGCCTTGTTCTCGAGCCTGATGACCGAGCTTGCGGCGGCCATGCAGGATGGCGGACCCGGGGCCGGCATCGAGGTGTGCGCAGAGCGGGCGCCGGCGATCGCGGCGGAGGTTTCCGAGTCGCACGGCGTGAAGATCGGCCGAACCTCGTTCCGGCTTCGCAATCCCGCGAACACCCCGCCCGTCTGGGCGATCGACGCGGTGAACCAACGGGTCGAGACAACCGTCTCCTATGTTCACGAGGACGGCCGGTTCGCGACGCTCAAGCCGATCCGACTCGCGGCGAACTGTCTCATGTGCCACGGAGCGCCCGAACAACTCGCCCCCGGCGTGTCCGACACGCTCGCGATAAGGTACCCGGCCGATCAGGCCACGGGCTTTGGCGTCGGAGACCTGCGTGGGTGGTTCTGGATCGAGGTCCCTGAAGGAGAAGGCGATGGCTAAAGACACGAGTGATTCTCGCCCGCAGCATCGCGTGGCCTCACGAATCGCGTGCGGCATGGCTTCCTGCGGCGCTTTGTCGATGATGGCGTCCTGCGCCTCGGCGCCCCCGTACCAGCAGTGGGGCTCGATGCGCGAGGTGCTCCGGGACGAGGACACGCAGGCCCGCGTCGCGCTCGCCGAGGCCGGGCTGACCAGGGACAGCTACGGCGTCGGGGCGCTCGCGGAGCTCGAGGGCGAGATCACCATCGATGCCGGCGAGGTCTGGATCTCCCGGAGCCTCGGGAGCGATGCGGTCGCGACGACCACCGGCGTGACTAGTGATGACGCCGCCGCGATGCTGTTCCTCGGCGCCGTCTCGGCCTGGACCGACGTCCCCGTCGCCGAGCCCGTTGCTCCGATGGAGCTGGACGCCTTCCTCGCCGCGGCGCTTGCCGATGAAGGCGGTCGGGCGGAACCCGTTCCCTTCCGGATCGAGGGTGAGTTCAGCGACGTGAAGATGCACGTCATCGGCGGCCAGTGCCCCGTTCGGGCCCGGATGCACGGCGAGCCGATGACCAGGCCCGCGTTCGAGCTCTCGATCCCGCGCGCCAGCGCGACCGTCGTGGGGATCTTTGCGGCCGATGCCGCCGGCGACGTCACCCACATGGGCAGCGACACGCACATGCACATCATCATCGAGCACGACGGGCAGATGGTCACCGGTCACGTCGAGTCGATCGGCGTGCTGGCGGGGAGCACGATCCAGATCCCGTCAGCGGAGCAGTAAGGCGGCGGCGCCATGCCGGGTGATCACGCTGCGAAGCGGCGCATTCCCCCTGGCCGAGCGGGCGCGATCCCTCACTCGCCTGAGCCCACGGTCTCCGCTCCCGCGACCTCATCCAGGAGCCCCCGGAGCGTGCGCACCACGACCGCCGGAGACACCGGCTTGGCCAGCAGCGGCGCCCCGAGGAGATCGGGCGGAAGATCCTCCTCGTTGAAGCCGGTCAGGAGCGCAAAGGGGACGCCCGCCTCGCGCAGCCGCCGCGCGAGCGGGTGCACCGGCACCCCGTCAAGGTCCACGTCGAGCAGCGCCACGTCGGGCGTCGCCGCGCTCACGAGGTTCTGGGCGCGCGTCAGCGACGCCGCGGGCCCGATCACCTCGAACCCCGCCATCTGCAGCTCCTCGCACAGCGCCGCCGCCAGCGCCACGCGATCCTCCACCACGAGCACCCGCGGCGGCCCCGCCGACGACTGACGCGGGGACGGCGCCGCCTCCGCGACCGGTCGCGACGGCGACGCCGCGAGCGGGATCTCCAGCCGGAGGCGGAGCCCGTCGCGCTCGAAGCGCTGCTCCACCGTCCCCTCGAGCTCATACTCGACGATCTCGTGGATCAGCCGGCTTCCGTAGCCCGCCTCGCCGGGCGGCTCGACGTCCTCGCCGCAGTGCTCCGTCCACGTCAGGCGCAGCGTCCGCGCCGCGTCATCGAGCGTCTCCCACTCGACGACCAGGCGTCCCCGGTCGTTCCGCATCGCTCCGTACTTGCACGCGTTGGTCGTCAGCTCGTGGATGATCATGCTGATCGCGAGCACCAGCCGCGGCGAGAGCTGCACGTCGTCCCCCCGCAGCTCCACCTGCTCGGGCGTCCCCGCGTGCGAGCGCACCTCGTTCTTCACCACGTCCCGGAGCGACGCGCCCTCCCACTCCGTCGCCGTCAGCAGGGTGTGCGCCTGCGCGATCGACTGCAACCGCTGCTCGAAGCTCCGCGCGAACGACTCCAGGTTCGGCGCCCGCCGGAGCGTCCGCGTGGCGATCGACTGGATCACCGCAAGCGTGTTCTTCACGCGGTGGTTCAGCTCCGCCATCATCGTCCGCAGGTGCTGCTCCGCCCGCCGGTGCGCCGTCACCTCCGTGCTGACGCCGCCGATCGCGTACATCTCGCCGCTGGCGTTGCGCAGCGGGAACTTGTTCGAGACGTACACCCGCTCTCCGTCCGCCGTCAGCATCCGCTCCTCGATCGTGATCGGTTCCCCGGTCTCCGCCACCATCCGATCGTTCGCGCAGAAGCAGTCGGCCAACTCCGCCGGAAGCACCTCGTGATCGGTGGCGCCGAGCAGCTTGTCGCGGTCGCGCCCGAGCAGCTCCGCCGCCCGCCGATTGACCACGAGGTACCGCCCCGCGAGATCCTTCACGTAGATCGCGTTGTCGGCGTTGTCGATCACCGCCCGGAAACGCTCCTCGCTCTCGCGCACCGCCTCCTCCACGGTCTTGCGCCCCGTGATGTCGCGGATGCCGAGCAGGATCAGCTGCACGTGATCCAGACGCCGCCCGTTGAGCAGCATCACCCGCCGCCCGAGATCCTCAAAGTCGTGCTCCACCTGGTAATCGTTGAACTCCCGGTCCGTCGGGAGCACGTCCTCGAGCAGCTCCCGGAGCTTCGGGATCTCCCACTGTCCGTTGCCCAGGTCGTAGATCTTCCGTCCGATCGTCTCCGCGGGCTTCACCAGGAAATGCTTGTAGAACGAGGGGTTCACGCTCTTGACCGTCAGGTCCGGATGAAGCACCAGGAGCGGCTCGTGAAGCGTCTCGACGATCTTCTCCGCGTACCACCGCGATTCCTCCGTCCGCTGCTCCGCCCGCTTCCGCGCCGTGATGTCGATGAGCGTGATCACCACGCCCTCGATCCGCGTCTCGCCGGCGCGGTACGGGGTCAGGCGAGCCAGGTACCACTGCCCGCTGTGCGTCGTCTTCACCTCGCGCTCGATGGGCGCCAGCTTCGAGAGCACCGTCCGCGCGTCCGACTCGATGTCCGGGTACTCGAGGTGGTGCGTCAGGTCCGTCAGCGGCCGCCCGCAGTCCGATGGCCGGATGTTGAACAGCTCGCCCACCGCGGGCGTAAGCCGCACGATGCGAAGATCCCGGTCGAGGAACAGCGTCGCGAGGTCCGTCGACGCCAGGAGGTTCTGCAGGTCGTCGGCGAGCTGCCCGAGCTGCTCCACCCGGTGCATGTTCTCCTGGTTGACCGTCGCCAGCTCCTCGTTCATCGACTGGAGCTCTTCCTTCGACGTCTCCAGCTCCTCCATCGCCGAGCGAAGCTCCTCGTTCGACGACTGAAGCGCCTCGTTCGAGTTCTGAAGCTCCTCCCCGCTCGTCTCGTACTCCCCGATCGTCGACTGAAGCCGCTGGCGGCTCAGATCAAGCTCAGCCCGGAGCTCGCGCACGGTCGCCGAGCTCGCCGCCTCATCGCCGCCCCCGTCGTTCGACCCGGCCTCGAGCCCCTCGTCGATCAGCTCGTCGAAGATCACGAGCACGTGCCCGTCAAGCCCGCGCTCCCGAGCCGGGATCACGCGGAGCACCACCCGCCCGCTCTCGCCGTCAAAGCGCACCCCGATCGGCTTCGACCGCCGCGCCCGCCCGTCCTGCCTCGCCTGGTTCAGGAGCGATCCGAGCTCCACCCGCAGCGGCGCCCGCGCAAGCCGGAGCACGCTCCCCGTCATCTCCCCGCCCGGGACCTCGAGGTACCGCCCCGCGCGCGCCGAGCTGTGCACCACCTCATCCGCCGCGTTCACGAGCACGCTCGGCGGCGCCAGCCGCTCGATCAGCTCCGCGTGCATCTGCCCGTACCGCGGACCGACCGATCCCTCACGGGCCTCCTCCCCAGGAGCGGCCTCCTCGGACGGACCGCCCCGCCGAGGAACGAGGGGGAACGGCGGCGTCCGCTGCTCTCGCGGCAGGGCGTGGCGACGACGGTACAGCTTCGAGTCCGTGTCCACTCGCGCAAACAGTTCCGTCTGTTCCACCGTCTCGCTCGAGCCGAGCAGCAGGAGACCCTCGGGGTTCAGCGCGTAGTGAAAGAGCGCGATCACGTCCCGCTGCACGTCCCGCTGGAGATAGATCAGCAGGTTCCGGCACACGATCAGGTCAAGGTGGGAGAAGGGGGGGTCGCTCAGCACGTTGTGCGCCGTGAAGATCACCAGCTCCCGGATGCTCCGCTTCACCCGGTACGCGCCGTCCTCGACCGTGAAGAACCGCCGAAGACGCTCCTCCGACACGTCCGACTCGATCTCCTGCGGGTACAGCCCCTCCCGCGCCGCCTCGAGCGCCCGCGGGTGGAGGTCGCTCGCGAACACCTGGATCTGCGGGTGGTCGTCCCGCCGTGAACGCTCCTCCTCGAGCAGCATCGCGATCGTGTACGCCTCCTCGCCCGTCGCGCATCCCACCGACCACACCCGCACCGCGTCCTGACTCGTCTTGCCCTCAAGGAGCGTGGGGATCACCTCGCGCTCCAGATGCTCGAACACGCTCCCGTCCCGGAAGAACTCCGTCACGGTGATGAGCAGATCCCCCGAGAGCTGCTGCGCCTCCTCCCGATCCTCACGGATCAGGTCCAGGTAGTCCCCGAGCGTCTCGACGTGGCGGAGCTGCATCCGCCGCGCGATCCGCCGCATCGCCATGCTCCGCTTGTAGTGCGAGAAATCCTGCCCCGTCCGCGCCCGCACCTGCGCGAAGATCTTCTGCAGAAGCCGCTCTCCGTCGACCGGCTCGTCCTCGCCCTCCGACGCCACGGGCACGCGCGGCGACGACTCGAGCAGCCGCACGATCTCCGCCGCCATCGGCTCAAGCCGCAGCGTCTTGTCGATCATGCCGGACG
>Ga0081528_100780_pt1 | contig 11074 bp, 9 predicted proteins | sample HotLakmasection4_FD_71011 | JGI IMG/M metagenome (GOLD analysis project Ga0081528, IMG submission 71011) | Hypersaline microbial mat communities from Hot Lake, Washington, USA - Section #4 (SPADES assembly) (version 2) | ecosystem: Environmental > Aquatic > Non-marine Saline and Alkaline >...
CTATTTCGGCGGCGTGCAGGATGCGCTGGCCGGGCGGGTGCGGTTCGTCGGCGACCCGGCGCGGCGGCTGGGGGGGGACTACCTGCGCCCGCTGCGCTTCTTCCGGGTCCCCCCCCCCCACCGCCCCCGCGCCGCCGGGGGGGGGCGCCCGGGGGCCCCGCCGGCGGGGAGGGGTGGGTGGGTGCCCGGATGCTGCGGGTGCCCGCCGAGCCCGTCACGGGCCGCACGCCAGTGCGCCGTGCGCAGCAGCGCCACCCGGACCGGCTCGAAGGGCACCTCGTCCTGCCAGTCCTGGGCCAGCGTCGTGACGAGGCCGCGGGCCAAGGCGCCGAGCAGGACAGCGTCATCGGGGTGCAGGCACACGTCGGCAGCGCGGATCTCGATGGTCGGGTAGCGCTCGGACGGGCGCGCGTCGAAGTACAGGTTGCCCCGGTCGACCACGGCCCCGGTTGCGATCAGGGCTTCGACGGTCTGCTCGTAGGCCTCGACGCTGCCGAACGGCTCCGTCGGCCCAGCCGACGGCCAGCGGCCCCACACCAGGCTGCGGTAGCTGGCGTACCCGCTGTCGTGGCCCTTCCAGAACGGTGAGTTGGACGAGATGGCTCGCAGCAGCGGTAGCCATGGCTGCGCACGATCGACGACAGCGACTGCCTCCTCGCGCGATGTGGTGTCGACGTGCAGGTGGCAGCCGTTGATCAGCTGGTCACCGGCGACCTGGCGGAAGGTCGCGAGCAGCGACAGGTATCGCGGATCAGCGGAGACCGCCGGGGTCACCGGGATGGGGCTGGTCCCGATGGCGGCCACCGCCAGTCCCTCCGCCTCGGCTGCCCGGCTGGCGATGCGCCGGTGCTCGCGTACCTGGTCGGCGAGTGCCGAGAGGTCGACGCGGGGGGCGGTGCCCACCTCGACCTGCTGCCGCATGAACTCGTGGCTCATGCCGCTCCCGTCGAGCACGACTGGAACGCTTGTTACGCCACGCGCCGCCGTCTCGGCGCGCACCTTGCGGACCAGGCGCGGACCGGCCGGCACGGGTCTGCCAGTGGCGGGATCGACGACGAGCAGCTCCTCCTCGATCCCGACGGCACGCACCTGTGACCGGTCCGCTCAGTCGATCGGGATGGCCAGCGCTCCGCCCGGGTCGACCTCGTAGGTGACGTCGCGCACGCGCATCCGCAGCGGCGCGCCGACGTGCCGTCGTCCGCTGATCATGAGCTGGTCCTTGTGCAGGTTGACCTCCAGGCCGTAGTGCTGGCGGTAGCGCATGCGGAAGCGCAGCTGGGGGACCTCCTCGGGAAGGAACGGGTCGAAGCGCAGCAGGTCGTCGCGCGTCTCGATACCAGTGAAACCACGCTGCAGCAGATCGACGGTGCCGACCATGGCACCGAGGTGGATACCTTCCTGCGTGGTGCCGCCCTGCACGTCGCCGACGTCGCTCTCCAGGGCCTCCATGAACAGCCGCCATGCCTCGTCACGGTCGATCCGTGCCAGCACCCACGCATGCACGAGCTTGGACAGCGTCGAGCCGTGAGCGGTGCGCCGCAGGTAGAAGTCGACGCAGCGGGCGGGGAGCAGCGGGTCCCACTGGTAGCCGAGCTGCTCGATGATCTCAGAGATCTCCTCTTCGCTCAGCAGGTAGAACAGCATGAGGACGTCGGCCTGCTTGGACAAGCGATAGTTGTTCGTCGAGTCCCCCTCGGCCTCGAGGATGCGGTCGAGCCGGCCAATGTTGCCGTAGCGGATCCGGTAGTCCTCCCAGTCCAGCTCCTTGAGGCGTTCGTAGCCCTGGAACTGGCTTAGCACGCCGTCGTGCCAGGCCAGGCGCATCTTGCGGGTCATGTGCTCCCAGCGCTCGAGGTCGCCCCGGCGGATGTCGAGCAGGTCGAGCAGCTGGCGACGACGACGGTCCGGCAGCACCTCGACGCAACGCAGCGCTCGCTGGAGCAGCCAGACGACCATGACGTTGGTGTAGGCGTTGTTGTCCAGCCCTGGCTCTTGCTGCCAGGGATAGGCATCGTGGTATTCGTCCGGACCCATGACTCCGCGGATGTCGTAGCGGTCGTCGGCGCGGTCGTAGGTGGCGATGGAGGCCCAGAAGCGGGCGATCTCGAAGAGCAGCTCAGCGCCGTAGGTGGCGAGGAAGTCGAGGTCTCCGGTTGCCTCGTAGTACTGCCAGATGTTGTAGGCAACGGCCACGTTGATGTGACGCTGTCGGTGCGACTCGTCGGGCAGCCAGTGCCCCGACTGCGGGTTCAGGTGCAGCGTCTGGGTCTCCTCGCGCCCGTTGGCGCTGCTCTGCCACGGGTACATCGCGCCCTCGTAGCCGGCCGCGTAGGCGAGCTTGCGCGCCTGCGGCAGCCGGCGCCAGCGGTACAGCAGCAGCGACTTCGACACCTCGGGCATCCGCAGGTTCAGGTAGGGGTAGACAAACGTCTCGTCCCAGAAGATATGTCCACGGTAAGCCTCTCCGTGCAGGCCGCGCGCGGGGATCCCGACGTCGAGGTCGATGCTGTGGCTCGACACCGTCTGCAGCAGGTGGAACAGGTGCAGCCGGAGCACCATCTGGGTGCGGTCCTCGGTTCCCAGGTCGAGGTCGCAGCGCGCCCAGAGGTGGTCCCAGGCCAGCACGTGTCGCCGCAGCAGCCCGTCGAACTCGGGCATGCAGAGAACCTTCTCCCGTGCCTCGGAGAAGGGCTCGGACAGTGCGCGGTCGTGAGAGGTGTAGATCGCCACGACCTTCTCGACGGTGTGCTCGACGTGTGGGGTCACCAGCAGAGTGATGTCCTGCCACGCGTGGTCCTCGCCGATCACCGACGTCATCTCCACGTCGCTCGGACGTCCGTTCTGCAGCACCCGGTGACGGGCGGCGACGCCGATCTCGACCCTCGACTGGGTCGTGCGGCAGTCCAGGGCGACGCCGGACTTGTTGAGCTGGCTGGAGCCGACGCAGGCCAGGTGCTCGTCCCCCAACCCGGCGTAGCGGGCTACCCCACTGTTGCGCACGCGTCCGTCGATCCCGCTGCGAATGGTGATGGTGCCCTCGTAGTTCTCTGCGACCACCGTGGTGTCCAGACCGGCGCAGAACGGGTCGGCCATCGACACGAGGCGCCGTTGGGCGATGGACGTGACCCTGCCCTGGTCGTCGGTGACCTTGAAGCGGCGGGTGAGCACTCCACGCCGAAGGTCCAGCTCCTGGACGTAGTTGCTGATGTGGTCGCGGTCGACGTCGAGCCACGGCCCGTCCTCGACCCGAAGCGTCAACGACTGCCAGTTGGGCAGGTTGACCATGGACTCGTTCTCGACACCCTGGCCCTGGACGTCGACCGAGAGCCGGTTGAACACCCCGGCTGCGTACGTGCCAGGGTAGTGCGGACCGCCGGCGACCGACTCCGGGGCCGAGCCCCGCGAGGCCATGCGGCCGTTGCCGAGCACACACAGTGCCTCGCGCAGCGGCTCGTTGTCAGGGTCATAGCCGTCGTAGCGGAGTAGCCAGCCGGTCATGTCGACGCTCCGTCCGACTGGACGGTCAGCTCGTCGAGGCGTTCGACGACTACATCCGCCCCGCCTTCGGTGAGTCTGGCCCGATGCTCGTCTCCGTCGGTGCGATCGACCCCGATGACGAGCGCGAAGCCTCCGGCCCGGCCGGCCTGGACCCCGGAGACGGCGTCCTCGACGATCGCGGTGGTCTCGATCTTCCCTCCCACCCGCGTCATCGCTTCGACGAAGACGTCGGGGGCCGGCTTGCCCGGCAGGTCGAGCTCGGCGGCGACGACGCCGTCGACGCGCACCTCGAAGAGCTCGAGCAGCCCGGCGCCTCCCAGCACGGGCACGGCGTTGCGGGAGGCGGTGATCAGTGCCGTCTGGACGCCCGCAGCCTTGAGGTCCCGGATGAAGTCGATGCTGTCGGAGAACGAGGTGACGCCGTCGCGGTCGACGATCGTGAGGAAGTAGTTGTTCTTGTTCTGCGCGAGCTCGTTGACCAGGTCGGGTTCCGGGTCGATCCCACGCGAGGTCAAGAACGACGCGACACCGTCCTCGCGGCGCTTGCCGTCGACGTAGGCCAGGTAGTCGGTCTCGGTGAACTCGACGAAAGGCTCGCCGGTCTCGTCGGCGCGCCGCTTGAGGTAGTCGTCGAAGAGCTGCTTCCAGGCGACGCGGTGCACCGTGGCGGTGTCGGTGATGACCCCGTCCATGTCGAACACGACGGTGTCGATCGCGACAGGCGACTCCAGCAGTGGACTGGCAAGACTTGTCATCGGCCTACTCTGGCACGTGTCCGCCGGGCGGTGACAGGACTTTGGTCGGCACAGTCGGGCCGGCCGGCATCAGTGGCGGGCGGCTACCCGACGGACTCAGAGATGCCGGCGTCGAGGGTGCGCAGTGTCGCCAGCACTCCGGGAGGCCCTGGTACCACCAGGTCGGCGGCCTCGCGCAGGGCCGACGGCGTCTCGGGGGAGTCGCTGCACACCACCATGGCGTGCAGCCCGTCAGTCCGCAGACCGGTGATCGCGTCGACCGCCGGGAGGTCGCCGAGGTCGTCCCCGCCGAACAGCAGCGCCTGCACACCGGTCTCCCGCACCACGGTGCGCAACGCGCCGCCCTTGTCGATGCCCGAAGGTCTGATCTCCAGCACGAAGCGGCCGGGCACGAGCTCGAGCCCGCACTCGTCGGCCAGCGCCTGGGCCATCGGCTTGGCGGTTTCGAACGCCGACGTGGGGTGCTCCGCGTTGCGGGTGTGCAGGGCGACGGCGTGGTGCTTGTCCTCCACCGTCATGCCGTCGTCGTTGGCGGCGACGTACGCGGTCAGCCGTTCCCGGGCGGTGACGACGCCGGGATCGACTGCCGGTGAGCTGGTCTCGCCGTCCTGCCACCGCTGCAGCCCGTAGTGCCCGAGGATGACCAGCCGTGGGACGGACGCGAGCCCGCCCAGGGACAGCGCAGCGTCCACCGGTCGTCCCGTGATGATCGCGACCTGAACCCCACGATCGGCCAGGGCGGCCAGGGCGTCGGTGATGCCCGGTTGCGCGACCGCGTCCTCGGGCCGAGGAACGATCGGCGCGAGCGTCCCGTCGTAGTCGAGCGCCACCAGCGCTCGGTCCGGGTGCAGCACGAGGTGGTCCCAGGCTTCGCGTCCGGCGCTGGTGGAGATGGCGGGGTGAGGGTCCTTCGGCACGGGACCACCGTAGTGCTCGCGACGCTACGGTGAGTAGCAGCAGGAGGGCGGTGGCATGAGCACGCGTGACGAGTTGAGCAACGAGTTCGGCAGCGGGTCAAGCACCCGGACCGAAGATCAGGACGAGACCCAGGCAGAGCGGGGAGGTAGCAGCTTCGTCGTGGTGGCCAACCGGCTGCCGGTGGACCGGACTCGTGACGAGGACGGCACCGAGGGCTGGAAGCGGAGCCCGGGGGGGCTGGTGAGCGCCTTGGCCCCGGTCATGCGCAAGCAGGACGGCTCCTGGGTGGGATGGGTCGGCTCGCCCGACGAGGCCCCCGACCCGTTCCACTCCGACGGGATGGACCTGGTGGCGGTGTCGCTCAGCGCCGAGGACGTCGGGGACTACTACGAGGGGTTCTCCAACGCGACCCTGTGGCCCCTGTACCACGACGTGATCGTGCCCCCGGAGTTCCATCGCGAGTGGTGGGACGCCTACGTCCGTATCAACCGCCGGTTCGCCGAGGCCGCCGCCCAGGTCGCGGCCGAGGGCGCGATCGTCTGGGTCCAGGACTACCAGCTCCAGCTGGTGCCGAGCCAGCTGCGCGAGATGCGCCCCGACCTGCGGATCGGCTTCTTCCTGCACATCCCGTTCCCACCGCCGGAGCTGTTCGCCCAGCTGCCGTGGCGCCGCCAGATCATGCAGGGGCTACTCGGTGCCGACCTGGTGGGGTTCCAGCGCGAGGGAGCGGCGACGAACTTCCTCGACATCGCCGGCCGCTACACCCCGGCTCGGCGGGTGTCGTCCAACCAGGTCGTGATCGACGGACGCAAGGTCACCGCCGCGTCGTTCCCGATCTCCCTCGACGTCGCCGAGATCGAGGCTCTGGCGGCCGACGAGTCGGTCAGGGCGCGTGCGTCGGCGATGCGCGAGGAGCTGGGCTCGCCCCAGCACGTGCTGCTCGGTGTCGACCGCCTGGACTACACCAAGGGCATCCGCCACCGGCTCAAGGCATGGTCGGAGCTGCTGGCCGACGGCGAGGTCACGACTCAGGACGCCGTCTTCGTCCAGGTCGCCACGCCGAGCCGCGAACGGGTGGATGCCTACCAGGCGCTGCGTGACGAGATCGAGCTCGAGGTCGGGCGCATCAACGGAGAGCACGGCACCATCGGCACCTCGCCGATCCACTACCTGCACTCCACCTACGACCGCCCCGAGCTGGTCGCGCTGTTCCTCGCCGCCGATGTCGCCGTCATCACCCCCTTGCGCGACGGGATGAACCTCGTCGTGAAGGAGTACGTGTCCGCTCGGGTCGACAACCGAGGTGCTGTGGTGTTGTCGGAGTTCGCCGGCGCCGCCGACCAGCTCGTGGACGCTGTGCTCGTCAACCCGCACGACATCGACGGCCTCAAGGCGGCCCTGCTCGAGGCGATGAACATGCCCGAGCGTGAGCAGGAGCGCCGCATGAAGTCGATGCGGACGCAGGTGAAGAACTACGACGTGGCCCGGTGGGCCGACGAGTTCATCGCCTGCCTGCGCGACGAGTGCCCGTAGCGACTAGCGCATCGGGCAGCCGTCGCGGTTACCCTCTGACGTCATGAACCTCGAGCGTCCCCACGCCCCGAGCCCGTACGACTTCCTGCCACCGGTGCCGTCCTTCGCGGTGACGAGCGACGACGTGGTGGACGGGGAGCAGATGCCGGCCACGTTCGCCCACAGCAGCGCAGGTGGCCAGGACGTGTCGCCCCAGCTGGCATGGGCAGGATTCCCCGCCGAGACCGCCGGGTTCGCCGTCACGTGCTTCGACCCGGACGCACCGACCGGGTCGGGCTGGTGGCACTGGATCCTGCTGGACGTGCCGGGCGACGTCACCTCGCTCGCCCGAGGTGCCGGTGCAGCCGATGGCGGCGGGCTGCCGCAGGGCGCCTGGCAGCTCGCGAACTCGTACGGGGTCGCAGCCTTCGGTGGGGCGGCGCCACCTCCGGGTGACCACCCGCACAAGTACTTCTTCGCCGTGCACGCCCTCGACGTCGTGCCGATCGGGATCGACGACTCGGTGTCGCAGGAGGTTGCCGGCTTCAACCTCACGGCGCACACCATTGCTCGGGGCCTGCTCGTACCCACGTACGCGCACTAGTGGCGGCGCAGCAGGCCGGGCGCGTCGTCGTCCCGGCATCGGCTCCCCTTGCGCTGCGTGGGCTGGGGATCGCCGCGATGGGACTCGGGGTCGTCCTGGTCGCAGCACTGCTGGCTGCGGCGCTCATGGTTGGCTCGGCAGCGACGTTCGTGCTCGTGCTGCTGGCCGTCGTGGGGGTACCGCTGCTGGGCGCGGTGCTGACCCAGGTCTTTCGGCTGCTGGGGTGGGGCGCGCGGTTCGTCCACTCACCGGACGGGTTCGAGAACCACACCAGCCTGTTCGGCGTCGGTCGTCGCTCCGGTACCTGGCCCGAGGTGACCGGGCTCAAGGAGGTCACCGACGTGCTGATGATCGAGCTCGGCGACAAGCGCAGCCTCGTCGACTGCCGAGTGCTGGGACGCACGCCCCAGAGCCTGGGCTCTGAGATCCGGCCCTATGTGGGACGCAAGCTGAGCTAGGAGTGCTGACGCCGACCCGACACGTCGCGCTCAGCAGACGTCGTCGAGGTCGAGCACTCCGTCGGACTCGTCGAAGGGGGTCGGCTCCAGGGTCGTCGTGCCCGACCCGGGCACCGGTGTCGGACTGGGCTGCCCGGAGGCCCCTGGTGACCGCGCGGTCGTGCCAGGGGTGGGAGTCGTTGCCGGTGGCGGGCCGATGGCCTCGCGCACCATCTCGTGGATGAGGTCGTAGTCGGGTGCGCCGGCGTAGATCACCTTGTCGGTGAACGGCAGGGTGCGGACCGTGGCGGCCTGAACACGCAGAGCCAGCTCAGCGAAGGCTGGGACCATCGTCGTCGGGATGTCGGTGGACACGATTCGCTGGGCGGTGTTGGCCAGCGACTCGTAGCGGCGGATCACAGTGACCGGGTCGGCCCGGTCGATCATGGCCCCGATGACGCAGCGCTGGCGGCGCATGCGGTCGTAGTCGTCAGACAGCCCTTCGCCGCCGCAGCGCACGCGAGCGAACCACAGCGCCTCGTAGCCGTTCAGTCGCTGCAGCCCCGGCTCGAGGTAGCCCGTCGGCTCTGAGCAGTAGCCGGCCGGGAGCATGGAGGACTCCAGGGGAATGCGCTGCCTGACCGTGACGTCGATGCCGCCCAGGGCGTCGACGACCTGCTGGAAGCCGTCCAGGTCCACCATGACGTAGTAGTCGATCGGCAGGTCGGTGATGCCCTCGGCGGCCAGCTTCATGGCCTGCGCGCCCGGGTCGTCCACGTCGTCGAACACCTCAGGATGGGCGGCCGGGACGTAGCGGTACACGGCGTTCAGCAGCTCCGAGCCGAAGTCACCTGCAACGCCCTGCCAGCCGGAGGGGTAGTAGCTGGACAGAGGCGACGTGTCGGGGAAGGGAGCGTTCTCCAGGTTGCGCGGCAGGGAGAAGAGCACGGCGTCCCCGGTCGCCGGGTCGATGGAGGCGACGATGTTGGTGTCGGGACGTGTTCCCTCACGTCCCGGCCCAGCGTCCGAGCCGATGAGCAGCACGTTGACCCGGTCGACGCCCTCCCACGGGTTGGTCGGCGCGGGTTCAGGCTCTCTGGCCGGCTCGTCCGCGTCGGGCGGTTCCGGCTGGTCGTCGTCGGTTGCGGTGAAGACACTTGTGACCAGCTCGTACTGCACGAGCGCGTAGCGCGACGCCATGGCGACCGGAGTCACGACCAGGCTGGTGACGACCACGATGGCGACCGTGCCGGCGAGGCGCTGCCCAGCACGGATACCGGCGGGCTGCAGGACGTGGTGGGAGCCGGCCGATGACACCAGCAGGCCGAGCGCAAGAAGCCCGAGGACGCCGGCGGATGCTGCCAGGAAGGCCGGGTCGACGGCCAGGGCGACCAGCTGGGTGCGCGACAGCAGCGCAGCCGCTGCGACGAGACTGACGAGCAGGAGCACGAAGCCGCCGAGGATCACACCGCCGAGCCGGCGGCGTCCGGCCAGCATGAAGCCGACCCCGGGGAGGAGTGATCCCAGCGAGGCGCGCGTGACGAAACGCCGGAAGCGGCGATTCTGCTCCTCGTGTACTGCCACTCGGACCAGCGCCTCGCGGTCGTCGGGGGATGCTGACTCGCCCGGAGGCGGCGGTGCGCCGTCCGGGTAGGTTCCAGGAGGTCTCAAGCCCATGTCAGGTCGATTATCGCGCGTAACGGCCGTGCTTGTTACCGATCGCGTCTTGCCGACAGGTAGCCTGGGTCGCGCGCCCGGTCGAGGCTGGGCCAGTGGAGGCGTCGCCTAGTCCGGTCGATGGCGCCCGCCTGCTAAGCGGGTTGGGGTCTCAAAGCCCCTCGAGGGTTCAAATCCCTCCGCCTCCGCGCATCGAGGAGCGTCGCCTACGGCGTCACCTCGGGGCCGACGCCGTAGGGATTCCCTCGGTCTCGGCCTGGTCGGCGCCTGTGATGGAGCCGTCGGTGTCCACCGTGATCTCGGCGGCTGGGACGTACTCCACCACGAGGCGCACCGGCCCATCGAAGGCGTCGCTGAGCTGCTGCTGGAGCAGCGCGGGCGGTGGGATCGGCTCGGTGCCCGCCAGCGACACCCGCACCTCGTCTGCCTCGACGGCCACGGCCTCGACCCGTACGCCGTCGGTGTCATCGATCCACTCGCTGACGACGTCCTGAGCCGCTTTCTGCTGAGTGGCGGTGGCAAGGATGCCCTCAGCCGTGAACACCAGGGGCACCAGGATCACCAGTGCCAGGGCGACGAATGGGGCAAGCGTGGACAGGACCTGACGCTGGTTCTGTCGCAGCCGGGCACCGTCGGCGAACCCGGCCAGGACGAAGACCGCGGCCGCGGCCAGCACGATGGAGACGAAGTTGGTCATGAACAGCAGGAACGAGCCGAAGGCGTCGTCCCAGCGCTGGTTCTCGAGGGAGAGGCCCACCACGCCGAGGGGAGGTACGAGGGCGACCGCGATGGCCACGCCGGCAATGGAGGACGAGACTCGCTTGTTGACGGTGGCGAACGCGCCGGCCGCCCCGGCGGCCAGGGCAATGAGCATGTCGACGAAGGTCGGGCTCACGCGGCTGACGATCTGGCTGTTCGCCTCGAAAGAGACCAGCTCGGGAACCCAGGCGGAGATCAGGTAGGCGAGGGCGATGGCCCCTGTGACACCCCCGGCCACCAGGCTCGCCGAGGCCGCCGCCCGGCTCCGCCACCCGTTGACCACGGCGCCGGCCAGCCCCAGGATCGGGGTCATCAGCGGGGCGATGAGCATGGCACCGATGACGACGGCCGTGGAGTCCTGGAGCACCGCGAACGTGGCGATCGAGACGCTGAGCGTCAGCATGACCCACCAGGCCGTGAGCTTGCCGACCCGCCCTGGATCCTCGAAGTACAGGGCCTCCGCCTGTGTCTCGCGCTGGTCGGCGCCGACGTCCGTGGCGCTCACCCAGTCCCAGAGGATCTCGGTGGTCGCTGCCGTGTTGACATCGATGGCGGTGGCCTCGGGAGCACCGACGCGCAACCCATAGGACAGCAGGATGCCGCCGACGACAACGGCCGCGACCGCCGCGGCGATCACTACACCCTCGGTGAGCGGATCCGGAACGGCGATGGCCAGGACTCCGAGCGCGACGCCGGCGACACCGATTGTGAATCGGGCGCGACGACGGCTGGTGTCACCGAAGACCGCCGCCACCAGGCTGACGAGCCCTCGCCCAACCAGGTAGAGGCCGAGCAGCAAGACGAGGAGGAATAGTCAAGACCTGTGGATCGGTGTGTCACGCGACTTGCTGATCACCTCGGATCGGCTGGGCTGACTCGTCGGGGCGCCCGCCGAGGGTGCCCGTGGGGAACGT
>Ga0081528_100782_pt1 | contig 11046 bp, 7 predicted proteins | sample HotLakmasection4_FD_71011 | JGI IMG/M metagenome (GOLD analysis project Ga0081528, IMG submission 71011) | Hypersaline microbial mat communities from Hot Lake, Washington, USA - Section #4 (SPADES assembly) (version 2) | ecosystem: Environmental > Aquatic > Non-marine Saline and Alkaline >...
CGCGCCCCCCCCCGCGCGGGGCGTCCGGCCCCGCGCCCCGCCGGCCCCCCGGCCCCGCGGGGGTCGCCGTCCACGCCTGCCTCACCGCGGAAGTAGCCCACGGCAGCCGCGAGCGAAGGGGTGTAGCCGACGAACCAGGCCGACTGGGTGACGCCGTCGGGACCAGCAGTGCCGGTCTTGCCTGCGGCGGGACGACCCAGGGCGAGTGCCGCACGTCCGGTGCCGTTGCTGACCACGCCCTGCAGCGCCGACGTGACGTCGGCGACCACGTCGGCGTCGACGACCCGGTTGGGCTCGACGTCGCTCTCGTAGCGCAGCTCGCCGTCCCGGCCACGCACGACGCGGACGCTGAAAGGCTCGACGTGGACCCCTTCGGCGGCCAGCGTCGCGTAGGACTCGGCCATCTGGAGCGGGCTGACGGCCGCGGTCCCGAGCGTCACTCGGGCGTTCGGCAGCAGACCGTTGGGGTCGCCGTCGGGATAGGCGTCGGGGATACCGAGCCGCATGGCGGCGTCCACCACCGACTCCGGCCCTACGGTCATCGTCAGGTCCACGAAAGCGGTGTTGATCGACTGCTCGGTGGCGTAGCGCAGGTCGACCAGCTCCCCGTAGCTCTGGCCGAACTCGTTGCGGACCGTGTTGGTCGCCGGGTTGCTGTCGCCGGGGAGCTCGTAGGGCGAGTTGCCCTGGAACCGGCTGGACAACGACACGCCCTCCTCCAGCCCGGCGACCAGGGTGAAGGCCTTGAACGTGGAGCCGCCGGGGATGAAGGACTGGGTGGCGTCGTTCAGCGAGCGCTCGACGTAGTCCTCGCCGCCGTAGATGGCGCGGACCGCACCGGTGCCAGGCTCAATCGCCGCGACGCCGACCCGGACGCCCTCGGCGTCGATCGTGGGGAACTCCGCCTCGACCGCCTCTCGGACCGAGCGCTGGGCCTTGCGGCTGAACGTCGTCTGGACCCGCAGCCCACCGCTGTCGATGTCGGTTTCGCTGAACCCGGCACCAAGCAGCTCCTCGCGCACCATCGCTAGCAGGTAGCCGGTGACCCCGCCCAGCTCGTTGCGCGACGGCGGTCGGGAGATCGGTGGCACCTTCTGCCTGGAGGCCTCCTGCTCGCTCAGCCACCCCTGGCCGGCCATGCCGTCGATGACGTAGTCGAACCTCGCAGCCAGCGCCGACTCGGCGTCAGCGCCGTTCGTCGGGTCGTAGCCCGAAGGCGACTGGAGGATCGCTGCCAGGGTGGCGCCTTGGCTGACGTCGAGGTCTTCCACGGCGGTCCGGAACCACGCCTGCGCTCCGGTCTGGATGCCGTAGGCGCCGCGACCGAAGTAGACGGTGTTGAGGTAGTCCTCCAGGATCTGGTCCTTCGACAGCGTGGCGTCGATCTTCAGGGCGATGATGATCTCCTCGATCTTGCGCCAGTAGGACTGCTGGAGGGTCAGGTAGTAGTTCTTGACGTACTGCTGGGTGATCGTCGACCCGCCTTGGGTCGATCCCGAGGTCAGGTTGTTCCACAGCGCGCGGACGATGCCGGTGACGGAGATGCCGCGGTTGTCGTAGAAGTCGCGGTCCTCGGCGGCCAGAACTGCCTGCTGGACGTGCTCGGGCACCTGCTCCAACGGCACCGAGACCCGGTTCTCGGTACTGAACCGGCCGATCTCGGCATTCCCGCCGGCGTAGTAGACGATCGAGCTCTCGCTGGTGGCGAAGTCGTTCGGCTCGGGCACGGTGACGGTGAACCAGAGGACGGCGAAGGCAGCGAGCCCGGCGACGACGAGGCCGCCGACGATGGCTCCGGTCCAGGTCAGCACCCGCTTGGCGCGGGGGCGCGGCGCCTTCTTCGGCGCACTCCGACGTTGTGGCGTGGTAGGCATGCAGTCTCTCGTCAAGCGATCGGCACCGCAGGCGCAACGCAAGCGGTGGCACAGCGGGGCGCGGGCGTGTCGATGACCCGATCAGGACCCGACCAGCCGTGGTTGGACTAGTCTATCTGCCTGATGTATCTTTCTGATACATCGGCAGAGCAGTCCGGTCGATACGTCTGGTGCGTGTCGACCGTCTGCCCGCTACGACTCGAGGACCACGTTGACCAAGCGGACCGAAGTCCTGGAGCTGGCGGTGCTCGGCCTGCTCCACGACTCTCCGATGCACGGGTACGAGCTGCGCAAGCGGCTCAACGCCCTGCTGGGGTGGGGCCGTTCCCTGTCGTACGGGTCGCTGTACCCGTGCCTGAAAGACCTGGTGGCGCGCGGCCTCATCGCCGAGAGCGCACTCGATCCGTCGGTCGGCCGCTCACGCCGCGCCAAGATCGTCTACGAGCTCACTGCCGAGGGCAAGGAGCACTTCGTCGGACTCATCTCCGAGGCCGGCCCGGCCGCCTGGGAGGACGAGCCGTTCGGCGTGCACTTCGCCTTCTTCGCACGCACCGACGCGGCGACCCGCCTGCGCATCCTCGAGGGCCGTCGTTCGCGTCTCGAGGAGCGACTGGCCACGTTCCGTGGGTCGCTGCTCAAGACGAGGGAGCGCCTCGACGCCTACACGCTCGAGCTGCAACGCCACGGGCTGGAGTCCGTCGAACGTGAGGTCCGCTGGCTCGACGAGCTCATCGACAACGAACGTCAAGCGGCCGGGGACCCCCCTCGTCCGCCGATCGCCGGCACGACCGGCACCAAGGAATAAGGAGGAACAGCCGCATGACCAAGGCCACTAACCCGGTCAAGGTGGCGATCGCTGGTGTCGGCAACTGCGCGGCCTCGCTCGTGCAGGGTGTGCACTACTACCGCGACGCAAGCCCCGAGGCGTCCGTACCCGGCCTCATGCACGTCCAGTTCGGCGACTACCACGTCGGCGACATCGAGTTCGTCGCTGCCTTCGACGTCGACGCCAAGAAGGTCGGCCAGGACCTCTCCGACGCCATCGTCGCCTCGGAGAACAACACCATCAAGATCTGTGACGTCCCGCCGACCAGCGTGACCGTGCAGCGGGGCCCGACTCTCGACGGCCTCGGCAAGTACTACCGCGACATGATCGTCGAGTCCGACGACGAGCCGGTCGACGTCGTCGCGGCTCTCAAGGCGTCGGGCGCCGACGTCCTCATCTGCTACTTGCCCGTCGGCTCCGAGCAGGCTGCCAAGCACTACGCCCAAGCTGCCATCGACGCCGACGTGGCTTTCGTCAACGCGCTGCCGGTCTTCATCGCGGGAACGCCGGAGTGGGCGAAGAAGTTCTCCGACGCCGGCGTGCCGATCGTCGGCGACGACATCAAGTCGCAGGTCGGTGCCACCATCACGCACCGCGTCCTGGCCAAGCTCTTCGAGGACCGCGGCGTGACCGTGGACCGCACCTACCAGCTCAACGTCGGCGGCAACATGGACTTCATGAACATGCTCGAGCGCGAGCGCCTGGAGTCGAAGAAGATCTCCAAGACCCAGTCGGTGACCAGCCAGCTGACCCACGACATCGGCGCACGCAACGTCCACATCGGCCCGAGCGACTACGTCGCGTGGCTGGACGACCGCAAGTGGGCCTTCGTCCGCCTCGAGGGCCGCGCGTTCGGTGACGCCCCGCTGAGCATGGAGTACAAGCTCGAGGTCTGGGACTCCCCGAACTCGGCCGGTGTGATCATCGACGCCCTGCGTGCGGCGAAGATCGCCAAGGACCGCGGTATCGGGGGCCCGATCCTGTCGGCCTCGTCCTACTTCATGAAGAGCCCGCCGGTGCAGTACAACGACAGCGAGGCCCGCCAGGCCGTCGCCGACTTCATCGCCGGCACGGTCGAGCGCTAGCCCGACCCGACGTCCACGCAGCCCCGGCCTCCCGCCGGGTAGGCGAGCCCCCCACCCCAGGCGCGTGCCCGGGTGGGGGGCTTCGCGCTGTGCCCACCCTCGGCGCCCCACCACTCCCGGCGCCCCACCTCCTACGTGCGGTGGTGGTGGGGGCGGTGGGGTGCTAGTCCGGGCGCTTGCTCTGGGCGGTGGTGGCTTCGGCGGGGGGAGCCTTCCCGGGGCCAGCGTCCGCGGGGCCGGCGTCCGCGGGGCCGGCGTCCGCGGGGCCGGCATCGGCGAGGCCAGCGTCTCCCCGTCGGCGTCCCACGAAGTACGACAGCGCACCGGCGCCGATCAGAGCCACGAGGCCAACGAGGATGCGCGGCCCGGTGTTCGGCTGGTTGGAGTCGGCCGCATCCACGCGGAACTCGAACGCGCCGGCCAGGACAGTGCCTTCGGGAGCGGCCGTCGGGTCTCCCCCGTAGGGCAGCGGTGACGTGCCGGCCATCTGCACCAGGCCAGCGACGTCTGCCTTCACAGTGACCACGGCAGCATCGACGTCACTGGCGACGTCGCCGGCCCGCTCACCGACACCTTGCAGAGTCACGATGGTCTGGGCCAGGTAGTCGCCAAGGATCGACCGGGCGTCGCCGACTCCTGCTCCGACCTGGGTCAGGCCGCCGGTGATCTGCTGGCCCGGCGGCGAGCTGAGGACGGAGTCGACAACGTTGGTGATCACGGCGTCCAGCGACGGCAGGTCGACATCGGCCTCCGTCAGCCCCGTGGCTATCACCTGGACCTGCCCCTGCAGCTCGGCCAAGGCCCCGGCCAGCGTGTCGAGGACGCCGGCAAACTCTGCCGTCAGTGGGATCAGCGTCGTGACGATGCCGGCCAGGTTGGTGCTCAGGAACTGCAGGGCGCCCTGGATCTGGTCAGCGCTCTCCTCGGAGAACACGGGGTTGGCCACCAGCGAGGCGATGATCGGCTGGGCGTCCTGGAGCTGACGGAGCAGCTCCTCGCTCTGCGGCAGTCCCGGGATGAGACCTTGCGCCGCCAGCAGCGTCGCCTCGCAGGCGGTCCGCGAGGTGGGCAGGCCGCCGTCGACCCACACGTTCTCGTTCTCCCCCCCCGGTGTCTGCCAGATGGCCCCACCGGCGGTGATCCCTCCGGAGTAGGTGTAGGCGTCGTCGACCCTCGACCCATCCGGCAGGTCCCGGCGTGACCCCAGGTGCCCCTGGTAGCTGCCGCCGAGAATGAGGCGGTTGAGCTCTCCGACACCGATCTTGCCCTCCGCCGGCGTGCCCGCGGGGTCGGGGACGGTGCAGTCGATCGGCAGCACGCCGGTCTGGAGCACCTCGATCAGGAACGGGATCTGCTCGTCCAGGATGCTCAGGATGCGGACGAGCTCGGGCCAGTTGGCGGCGAGGAAGTCGAGCTGGCGCAGCCGCTCGTCGGTCAGGAACTCGTCGAGACGGACCAGCTCTGTGTTGACGTTCGTCAGCGACGCCTGGGTCGCCAGGAGCGCGGCAGCGAACCCGTCGGGGTTGGCCGGGTCGAGAAGGTCGGAGACGTTCTGGATGTTCTCGCCGAACGTGGCGAAGAAGTCGTTGATGCTCGCCTCGACCGACTCGAGCGGGTCGTCGCCACCGCCGGCAGTGAGGGCGTCGAGCCCCTCGATGAGCTGGGCTACGCCGGCCTGGATCTGTGCGGCAGCCGGGTCGAGGTTGGGCGGCGGGAGACCGAGGCCGCCCCGGCCGCTGTCCCGACCGGCATCCTCTCCAGCGCCGTGCGTCGGCAGGAACACCGGCGCAACCTGGACGACCAGGCTGGGCAGGGTTGCGTTCTGGACGCGGGCAGCCCACCCGAACGTGGCGGTGCCGTCCGTGGAGATCGGACGGAACGGCAGGGAGATGAACTGGACCTGGTTGTTGCCTCGGCCGTCGGCGCCGAACGTGCCCCCCTTGAGGCGAAGTCCGGTGTAGCTCTGCGGGATCAGCATCTTGGTGATGCCCACCATGGGGACGTCGGCCTGCACCGACCTCGTCACCATCGTGCCGGCGAGGTCCTCGACCTCGACCTCGACCTCCTGGGTGGACGTGTTGGTCAACGTGTAGGTCGCCGACACCTCACCAGAACGTCCGACCAGGTCCCACGCCTCGATCGGCTGCCCGTCCAGGGTGAAGGAGGCCTCGAGCTCGATCGGCGGGTCCTCGTCCTGCGGCCACAGCGACACGGTCCGGGCCAGGCCGAAGCCGTCGGACATGTCGGCTGTCAGGGTCGCGATGCCGTCGTCCTGCGGCGGGTTGCTGAAGTCGAGGAGGCTGCGCAGCAGCGAGCCCCGTTCGGGGACCGGCACCTGCGCGGGTCCCTCGTCCGGCCCCTGGACGGTGAGCTGGTTCACCGACCAGCGGAAGTTGGCCAGCTCCGAGTTCGGCTCGGCGTCCGGTCCCACGCGGATCTGCAGGCTCTGCCCCAACGAGAACTCGTTGCTCCTCGCTCGGGGAACCGGCTGGACCGGTTGGGTGTCGGTGGTGGCCGAGATCGGCTCGGGGGTCGCCGCGGGAGAGGCATCGGGTGTCGCCAAGGCGGTCAGCGGCGCCAGCACCAGGGCGGCGGATACCGCTGCGGCCACCGCGACGCGGGTGCGTCGCATCATCGTCGGGCTCATCGTGCCGCCTCCCTCTCGTCAGCACCTGACGTCTGCGGTGTAATCGGCTCGGCCTGGGCGGAACCTGTTTGGTCCTCCGGTGCCGTGGGACCCGCCGTCTCGACGCTCTCCTCGAGCACTTCGTCGTCGGTCTTGACGAACAGGACGACGAGCATGCCGGCGAGGTAGCCGACACCGAGCGGCAGCAACGTCTGGCCCATGGCAATGGGCGCGCTGACGTTGATCGCCTGCGGGTCGAGGTTGAACACGTTGGCGTAGACACCGGCCATCGCTCCGATGCCGATCACGCCGGCCAGGAAGTTCGACTGGCGCTTGGTGGCCATGGTGAGCAGAGCCATCAGCAGCACCGGCACGACGGCGCCCAAGAACAGCCCGACGTTGGTGTCCGGAAAGGCACTCGCGCCGAGCACGAAGCCCAACGTGCCCACCACCACACCGACGAACAGCCAGATCCCGCGCGACAGGTACGCCCCACCAGGCAGATAGGCCGCCACGGCACCCGCCCCGATGCACAGGCCCATCGTCAGCAGAGTCCCCGCACCGACGAAGTCCTGAAGCACGAAGACGACCCCGGTGGCCGCGATGATGGCGCCTGCGAGCACCCACACTCGTCCCATCGTTCCTCCCAACCGACAGCCCGGTGAAGGCCGTGGGAAGGCAACCTAGTGATCTTTGCGGTCACGTGGCACGGTCGACGCGCACCAAGGTGCTCAGTAATCTCGTCCGGTCGAGCTGCGGGCCACCCGCGACCACGCCCATGGCCATGGCCACCCGCTGCCGGCTGCGTAGCCTCGCGGTCATGAGCGGCGCGCCCGGCACCCCCGAGAGCACCGGTCGCGGCTTCGTCCACGACCTGCGGGTGGTGCTGCGCTCACGCGACTACCGCAAGCTGCTGGCCACTCGGCTGTCCAGCCAGCTCGGGGACGGAGCGCTGCTGGTGACCGCTGGTACCTACGTGCTCTTCGACCCGAACCGGCAGGCCACCGCCGCCGGCTACGCGCTCACCTTCACCGTCCTCTACCTGCCCTACTCGATCATCGGTCCGTTCGCCGGCATCGTCCTGGACCGGTGGCAGCGCCGGCAGGTGCTGCTGACGGTCAGTGCGGTCCGTGCCGTGCTGGCCCTGCTCCTGGCTCTGCTGCTCAGCAACGGCACCGCCGACGCCGTCTTCGCCGTGCTCGTGCTGACCATCGTGGGGCTCAACCGGTTCTTCCTGGCCGGGCAGAGTGCCTCCATCCCGCGGGTGGTCGCGCCGGACGAGCTCGTCATGGCGAACGCGGTGACCCCCACGCTGGGCACCATCATGTTCTCCGCCGGTGGTGTGCTGGCGGTCGTGGCGTCCCGGGTGGCCGGAGGCGCCGACGGCAACGGGAACACGGCCGTGGCAGCGCTGGCGGCGGTGTTCTTCATGGCCACGGCCGTGCTGATGACCAGGCTGGATCGCCGACGGCTCGGACCCGACAACGACGAGGACCTGCCGAAGGTGAGCTCGGCCCTCGCCGCCGTCGCGCTCGGCCTCGTCGGAGCCGTGCGCCACCTCGTCCAGCGCTACCCGGCCGGGATGGCCCTGCTGGTGATGGCCGCGCACCGCTTCGCCTTCGGGTTCGTGGTGGCCACCACCGTGGTCCTGTTCCGCAACTACTTCTACTCCCCCGACGAGGTGGACGCCGCGTTGGGTGCGATCGCCGTGGCCGGCGGTGGGGTGGCAGTGGGCGCGGGGCTGGCCGTGGTGCTCACACCGATAGCGGCGCGCCGCATGCGCAAGGAGCGATGGATCGTGACGATGCTCGTCCTCGGTGCTGCCGTCCTCGCCGTGCCCGTGCTGGTGCTCGAGCCGTGGGCTGTCGTCGTCACAAGTGTGGGGATGGGGGTGTCCACCCAGTCGGTGAAGATCTGCGTCGACTCCCTCGTGCAGGAGTGGACGGCCGACGACGTGCGCGGCCGAGCGTTCTCCATCTACGACATGCTCTTCAACCTGGCTCTCGTGACCTCGGCGATCGCGGCAGCCCTCGTGCTTCCTGCCGACGGGGCGGCACCGTCGGTCTTCGTCGGCGTCGCGCTGCTGATGGTGGTCACGGCGCTGGTCTACCGCACGGTGACCTCTGCCGGCACCTACCAGGTGCTGGCCCTGCCGATCAGCCCTGCGCCTCCCACCAGGTGAGGAGCGCCTCGCGGGCCTTGTCCTCGCCCAAAGGTCCGGACTCCATGCGCAGCTCCAGCAGGTAGCGGTAGGCCTCGCCGACCTTCGGGCCGGGTGGGATACCGAGGGTGGCCATGATCGCGTTGCCGTCCAGGTCGGGACGGATGCGCTCGAGCTCCTCCTGCTCGGCAAGGGCTGCGATCCGTCGCTCGAGGTCGTCGTAGCTTCGCTGCAACGCCACGGCCTTGCGGCGGTTGCGCGTGGTGGAGTCGGCCCGCGTCAGCACGTGCAGCCGTGACAGCAGCGGTCCGGCGTCGCGGACGTAGCGGCGGACGGCCGAGTCGGTCCACTCGCCACCGGCGTAGCCGTGGAAGCGCAGGTGCAGTTCGGTGAGGTCGGCGACGTCGTCGACCACCTGCTTCGGGTAGCGCAGCTCGGCCAGGCGGCGCCGCGCCAGCCGGGCGCCGATCACCTCGTGGTGGTGGAACGACACCCCCCCACCCGGCTCGAACCGCCGAGTGCGTGGCTTGCCGATGTCGTGCAGCAGGGCGGCGAGTCGGACGACGAGGTCCGGGCCCCCGTCGTCGATCCTGTCCTCCATCGCGATGGCCTGCTCCAACACCGTCAGCGAGTGCTCGTAGACGTCCTTGTGCCGGTGGTGCTCGTCGATCTCCAGCTGCAACGCGGGCAGCTCGGGAAGTACGTGGTCAGCCAGGCCCGTGCGCACCATCAGCTCCAGGCCGGCACGCGGGTGCGGTGCCAGCAGCAGCCTCGACAGCTCGTCGCGCACCCGCTCGGTCGACACGATGGTGATGCGCTGGGCCATCTCGGTCATGGCGGAGACCACCGCAGGGTCGACCGCGAACGACAGCTGGGCGGCGAACCGCGCGGCGCGCATCATGCGCAACGGGTCGTCGGAGAACGACTCCTGTGGCGTTCCCGGCGTGCGCAGCACCCCGGTGGCGAGGTCGGCCAGCCCGCCGAACGGGTCGACGAAGTCCGGACGCGGCAGCCGCACCGCCATGGCGTTGATGGTGAAGTCCCGCCGGCGCAGGTCTGCGACGAGGCTGTCGCCGTAGGAGACCTCCGGCTTGCGGGATCCTGCGTCGTATCGCTCGCTGCGGTAGGTGGTGATCTCGATCGTCCGGTTGCCCTTGCGGGCAGCGATCGTGCCGAAGGCCTGCCCGACCGTCCACACGGTGTCGGCCCACCCCGACAGCAGCTCGAGGGTCTGCTCAGGACGGGCGGAGGTGGTCAGGTCGAGGTCGTCGTCGCCGCGGTCGAGCAGCGCGTCGCGCACCCAGCCACCCACCAGGGCGAGCTCCTGACCTGCGGCGCCGAAACGCTCGCCGAGCTCGGTGGGCACCGACCCGAGGCTCATCAACCGGCGCGCGGCCCTGGCCTGGGCGACGGCCACCTCGGCGGCGGTGCCGGTTGTGTCGTCTCGCGGGGTCACAGGTCACCAGGGTAGGCCGGGAGCCGCACTACCCTGCCCACCATGCCTGCTGCGCGACGGAAACTCCCCGTCGTGCGTGAGGTGTCGGCAGGCGGGCTGGTGGTCGACGACCCCGGTTCGCCCCACCAAGCGGTCCTGATCGCCCACCGGCTGCGCGGCGGTCGCCTGGCCTGGACGTTGCCGAAGGGCCACGTCGAGCGCGGTGAGAGTCATGCGCAGGCCGCGGTGCGCGAGGTGCGCGAGGAGACCGGACTGACCGCGCGGGTGCTGGCCCCACTCGGGGTGACCGACTACTGGTTCGTCGCGGACGCGCGACGCATCCACAAGTGGGTGCACCACTACGTGCTCGTGGAACCGACGGGAGAGCTCTCGACCGAGGACGCCGAGGTGGAGGAGGTCTCCTGGTTCGACCTCGGCGAGCTGCCCGGACGGCTCCACCACCGTGACGAGCGACGCCTCGTCGCGGCCCTGCCGAGCGCACTGGCAGGGGCCGTGGGCGAGGCCGCCGACTGATGTCGCCGAGGGCTCGTCGCCGCATGACCGTCGCCCGGGCCGCCGTCACCGGGATGGCGCTGCTCGTCGGCCTGGTCATCGGCCCCACGGTGGCGGGTACACCGTCGGGCTCCGTCGCACGCGCCGACACGCAGCTCCCGGCTCACGACCCGGCTTACGTACCTGCTCAGGTACCGGGTGGCGTCGAGGTGGCCACCGTGGCGCTGACCAGGGTCAGCCCGGCGGTGGCGAGCGGCGACGACGTCCTTCGGCTGTCCGGCGTGCTCACGAACACCGGCGACGCTCCGCTTCTCGACCCGCTCCCGGCGCTGAGGTGGAGCAGCGACGCCCTGCAGTCCGTGGACGAGATCGATCTGGTGGCCGCGAACCCGCTCTTTCGCTACGGACGGGTGGACTACCGCTACTCGGAGCCACTCGCGACTCTCGAAGCCGGTGAGCAGACGCAGTTCGTCCTCGAGGTACCACTGGACGAGCTGGCGGTCGGCAGTGGCGTCTTCGTCGTGGG
>Ga0081528_100786_pt1 | contig 10984 bp, 9 predicted proteins | sample HotLakmasection4_FD_71011 | JGI IMG/M metagenome (GOLD analysis project Ga0081528, IMG submission 71011) | Hypersaline microbial mat communities from Hot Lake, Washington, USA - Section #4 (SPADES assembly) (version 2) | ecosystem: Environmental > Aquatic > Non-marine Saline and Alkaline >...
GGCGCCGGGCCCCGAGGCGGCGTCATGAGCGGGGTCGTCGAGCTGTCGCTGGCCAAGGCGATCAACGCCGGGCTGCGCCGGGCACTGGAGTCCGACCCGCACGTCATGCTCATGGGGGAAGACATCGGGAGCCTCGGTGGCGTCTTCCGCGTCACCGACGGGCTCGCCAAGGACTTCGGCGAGCACCGGGTCATGGACACTCCGCTCGCCGAGTCCGGCATCGTCGGCACGGCTGTCGGTCTCGCGCTGCGTGGGTACCGCCCGGTGTGCGAGATCCAGTTCGACGGGTTCGTCTACCCCGCGTTCGACCAGATCGTCAGCCAGGTCGCCAAGCTGCGGTTCCGCTCGTCCGGCCTCTTGCCGATGCCGATCGTCATCCGCATCCCGTACGGCGGAGGAATCGGCGCCGTCGAGCACCACAGCGAGAGCCCGGAGGCGTACTTCGCGCACACGCCGGGTCTGCGCGTCGTCTCGCCGTCCACACCGGAGGACGGCTACTGGATGGTGCAGCAGGCCATCGCCTCGGACGACCCGGTGATCTTCCTCGAGCCCAAGCGGCGCTACTGGGACAAGGGCGAGGTCGGCATCCAGGCCGACCGCGCCCCGGACCCCCTCTACGCCGCTCGTGTGCTGCGCGAGGGCAGCGAGGCGGTGCTGCTGGGCTACGGGCCGACCGTGCGCACCTGCCTGGACGCCGCGGACGCCGCCGCCGAGGACGGGCACAGCCTGGGTGTCATCGACCTGCGCTCCCTCTCGCCCGTCGACTGGATGACCCTGGTGAGCGCCACTCGCGAGATCGGCCGGGTGATCGTCGTCCACGAGGCACACCGCACCCTCGGTCTGGGCGCGGAGATCGCTGCCCGGCTCAGCGAGGAGTGCTTCTACTCCTTGGAGTCACCGGTGCTGCGGGTCACCGGGTACGACACGCCCTACCCGCCCTCGCGCATGGAGGACACCTGGCTGCCCGACGTCGACCGGGTGCTCGACGCCGTCGACGAGGCACTGGCGTTCTAGGACAGGAGGCACGATGGCGCACTTCGACCTGCCGGACGTCGGCGAGGGGCTGACCGAGGCCGAGATCGTCTCGTGGAAGGTGCAGCCGGGTGACGAGGTGGCGATCAACGACGTGCTCGTCGAGATCGAGACGGCCAAGTCGCTGGTCGAGCTTCCCTCCCCCTACGCGGGCACCGTGACCGCGCTGATGGTCGAGGAGGGACAGACGGTGCTTGTCGGCACGCCGATCATCGACGTGGACGTCCCGGGCGGTGTCGACCAGCCCACGGCGCAGCCGGCGAGCGGGGCGGACGACGCCACACGTGAACCGGTGCTCGTCGGCTACGGACCTCGTCCCAGCCGTCGTCGGCGGCGCTCCGCCGCCGACGCAGCCAAGGGAGCGCAGGCGCTGCACGGTGCGTTCAGCCGAGGGGAGACGGCGCCGTCGTCGCCGACTGTTCCCGTGGGCCCGCCGGCTCCGGTTGAGGCGGACGGGCAGGAGCTGCCCGAGGTGGGACCGTTCCCGGACGAGGACGACAGCGCTGCCGAGGAGACGACGGCGGACGAGTCAGCGGCCCCCGCCGCACCCGACGACCGAGCCCCGGCCGAGCGTCCGCTGGCGAAGCCCCCGGTGCGCCGCCTGGCTCGTGACCTGGGCGTCGACCTGGCGGCCGTGGTGGCGTCCGGCCCCGCCGGCAGCATCACGCGCGCCGACGTCGAGGCCCACGCTCGCCAGGAGCGGCCCCCCGAGCCGACCACCCCAGCCGGGACCGGCTGGGGGGGTCTGCCGCGCGAGGAGCGCGTCCCCGTGCGGTCGGTGCGCAAGGCGACAGCACGGGCAGTGGTGGCATCGGCCTTCACGGCTCCGCACGTCACCCAGTTCGTCACCATCGACGTCACGTCGTCGATGGACCTGCTCGACCGATTGCGCACCGACAGACGCTTCGCCGAGGTCCGGCTCTCGCCGCTGACGCTCGCGGCCCGGGCCATCGCCATGGCTGCACGGCGAACGCCGGCGGTGAACGCCCAGTGGGACGGCGAGGCGGGCGAGATCGTGCTGCGCCGATACGTCGACCTGGCGGTGGCCACGGCGACCCCCCGCGGTCTGATCGTCCCGGTGGTGCGCGACGCCGACCGACTCGACCTGCCGGCACTGGCCGCGACGATCGCCGACCTCGCCGCACGTGCCCGGGAGGGACGTACGACCCCACACGAGACTTCCGGGGGAACAATCTCGGTCACCAACATCGGCGTCTTCGGCATGGACGCGGGCACCCCGATCATGCCGCCGGGGCAGTCGGCCATCCTTGCGCTGGGTCAGGTGGCGCGGCGGCCGTGGGTGGTTATGTCCGGTGGACAGGAGCGGGTGGAGCCGCGCTGGGTGACCACGCTCGCGCTCTCGTTCGACCATCGGCTGGTCGACGGAGAGCAGGGATCGGCCTTCCTGGCAGACGTCGCCGAGGCATTGACCGACCCGGCGAAGGCCTGGGCCGTCGGCTAGATCGTTTCAGTCATGTCTCGCATGCCCGTTTTGAGGGGTTTCTTACGTAACAAGTTGGTAACCCAAACGTTTCGGGACCTTCGGACGGTGGTCGGAGGACCTTTGCTGCGATTGGGTGACAAAGGTCTGGCAGGGCGCCCGCCTTGCCCGAGGCATGTGAGAAAGGAGTCGAACCAGATGACGGTTCGAGTAGGACGAAAGGCAGCAGCAGTCGCCGGAGTAGCGGCGTTCTCGTTGGTGCTTGCAGCATGCGGAGGCGACGGCGACACCGACGCCACGGCTACCGACGACGCAGCAGGCGGCGCTACGAGTGCCGAGAGGGTGGACTACGAGATCGACTGCTCGATCTACGAGGAGTTCGGCGACCTCAACGGCACCAGCGTGAGCGTGTACACGTCGATCCGTGAGCCCGAGGCGACAGAGCAGCGCAACTCCTACATCCCGTTCGAGGAGTGCACGGGTGTGACCATCGACTACGAGCCCTCGGCCGAGTTCGAGGCGCAGGTCGTCGTCCGGGTCCAGTCGGGTAACGCCCCCGACATCGCGTTCTTCCCGCAGCCTGGTCTGCTGCAGACCGTCGTCCGCGACACCGGCGCCGTTGTGCCGGTACCGGAGCCCGCCGTGGCCCAGGTCGACGAGTGGTTCAACGAGGCCTGGAAGGAGTACGGCTCGGTCGACGGCACGTTCTACGCCGCGCCGCTCGGCTCGAACTCCAAGTCGTTCGTCTGGTACTCGCCCTCGGCGTTCGAGGAGAACGGCTACGAGGTTCCCGAGACGTGGGAGGAGATGATCGCGCTGTCCGACGAGATCGCCGCCACCGGCACCAAGCCATGGTGTGCGGGAATCGGCTCCGGCGACGCCACTGGCTGGCCGGCGACGGACTGGATGGAAGACGTCATGCTGCGCGACCAGGGCCCTGAGGTCTACGACCAGTGGGTCAACCACGAGATCCCGTTCAACGGACCCGAGGTCGCCTCCACGCTGGAGAAGGTCGGAAGCATTCTGAAGAACCCTGACTACGTCAACGGCGGGTTCGGCGGCGTCCAGACCATCGCGTCGACGACCTTCCAGGACGGCGGGCTGCCGATCCTCGACGGCGAGTGCTTCATGCACCGCCAGGCGTCCTTCTACCAGGCGCAGTGGCCGGAGGGCACCGAGGTGGCCGAGGACGGCGACGTCTTCGCCTTCTACTTCCCGGCCAACGAGGGTGCCGACGTCAAGCCGGTGCTGGTTGCCGGCGAGTTCGTCGCCGCCTTCAACGACCGCCCCGAGGTCCAGGCCTTCCAGACCTACCTGGCCACCCCGGACTGGGCGAACGCCAAGGCTGCCAACTCCGGCGCCGGCTGGGTGAGCGCCAACACCGGACTGGACATCGAGCTGCTGGTCTCCCCGATCGACAAGCTCGCGGCCGAGCAGTTCCAGGACCCGGAGGCCACCGTGCGGTTCGACGGCTCCGACCTGATGCCCGGTGAGGTCGGCGCAGGGTCGTTCTGGCGGGAGATGACCGAGTGGATCGCCTCCGACAAGGACGGCCAGGCTGTGCTCGACGCCATCGAGCAGAGCTGGCCGTCCTAACGGCAGTGACCTAGGTCACATAGTGTCGTAACGTCTGGGGCCGGGGCTTCATCAAGTGAAGCCCCGGCCCCGGACCCCGATCGTTCCGTTCGCCCATCAACCCTCTGGGGGTGACGTCGGTGTCGACAACCCGGACACCACAGCAATCCGAGTCAGGTCAGCAGACCTCTGCACCTGTCTCCAAGCCGCCGAGCCTCAGCGCTGGTGCACTGGCTGTCGGCATCTTCATGATCCTCATCTTCCTCGGAGTGGTCGGCCTGATCGCGGCCAGCTTCTTCGACGCGGTCCCGACAGTCACCTGGCCGGACTTCCTGGTCAGATCCGACACCACTGTCGAGAAGCTGGGGCTGATGGCCCTGGTCGTACTGATGTTCGTCGCCGTCATGGCGATCTTGCTGTTCATGGTCGACAGCCGCAAGCGGGTGCCGAACTGGACGGTGGCGATCGCGTTCGTCGGGCCCGCTATCGCGGCGGTGCTCCTCGGTCTCATCTGGCCGATGACCAGCACGATCATCCAGTCGTTCTTCGGCCGGTCCCCCTGGTACGACAGCGAGCGCAGCGAGTTCCTCGGCTTCGAGAACTTCGCGGTGCTGTTCACCACCAGCGAGTTCCAGATCGTGCTGCGCAACACGCTCATCTGGGTGCTGCTGGTGCCGTTGGTCTCGGTGGCCCTCGGCCTGATCTACGCCGTACTGATCGACCGCACCCGTGGGGAGGCGATCTCGAAGGGCCTGATCTTCCTGCCCATGGCCATCTCCCTCGTCGGGGCATCCATCATCTGGCGGTTCGTCTACGAGTTCCGGCAGGCCGGCAGCCCGCAGATCGGGCTGGGCAACCAGATACTTGTCTGGCTCGGACTCGATCCGTACCAGTTCCTGATCAACGCACCATGGAACACCATCTTCCTGATCGTGGTCATGATCTGGATCCAGACGGGTTTCGCGATGACCATCCTGTCCGCGGCCATCAAGGCGATCCCGGACGACATCATCGAGGCGGCCAAGCTGGACGGCGTGACGGGCTTCGGGATGTTCCGCTTCGTGACCATCCCGAGCATCCGCCCGGCCCTGCTGGTCGTCTGGGTGACCATCACGATGACCACCCTGAAGGTCTTCGACATCGTGCGAACCATGACCGGTGGTCAATTCCAGACGAGCGTCGTGGCCAACGAGTTCTACACGCAGAGCTTCCGGCAGTTCAACTTCGGGCTCGGTGCTGCCCTCGCAGTGCTCCTGTTCGTCCTGGTGATCCCCGTCGTGGTCTACCAAGTGCGCCAGCTGCGAATTTCGGAGGAGATCCGATGACCACCACACCTCCCAGCGCCACCGCTCAAGTCCCCGCGACGGCTCCACCTCGCAAGCTGACGAGGGCCGAGCAGCGGGCGGTCGAGGCCAAGACGAAGCTCTCCTCCCCGTGGGCCACCGCCATCGCCATCCTCATGGCCATCCTGTGGACCATCCCCACCTTCGGTCTTCTGGTCACGTCGATCCGGCCGCAGGCGTCCATCCAGAACAGTGGGTGGTGGACATGGTTCACCAACCCCGAGTTCACTCTGGAGAACTACGACGAGGTGCTCTTCGGCACGGGGACGGCCTTCTCCACGTATTTCATCAACACCCTGGTCATCACCATCCCGGCGGTGGTCATCCCGATCACCATCGCGCTGCTGGCTGCCTACGCGTTCGCCTGGATCGACTTCCGTGGTCGGGACCTGCTGTTCGTCGGCATGTTCGCGCTCCAGATCGTCCCGCTCCAGGTGACGCTGATCCCGCTGCTCTCGATCTACGTCGACGTCGGGCTGGCCGGGTCGTTCTGGACGGTGTGGCTGTCGCACTCGATCTTCGCGCTGCCACTGGCGATCTTCTTGTTCCACAACTTCATGAAGGAGATCCCACGCTCGCTCATCGAGGCTGCTCGCGTCGACGGCGCAGGTCACGTGCGGATCTTCTTCACCGTGCTCATGCCGCTGCTGGTGCCGGCCATCGCCGCCTTCACGGTGTTCCAGTTCCTGTGGGTGTGGAACGACCTGCTGGTTGCCCTCACGTTCGCCGGAGGCACCCCCAACGTGGCTCCACTGACGGTCCGCCTGGCCGAGCTCTCCGGATCCCGCGGCCAGGACTGGTTCCTGCTGTCCGCCGGGGCCTTCGTGGCGCTCATCGTCCCGTTGATCATCTTCCTGTTCGGTCAGCGGTACTTCGTGCGCGGACTGCTGGCGGGAGGCGTCAAGGGCTGATCCCCGGCCCCCGGAGCACGTCCCCGTGGGCCTAAACGATCACGTGACGGTGGGAGATGGGTGGTTTGCGAGGCAGATCTGCCTCGCAAACCACCCATCTGCCGTGCACAACAGGTCCCGCGGTGGCCTGCCGGCCCCGCGCGAATGTCAGCGCCGACGCCGCGCGATCTCCTCGGCCAGCCAGTAGTAGGACGCCTTCGGCCGCCGGTCCTGCGTCCGGCGGTCCACCTCGATGATGCCGAACGTCTGCGTCAGACCCCTCGCCCACTCGAAGTTGTCCAGCAGCGACCACAGCGTGTACGTGCGCAGGTCCATCCCCCGGGCACGTGCGTCGTCCACGACCTCGAGGTGTCGCCGCAGGTAGTCGATCCGGTCGAGGTCGTCCACCAAACCGTCCGCCGTGCGCCGCTCGTCCGGGTAGGCCGCGCCGTTCTCGGTGATGTGCAGCGGCATGGTCGGGTCCCACTCGTGCAACCGCGTGAGCACGTCGGCCAGCCCGGCCGGCTCCACCTCCCAGCCCATCGTCGTCAGCGGCGGACGAGGAGCGGGCGTGTACTGCCCCACGTTGGGGAACGACTCGGGCTCCTGCCCAGGGCCACCCCGTCCGCTGCCGGCCGCAGCCACCCTCAGCGGCGAGTAGTAGTTGACCCCCAGCCACGCTGCCGACCCCCGGACGAGGTCGAGGTCGCCAGGTCGCACCACCTGTGGGTCCGCCAGCACGGGTCCGGTCTCGACGGCCAGGTCGGGGTAGCGACCGTCACGAAGCGCCGAGAGCCACAGCTCGTTGTGCTGCGCGTCGATGCGCCGGCCGACCTCGGCGACCGACTCGTCGTCCACGATGACGCTCGTCAGGTTCGCCACGATGCCGACGTCTGCGCCCGGCGCCGCGGCGCGAACCGCCTCGGCACCCAGCGCGTGAGCCAGCAGCAGGTGGTGGGCCGCGCGGAAGGCCTCGTCCGCGTCCCGGTGTCCCGGCGCGTGCACACCTGCCGCGTGCCCGGCGAAGGCCGACACCCACGGCTCGTTCAGCGTAGCCCAGCGGGCCACCCGGTCGCCGAGTCGCTCGGCCACGATGTCCGCGTAGTCGGCGAAACGCCATGCGGTCTCCCGCGACGGCCAGCCGCCGGCGTCCTGCAGTGCCTGGGGCAGATCCCAGTGGTAGAGCGTCACGTGCGCGTCGATGCCACGCTCCGCCAGTCCGTCCACCATGCGGTCGTAGTGGTCGAGCCCGCGAGTCTCGACGATTCCGCTCCCCGTCGGAAGGATGCGCGGCCAAGAGATCGAGAACCGGTAGGCGTCGGCTCCCAGCCCGGCAACGAGGTCGGCGTCCTCGTCCCATCGTCGGTAGGAGTCACAGACCACCGAGCCGTCCGAACCGTCGAGGATCCGGCCGGGCTCGGCGCAGAAGGTGTCCCAGATGGAGGGCCCGCGACCGTCGACGTCCAGCGACCCCTCGATCTGGAAGGACGCCGTCGCCGTGGCGAACCGCAGCGGTTCGCTCACGGGGTCACCGCCATGGCCACCGCGACCGTCGAGCCGAGCTCCTCGTCTCCCCGGACCTCGATCGCCAGCCGCTGAGGTGGACGCCGCCCTCCGCAGGCAAGCACAAAGTCCTCCACAGGCATCGTCAGCTCCACGTCGGCATCCTCGGCTGCTACGTCCACAGGCCTGGCCCGCCCGTCGTCACCCATCTCGACGGTGACCGAACGCGTCCCGGAAGAGTCCGTCACCGACCAGGCGACGGTGGTGCCAGCAGGCGGTCGCACCTTCCTGCCGACGACGAACGGCAGTGCTCTGAAGAAGCCGCTGACCGTCACAGCGGAACCGGGGGAGTCCCAGCCGCCTGCTCGACCGATGGCATGGCGGATGTCCTGCTCGTGCATCCAGTAGTCGACGACCCGGTCGTTGAGAAGAGACGCCCAGGTGGTGCCTGGACGGGGGAACGACGCGGGCGGATCGGCAGGCCGGTCGCCGCCGATGGTGTCGCGCAGCCGGCGAACGGCGTCGTCCAGCTGCTCGATCAGCACGGCCGGCGACTCCTCGCGTCGGGCGGCAACCCCCCGTTCGGTGTAGGCACGGAAGGCGTTGCCCCTGGCATCTGCGGGCACCTGGTCCGGCGCGGCCAGCACAGGCTCGTCACCGGCAAGCTCGGACTCGAGGTGCGCGAGATGCGCGAGGACGTCGTGCACCGTCCAGCCGGGGAGGTCGGTCTGGAGGGAGAACTGGTCGTCGCTCAAGGTGCGCATCAGGTCGAGAATCGCCTGCGCGCTGGACGACCACGCCTCGACCAGGTCACGCGGCGGGGCCGAGGTGTCGGGAGGAGCCATACGCTGCACGCTACTTCGTCAGGTCGCCCCAGCGATCGGCGCCGGGGCCCGTGACAGCAGATGGAGGACTCGAACGCTCCCGTGCCCCTTGAGCTCGCGCACACCGACGGGCTCGACGAGGAACGAGCACCCAGCTGATCTCCGGTTCGTCCAGCGCCCAGCTGGCGAGGACCGTCAGCACAGTGAGCAGCGGTGGGACGAACGTGTTGGCGAGCATGATCCGCGGCGACGTCACCTACGACCGGAGAAGACCTCGAGGCGTCGGTGTCGCAGCTGCAGTGGGTGCTCGGCGTGACGTACGGAGTGATCGCGGCGTCCCTGACCCGTCGCGACGTCCCCGCGTTGGCCGCCGGGCCACTGGTGGGGGCCGCCGCCTGGCTGCTGGTCGACGAGGGGCTCTCGCTGTGTACCGCGAGGGACTACCTGCCGGAGAGCCACCTGCGAGGAGTCATCGGGCACGGGACCTGGGGCGCGAGTGCAGGGGTGCTGCTCGCCCTCGTGGAGGCGATCTAGTCGTCGGAGTCCGTCGACGCCGGCGTCGACGGCTTGGGTCTGCGCACCCACGGGCTGCTCGACGCCTTCTCCTGGACGGGTTCACCGGCGCTCGTCCACGCGCCGAACCCGCCCACGAGACTGGCCACGTTGGTGAATCCCATGTCCTGCAGCGCCTTGGCCGCGTACACCGATCTCAACCCCCCGGCGCAGAACAGGACCGTGCGCTTGTCCTCGCCGAAGTAGGGGCGCGCGTACGGGCTGGCCGGGTCAGCCCAGAACTCCAGCATCCCGCGCGGAACGTGCCTCGACCCGGGGATCGTCCCACGGTCGACGACCTCCTGGATCTCGCGGATGTCGACGAGGAGCACGTCGTCGCCGTCGGTGAGCTCGCCCTTGAGCTCGTCGACGGTGATGTTCTCGATCTGACCAGCCACCTGCGCCACGTGCTCATGAACGCTGCGGATCGCCATGGCTCTCTCCTCGGATCTCAGTTGTCAGCACCAGCGGCGCGATCTCCCGCCAGCGACGATGCTGCCGGAGTACTGGTGGGCAAGCACCGGAGGCTACCGGGCCGCCTGGGCTGGCACGGCACCGAAGACGCTGCAGCTGCAATAGTCGCACGTCGGCACTCTCATCGGCCGGGACCGGCCTTCTCGCGCACTCAGGACACGACATGTCCCGGCTCGACATGTCAGACGGCGCTGCATCCGGCACGCTACGGGCCATGGCCCGCATCAGAGCCCCGGAACTCGTCGGCCGTGGCTGGGTCGGCGCGCCACACGACACTACGCTGGCCTCGCTGCGCGGGCGATTCGTGCTGCTCGACTTCTGGACCTTCTGCTGCATCAACTGCCTGCACGTGGTCGAGGAGCTGCGGCCGGTGGAGAAGCGCTGGCAACGCGAACTGAGCGTCGTGGGCGTGCACTCGCCGAAGTTCAGTCACGAGGCCGACCCGACGGCGCTTGCCGACGCCGTGCTGCGCTACGGGATCGAGCACCCGGTGCTGGACGACTCCGACATGGTCACCTGGCAGGCCTACGCCGCGAAGGCCTGGCCCACCCTGGTGCTGATCGACCCCGAGGGCTTCATCGTGGGCCGCTACGCCGGCGAAGGACATGCCCATGCGATCGAGGCAGTGCTCGACGAGCTGGTGCCTCGGGCTCGCGCAGCCGGCACGCTGCGTGAGGACGATCGCGTGCCGCTTCCACCGGAGCCCTCCCACGCGGGGCTGCTGTTCCCCACCAGCATCCTGGATCTCGGCGACAGCCTGCTGGTGTCCGACACCGCGCATCACCAGCTGGCGCTCCTCGACTCCGACGGCGAGCGGATGCTGGCGCGGGTCGGCTCGGGCGAGCGTGGCCTGCGCGACGGATGCGCCGAGGAGTCGCAGCTCAACGAGCCGCAGGGCCTGTGCCGGCTGCCTGACGACGTCGCGGCGGCAGCAGGCTACGACGTCGTGGTTGCCGACACCTTCAACCATGCCCTTCGAGGGCTTCGCCTGAGCGACATGACGCTTCGCACCATCGCCGGCAACGGACGCGCCTGGACGTTGCATGACCGCGACAGCCTCTCCTCGCCGTGGGACGTCACGTGGTGGCGCGACCGGGTCTGGGTGGCTATGGCAGGTATCCACCAGCTCTGGACCTTCGACCCGGGAACCGGGCAGACCCAGCCCAGCGCCGGCACGCGAGTCGAGGGGTTGCACGACGGCTCCCTGCCCCGAGCGTGGTTCGCCCAGCCGTCGGGGCTGGCAACCGCCTCGGGGGACAGCCGGCGGCTGTGGGTGGTCGACGCCGAGACCTCTGCGCTGCGATGGGTCGAGGACGACCAGGTGCACACCGCCGTAGGCACCGGGCTCTT
>Ga0081528_100787_pt1 | contig 10961 bp, 10 predicted proteins | sample HotLakmasection4_FD_71011 | JGI IMG/M metagenome (GOLD analysis project Ga0081528, IMG submission 71011) | Hypersaline microbial mat communities from Hot Lake, Washington, USA - Section #4 (SPADES assembly) (version 2) | ecosystem: Environmental > Aquatic > Non-marine Saline and Alkaline >...
TGATCTGCACGTGGTCGACGTAGTGGTTGTTCCACAGCGGCTCGAACATCTGGTTGGCGAAGCGCAGGGCCAGCAGGTTCTGCACCGTCTCCTTGCCGAGGTAGTGGTCGATGCGGAAGACCGACTCGGCCGGGAACACCCGCTCGATCGCCGCGTTGAGCTCGCGCGCGGAGGCCAGGTCGTGACCGAACGGCTTCTCGATCACCACCCGACGCCAGGAGCCGGAGACGCCCGGGTCGGCCAGACCCGAGGACTCCAGTGCCGTCGCGACGTCACCGAACAGCCCGGGCGGGATGGACAGGTAGAAGGCGTGGTTGCCGCCCGTGCCCTGCCGCTGGTCGAGCTCGGCGACCCGCTCGGCGAGCCGGTGGAAGTCGTTGGGGTTGGTGAGCTCGCCGGGCACGAAGCGGAACCCCTCGGCCAGCTGGGACCACGTCGACTCGCGGAAGGGGGTGCGTGCGTGCGCGCGGACGGCGTCGTGTACCTCCGCCGCGAAGTCCTCGTCCTCCCAGTCGCGTCGCGCGAAGCCGACCAGGGCGAAGCTCGGCGGGAGCAGCCCTCGATTGGCGAGGTCGTAGACGGCGGGCATGAGCTTTCGGCGCGACAGGTCGCCGGTCACGCCGAAGATGACCAGTCCGCACGGTCCGGCGATTCGCGGCAGACGCTTGTCGCTGGGGTCGCGCAGCGGGTTGCGAGCCGTCACGTCGACCTCGGCTCAGCCGGACCCGTCGAGCTGGGCGGCTACGGCTGCGAGCAGGCCGTCCCAGCTCTTGGCGAACTTGTCCACTCCCTGATCCTCCAGCAGGTTCGTGACATCCGCGAGGTCGACACCGACCTGTGCCAGCGAGGCGAACGTCGCGTCGGCCTCGTCGTAGTGGCTGCGCACAGCGTCGGGGCGAACCTGGCCGTGCTCGGCGACGGCCTCGATGGTCGCCTCGGGCATCGTGTTGACCGTGTTGGGGGCCACGAGCTCGGTGACGTACAGCGTGTCGGAGTAGTCCGGGTTCTTCACCGATGTGGAGGCCCAGAGCGGACGCTGCGAGCGGGCCCCCTGGGCCTGCAGGCGCGTCCACCGCTCGGTGGTGGTCCGCTGCTCGTAGAGCCGGTAGGCAAGCCGGGCGTTGGCCACGGCCGCCCGGCCCCGCAGTGCCAACGCCTCGTCCGTGCCGATCGCCTCGAGCCTGGCGTCGACCTCGGAGTCGACGCGGCTGACGAAGAAGGAGGCGACCGAGGCCAGTCTGTCGACGGGACGCCCCGCGGCGAGGCAGTGCTCCATCCCGGACATGAAGGCGTCGATCACCTCGTCGTAGCGCTGGAGGCCGAAGATGAGCGTGACGTTGACGCTGATGCCCTCGGCCAGGCACCGGGTGATGGCCGGCAGCCCAGCCTTGGTGGCGGGGATCTTGATCAGCAGGTTCGCACGGTCCACCTCGGCCCACAGCGCACGCGCCTGCAGCACGGTGGCCTCGGTGTCGTGGGCCAGGCGCGGGTCGACCTCCAACGACACCCGCCCGTCCACCCCGTCGGTCGCGGCGGCCACGTCGGCGAGCACGTCGCAGGCGGCTCGGACGTCCTCGACCGTCAGTCGGCGAACGGCCGCCTCGGCGTCGGCCCCTGCCGCGGCCAGCGTCGCCAGGTCGGCGGCGTAGGCCGACGACGAGGTGATGGCCGCCTGGAAGATGCTCGGGTTGGTCGTCACACCGACCACCCCGCGGCTGCGGACCAGCTCGGCGAGGTTGCCGCTGACGAGCCGGTCCCGCGAGAGGGCGTCGAGCCAGATCGAGACCCCGTTGCGCAGCAGATGGACGAGGGGCTCGGGGATGCTGTCCACGGGTGCGGTTGTCATGATGCCTTCCGGTGCGTACGGAGGTGCTGGGGACGTTGCTGTGCCGCTGCTGCGCTCAGCGCCGAGCGGCGGCGATGCTGTCGTGGGCGGCCTGCCGGACGGCCGCAGCGGTGAGTCCGAACTGGGTGAACAGCGTCTGGTAGTCGGCCGAGGCGCCGAAGTGCTCCAGGCTCACCGCGCGGCCGTGCCCGCCGAGCAGCTGGTACCAGGGCTGCGCGACGCCGGCCTCGACGCTGACACGAGCCGTCACGTCGGGTGGCACGACCGCGTCCCGGTACTCCTGCGGCTGGGCTGCGAACCACTCCAGGCTGGGCATCGACACCACCCGCGCAGCGACCTCCTCCGCGGCCAGCTGGTCGGCGGCCTCGAGGGCGAGCGCGACCTCCGAGCCGGTCGCCACGAGCAGCACGTCCGGGCGCCCGCCAGGGGCGTCCCGCAGCACGTAGCCGCCACGGGCGACGGCGTCGGCCTGGGTGTCGGCCAGCACCGGCACCTTCTGCCGCGTCAGGGCCAGGCCGACCGGGCGGCTGGGCATCGCGTCGTGCTGGGCGAGCAGCGCCTGCCAGGCCCCGACCGTCTCCACCGCGTCCGCGGGCCGCACGATGTCCAGGCCGGGGATCGCACGAAGCGCCGCCAGGTGCTCGACCGGCTGGTGGGTCGGGCCGTCCTCGCCGAGACCGATCGAGTCGTGGGTCCAGACGTAGGTGACCGGCACGCCCATCAGTGCCGCCAGCCGTACCGAGGCGCGCATGTAGTCGCTGAACACCAGGAACGTTCCACCGTAGGGCCGGGTCAGCCCGCCGAGCGCGATCCCGTTGAGGATGGCGCCCATGGCGTGCTCACGCACGCCGAAGTGCAGGACGCGCCCGTAGCGGTGGCCGGCGAACATGTCGCTTGCGTGCTCGGGCGGAAGGAAGGACGGCTCGCCTTCCGGCGTGGTGTCGTTGCTCCCCGCCAGGTCGGCCGAGCCGCCCCACAGCTCCGGCAGCTCTGGTGCCAGCGCGCTCAGCACGGCCCCGGAGGCCGACCGGGTGGCGACGGCCTCGCCGGCGGCACGCTCGTCGGCGAACGTGGGCAGGTTCTCGGCCCATCCGTCGGGCAGCGCGCGGGAGCGCAGCCGGTGCAGCAGTCGCGCCTGCTCCGGCCTGTCGGACTGCCACGTGTCGAAGAGGTGCTGCCACCGGCCATGGGCGGCGGCACCGCGCTCGGCCACCGCACGTGCGTGGGTGAGCACGTCGTCGGGGACGACGAAGGTCTCGTCCGGGTCGAAGCCCAGCAGCTCCTTGGTCGCCCGCACCTCGTCGGTCCCCGCCTTGGAGCCGTGGATGCCGCCGGTGTTCTGCTTGATGGGTGCAGGCCATCCGATGATCGTGCGCAGGGCGATGAAGGAGGGCCGGTCGGTGACCGCCCGGGCTTCTTGCAGGGCCTCGTCCAGGGCGTGGACGTCCTCGACGTACTCGCCGCTCGGGCTGACGAACTCGACCCGTTGGACGTGCCAGCCGTAGGCGGAGTAGCGGGCGCAGACGTCCTCGGTGAACGTGACGGATGTGTCGTCCTCGATGGAGATGTGGTTGTCGTCCCACACGACGGTGAGGTTGCCCAGCTGCTGGGTGCCGGCCAGCGACGAGGCCTCCCCGGACACACCCTCCTGCATGTCGCCGTCGGAGGCGACCACGTAGACGTGGTGGTCGAACGGACTGGTTCCGGGCTCGGCGTCGGGGTCGAGCAGACCGCGGACCCGTCGCGCGTCCATCGCCATGCCCACGGCGTTTCCCACACCCTGGCCCAGCGGGCCGGTGGTGGTCTCCACCCCGGGGGTGTGGCCCCACTCCGGGTGCCCGGGGGTCCGCGAGCCCCAGGTGCGCAGCGACTGCAGGTCCTCGAGCGTCATGGGGTACCCCGACAGGTACAGCTGCAGGTACAGGGTGAGGCTGGAGTGCCCGGCCGACAGCACGAAACGGTCCCGGCCCATCCAGTCGGGGTCGGCCGGGTCGTGCACCAGATGACGCTGGAACAGCAGGTAGGCGGCGGGCGCCAGGCTCATCGCGGTCCCGGGGTGGCCGTTGCCCGTCTTCTCGACGGCGTCGAGCGCCAGCAGCCGGATGGTGTCGACGGCGCGCTGGTCGGTCGTTGTCCAGTCCAGACCATCAGGTGGAGGAGTGGGGGACACGCTGCCTCCGAATCGTTGCGGGGTCAGGCGGGCTCGATCACCGAAGTGCAACGGCGTGTGGCCGGCCGAGGCCCAACCCTAGCCATGGCGGGAGAGTGTGACCTGGGCCGGGAGTGGGCATGGTCACGACTCGATGAGGGCCGTGCGGCCTGCGGGATCAGGGATGGTCGTCGGTACAGTGCAGTGTGTGACCGCAGTGGACCCCCGACCCGTCGTGGTCGAGCAGACCACGGCATCACCGGGACGGTCCTGGCGCGACACCGTCAAGGCCTACGTCTCCATCACCAAGCCCCGTGTCGTCGAGCTGCTGCTCATCACGACCCTGCCGGCGATGGTGCTGGCGGCCCGTGGACTGCCGCCGCTGGGGCTGGCGGTTGCCACGCTCACCGGCGGCGCGCTGGCCGCTGGGAGCGCGCACGTGTTCAACCAGGTGATCGAGCGTGACATCGACGCACTGATGAAGCGCACGGCGCGTCGTCCGCTCGTGAACGACGAGATCACGGTCCGTTCGGCGGTGGTCTTCGGCTTCGTGCTGCTCGGGGTGGCCGTGGCCATGATGCTGGTGTGGGTCAACCCGTTGGCCGCTGCCCTCACAGCGCTTGCCAACGCCTTCTACGTGCTCGTCTACACGGTGCTGCTCAAGCGCCGCACGTCGCAGAACATCGTGTGGGGCGGCATCGCCGGGTGCATGCCGACGCTGATCGGCTGGGCAGCGGTCACCGGGGACCTGTCCTGGGCCCCCTGGGTGATGTTCCTGGTCGTCTTCTTCTGGACGCCGGCGCACTACTGGCCGCTGGCGATCAAGTTCCGCCACGACTACGCCGCTGCCGGGGTGCCGATGCTCCCGGTCGTCGCCGAGGACGTCCGGGTGGGGCGCCAGATCCTCGGCTACGCCGGCGCGACGGTCGTGGTGTCGCTGGTCCTGGCGCCAGTGGCGGCCCTCGGCTGGATCTACGTCGGTACCGCCGTGGTGGCGGGTGCCTGGTTCATGGCCGAGTCGTGGCGCGTCCTTCGGGCGGCTCGCCTAGGGGAGCGCAATCTTCGCCCGATGCGCCTCTTCCACGCCTCGATCACCTATCTCAGCGTCGTCTTCGTGAGCATCGGCGTCGATGTGATGGTCCTCGGCTGACGCCCCGGACGTGACGACGCCTTCGGTGACCACCCGTTCCCGCGTGCTCATCAGCAGCAGCACCGCGGCGACCACGAGCACCATCGCACCCAGCATGTGCAGGCCGACCAGCACGATGGGAAGGCCCGTGAAGTACTGCACGAAGCCGATCAGCCCCTGCGCCAGCTCGACGGCCAGCAGGACGGCGGCGGCACGGGCGACCCGACCGGGGGAACCGGCCGCTCGTGCGGCGAACCACATGCCGACGGTGAGGCCGAGCAGCAGGAACACGGCGTCGACGTGCAGCTGGCTGACGCTCTCCGGGTCCAGCCCGGTGCGCTGGGCCATGTCGTCCCCCGCGTGGGGGCCGCTGCCGGTGACGATGGTGCCCAGGTAGATCACGACGAACGTCGTGGCCACGATGCCCACGGCGAGGCGACGCAGCCAGAGTCCCGCCACCCCTGCACCGATGGGGCGGACCGGGCCCGCCGGCTCGCGGGACCGCTGAACCAGCACTGTGGCGACGGCGACGAGGACTGCCGAGACGACGAAGTGCAGCATCACGACCCACGGGTTCAGCTCGGTGAGCACCGTGATACCGCCGATCAGGGCCTGCACCGGGATGCCGAGGAACAGCACCGTGGCAGGCTCCCGAAGGTCCCGCCGGCGGGGTCGCAGCTTCCAGACGGCCACCAGTGTGGCCAAGGCGATGGCGGCCAGCACGAAGGTGAGCAGCCGGTTGCCGAACTCGATGAACCCGTGGATCCCGTACTCGGGGGGGTTGACGTAGAAGTCCTCGGGGCGGCGGGGGAACGTCGGGCAGCCGAGCCCCGACCCGGTCAGTCGAACTGCACCGCCGGTGACGACGATGCCGATCTGGCTGACGAGAGAGGCGACGGCCAACCGGCGCACGAGCCGCACGGACGGTGCGCGACGAGCCATGGCAGCAGCGTAGGCGCCCCGGTGCTCACGCCTCGATCTGGCCGCGGGCGATCGAGTCACCCGAGTGCGTGGGGTCTCCGTCCAAGGGCTCGAGCGAGACGTCCACGATCGGGAAGGCGGCCACGTCGACGCCGGCCGGGATCACGAACTCCGCGCTCGACCCCTCAAGGACACCCAGCGAGACCATGCCTTCCACGTTCTCGTCGATCAGCCAGACCTCTTGGTAGCCGTCCGCGCCTGCGTCCTCCCCAGCTGCGTCTCCGGCGGCGCCCACGGCGTCCAGCGAGACCACCAGCACCTGCTGGCCGTCTTCGTTGACGGCCAGGGTGGCCGTCCCCTGGGCGTCCCAGGCGGGCAGGGGGTCGAGGTCGACGGAGGCGGCAACGGTCAGCGACTCCTGCGAGGAGGAGCCGACGACTGCGGCGGTCACCACGCCGCCGAGCACGATGCCGCCGACGCCGGCGGCCGCGAGCAGCCAGGTGGCGGGGCGTGCCCGACGCTCGCGGTGCCGCTGCAGCGAGACCACCGGTGCGTCGCCGCGCCGGTCTGCGGGCGATTCCGGCCCAGCCTCTCCCCGACGAGCCGGTCCGTCGGGGGCAGAGCTGTCGGCGGACCGGGCGGGCGTGCCGTCGAGACCCAGCTCGTGCTGGATGCGTGTCCACACCTCGGGTGCGGGCTGCGTGATCTCGACAGGGCCGTGACTGCGAGCGAGGCCGACGAGCGCGCCGAGGCCGGCCAGCTCGTCCTGGCACACCCGGCACGCGGCCAGGTGTGCGTCGTCGTCGGGTGTCCCCATGCGCTCGCCCAGCGACCTCAGGGCGAGCGTCTCGGGGTCACAGTGCGACACCGTCAACCTCCAGTCGAGTGCGCAGCTTGTCCAGGCTGCGCTTGATATGGCTCTTCACGGTCCCCAGCGGCAGTCGGAGCACGCTGGCGATCTGAGCGTGGGTCAGGTCTTCGTAGAAGGCCAGCTCCAGGATCCGTCTCTGGGGCTGGCCCAGGCGGGCTAGCTCGTCGGCGATCAGCACCTTGTCCACCACGGGCTCGGCCGGGGCCGGCTCGGTCGGGTCCGTGGTGACCCGCTCCACCGCATCCTGGGCACGGCCGACCTTGGAGCGGGACGCATGAAGGTCAGCCGTCTTGTGCCGGGTGATGCCCAGGAGCCAGCCGGCGAGGGAGCCGGACGAGGGCTCGTACTTCTCACGGCTCTGCCACGCCGACACGAACACCTGCTGGACGACGTCCTCGGCGTCCGCCCTGTTGCCCAGGGTGCGCATGGCGATGGTGAACACGAGGCCGGACCAGCGCCGGTACGCCTCCTCCAGCGCAGCCTCGGCGCCGTCGGCGAACGCGCGCGCGACCTCGGGATCACTGGGTCCCGCAGGCGTGCCTGCCGGTCCCGTGACGGATCCGGTCACCCTCGGCTCCTCACGAACGCTGGTCGTCACCATCGTGGCGCTCATCTCGTCCTCACCGGCCGATCGGGCGGGCCAGCACGACGATGTTGTCCTCGTACCCTCCCGCATCCGGGTCGTACCTGCCACCGCAAGTGATCACGGCGAGCTGGTGAGGTCCTTCGGGACGGAATAGTACGTCCACCGGAAGCGCAGCCTTGGTGACTCGCTCGACTGAGGTGACCTCGTAGCGCACGGGCTTGCCCTGGGCGTCGGTGACGACGACACGGTCACCGACATCGACGGATGCCAGTCGGGCAAGCGGACCGATGCCCTTGTCGAGGGAGTCGACGTGTCCGCCGAGGACTGCCGATCCCCGTCGGTCGCCCGGTGAGGCGCCGAACTTGTACCAGCCGATCACGGACGGGTCGTCGGGCAGCTCCATCTGCCCGTCGGACTGCACACCGGTGGCAGCGACGGGCATCGCGACGTCGACGCCGGGAAGACTCAGCCGTTGCGGGGCAGCCGCAGGGGCATCGAAGACGATCTTCGTCGCGTCCGTCAGGGGCACGTCGGCGACGACGGCGTCGCGCTGCGGCCCCGCGCCCGGCTGCTGAGCCACCCGGTCGTTAGTCGCCGGACGCGACGGGGCACGGGAGACTGCCCGGTCGGCATCGGTGCGAACGGTGGTGACCTGCTCCAGGTCGGTGCCACCCCCTTGGGAGCGGGCGACGGCCCAGGCCATCCCCGAACCGATGAGCAGAGCCGTCGAAGCCGCAAGGGCGACGAGGGCTCTGCTGCGGCGGGTCATCGGGGGTCCTCTGCTCAGTGGGGGAGCGGTGACCACGGCGCCAGGGTGACGTGGTCGGCCGTGGTCACCGCTCCCGGCTTCCATGGTGGGGCTGGTGCCCCGGTTGCGCACTCCGGGTGGGCAGGCGAATCGATGCGCTGCCCGCCCGGAGCAGCCTGCTACTTCTCGGTTGCCAGGCGGCGGCCCGACAGGGCGATGCCGACGATGCCCAGGCCAGCGGCGGCGAAGATCCAGCCGGGGATGGTGCCGGCAGCCGCACCGCTCTCACCACCGGGGACTCCCGACGGGGCGGAGTGGCCGAGCGCCACGGTCTGCACCGCGATCTGCACCTCGCCGTCAGCGGCGTCGCCCCACGCGTACACGATGGTGTTCTCGCCCTCGTTCACCGGGACGTCGGCCGGGGTCGGCGGGACGACGGTGTCGCCGGCCAGGATCTCCACGGAGTAGGTGGCAGCGGGCAGCGCGACCGGGCCAAGCTCATCGCCGTTGTTGAAGGTGCCGAGGCTGGTCTCGCCGTTGGCGACGATCTCGACGCCCTCGGCGTTGGCAGCGGTGTGACGGACGGTGACCTTGCCCTCGCCGGCGCCGGCGGCGGAGGTGTCGTTGGTGAAGAGCTTGGCGGTGGCATCGCCGTCAGCGTCCAGGAACGCGGCGGCGGTGTAGTTGCCGCCCGCCTCGAGCGGCAGGTCGATCGGGCCGAGCACCGGCTCGCTGTCGTCGGAGGCGTCGGCAGCGGTCAGCGCCACGCTGTAGGTGCCGGCGGGCAGGTCGAGCGGGCCCGCGAGCGTGCCGGGGGTGAAGTCGTCCAGGGTGAGGTCGCCGTTGACGTAGACGTCGACGGTGAGGCCGGGCACGCCGTGCAAGACGGAGAGCTGGGCCCCGTCCTCCTGGGCCGAGACGGGGATGGCCAGGCCGGCGCTCGCAGCAACGAGAGCTCCGGCGCCGATCAGGGCGGCAGTGGTGCGCATGTGTGTGTCCTCCTTGTAGCGCGGCTCCGTGTTGAGCCTGTTGCCCCCTCTTCGGCAACACCCCACCGTTTGGATGCACAAGTTATGGATCGATTCCCACGGCTCTCCGAACCCCGCCCCCGCCCCCACCCCGCCGATCTTGACGCTCCGGCCGCAAAACTGGCCGCACACGGCCCCCACGTCAAGATCGCGGTGGGTTGGCGGTGGGTTGGTCGGAGGATCGGGGGCGGTGGTTGCCGCAGGAAGTGCTGCAGGTCACTCCCACCGGAAGTAGCGAGCCGCCAGGCCGATCCCGCCGACGGCCCAGACGATGAGGACGGCCAGGGGAGCCCAGGGGACGCCGCCGGCTCCCATGACGACGTCACGCAGGCCTTCGCCCAGCGCTGCGGACGGCAGTGCCTGCAGCACCGGCTGCACAGCTTCCGGGTAGCGCTCGACCGGCACCACCGCTGCACCGGCCACCAGCAGGAGGATGAAGACCAGGTTGGCCGCTGCCAGCGTCGCCTCGGCTCGCAGCGTGCCGGCCATCAGCATGCCCAGCCCGGCGAAGGCGGCGGTCCCGGCAAGGACCAGCAGCGCGACTCCCAGCCAGCCGGCGCTCCCGGACCAGCCCAGGAGCAGCCCCACGTTTACCACCAGGGCGATCTGCACGACCTCGACCACCAGTACGGCGGACGCCTTGCCCAGCAGCAGTGCCGATCGCGGGAGCGGCGTGACGGCCAGCCTGCGAAGGACGCCGTAGCGCCGCTCGAACCCCGTCGCGATGGCCAGGCCGGTGAACGCGGTGGAGATCACCGCCACGGTGAGCACGCCGGCGACCGCCGTGGCCACGCGGTCCCGGCTCGATGTCGCGCCCTCAGCCGCGAGGTCGACCATCTCGGTGCCGGCCAGCAGGATCAGCAGCACGATCGGGATGACCAGCGTCAGCAGCAGCTGCTCACCGTTTCGAAGCAGCAGCAGCGTCTCCATGCGAGCCTGCGCGAGCACCATCCGTGCCATGGAAGACGTGCCCGGGGCGGGTGCGAAGGTCCCGTTGCTCATGCCGAGCGCCGGGAGTCGGAGGGCGCCTCGCCGGTCAGCGTGAGGAAGACGTCCTCGAGCGTGCGGCGACCCACCGACAGCTGGTGGGGCATCACGTCGTGGGAGGCGCACCAGGCCGTCACGGTGGCCAGGGTCTGCGGGTCCACTGCCCCGCTGACCACGTACTGGCCGGACGTCGGCTCGGCCACCACGACCGGCGAGGGCAGCGCGCCGCGCAGGCCGTCGAGGTCGAGGCGGGGGCGTCCGGTGAAGCGCACCTCGTGCTCGGCGCCGGTGAGCTCCTCGGGCGACCCGGACGCCACGACCCGGCCACGGGAGACGATCGCGACGTGGTCGGCGAGGCGCTCGGCCTCGTCCAGCAGGTGCGTCGTCAGCACGACGGTGACGCCGTCGGCGTTCATGTCGGTGATCAGCTCCCAGGTTGTCCGCCTCGCCAGCGGGTCCAGCCCCGCTGTGGGTTCGTCCAGGAAGACCAGCTCGGGACGCCCGACGACGGCCATCGCGAGGGACAGCCGCTGCCGCAACCCCCCGGACAGCCGGCGCCCCGTCAGGGGGGGGGTGCTCCCCTCGCGTTCCGCCCGGCCCGCCGACGCCCACACCACGGTGGCCGAGCTCGCCATCGAGCGCGCCCGCCGCCTCGTCGAGCTGGGCCACGACGTCGTCGTGCTGCTCGACTCGATC
>Ga0081528_100788_pt1 | contig 10954 bp, 11 predicted proteins | sample HotLakmasection4_FD_71011 | JGI IMG/M metagenome (GOLD analysis project Ga0081528, IMG submission 71011) | Hypersaline microbial mat communities from Hot Lake, Washington, USA - Section #4 (SPADES assembly) (version 2) | ecosystem: Environmental > Aquatic > Non-marine Saline and Alkaline >...
AGTTGACGATCGCCGAGGCCGGCCAGGGCTACGACGGTGCGGTGTTCTACTTCATGGCCCTCGATCCCTTCTCGACCGAAGCGGTCGCAGGCCTGCGAGAGCCTGGGTATCGGCATCAGCGGATCCTGTTCCCCCTCGTCGCTGGGTTGCTCAACCAGGCGTCCTCCGTGTCGGTCCTGGTCACGCTGCTGGCCGTCAACCTGCTTGCCGCGGCCGTCATGACGTGGCTCGCATCCGGCCTCGCCTTGGACTGGGGCAGATCGCCACTGCTCGGGGTCTTGGCCGGCTTGTCGCCACCCATGATCGTCGGGACGCTCTACGACACGTCCGAACCCATGGCCCTCACATTGATGGTCGGTGGAATCGCGGCGACCATTCGAGGCAAGCCCGTGCTCGTCGCCTTGCTCCTCAGCGCAGCGGTGCTGACCAGGGAAACCACCGTCGTGGCGCCGCTTGGCATACTTGCCTGGCAGTTGGTGTCGGTCCTGACCGGCCACAAGGCCCTTCGTAACGTCGCTCTCGCTGCTCTGGTTCCTGTCGCAGTGTTTGCGCTTTGGCAGGCGGTGCTGGCCGGGATCTGGGGAGGGCCTCCGGCAATCCAGGGAGGAGCCGGTCGTCTAGGCCTACCCGTACTGGATGTTGTTCAGTCCCTTGTCTCCTCCACGCCAGACCCAAGGATCCAGGCGCCATCGCCTGTTCGAGAGGTGTGGTGGGTCGGACGAATCCTCCTCGCTGTGACGGTGACCATCGCCGGAGCTGTGATCTTGAAAGACTGGTTCGGCCGCCACCGGCCTGTGGCAGACAGCCCGATCCCTTTCGTGTATGGCGTAGCAGCCCTGCCACCGCTCCTTGCCGGTCCGTGGCTCTGGCCCCAGCAGTACGCCAGGAGCGCCGGCGAGTGGCTCATCGTGTCCGCTCTGGTGTTGCTTGCGCACCGCGGCCTCTTGTCCAGGGTGGGTTGGTACACCCTGATGCTTCTCTCAGCGGTCGTGATCATGGCGTGATGGTCAGTCGCCGAATCGCACCCGCGGGTTCCCCATGGTCGCGACAGGCGACCGCTCGGCGCGTTTCAGGTCACAAATACCGCCTCAAACAGGGGTCGGGGTCGTCCCTGGCCTTCGAACATGGCAATAATGCCGCCCGTGGCCTCCGCAGTGGCAATGAGTGATCCGCCGGTGACCCCAGCGCTCGAACGACCGAACAGAACAGCGGTCGGGACGATCGTCTGGCTCTCCAGCGAGCTGATGTTCTTCGCGGCGCTCTTCGCGATCTACTACACGCTGCGGGCCACGTCGCCCGATCTGTGGGAGGCGCGCACCGAGCTGCTGAACGTCCCGTTCGCGTCGGCCAACACCACCATCCTGGTGCTGTCGTCGGTGACCTGCCAGCTGGGCGTCCTGCGCGCCGAGCGCGGCCAGGTCGGCCGCCTCGGCGGGGTCTTCGACGTGGGCAAGTGGGGCCTGCGCGAGTGGTTCATCGTGACCTACATCATGGGTGCGATCTTCATCGGCGGGCAGGTCTTCGAGTACGCCGAGCTGTACCGCGAGGGCCTCACGCTGTCGTCGGACCCGTACGGCTCGATCTTCTACATGGCCACCGGCATCCACGGCCTGCACGTCACGGGCGGCCTCATCGCGTTCCTGCTCGTGCTGGGGCGCACCTACATGGCCCGGCGCTTCACCCATGAGCAGGCCACGAGTGCCATCGTGGTCTCGTACTACTGGCACTTCGTCGACGTCGTGTGGATCGGTCTGTTCTTCACGATCTACGTCATCCAGTGATGGAGTTGGGACTGTGACCGCACTTCTCGCCAGGCGCCGCCACCCGTTGGCGGCTGTTGTGGCTATGGCAGTGGCACTGGCCGGCCTGGCCGGGCTGTTCTCGCTGCTCTCCCCGGCGAGCCAGGCCGCCACGACGACGGCGATGAGCACCGAGATCGAGGAGGGCAAGCAGCTCTTCCTGGTCGGTTGCTCCTCCTGCCACGGCGTCAATGCCGACGGCGTGATCCGCGAGGACGGCACGGTGCTCGGCCCCTCGCTGATCGGCGTGGGTGCGGCGTCGGTGCACTTCCAGGTGGGCACCGGACGCATGCCGATGGCCCGCAACAACGTGCAGGCCCCGCGCAAGTCGATCGCCTACGACGAGGAGCAGACGCTGGCCCTGGCCGCCTACGTGGCCTCACTGGCGCCCGGACCGGCCATCCCCGAGCCCGACCAGTACGACCCGGCGCAGGGCGACATCGCTCGGGGTGGCGTGCTGTACCGCACGAACTGCGCGCAGTGCCACAACACCACCGGCCAGGGCGGCGCCCTCACGCTGGGCAAGTACGCGCCCAAGCTGACCGGCGTGGAGCCGGTGCACATGTACGAGGCGATGGTGACCGGACCACAGAGCATGCCGGTGTTCGTCGAGCCGGTGATGTCGAGCGAGGACAAGCGCGACATCATCGCCTACCTCAAGAACGTCGAGAGCGAAGCGAACCCGGGAGGGCTCGGAGTCGGCCGCATCGGACCGGTGAGCGAGGGCCTGTGGGTCTGGGTCATCGGTCTCGGAGCGCTCATCGGTGCCGCCGCCTGGCTCGGCGCCCGTTCGTCCTGACAGGAGACGCCACCGTATGACCACGCACTCCAGCGATCTCGAGCCGGCGTCGCAGGGCGGCGACCCGCTACCCGACCCCGGGCTGCCCCCGCACCGGCCGCGGCTCAGCGACACCGACGCCAAGTCGGCCAAGCGCGCCGAGCGCCAGGTCGCGGCCATGTTCGGCATCGCGGCCCTGGCCAGCCTCGGGTTCGTCGCCGCCTACCTCGCGCTGCCGCTCATCGAGGGCGACCTGGTGCGGCTCCAGCTGTCGAACCTGGCGCTGGGGCTGACCCTGGGCGGTGCGCTGTTCCTGATCGGGCTGGGTGCGATCCAGTGGGCCAAGAAGCTCATGCCCGACGTGGAGATGGTGCAGGAGCGTCACCCGTTCGAGTCCTCGCCCGAAGACCAGGCCGGCGCCATCGCGGCGTTCCAGGCCGGGGTTGAGGAGTCGGGCATCGGACGACGCAAGCTCATCCGCAACTCCCTCATCGGGGGCATGGCGCTGCTGCCGCTGCCCATCGTGTTCATCCTCGGAGACCTCGGACCGCTCAACCCGAGCCCGCCGAGGGTGCGGGCCAGCACCATCTGGGGACCCGGCGTCCGGGTGGTCAACGACGTCACGTTCGAACCGATCCGCCCCGAAGACCTGCAGGTCGGCCAGCTCGTCAACGCGATGCCGGCCACCTACAAGGACATCCCGGAGACCGAGCACGTCGACGCGCTCAACGCCCGCGCGTTCGCCTCGGTGATCCTCGTGCGCATGGAGCTCGACGAGTTCGAGGTGCCACAGGGCCGCGAGGACTGGGACGTCGACGGGATCCTGTGCTACTCCAAGATCTGCACGCACGTCGGCTGCCCCATCAGCCTGTACGAGCAGCAGACGCACAACATGCTCTGCCCCTGCCACCAGTCGACGTTCGCGCTCGCCGAGAGTGGCAAGGTGGTGTTCGGTCCGGCCAAGCGACCGCTCCCGCAACTCGCGCTCGAGGTTGATGCGGAGGGATACTTGGCCGCGCAGGGTGACTTCGCCGAACCAGTCGGTCCGAGCTATTGGGAACGGGCCAAGTTCGAGAACGGGGAGCGCATATGAGCGCGACGACGAAGTTCGCCAGCAAGCCCGTCGCAGCACTGGACCAGCGCCTGACCATCGGCAAGCTGGCCAAGGACAACCTGCGCAAGGTGTTCCCCGACCACTGGTCGTTCCTGCTCGGCGAGATCGCGCTCTACAGCTTCATCGTGCTGCTGCTCTCCGGCACGTTCCTCACGCTGTTCTTCAAGCCGTCCATGGTGGAAGTCATCTACCAGGGCTCCTACGTGCCGCTGCGCGGCGTGCCGATGTCGGAGGCCTACGCCTCGACGCTGGACATATCCTTCGACGTGCGCGGCGGCCTGCTGATGCGCCAGGTGCACCACTGGTCGGCGCTGCTGTTCGTGGCCTCGATGACGGTGCACATGTTCCGGGTGTTCTTCACCGGCGCCTTCCGTCGTCCGCGTGAGATCAACTGGTCGATCGGTGGCGTGCTGCTGCTGATGGGCCTGGCCGCCGGCTTCACCGGCTACTCGCTGCCCGACGACCTGCTCTCCGGCACCGGCCTTCGCATCATCGAGGGCATCGTGCTCTCCATCCCGGTCGTCGGCACCTACCTGTCGTTCCTGGTGTTCGGCGGCGACTACCCCGGCGACGACATCATCTCTCGTCTCTACATCGCCCACGTGCTGCTCGTGCCGGGACTGATCCTGGCCCTGGTGGGCGCCCACCTGCTGATCCTGTGGTACCAGAAGCACACCCAGTGGCCGGGCCCGGGCCGCACCGAGAAGAACGTGGTCGGCTACCCGCTGTTCCCCGTCTACACGGCCAAGGCCGGCGGCTTCTTCTTCGTCGTCTCCGGCGTCACCGTGCTCATGTCGGCGCTGATTCAGATCAACCCGGTGTGGTTCTGGGGACCGTACGACCCCTCCCAGGTCACCGCGGGAACCCAACCTGACTGGTACATCGGCTGGTTGGACGGCATGTTGCGGGTGATGCCTGGCTGGGAGTGGGTGATCTTCGGCTACACGCTGAGCCTCAACGTGATGATCCCCTCCCTGATCATGCCGGGAGTTCTCACAGTGCTGCTGCTCGCGTACCCCGCGATCGAGCGGTTCGCCACCGGCGACGACCGTGAGCACCACCTGCTGGACCGTCCGCGCAACAACCCGACCCGCACGGGTATCGGCGTCATGGCGATCGTGTTCTACGGGATGCTGTGGCTCTCCGGCGGCAACGACTTCGTGGCGACGATCTTCCAGATACCGGTCAACTACATCACCCAATTCATGCAGATCGGGCTCATCGTGCTGCCACCGCTGGCGTTCATCATCACCCGGCGGATCGCCATCGGTTTGCAGCGCCGCGACCTGGAACGGGTGGAGCACGGTCGCGAGACCGGCGTCATCCGGATGACCACCGAGGGCGAGTTCTACGAGGAGCACGAGCCGGTCTCGGAGTACGAGGCCTACGCGCTGATGTCGCACCCGCGGCCGAACATGATCGAGGTCGAGCCGGCGGTCGACGAGAACGGCGTGAAGAACCCGAACCACAAGAAGTCCAAGCGCCAGGCCGCCCTCAACCGCTTCTACTGGAACAACACGGTGCAGAAGCCGACGGCCGAGGAGATGCACCGCGAGCTCGACCACGCCGCTCACGAAACCGAGGAGCACCTGGAGCACGAGATCCTGCCCGGTGGCGGGCACAACCCGCCAGAGGCGACGCGCCACTAGGTAGCCGCTGGGTCTGCTGCTTGCTGAGCCCCTGCCGTCCGACCGGACGGTGGGGGCTCAGTGCGTGCGGACCGCGTGCCGTCCGGCCGCCAAGATCACGGGGGGCCGGTATAGGCAGGGCAGCGTCGGGTACGTCATCCGGGTCCGGAGCTGTCCAGGCTAGGAGGCAAGACGTGAAGGTAGTGCTCTTCTGCGGCGGTTTGGGCCTTCGGATGCGCACCAGCGAGCACTCGGTGCCCAAGCCGATGATGCCGATCGGGCACCGGCCCGTTCTCTGGCACGTCATGCGCTACTACGCGCACTTCGGCCATACCGAGTTCATCCTCGCTCTGGGGCACGGTGCCAACGCCGTCAAGGACTACTTCGTCAACTACGACGAGACCGCGTCGAACGACTTCGTGCTGCGCAAGGGTGGCACCGAGGTGATCCCGCTGAGCAGCGACATCAGCGACTGGACGATCACGTTTGTCGACACGGGCATCGACACGGCCATCGGCGAGCGGCTGCGTCGGGTGCGTCCGTACCTCGGTGATGACGAGGTGTTCCTGGCCAACTACGGCGACGTCCTCACCGACGCACCTCTGGACGACATCGTCGGCGACTTCGACGCGTCCAAGGCGGCCGGCAGCCTGCTGGCGGTCAAGCCGCAGGACTCCTTCCACGTCGTCCACCTCGACGACGGCGGCACGATCGAGGGCTTCAAGCCCGTCGGAGACATGCGGATGAGGATCAACGGCGGCTACTTCGTGCTGACCCAGGAGATCTTCGACTACCTGGGCGAGGGCGAGGACCTGGTGATGGACGCCTGCGTGCGGGCGGCAGAGGCCGGCCGGGATGAAGGCGGTGCCCTACGACGGCTTCTGGGCGCCGATGGACACGCTGAAGGAAAAGGCCGCCCTCGAGGACATGTACCGGCGCGGGTCGTGCCCGTGGATGCTGTGGGACGGGCCGGACGGCAGCCAGCGGACCGCGGCGAACGTCGCGTCGGTTCTCGACATGCCCCGTCGGGCACTGCCCGCATGAGCGTCCACCCGCTGCACGTGCGCGGCGGGTGTGTCATCGGCGCCGGCATCGTCGGCCTGGCCGTCGATCGCCAGCTCTAGACCGACCGGCCGGATGCAGACGTGACCGTCGTGGACAAGGAGCCCGACGTCGCGGTGCACCAGACCGGCCACAACAGCGGCGTCGTGCACGCCGGCCTGTACTACAAGCCCGGCTCGCTGAAGGCGACGCTGTGTCAGCGCGGGATGGCAATGCTGCGCGAGTACTGCACGGACCGCGGCCTGCCATACCGGGAGCTGGGCAAGCTCGTCGTCGCGGTGGACGAGGGCGAGGTGGGCGGTCTGCGCGAGATCGAGCGTCGCTCCATCGAGAACCGGGTGCCGGGCCTGCGCTGGCTCGACGGCGCGGGGCTGACCGAGATCGAGCCACACGTCACCGGGGTCGCGGCGCTGCACTCCCCCGAGACCGCGGTCACCGACTTCGTGGCGGTGGCGCGGGCGTTCGCGGCGGACTTCGAGGCCATGGGCGGCACCCTGCGGCTGGGGTCGACGGTCACGTAGATCCGCGAGCGGGGGGACATAGTCGACGTCGGCACTGGTTTGTGGCGCGAGTCGTTCGACCACGTCGTCATGTGTGCCGGACTGCAGTCCGACCGGATGGCGGTCATGGCCGGGGACGACCCGGAGCCGGCCATCGTGCCGTTCCGGGGCGAGTACCTGGAGCTGGCCGCGCACGAGCGCGACGTCGTCCGGGGGCTGGTCTACCCGGTGCCCGACCCGGCGTACCCGTTCCTGGGGGTGCACGTCACCCGGCGCATCGACGGCGGGGCCGACATCGGGCCGAACGCCGTCCTCGCCCTTGCCGACGAGGGGTACCTGCGCCGTGACGTGGTGTGGCGAGACGCCGTGGACGCGGCGAGCTGGCCGGGGTTTGGCAGCCTGGCGCGCCAGCAACTGGCGGATGGGTCTGCGCGAGATGGTCGAGTCGGCGAGCCGGCGGGCATCCGTGCGTCGGGCGCAGCGCTACGTGCCGTCACTGGGCGTGGCCGACATCGTCGGGACGTACTCGGGTGTGCGGGCCCAGGCGGTGGACCGCGACGGCAGCCTGGTCGACGACTTCCGGATGCACCGGATGGGCCGGGTGTCGGCGCTGCGCAACGCCCCGTCACCGGCGGCGACGTCGTCGCTGGCCATCGCCGAGCACGTGGTCGCCCAGGTGGTGCCGTCGCACGTCGGCCGGAGCTGACGTGGATGGCTTGGGGCTTGCGTGGACGGGCTGGGGCTGACGTGGACGGGCTTGGGCTGAGGTGATCGGGCTCGGGTTGCCCGAGGGGCGGTTGACGGTGGTCGCGCTGGGGGCGCACCCCGACGACGTGGAGAACGGCTCGTGACGAGCGTCTGGCGCGATGCGCTGGTGGCGCACTACGAGATCCCGAAGTGGGACGGGGACCTGGGGTCGGTGACGCACTACCTGCCGTTGCAGGAGAGGACCGCGCGGCGCAAGTACGAGCTGCTGCGGCGCAGCTTTCCGTCGCAGGTCGAGCGCGACTGGTGGGATGAGCAGACGTTCTTGGGTCTGATGCGCATCCGGGGCATCGAGTGCCGGCACCGGTATGCCGAGGGCTTCGTAGTGCGCAAGACGGTGCTGGCGGTGTAGCCGGCGGCTGGGCCCTGCCAGGGCGGCGGACGCCTCGAGGGTCAGGGCGCCAGGGGTGGTGGGACGGGGCCGTTCGTCGCGGTCGCCCAGGTGCGGGCCATGGCGATGCGCTCGGGGGCGGTCGGGTGCGAGGCGAACCACCAGTGCAGCGCCCGGGGCGGGTCGAGGTCGGACAGCGACGCGAGCGCCAGCGTGCGCTGCATGCGGACGAACGTGTCGGCGTCCTGGGTGATCTCCAGGGCGATGGCGTCGGCGCGGGCCTCGATGTGGCGCGAGACGAGCGCCTCGCCCGGCCCGCCGACAACCCCGAGACCGGGGCCGGCGGCGAGGACGACCGGAGCCCCCTCCGCCCGCCCCGGAACGGCCCCAGCCGCGGCCGTCCCGGTCCCGAACGCGTCCGAGCCGCCCGACACCCTGGAATCCCCGCCGAGGCCTGCACGAGCCGTCAGTGGACGCCAGGAGGCCGCCAGGGCGATCAGCAGCACCGACAGCGCGGCTCCCCCGGCCCCGAGCAGCGTCCCGCGCAGCACGTCGCCCTCGCGGGCGTGGGCGAGCTCGTGGGCCACGACGAGCTCGATCTCGTCGGACGGCGCGGACTCCAGCAGCGTGTCGTAGAGCACCACCCGCTTGGTCGGACCCAGCCCCGAGACGTAGGCGTTCAGCGCGGTCGTGCGGCGGGACGCGTCGGCCACCAGCACGTCGCCGACGGCCACCCCCTCGGCCTCGGCGACGGCGAGCAGCGACGTGCGCAGCTGCTCGTCACGAAGCGGCTCGAACCGGTTGAACGCCGGCTCGACGAGAAGCGGGTAGGCCAGCGACGCCGCGACGACCAGTCCGGCCGCTCCCGGGGCGGCCACCATCCACCAGCGCTGCGGCCAGCGCCGGGCCAGCAGCACGACGGCCAGCACCGCCGTCAGCGTCAACGCTGCCTGGATGCCGAACCCACGGGTCAGGTCCAGCGCCCACGACCCCCAGTCGCGGGTGGACAGCCCGACGTCGCGGCGCACCGACTCCTGCCATGCCGACATCGGCAGGGTCACCAGCCGCACGGCCAGCAGCACGAGCAGCCCGGCCAGCAGGCCCGGCACCAGCACGGGCGCCCACCGCGGGCTGGGCAGCCGTCGCACCAGCCGCACGCCGAGCGGGGTCAGCCCCACCGCGACGGTGGTCAGCAGCCCCACCGCGAGCGCGAGGTAGGCCGGCGGACGCACGGCGCCTCGGTAGGCCTCGCCGGCGGCCTGCTCGGCGGCGGTGAAGTCCAGCGAGGGGTCCGTCGCGACCGGAACCGGAGCGACGCCGTCGCCCGGGGCGGCCGGCGAGGAGTCCAGCGGGGGCTGCGCGTCCCACGCGGGCTGCGGGTCCCACGGCGTCATCAGCACCACGGCGACGCCCACGCCAACCGCCACGGCTCCCGCCGCCCACAGCAGCGGTCGCACGCCGCTGGCGCTGCCCACGTCGATCACGACTCGATGGTAGGTGGACGTGTGGGCAAGTTCATCTGGCCGCACCCGCTCTGGCCTGGCACGATCCGTCCATGGCGACCGACCCCCGCAACGGCATGGAGATCCTGGACGACGACGCCTGCTGGGAGCTGCTGGAGAGCCAGCCCGTCGGCCGCTTGGCCGTGGCGATCGCCGGCGAGGTCGACATCTTTCCGCTCAACTACCTGGTGAACGATCGCACCATCGTCTTCAAGACCGCCCAGGGCAGCAAGCTGGCCGCCATCGCTGCCAACGCCCGGGTGTCGTTCGAGATCGACGGCTACTCCCCGGAGTCCGGGGACGCCTGGAGCGTCGTGGTCAAGGGACTGGCCCACGAGCTCCAGCGGACGGCGCAGATCTACGCGGCCCAGGACCTCCCGCTGTTCCCGTGGAACGCCTCGCCCAAGGACTTCTTCGTCCGGGTCACGCCGCGCACCCTGACGGGACGCCGGTTCTCCGTCGTGGACGACCAACGGCCCCAGGGCTGACGACGGGCCCGGGGCTGGCACCCCGGGGCCGCGGCCTGTCGAGCGGTGACCGCTCGATCACGATGATGCGGGCGGCTAGTGCGTCCACTCCCCGCGGTAGTACTCGAAGGTCCACGCGATGACGGCAGCGATCAGCAGGCCGAACCCGATGATGGCGAGCCACCAGCCGAACACCAGCCCCAGCGTGAGCACCGTGGCGGCACCGGCCACCATCAACGGCGTCCACGACTTGGGAGCGAAGAAGCCGAGCTCGCCGGCCGCCTCGTAGATCTCACCGTCCGGGCGGTCCTCCGGCGGGGTGCCACCGATGCGGTTCGCCACGAACATCAGGTAGAAGGCCAGCATGGCCGTCAGCCCGAAGGTGAGCACGAGCGCCGTCGTCCCGGTGGGGTCGTTCGACAGCAGCCAGTAGATCGGGGTGATCACGCCGAAGAAGACCGTCAGCAGGACGAAGATGATCCCGGATGTACGCATCAGACGTCCTTCGGTCGGCCGGAGTGCCCGTCGTCCTTGGAGCGCAGCTCCTCCTCGGTGACCGGCTCGCGGTCGGCGGGGCCGAACGTCTTGGTGAGCACGCCCGCCCTGTCCTGGTGGTAGCCGTGCTCGGCGGCCGCAATCTCCGGGAACTTCAGGTCGAAAGCGGGCCGCTCCGAGCGGATGCGCGGGATGCGGTTGAAGTTGTGCCGTGGCGGCGGGCAGGACGTGGCCCACTCCATCGACGCTCCCCAGCCCCATGGGTCGTCCACGGTGACCTTCGGCTTGTTGCGGGTGATCCACACGTTCCAGAAGAAGAACAGCGTGGAGCTCGCCAGGATGAACGCCCCGACCGTCGACACCTGGTTGAAGAGCGTGAAGCCGTCCTCGGGCAGGTAGTCGGAGTAGCGGCGGGGGGAGGCGATAGAAAGGGGGCCGTGGTGGGCTCGGAGGGGGAGTGGGGGGACAAAGGAAACGGGGCTGACACGCGCCTGTCGCCGCCCCCCGCGCAGC
>Ga0081528_100790_pt1 | contig 10917 bp, 11 predicted proteins | sample HotLakmasection4_FD_71011 | JGI IMG/M metagenome (GOLD analysis project Ga0081528, IMG submission 71011) | Hypersaline microbial mat communities from Hot Lake, Washington, USA - Section #4 (SPADES assembly) (version 2) | ecosystem: Environmental > Aquatic > Non-marine Saline and Alkaline >...
TCATCCTCACCGAAGATGACGCGACCATCCTCAACGAACGTGACGCCTCACAGGTGGATCCCGCGGGCGCCGATCAGCGGGTTGGACAGGTAGATGATGGTGTGGCTGGGCTGGGCGGGGGCGGCGCCCGCGGCGCGGGCGAGCGTCACGCCCTTGGCGCCGGAGCGGGTGAACAGCTCCGCGAGCACGGGCAGCGCGTAGCGGCAGCGGGCGAGGTCGAGCAGCGCCTCGGCGTCGCGGCGGCGGGACAGGTCAGGCGTTTCCTCTTGCATGCGACACGATTGTATAGTAACTATAGCGTCGGCCGCAAGAACGTGGCGCACGAAACGGCGGACTGACCCTTGCCCTGAACCCCGAACCGGAGACTTCGCATGAGCCATCCCCTTCGCTACGACGGCACGCTCACCTGCGCCCTTGAGGTCGCGGACCTGGACGCCGGCATCGACTGGTACACCCGCGTGCTCGGGCTCGAGCTGCTCTACCGCAAGGACGACATCGGGTGGTGCGAGCTGTCGACGCCGATCGACGGCGTGAACCTCGGGCTCTCGCAGGTCGAATCGCCCAGCACGCGCGGCGGCGCCACGCTCACCTTCGGCGTCGACGACCTCGACGCGGCGCGCTCGCGACTCGAAGCCGACGGCGTGCGCTTCGACGGCGAGAGCATCGAGATCCCGGGGCTCGTGCGCCTCGCGGGGTTCTTCGACCCGGCGGGCAACAAGTTCATGCTCGCCCAGTCCCTGATGACAGGCGCCGCGTCCTGAGAACGACGCCGCTCAAGGAGCACGCAATGCGAATCGTGATGATGATTCTCGCCGCGCTCGCGATGGCCGCAGGCGCGGGGGGGACCGACCAGGAGGCCCGCTTCACGCTCGAGGACGTCAGGTGGCTCACCGGCGCGTGGGCGGGCACGGGCCTGGGCGGCGAGGTGGAGGACGTGATCTTCGAGCCGCGCGACGGCGCGATGATGGGCATATTCCGGCTGACGCGCGATGATCGGGTGCTCTTCTACGAGTTCTTCCTCTTCGAAGAGACCGAGGAGGGCGTCACGCTGCTTCTGCACCACTTCAACCCGGGCATGACGCGCTGGGAGGATGAGCCGGTGCGGCTTGAGCTGGCCGAGGCGGACGAGAACCGGGCGGTGTTCCTCCTGAGCGATCCGGAGAAGCCGGAGCGGGATCGGGTGCTCACCTACGAGCGCGAAGGCGACCGGCTGACCGTGGTGCTCAAGGCGCCGCAGGAGGATGATTCGCGGGCGGCGCGGTTCGATTACCGGCTGACCGACGCCGAGCGCCTCGTCGGCGGCTCGTGAGGCGAAACTCATCGCGCCTTCACCGGATGGCTGCTCCCGCGGGGGATGATCCTCGCGGGAGCTCTTCATGCGCGCCATCTGGAAAGGGCACATCTCGTTCGGGCTGGTGAGCGTGCCCGTGTCGCTCTACCCCGCGGAGCAGCGCACCGACCTTCAGCTGCACATGCTCGACAGCCGCAACCGCGCCCGTGTCCGCTACGAGCGCGTCAACGCGGAGACCGGCGAGGAGGTTCCCTGGGACCAGATCGTCAAGGCCTTCGAGTACGACGACGGCAACTACGTGGTCCTTGACGAGAAGGAGCTCAAGGAGGCGGCCCCCGAGGCGAGCAAGTCCGTCGACATCACGTCCTTTGTCAACCTCGAGGAGATCGACCCGATCTACTTCGACCGCCCCTACTTCCTCGAGCCGGGGAAGAAGGGCGAGAAGGGCTACGCGCTCCTCCGCGAGACGCTCAAGCAGACGGGCAAGGCGGGCATCGCGGAGGTCGTGATCCGCACGCGCCAATACGTGGCCGCGATGATCCCGCGCGGCGACGCGCTGCTGCTCATGCTCCTGCGCTATCACCAGGAGCTCCGCAGCGCGAGCGACCTCGCGCTCCCCGGCTCGCCCGCCGACCTCGGCGTCACCGACAAGGAACTCAAGATGGCGCGGACGCTCGTCGAGGCCATGGAGAGCCCGTGGGAACCGAGCGAACACCACGACGAGTACCGCGGGAAGCTCATGGCGTGGATCGAGTCCAAGATCGACTCGGGCGAGATCCAGCGCGGCCCGGATGCGAAGGAGGCCGCGGCGGCGCCCGAGCCGATCAACATCATGGACGCCCTCAAGAAGAGCGTCGAGAGCGCAAAGCCCGCCCGGAAGAAGACCAGGTCCAAGAAAAAGGCCGGGTGATCGGCGATCGACCTCGCGATACGAATCGCGACGGGGGGCGCGATGAGCACCCGCGAGTACAACCGCAAGCGGGACTTCCGCCGGACGCCCGAACCCAGAAGCGTCGAGCGAGCCGGGTCGCCGGGTCGCTCCAGCGGCGCCCCGATCTTCGTCATCCAGAAGCACGACGCCTCGCGCCTGCACTACGACCTCCGCCTCGAGATCAACGGCTCGCTCGCCTCGTGGGCCGTTCCCAAGGGGCCCTCGCTCGACCCCGCCGACAAGCGGCTCGCGGTGCACGTCGAGGATCACCCGCTCGACTACGCTGATTTCGAGGGCGTCATCACCCCGAAGCAGTACGGCGCCGGACCCGTGATCGTCTGGGATCGCGGCACGTGGGAGCCTGAGGCCGGCGACGCCGCCGGAGCCGTGAAGAAGGGCAAGCTCAGCTTCCGCCTCTTCGGGGAGAAGCTCTCGGGCGGGTGGACGCTCGCGCGGATGAACGGTCGCCGGCGCGAGGGCGCGGAGAACTGGCTCCTCATCAAGCAGGACGACGAGGCGGCAAGGAGGCACGGGCAGTCCATCACGGACCAGGAGCCGCGGAGCGTCGAGACCGGTCGGACGATCGAGGAGGTCGCGAGAGGGAGGGCGCCGACCCCCGCGGGCGACGCGCCGGACGCCGCCGCCGTCGCGGGCGCGAGGAAGGCGACGATGCCCAAGGAGATCTCGCCCGCCCTCTGCACGCTCGCGGACGCCGCGCCGGAGGGCGAGGATTGGCTTCACGAGATCAAGTTCGACGGCTACCGGATCCTCGCGAGGAAGGACGGCGCGCGCGTCCGCCTCGTCTCACGCAACCAGAACGACTGGAGCGAGCGGCTCCGCCCGATCGCCCAGGCGCTGGCCTCGCTCGCCGTCGACCGGGCGATCATCGACGGCGAGGCCGCGATCGTCGACGAGCACGGCGTCACCTCGTTTCAGCGACTGCAACAGTCGATCAAGGAGCGGCGGTTCGAGCGCCTCGTCTTCTACGCGTTCGACCTGCCGTACCTGAGCGGTCATGACCTCACGGGCGCGCCGCTCCGCGAGCGCAAGCGAGCGCTGCGGGCCCTGCTCGGCGGAGCCGCGACCGGACCGATCCGGTACTCCGATCACGTCGTCGGGAACGGCCCGAGCGTGCGCGAGAACGCGTGCAGGATGGGACTGGAGGGCATCGTCTCCAAGCGAGCCGACGCCCCGTACGCGCAGGCGCGGTCCACCGCGTGGCTGAAGGTCCGGTGCGCAAACCGGCAGGAGTTCGTCGTCGTCGGATGGACCCCGCCGTCGGGTTCGCGAAGGCACTTCGGCGCGCTGCTGCTCGGCGTGCACGATGCGGAGGGGCGCCTCGTCTACGCCGGCCGCGTCGGCACGGGCTTCACCGATGCGACGCTCAAGGACCTTAAGGGCAGGCTGGACCGGTTGTCGAGGAACACGTGCCCCCTTTCCACGCCGCCACCGCGACGCGAGGGCAAGGACGCGCGCTGGGTGACGCCGAGGATGGTCGCGGAGATCACGTTCACGCAGTGGACGGAGGACGGACGGCTCCGGCACCCGAGCTTTCAGGGACTGCGCGAGGACAAGCGAGCGGAGGAGGTCGTGGTGGAGCGAGCCACGCCGGAGCCGAGAGCGGCGCGGGAACCGGACCACAAGACGGGCAGCGCCCCGCGCGCCCGCGCCGGACACGGAACGATCGCCGGCGTGCGCCTCACGAGCGTCGATCGCGTGCTCTACCCGGATCAGGGACTGACGAAGCTCGACCTCGCGGAGCACTACGAGCGCGTGGCCGATCAGATGCTTCCGCTCGTCAGCGGGCGACCGCTCAGCCTCGTGCGCTGCCCCGAGGGGCGCGCCAAGGAGTGCTTCTTCCAGAAGCATCCGGGTCAGACGTTCGGCTCGACGCTGCGCCGGATCATGGTGAGCGAGAAGTCGGCGAAGCGGGAGTACGTGGTCGTCGACGACCTCCCGGGGCTCGTCACGCTCGTGCAGTTCGGCGTTCTCGAGATCCACCCGTGGGGCTCGCACGAGAGCGACCTCGAGCGGCCCGACCGGCTCGTGTTCGACCTCGACCCGGGCGAGGGCGCGACGCTCGACCAGATCAAGGACGGCGCCGCGCTCGTCCGCGACCGGCTCGAGAGCCACGGCCTGCGAAGCTTCCTGCTCGCCACCGGCGGCCACGGGCTGCACGTCGTCGCGCCGATCAAGCCGGACGCGAAGTGGGACGACGCGAAGGCGTTCTGCAAGGCGATCGCGACGCGGATTGCGCGAGAGGATCCGACGCGCTACGTCGCCGTCTCGACCAAGAGCAAACGAAAGAACAGGGTGTTCGTCGACTACCTGCGCAACGGCCGCGGCGCCACGGCGGTGGCCCCCTACTCAACCCGCGCCCGTCCACACGCGCCCGTCGCCACGCCGCTCGCGTGGGACGAGCTGCCCACGCTCAGGAGCTTCGCCCAGCACACCGTCGCGACGTTCGCCTCACGGCTCGACGCGCTCGAGAGCGATCCCTGGGACGGCTACCGGCGCACGCGCCAGCGCCTGACGCGCAAGCGTCTCCTCGACGTATTGGGCGACGACGCGAGCCACGACGACTCCTGAGCCGGCTGTCATCCCGATCTCACCGGCGTGTCACGGACGCGCGCAAGACTCCTGTTTCAGCACATCGCCACGCAAGGGCCCGGCGCCCTTCGCGCATGGGAGGATTGATCATGAAGCTGTTCAACGCGACGAAATTCGAGAACATGAATGACCTGCTCGTCGAGCAGGTCGAGGATCTCTACGACGCCGAGAAGCGTCTCTGCGACGCCCTGCCGAAGATGGCGGACAAGGCGCACGCTCCCGAACTGCAGACCGCGTTCCGCGACCACCTCACGGAGACCAAGGGACATGTCAAGCGCCTGGAGCGCGTCTTCCAGCTCCTCGATCACAAGCCAAAGCGCGAGACATGCGACGCGATGAAGGGGCTGATCTCCGAGGGCGAGGACATGCTCCACGCCGAGGGCAGCCCGCAGGTCCGCGACGCCGCCCTCATCGCCGCCGCTCAGCGCGTGGAGCACTACGAGATCGCCGGCTACGGCTCGGCCCGCAACTTCGCTCGCCAGATCGGACGCACCGACGTCGCGGATCTCCTCCAGGAGACGCTCGACGAGGAGGGCGCCGCCGACAAGAAGCTCACGCGCATCGCCGAGAGCACCGTCAACCCGAGCGCCGCCTCCGCGTGACCGCGATGTCCAGACCGTCCACTCCTGCCGAGCCGCGTGCGTTTTGCGTACGTCGGCTCTTTTCGTTCCGGCGGCGCGCGTTGATCGCGCGCGCTCTCGCCGGCTTCCTCGTTCCGCTCCTCGCGCTCGCCTCCCCGATCGCGGCGGAACCGTTCACGATCGTCGCGCTCCCCGACACGCAACGCTACACGGACGACCCCGAGAACACCCCGCTCTTTGTCGCCCAGACGCAATGGATCCGGGAGCGCGTGGCGCGGGACGAGGACCCGCCGATCGTCTTCGTCACGCACCTGGGCGACGTCGTGCAGCGAGGCTACCGCGACGCCCACTTCGAGCGCGCCGAGCGGGCGCTGCGCCGGCTCGAAGGCGTCGTGCCCTGGAGCGTCCTGCCCGGCAACCACGACTACGCCTGGACCGGCGTCAAGGCGTCCGGGCTCGGGAAGTACCTGGAGCGCTACGGCGCCGACCGCTTCGATCGACAACCGTGGTTCGTCGAAGCCGACCCGAGCGGCGCGAACACCTGCCAGATCTTCGAGGCCGGCGGCCGGCGATTCCTGCACCTGGCCCTCGAGTGGCGGCCCGACACGAACGTCCTCGGGCACTCCATCCGGAAGCCCTCGCCCATCGCGTGGGCGCGCCAGATGCTCCGCAAGCACCCGGGGCTCCCGGTGATCGTCTCCACCCACGCCTACGTCGATGACTTCCCGCCCGGTCGGAGCGAGACGGGGGAGGAGCTCTGGGAGGACCTCATCGAGCGAAACGACCGCATCTTCCTCGTCCTCAACGGGCACTATCACTCGCCCGAAGCCGCCGGCCACAACGGCGAGTACCACCAGATCAGCCTGAACCGCGCGGGGCGGCCGGTGCTCGAGATGCTCCAGAACTTTCAGGACGCGCCGCGGGGCGGGAACGGGTGGCTCCGGCTCATCACGTTCGACGAGAGCGCCGGCGAGATCCGCGTCCAGACCTACAGTCCCGCGCTTGACGCGTTCCAGACCGAAACGCTCTCGCAGGCGGGCCCGCACGCGAGCGCGTTCACCATCCCGATGGACCTCGCCGCCCGTTGGTTCCCCCCGCCGCGACGAGAGGCGTCGCTGCCCGAGGGCCTCCGCGTGACGACCCTGCGCGACGTGACCGTGGTGGAGCTCCGCTCTCGCGGACGCGCCGCTCGCGACGCCCCGAGCGTGACCATCGACGCCAGCGACCGCCGCGGTCCCGGCGCCAGCCTCACCCAGGTCCTGATCCGGTTCGACGACCTCGATCGCAGGCTCCCGCCGGACGCGCGGGTGGTCCAGGCCACGCTCCGGCTGCGCACGCTCGATCGGGGCGACGGAGCGGGCCTTCACCGCATGCTCCGCCCGTGGGGCGCCGGCTCGACGTGGCGCGACTTCGCCGGAAACGGCGTGCAGCACGATGACGAGGAGGCCCGCATCCTGCCCGACGCCACGCTGGAAGAGAGCGAGGAGCTCGTAACGCTCAACGTCACGAACGCCGTGCGGGCCTGGCTTCGGGATCCCCGCTCGAATCACGGCTGGGCGCTGCTGCCGCGTGGGACCGACGGTTGGGACATCGGCTCGGGCGCGGCGCCACCGCCGCTTCGCCCGACGCTCCGCGTGCTCTGGCGCTAGCGTGAGAGGCGTTTCACGCGGCGATCCCACACTTGAGGCGGCTGCTGCTCCATGAGTTTGAATCCGAGCTTGCTTGAATGATCGATCGCTCCCGCCATGACGACGCCAAGGCCCCGCCGCACTCCCCGTGGCGGCCCGTGATCTACGCCCTCGTGCTCGCGGTCGCGTTCGTGATCGCGACGAACTCCCACCCGGTCGTGCTCCCGCTCGTCGTCGCGCTCGCCCTCACGCTCATTTCCTTTCCCGCGCACCACTGGCTCAAGAGCCGCATCGGCGTCTTCGGTTCCGCCGCGACGCTCTTTGCGTCCTACATTCTGGCGTTCCTCATCCTCGCGGCGAGCCTCGCGTTCATCGGCGATCAGGTGATCGACCACTTCCGCGACCGCTCGGACGACTACCGGGATCGGTACGTCGAGCTGCGCGACACCGTCGTCTCCTGGGGCGTTTCAGAGCGGCTCGTCCCCGACCCGTGGGGCGGCGACTCGAGCGACGAGAGCGCGGAGGACGAATCCTCGGGCTCTGCGGACGAGCGCACGCGCGACGACCGCAGCCAGCGGCGGATCGAGGACATCGTTGCCTTCGCCACCTCGGGCGTCGGCGAGATGCTCTCGTTCCTCGTGCTCATCGGGCTCGGCATGGGTCTCGCCACCCTTCTCCTGGTCGAGTCGGAGCGATGGATCGCCTTCGCCAGGCGCCATCTCGACGACGACCGATTCGAGGCGCTCTCCAACGCGCTCCGCGGGTCAGGCGTCGACATCCGCCGGCACTTCGGCGTCAAGACCATCACCGGGCTCCTCACCGGCGTCGCCACCGGGCTGACGACGTGGGCCTTCGGCCTGCCGCTCGCCATCACCTGGGGCGTCCTGACGTTCCTGATGAACTACATCCCCAACGTCGGCGCGCTGCTCTCGGCCATCCCGCCCGTTCTCGTCGCGCTCCTGCTCGAAGGCGTCGGGAGCGCCCTCGGGCTCGCCGCGGCGCTCCTGATCATCGAGAACGCGGCCGGCATGTTCATCGAGCCCAAGCTCGAGGGCCACGCGCTCCCGGTCAGTCCCTTCTTCGCGCTGCTCTCGCTCATCCTGTGGGGGTGGCTGCTCGGCGCCGTGGGCGTGCTGCTCGCCGTGCCCCTGACCGCGGTCGTCGTCCGATTCGGGTGGCTCACCGTCTCCGACCGATCCATCCGCGGCGCCGCCCAGACCGCCGTCCGCCCCGACCCGCCCGAACGCTTCAACCGCCCCCCCGGGGACGATCGATGACGCCCATCGACCGCGATCTCGCCCGCGTACGCTGGCTCGCGCGGGTGCTCGACACTCGATTCAGACTGCCCGGGACGTCCATCCGCTTCGGCTACGACCCCATCATCGGCATCCTCCCCGGAGTGGGCGACACGGTGACGCTCGTCATCGGCGCCTACATCGTTCTGGTCGCCATCCGCCGGCGCGTGCGCCTCGCGGTCATCGCGCAGATGCTGCTCAACCTGTTCGTCGACTGGCTCATCGGGCTCGTGCCGCTGCTGGATCTTGTGCTCGACGTCGCGTTCAAGGCCAACCTTCGCAACGCGCGACTTCTCGAGCGGGAACTCGACGTCGGGCACGCACCGCTGGGGGACATGGAATGATCGGGGCCTTGTCCATCCCCGCCGAGGCCGCCGCGGCGATCACACTGGCGCTTCGGGCCCTGACCGCCCTGCTCGTCGGCGGCACGCTCCTCTCGCTCGTCCGCCGCGGCGAATGGTGGATCCGCGTCTGGGACTTTCCCCGTCTCCAGCTCGGCGCGATCGGGATCGCGCTCTCGGTCTCGATGGCCGCCCTTGCCTTCGCGACCACATGGAACGCCCCAACGATGATCTTCGTCGCGATCGCGGCGCTCGCCGGCTTCTGGCAGCTCTCGCACGTCATCCGCTACTCGCCGCTGCGGCCCGTCCGGGTGCCCGGGTGCAAGGAACGCGACTTCCGTCTCGTCGTCTCCAACCTCGAGGTCGGTAACGCCCGCAAGGCCGAGGTCGCGAGAACGCTCACGAGGGCGGAGCCCGAGGCGCTGCTTCTTCTCGAGATCGACGCTGAGTGGAAGCAGGCGATGTCGGCTCTTCGTTCGCGGTTCCGCTGGCACGTCGAGGAGATCGCTCCCGAAGGCCTCGGGATGGCGCTGTGGTCCAACCTCCCGGTGATCGACCCGCAAGTGCGGTTCCTCGTCTCGGAGCGTCGCCCCTCGATCCACGCGATCCTCGAGCTGCCCGACGGGCGCCGCGTGCGCTTCGTCGGGCTGCACCCCGCGCCGCCAGCGCTCCCGAAGCCCGACCGCCCCAAGCGCTACGACAGCCGGATCCGTGACGCCGAGCTCGTCAAGGTCGCGCAAGAAGCCGCCGACGACGATCACCGCCCGTGGATCGTCGCGGGCGACTTCAACGACGTCGCGTGGTCGCACACGACGCGACTGTTCGAGGAAATGAGCGGGCTCCGCGACCCGCGCGTCGGACGCTGCCTGCTCAACACCTACCACGCCAGGCGACCGCTCCTGCGGTACCCCCTCGACCACATCTACCTGTCGCCCGGCTTCGCGGTCGCGCGGATCCAGCGATTCCGCGCCCCCGGCTCCGACCACTTCGCCGTGCTCGCCGACCTCCGGCTCGAGCACGCCAAGCCGCCGCGCCCAAGCGCCGACGCCGACGACCACCGCGAGGCCGAAACGACCCTCCGTGAGGGACGCCGCGACGCCGATGAGGACGGCGAGGCCGCCTAGCCGAGCCGCTCCAGATCAACGAGCCCCTCCCGCACCGCAATGAGCACGAGCCCCGCGTGATCGTGCGCGTCGAGCTTCTTCATGATCGACGCGCGATGCTTGTCGATCGTCTTCGGGCTTCGGCAGAGCCGCTCGGCGATCTGCATCCGCCACAGACCCTGACCCATCAGCGCAAGGATCTCACGCTCCCGCGGCGTCAGCTCGCTGAGTCCCGACTCGTCAGGAAGCGTGAACCCCCGAGCCGCCGAGGGCGGCCGCCCCGCAAGCTCCCCGAGCGCCGGGCACGCGCGCAGCGCCGCGTCTCCGAACGCCAGGCGCCCGTCGTGCGCCGCGCGCAGCCCACGCACGATCTCGATCGGGTCGTCGGACTTCGCAAAGTACGCCGAAACGCCCGACCGCAGCGCCGCCGCGATCTGGTGCGTCGACGCGTCACGGTCAACGATCGCCGCGCGGAGCGACGGGTGTCGCCGCCGCGCCGACGCCACGAGCGCCATCGGCTCGGCCCCCGTGAGCGTCGCCTCCGACACCACCATCGTCGCCTCGAGCGCGTCCACCTCGTCCGCAAGACGCGCCGGCTCCGCCACGCAGCCGCCGAAGGCGAGCCCAACCTCGGGAAGCCGCAGCGCCAGCCAGTCCGCGAACACCTGCTGTTCGGTCAGGACCGCGACGACCCCCACCGCTCGCTCCCGCCGCGTCAGCCGCGGATCCCTCGGCGTTCTGGACGAAGCGCTCGCCGTGGTTTGAACAACAGACATGACCGCGTTGATACCACACCCCGCGCGCCGCTCCAAACGCACGCGATGACCTGCCGCTCACACGACTGACCAACGATTCATGCCCGGTTGAGCAGGGCGTCACGAATCACGACCGCTCCGCGTGATCCGTGACGCGCCCCGCCCGACAGCCTGCGCAGGCTTGTCATGCTCGCCCGCTCGCGACTCGAAAAATAAACGCGCCTTCACCCCATTTCGTCGCGGGCCGACGCGGGAAAAAAGCGGGAACGAGCGTTGCCGCTCGTCTCCCGCCGCTGGAGTGTCCCGGATCGAACTCCGGAACGCAGAGCCGAATCGCGCCTCGGGCGCTAGACGTCCTGCCCGCTCGCCTCGCGCGCCGAAC
>Ga0081528_100791_pt1 | contig 10905 bp, 4 predicted proteins | sample HotLakmasection4_FD_71011 | JGI IMG/M metagenome (GOLD analysis project Ga0081528, IMG submission 71011) | Hypersaline microbial mat communities from Hot Lake, Washington, USA - Section #4 (SPADES assembly) (version 2) | ecosystem: Environmental > Aquatic > Non-marine Saline and Alkaline >...
GACCATCACTGCATTTGTACAGAGCAATTCCTTCGGGTTCGCTGTCGATATATTTATCTGTAACAACTTTTCCTTTGTAATTACCTTCCAGGTCATACTCCTTAATGCTTCTGTCGCTGTACGCCTCTTCAGAAATCAGCAAACGATTATTATCCCTGTCGGTCCAGAGTGATTCCACTTTACGCAAAACCCCCTCTCCGGATATTGCCCCAAAACTTTTCAGATGTTCACTTTCCAGAGAGTTGTCATGAACTGTAAATCGAAAGTGTTGAATTCTCTGATCCAGTTCTTCTTCGGGGGGATACCCCATCAGCGATGGGTTGTAGTTATCAGAAACAAAAACTTCATATGTATTTTCCGCAATTTTATCAATTGCCAAGCCGTATGGAAGTTTTAGTCCGTCGTCTCCACGCCCGTTGCCAAAATGGCCAATGGATTCAAATTCCGGAAGGGTAAATACCTGCACCCGCTGGTTGTCTCGTTCAACCACCAGTACAAGATCATCTATAACGGCTATCCCATTGGGGCGTTCGAACTGACCTTCTCCTTCGCCGCCTTCTCCAAATCTTTCGATGAGTGAACCGTCATTCGCATCGTAAGCAATAATGGTATTTCCCTCTTTAGCTGTTGCCAGCAACCAGTTCTCTCCATTGGAACCGTGCCAGATAGCGGGGCTGTCCACATTATCACCTTCATCGCGGTCGGTATGGAACGCTTCTTTTAAAACCGGAAGGAGTTTACCGCTTGAATCTTTAAAATTCTGACCATTTGCTGATTGTGTTCCGGTAGAAAGTAAAATCAGGGTAAGAATAAATACGGGTGCCGCAGAGTTTAGAAATTTCATCATCAGGTTAATTTGTTTGATCGTTGTTTGTTCAGGTTCAATTATTAGTTCAGGTAGAAGAGCTTCTGAGTTGATGGATCAGAATTGAAGCTTAACTCCTGCATTTGCCCACCAGGAGTAGTATTCCTGTTGCTCCGGCCGGCTGGTTACCCCATTATAAAAGCGCTGTGGTTCGTTGGTAATATTTAGCAGTTCAAGGTAGGCACTAATTCGGGGCGTGATTTGCTGTGTTGCAGAAAAGTCAAATTGCAAGTGTTTATCGTGATATCGGTCACTTTCTTCATTTTCCCTTACTGAAGTAATGAATGGAGCATTATAGTTTGCAGAAAGACGGCCCGTAAAACCACCATATTGATATGAGAGAGCCATGTTTCCAACCTGTTCACTTTGGCCCGGTAAAGGCCCTGTGCGAAATTCATTTTCCGTTTCCCCAAATAAAGTGGCTTCCGACCATGAGTAAGTATAGTTTGCAAAAAATCCGAATCCACTGGCAAACCCGGGTAAGAAAGACAGCTGCTGCTGCAGACTCACTTCAAATCCCAGTATTTCCGCATCATCACCACTCACGGGCTGTTCTGTCTCAAATCCTTCAAATTCACCGGAATCATTTATAAATAACCGGACATATCTGAAATCCTGGATATCTTTGTAATAAACTCCGGCTGAAACCGCACCTTCCTGGGAGAAGTAGTATTCCAGCATTAAGTCCCAGTTCATGGAACGGGTTGCATCGAGATCAGGGTTGCCCAATTCAACTTCATTGGCTCCTCTGTCAACGATTCGATAAGGTGCCAGATCAAAATAAGACGGCAAAGAGTACGTGTTGGTCCATCCCAAACGCACATTTACGTTTTCGGTGGGTTGATACTTTAAATGAGCCATTGGTAAAAAGAAGCTAAAATTTCTGTCTCCTTCCTGTGGAACGGCTTCAGGAATTAGATCTCCATTCTCGTCGAATTCAACAGATGAACCTTCATATTCAGTACTTATATTTTCGTAGCGTGCACCCACAATTGCGGTAAGATTGCCTAACTGTAAATCAGTCATGGCATAACCCGCAAATGTATTTTCAGTTGCATCATAATCTTCAGCCCGGCTGTCTATAAAGGTATCTTCGGCATTATAATCGAAGTTTGGCCGTTCGTTTTCGAACAGATCGCGCATTTTCTGAGGGCTGAATGTTCGGCCGACCTCATATTGATTATTGAAAAATCCCGTGTCTTCAAATGATCCGAGTAAATCCCGGTACGTTTTATCGCCTTCATATGTGTAAAAGGTCTTGTCCGGGTCAAGATCCTTACTTTTCGCTCTTGCAAGGCCTCCAAACTTGAAAGTACCGCTGGCATTCCCGACGTTGTAAAATTTACTTAGATTTAGCCTGGAAGTGTAATGTTGATCTGTGGTTAACTCTCGTGAAAACTCAAATTCATCGCTTTCATACAGGTCGTAGCTTAGAAGCCCGGCACCGGCAGGTGCATCATCTCTTACACTGAATTGAGGGTATTTGTCATCCGGAGTCAGGTTCATAAAATCTCCATCATGCTCCTGTACAAATATGGTTACGAATTCTCTGGGCGTATTTTGTTCAGAATAGGAATAGGAAAGTTTATAGTCGATTTCCCACGAATCATTTATTAAATGCCTGCCTCCACCGGAAATATTCATAACTGTTTGCGATTCAAATCGATCTTTTAGTTCGCGTTCAATCACGTCGGGTTCAACCAATGATGCACGGGAAAATTCCTGGTCACCAAATTTATTGAAGATTCCGCTAAGGTAAATGTTAGACTCTTCACTAAACCGATAATCGAGTGTTGAGGTTATCCCCAAACGTGTTCGGGTTATTTCATCGTCCTGCAATACAATCGACTCTAACTCTGTATCACTGTACTCCATTTCATTGTTGTCGGTACTCAGATTTCTGACATTGTAGCTGCTGCCAATCACAAAGCCCAGCTTCTGGTCGTCGCCAAAGCGCTGCCCGAATGTAAATGCTCCTTTCCCATATAGCGGTGAGAGGTATTCAGCGTTATTGTTATATCCGGGCCCAAATGAAAGTTCTAATATTCGTCCATCAGACGGAGCCTGTAACGTGTTCAGGTTAATAGACCCGCCTATGGCACTCCCTTCCATATCCGGTGTAATGGCTTTTGTCACCTCCATACTCGAAAGCATATTTGATGGAATTACATCCATGGCCACAGCCCGTAAATCACCTTCAGGCGATGCGATTTGTTCGCCATTAAAGCTGATATTGTTGTTCCCGGCTGATGCCCCCCTGATCTGTACGTATCGCCCTTCACCCTGGTCGCGTTCAATAGAAATACCGGGGATACGCTGCAGGGCTTCTGCAGTATTGTCATCAGGGAAGCTTCGCAGCAATTCTGAAGAGACTACATTTTCTATCTTATTGGACATTTTTTGCTGATTAAGCGCTTGCTGTTGCCCTCTTCGGTAACCTGTAACGAGTACCTCATCAAGTTCTTCGCCAGGCTCCAGGTATATATCAATTTCAACAACTTCATATATATCAACTTCTAAATCATAATCTTCAAGTTCAATTTCATCATCATCTACTTCCAATTCTATTTCTTTCGCCGTGTATCCTACATAGCTTACGATCATCAGATAGTCCCCTTCAGGTAAATTCCTCAACACAAATCGCCCGTCGTTATCTGTAGTTGTACCTGCGCTGCTTCCTTCGAGGCGTATATTTGCGCCGGGCAATACCTCATTTGTGCTGGCATCGTAAACCGTTCCTTCAATTACGCCATCTGTTGTTTGTGCAGAAGCCGTTATGGATAATCCACACGTTAAAACGATTATGGCTACAAACTTTAAATAATAAATTCTCATAATTTCCCCCAAATATCATTAATCTAAATTAAATTCCGATTTACACTTGCCGCTTCGGATGGGTAATTATAAAAATGATTCTTAAACAGATAATTATCTTAACATTATGCTATTATTAAATTATTAAAGAGAAAAATATTTTGGGTCTTAAGCCATTTATAACTCTTTTAAGTTAGCCTTAAGTCGGGCAGAATAAGGTGCAAATTGAACGCATTGAAGGCACACAAAAAGAAATGTTTCAATCCTTGTTTTGGTGGATTAGAGATGTGATGAGGCTGCTACGAATAGACGTGCTCAATTCATTCAGACGTTTCAATCCTTGTTTTGGTGGATTAGAGATGTGATGCTTGTAGAATTTATCAGATCCAATATGGCCAGCTTGTTTCAATCCTTGTTTTGGTGGATTAGAGATGTGATGATTAACAGCAGATGACACAGATGAAACAGGAGTGTAGTTTCAATCCTTGTTTTGGTGGATTAGAGATGTGATGTTCGAGGTAATTAATTATGGATGCAAATGGAAACGTTTCAATCCTTGTTTTGGTGGATTAGAGATGTGATGTTACTCATTGTATTATCCTTTTGGATTGATATATGAGTTTCAATCCTTGTTTTGGTGGATTAGAGATGTGATGTGAGTCAGATTGAGGCACTGAAGCAACTTGCAGTGTTTCAATCCTTGTTTTGGTGGATTAGAGATGTGATGGCGCGCAAAAAATAGCACAAGCCGAAAAACGGGCAAGTTTCAATCCTTGTTTTGGTGGATTAGAGATGTGATGTTCAACAGGAATGTTATCATCAGAAGCCAATACAAGTTTCAATCCTTGTTTTGGTGGATTAGAGATGTGATGATTGTTACGATACCGCCTATAATTTCACTCCGGCTGTTTCAATCCTTGTTTTGGTGGATTAGAGATGTGATGAACCCATCCATTTCAAGACTATATTTCTTGCCTCTTGTTTCAATCCTTGTTTTGGTGGATTAGAGATGTGATGAAGGACCTGAACCACTACAAAAAGAACAGAACATTTAAGTTTCAATCCTTGTTTTGGTGGATTAGAGATGTGATGACAAAGGACCCGCTTGGACAGTGGGGGTGAAAATGGGTTTCAATCCTTGTTTTGGTGGATTAGAGATGTGATGAAAAAGCCTCATTGACGACCCCCTCGTCCAGTGCGTGTTTCAATCCTTGTTTTGGTGGATTAGAGATGTGATGTCTACCTGATCTACCGACCATTTCCAGCTCATCCAGAGTTTCAATCCTTGTTTTGGTGGATTAGAGATGTGATGACTGGATTACCCAACACCCTCAACGATTTAAGAAAATGTTTCAATCCTTGTTTTGGTGGATTAGAGATGTGATGTATAGTCTTTCCCACCCGTAAAAGCAGGGTGAACTGGTTTCAATCCTTGTTTTGGTGGATTAGAGATGTGATGTGCCCTGCAGGAAGTGCAAGCGGATGGCTCGATTAGGTTTCAATCCTTGTTTTGGTGGATTAGAGATGTGATGAAACGTGGTGCCTGGTTTGGCATTCAGATATCAACAAGTTTCAATCCTTGTTTTGGTGGATTAGAGATGTGATGCGTACATCCGGCTGTAAGGCCTTTAGCTCGTCCAGTTTCAATCCTTGTTTTGGTGGATTAGAGATGTGATGCTTTTTTGCCATCGAGCATTGCAACCGGAACGGGTTGTTTCAATCCTTGTTTTGGTGGATTAGAGATGTGATGTGCCTGCCTCCCGTATAACAATGTTACCGCCTGAGTTTCAATCCTTGTTTTGGTGGATTAGAGATGTGATGTGGATAAATAATAATAAGAATCTGTTGCTTCAGTATCGTTTCAATCCTTGTTTTGGTGGATTAGAGATGTGATGGTTATGTTTATGTCTCAGTGTCTGATGATAATCTAAGTTTCAATCCTTGTTTTGGTGGATTAGAGATGTGATGGTGTGATATTGAGTATGCCGCTATCGGTGTTCATCATGTTTCAATCCTTGTTTTGGTGGATTAGAGATGTGATGTTTATATAACTTCTTATCACTGCTGGAATCCTTGGATGTTTCAATCCTTGTTTTGGTGGATTAGAGATGTGATGATCATTTTGCTTTAATAATGAACCTCCGAGTATCCCGTTTCAATCCTTGTTTTGGTGGATTAGAGATGTGATGCAGGTGCCAATTTGTCTGTTGTTATTGAGTAGTTTTGTTTCAATCCTTGTTTTGGTGGATTAGAGATGTGATGAACGGCAACCGCACCCTGGTAATTCCGGACAAGCTGACCCCCCAGTCTGGGGAAACTGACCCCCCTTGGATCTGGTTGCGGTGATTTATTAGCTATGACAATATTACTGTTTTTTTCTCATGCTTTCACCACTTAATTCTATTCGGTGTGCGGTGTGTATTAAACGATCTAAAATGGCATCAGCCACCGTACTTTCCCCGATCACATCATACCAGTTGGTGACCGGGAGTTGACTAACAATAATCGTGGCCATCTTCTGATGGCGATCCTCTACGATATCGAGCAGATCGAGCCGCTGTTGATTGTCCAGCGGCCTGAGCCCAAAATCATCAAGTATGAGCAGCTGAGACTTTGCTATTTTGGATAACAGCTTTAGGATACTGCCGTCAGCGCGCGAAAGGACCAGCTGCTGAATCAGCTTCTGCATATTAAAATAACTGACTTTATAGCTGAGCTGGCACGCCTGATGGCCCAGAGCCGATGCAAGAAAACTCTTGCCGCTTCCGGTCGGACCGGTAATCAACACGGCGTGTCCCCGGGTGATATACTGGCCATCGGCAAGCAGGGCCACCGTATTTTTATCCAGCCCGCGCGAGGGCGAGTAGGTGAGTTCTTCAAGGCTGGCCTGATAGCGGAACCCGGCGGCTTTTCGCAGGCGCTGCACACGGCGATGGCCCCGATCCAGCCATTCAGCCTCCAGCAGATGCTGCAGGCCCTCCACCAGGGAGAGGTTTTGATGGGTGCGGGTTTCCAGCAGGGATTGCCAGCTGTCGAGCATGCCGTGCAGACGAAGCTGCCCCATGAGTTGTTCATTCATAGATGTGTTCATAGATCTTGGGTTTTGGTTCGTTGTAAGGATTGTTGGAAATAGGTTTTGCCGCGGATATTATCATGGGAAGGCAATTTGGCTTCAGCGTCTGGTTCTTTTGAAGGGGGCGTTGCCATTCCATTGGTGATCAGCCGGTTGATAAAGCTGTAGGTGCACGAGTCCAGCTCCAGGGCAATGCGGGCCGCCCGGGTCAGGGTCTCGCTGCCGACTTTACGGTGCAGCCCGAGAATCCCGTCACAACTTCGATAGGTTTGCTCGGGATAGGTTTTCGAGGCGAGAATGCAATCGATCAGCCGTCCCACGTCTGGGGAAATGTGATTGGCTCGACTGCGATACCACGCCGGGCCGCGATCCAGCCAGTGGCGATGGTTTTCCGGCAGATGCTCTTTGACGGTCGTATATCCGTATGGCGTTCGATCCCGCTGGTGAGCGGCGATCAGCCTGCCCTGGCAAAAGATCTGCAGCCGGTCGGGGGTGTAGATCACCTGCACCTTTTTTCGGGCATAGGCGTGCGGGGCGCTGTAGTAGTGTTTGTCTTCGCGGATCTGAATATGACAGTTGTTGCGAATGGTAAGGGTTGCATATTTCTTGATCTGAAAGAGTTCGCCGGGCAGAGGCTGCAGGGCCGGTTGCTCGACCTGTTCGAACTGCTGGCCACGCGATCCCTTCCGGTTCTGGAAGGGGCGCTCGTGCCAGGCGGCAAGCTGCTCACGAATGGCTTGATTAAGCTCGGCGAGACTGTAAAAGATGCGGTTGCGAAGAGGTGCAAATACGTGGCGATACACATCACGAACCGAGGATTCAACGATGGACTTATCCTTTGGGCGCCGAGGCCGGGCCGGCAGTACAGCTGTATTGTAGTGGTTGGCAAGATCCTCGAAAAGGCGGTTGATCCCCGGCTCGTACCGATCGGTTTTGACCACCGCGGTCTTCATGTTGTCGGGGACGATCACCTTCGGGACCCCACCGAAGAAGCGAAATCCGCGCTGGACCCCGCAAACCACATCCTCCCCCTTTTGAGAGTCAAGGGCTTCAACGTAACTATAGTGGCTATGACCGAGAGTGAGAAGCAGAACCGGTACCTTATGGACCTGGCCGGTCATAGGATCCACATATTCAGCGTGGGTGCCTGCAAAATCGATATAGATTTGTTCGCCCGGAGGATGAGGCAGGTTGGCCATGCTCAGATTACGAGCTTCCCCGAGATCTTGCAGGTGCTTGCAAAACTGACTGTAGCAGTAGCCGCCGGGGTGCCTTTGCCGGTACTCGCTCCACAGCAGCCAGCGGGTAACACCGGTTCGCCCAAGCTCGCTACAGAAGTAGTCGTAGCGATCAAGCAGAACCTGGTATCGCTGATCATCCCCCGACTGGTCGGATGGAAGAAGAGCCTGCTGTAACTGGTTATCTTCGAGTTGTAAAAGCTCATCGATCGGCTGGTCACTGGCGGCTTGCAGCGAGAGATACTTTCGCACGGTGTTGCGCGAGACCGACAGGTTGCGGGCAATAAATTTGATGGATTTCCCCTGCTGGGTAAATCGTAATATTTGTTTTATTTGGCTCATGGACTTTGGTTTTGCTGCCATAAATAAATCTGCGTGAGTTTGTTAAATGGGACTCACGAAGGTAGCAACCAAAGCCATTTTTATTCGTCAGAAATTGGGGGTCAATATGCCAGTCTGGCGCATTGTGCCCCGGGGTCAACATCATCAGAATGGGGGGGGCAGTTTGAAACAGAATAAGGGGTCAATTTGGAACAGAATAACCAACTTCACACGATGATGGACCTGGAGGGTTCTATCCCCACTTTTATCCATATTTCCGATGGTAAGATGCACGATGTGAACATCCTGGATATGATCCCGATCCTTGCCGGCAGTATCTACATTATGGATCGGGGATACCTGGATTTCGAACGGCTGTATCACCTGCACCGCCACGGCGGTCGGTTTGTGATCCGGGCCAAAAAGAATCTGCAGTTCTATCGCAAATCCTCCACACCTGTCGACGTCTCGACCGGCTTACAATGCGATCAAATCATCCGGTTGACAGGGCAAAAGACCAAGCACCGTTATCCGGAATTCCTGCGACGTGTTCGATTGATTGATCAGCAAAACAATCAGGATATTGTGCTGTTGACCAACATGACCGATTGTGAGGCCGGGCAGATTGGTGATTATTATAAAAGTCGCTGGCAGATCGAATTGTTCTTCAAATGGATCAAGCAAAATCTGAGGATAAAAGCATTCTATGGTCAAAGTATCAATGCCGTAAAAACACAAATATGGACGGCTATTTCCACCTATTTAATCATGATAATTTGCCATAAAACCAACCAATTTAACGTTACATTACACACGATGATGCAAGTTCTGAGTGTAGCTATATTGGAGCGTATGACGCTTAAACAGCTATTTTCTAATGAATCACTCACGCATATAGAGACCCATAAACGTAATCAATTGGGGCTCTTCGACTTTTAACCGGACACTACTGATTTGCAATCCATAATTATACACAATGCAACAAGCTTACTAAATATTTCTGTTTTTATTTTAGCGATTAAAAAAACAATTATTCCTATAAGATTCCATTGAGAGCAGTGGATAAGATGGATTGGCCATCAGAGTAGTAAACACTGTTCTTTTATGTTTGAATTGTTGTTATTTGCGCAGAAAATTGGTGTAGAAGAATAATAGCAAGGTATGACACAATCTGTCACACCCTCCTCTTATATTGCTTGTATCCACTCACAAACCACCCCTTTCTATGTCCAGATTTCTTACCAAATCCCTCTTCGTTCATGCACTCGACTGTCCTACCAAACTATTCTATAAAACCCACAGTGATGAATATAGTTCGAAGCAGGATGACGATGATTTTCTAAAAACACTGGCTGAAGGAGGCCTGCAGGTAGGGGAGCTCGCAAAGCAGTATCATCCGGATGGCATTGAAATCGACTACTCCCACGATAAAGAAGATAGCCTGAAGAGAACCCTGGAGCTGTTAGAGCAGGATAACGTCACCATCTTTGAAGCGGCTGTTTCTCATCAACGAACTTATGTATTGGTGGACATCCTGGTGAAAAAGGGAAAGGTTATTGACCTAATTGAGGTGAAATCAAAGTCATGGCCGCCCAAGCCTATTGATTCAGTCATTAAAAATGATGGCACGATGCGCATAACATGGCAAAAATACTACTTTGACGTAGCCTTCCAGACGTGGGTGCTCCGGAAAGCCTTCCCGGGCTATACCATTCGCCCGAAACTGATGCTGATCTATAAAGAGGTACCGGTTACCATGGATGGGCTGCACCAATACTTTAAGATCACCACAAATGAAAAGGGACGAAGTGAGGTTCGCCTGACGGAAGATCTGGCCAATATCCCTTTGGGGGATCCGATCATGATTACTTTAGACGTGTCTGAAGAGGTTGAGTTGATTCTTAGCGGAAAGGCTCGTCAACCGGAAAACGAGCTTGAGGCGAAGGGGTTTGATTCCTGGGTTGAGGGACTATGTACATTAATAGAGAAAGATAAAAAGTACCCCGTACAAATTGGAGCTAAATGCCGAAACTGTGAACACCGTGTAGCAGATGATAAACTGGAGGGTAAAAAAGCCGGGTTTAACGAATGCTGGAAAGAAGCGCTGAATTGGACCGATAAAGAGTTTCAAAAGCCTCATGCTTTTGATGTGTGGCAGGCATCTTCATCGACCAATATGAAGAATGGAATCTATTTCATGGAAGAGCTGACCCCTGAATACTTTGGAGTAGAGGAAAAAACGCTGTATCAGCAGCCAATTTGGGATAATGGGTATAAACAACGACAGCTGGCTCAGGTCATGAAGATGACCGGCCGGCATGAAGACCGCGAGGTGATTCTTCCGGGACTGTTTCATGAGATGGATCGCTGGACCTATCCGCTGCATTTTATCGACTTTGAAGGAATTGCCCCTGCCATACCGTTTCATAAAGGCTCCTATCCTTACAAAAAAATTCCCTTCCAGTTTTCCGTACACGATGTACATGAGGACGGCCGGGTGGTTCATGCCGCTGAGTGGGTGGATAAAAGAAAAGGGGTGTATCCGGGATTTGATTTTGTGCGTCAGCTGAAAAAGGTGCTGGAAAAAGGTCAGG
>Ga0081528_100799_pt1 | contig 10754 bp, 10 predicted proteins | sample HotLakmasection4_FD_71011 | JGI IMG/M metagenome (GOLD analysis project Ga0081528, IMG submission 71011) | Hypersaline microbial mat communities from Hot Lake, Washington, USA - Section #4 (SPADES assembly) (version 2) | ecosystem: Environmental > Aquatic > Non-marine Saline and Alkaline >...
TGTATCTTCGTCAACCCGCGCCCCGCGACATCCACCCCCGTATCGAGGCGCTCATTCGCCAGCATGTGCCGGGCGCGGTGCCTTACATCCTCAAAAACACCGTTAGCGCCGAGCGACGTGAGAAGGTGATCGAGCAGCAGGTTGTCGGTGGTGCGAATATCATCATTTGCAATCCGGAACTCACGAAAACCGGATTGGATTTGATCTTCGCGCCGACCATTATCTACGCGGAGATTGTGTTCAACCTCTCGACGATGATGCAAGCAGCAGCGCGTTCCTACCGCTTAAATCAGACACACAAACACTGCAAGGTCGTCTATCTCTACTACGAGGGGACGATGGAGCATACGGCCGTGCAGCTCATGAGCCGCAAGCAGCGGGCTGCGAAGCTCCTAACCGGCGATGTGGGCCTGACTGGTTTGGATGCCATCACCGAAGGGGAAGGTGGTTTCGAGCAGGCTTTGCTGGATGCCATCGCTAAAGACGAGGCACTCATCGATCCAAGTGAGATGTTTAAAGCCAGCGCGGGGCAGAGCGAGATCGACGCCGAAGATGCCGCTTACTGGAACGTCGATGTCGCAACAGCCGGTGAGCTGCCATCCGGGATCACCTTTCTGGATCACTACGATGATATCCGAGATGATCCGCTCGTGCAGGTCGCGCTGGAACTGGGCGGCGTGATCGTTGAAGATGAACCGCTGTTTGTCGGCTCAGATGCCGCTTCAGTGCCTGTCGCTGCCGCACCGCCTTCGGATGTGGACATGCGCAGATTGGTGCGCTACGTCGGACGCTACCTCGACAGTGTGCATCTGATTCACGATGAAGCGAAGCGGGCGAAGTTGCAGGCGAAACTGCTTACCGCGCTCATGGATGGCGTGCAGGAGGATGACGGCACGTACTCGGTCGTCGGTCTGCGCGACCCGGACTTCGTGAAGTATCCGGTTCACGCGGAAAAACTTGTCCGCTATGTGCGCGGCTGGCTGAAGCAGAATCGCGTTGTGTTCATGGGCTGTGAAGATGAAGCCGCCGCCAAAATCGTTGACCTGGCAAAGCAGGCGCTGGGGCTGAAACCCATCCAGTTGGATGTGTTTCAGGCGATGCAGGACGCGCAGGATGAAGCACTGCAATTGGAGTTATCCGCCCCACATCAGCCCAAACGCCGCAAGAAGGTCGATCTACTCGCTGTACCCGACGAATCGCCAGAGGCTACCGCGCCGAAACACCCTTTAGCATCCAAACACAAACAGGACGAAGCCGAACCGGTGCAACTAGCGATGTTCTGATCTCGTCAGACACGCTGGCTTTTCTGGACGCACTACTAGCGCGATGCGGGAACTATCGCCATACTGCTTGTCTGACGCTGACCGCCATTCATCCCGATGGGCAGCACCGTACCCCTTCACGCCATATCCCGCTTAACCAACCCGACATCCTCTACGATGCTCTCCGGCGACTGCTGGCCGCCAAGCAGCTTGGCTGGGGTGCTTACGTGGCTGTCGGGCTGCGCCGACCAGGACTGCCTCGCTACCGGCGTGGCGGCCTGGCGGAGGTGGTGGCACTCCCTGCGTTGTTCGTCGATCTCGACCGGCACACGCTGGATGCGATCAGCGGACTCCGCATCTTCTCACCGCGCCCCTCGTGCATCGTCGATAGTGGCGGCGGACTTCACGCCTACTGGTGGTTGGAACAACCCACAACTGACTTCGATCATGCGGGACAGTTGCTTCGTGCCCTGGCACGGTCACTGGATGCCGACCGTAGCAGTGTAGCGCAAAGTCTGCGCTTGCCCGGCAGCACGAACACCAAGCCGGGACGTGCCAATGCGCCATGTCGATTGATTGATTTAACGATCCGTCGCTACACACTGGCAGACTTCGAGCACCTGCTAACGAAACGCGATTGGCAAAAGTCAAAACGGCAAAAACCGTACAGCACCGTGCAAACCCTACATACCATACATCGAAACGGGCGATCATCGGCAGCTCGGCAGCTCAATCCCGACCTGATCCGCGCCGTGACCAACCGGCTGTGCGCCGACTATGCCGGGTATGTCAAGCCCAATGGCTACGTGGCGGCGTTGTGCCCCTGTGGACATACACATGATGCGCCCGGCCAGCACTTCAACTTCGATCCATCACACGGCGTTGGCCTGTGCTTCGGCAGACACGGACGATTGCTGCTACGCGATCTATGTCAGGCGTTGGATATCCATTCCGCTGACTACGGCGGGATTTTTGTTCAATCAGAAAGGACATAACATGACCAAACAAGCAACCGACAAGAAGAAGGAAACACCCCCGACCGTCATCACGCTGACGCTGCCCACACCGGAAGACGGCGGCATCTCAATGGAGCGGGCGACCGCGACGCTGCTCATTCAGCGCGGTGAACTGGCGCACGTCAAGCAGTTTCACTACCAGGGCTATCTGCCTGATGTGATGCAGGCCATCCGTGAGGCGACTGAGGCGCTGCGTGTGCTGGCTGACAATCCGCCGGTGGTGCCCGACCCACCTGCTGAGAAGCCAAAGTCCAAGCCGAAGAAGGGCAAGCAGGCGAAGAGCGAAGCACCCCAGGCTGACGAGGAACCGACCATCGATATCCCACTCAAGAAGGGTGTGAAAGCGGTGAAGATGAGCCATCTCAAGATCGTCGGCGGCGAAACCGACGCGGCGGCGTATAGGCAGGCGGTGCTGATCGCGGGCAGGCTCATCGCGGGTGGTTTGTGGGATGGCGAGTCACCTATTCGTATCAATGATGTGTACGCCACGATGAAGAAGATGCAGCACCTGACGGACAAAGACTTCTCGCTGTTCAGCCTGGAAGATTTTGTCCAGACCGGAGCAGATACGGAAATAGCCGATACATCGGATGAGGACGACAACACGAAAGACATCGCACCTGCTGCCAGCGCCTCGCTGAACGGCCATCACCCGGACGAAGCATCCACTCTGCTTTAAACCCGCTTACTTCACCTACTCAATTTCAATGAAAGGAACCCATCACATGAACGAGAACACCCCCACCCCCAACCGCATTTTCAGGATCGGCGCGACCACCATTCAGGCCGATGACAGTATGGCGCATCTCGATAACGAGGGGGTTCGCGCCATTCTGAAGCGCACCTACCCCGAAGTCGCACACGCCACCATCCGCGAGCGTACCCTTGAGGACGGTACAACGGTGCTGGACTTCATTCCAGTCGCTGGCAGAAAAGGATAAATCATGTTCGACGCAGGTATGACCGCTGAAACGCTACGTGATTGCCTGCTCAACCTGCCACCCTTGGAATTGCTCGGCATGAAGCTGCTGCAAGACAGCCCTCATGCCGGGTTCTTTCCGTCGGATGTGCCCCGTGAGTCGCTCAAGGCGGCGGTGGTCGAGGTCATCGAGTACGGTGACCGCTGTCAGGCTGCCGCCCGCCGTCTGAGTGACCTCACACCCATCCCGCTGCGGAAAGTTGAGCTATGGGAGTTCGCGCTATGACCGACTTTTTCACCCTGAAAAACGTTCTCGCCGCCGCGATCAACGCCGATCCGGTACTGCGTCTGGCGCACCTGACCGCCTGGCTCGATCCCTTGTGGAGCGATGACGAGGATGATTGGGTCATGCCGCAAGACGACGATGGTACGCTGGCGATCGCGCTGCGGATCCTGCGGCGGGCGTTCCCTGACATCTACTTCGAGGCGTTGCTGGCAATTCGCAGCGGCGCAACCTACCAGCGGCTGGATCATCTGATCTGTGACGCGGTGCAGTTGCAGGGCATCCCGTTGGAAAACCTGGAATGGCTGCCGTTTGGCATCCCGCTTCCGGCCTATGGTGCCTCGCTGGAAGATCCGGATTTCTACGAAACGCATCCTGATACCATCCCGGTGCTGGCGTGCTTTGGCATCTCCCCGGACCCCAATCCCTACAACGTCGACATCCCCGATGTGGCGTACAAAGCCGCTGCCATCATCGCTGACAATCTGGTTAAACAACAGAACGAAGGATGGCGACAGGTCGCCTGGTTGCTGCGCTTTTTGTTCAGCCTGAGCGGAAATTCCAGTGTCGATTGGGACTATGAAATGATGGCCGAGGTGCAGCCGCTGTCCTGGGAGGCAGAAGACATCGAATTCGCCCGCGACATCATCGAAGAGGCGGACGGCATCATGGCCGATGTCGCCGCAGCGTTGCAATGGATCAGCCAGCATCCGGCTGTACTTGACAGCCTGACTCACAACATTCGCAAAGTCTATCAGAAGAAAGGCAAAGAAAATGCTCGATACCAGTTTGAATGGCCGTGCCCTGCACAGCATGATGAGCGAGCAGCCCAGTCTGTCGCTTAACTTTTACAGCTTCGGCGTCACGCTGCGCAAGTGCGAGGGCGACCGTGTGACGGAATATCCGATAGACCCGGCGCAAGCAGCGGTGGCACTGGCCGCGAAGGTCACCTTCACGACCGGGCTGCTCTCCGGTGATACGCTGTACATCCACATGGAAGGCATCAGCAAAATCGTCGTGGAGTATCGTAAACCACAGATGACAGGCGTGTTTCTGGATAACGCGGAAACCGCGCTGCGTGTCCCGCTGCCGGGTCTTGTGATGATCCGCAAGACGACAGACGACCGCACGCCGACGTACGCCGTCTACGCGGTGAAGAAGCGTCCGGCCTCACTGGATGTCGAACTGTTCAACGCGCCGCTGCCCAACGTGTTTAACTCCGGTTCCATCTGCTGGGGAACGGTGCAGCGTGTGTCCGAAACTGCGCTGGCAGGTGCATCGCTGGCGGAGGATTGGTCAATGCTGCTTGGCTCATCCTTCGGCGACCACGCCTGTTCGCAAAAATCGAAGGCCTTCAAGGACGATGTGCGCAAGAAGCTGATCGAGCTGGAGGCGAAGAAAGCCAAACGCTATCCCACATCCGATCTGATCGCCGCTCGCAAGACACTGACACAGGCCATTGGAGATCGCTCATGAGCGGGAGCTTCGACCCCAACACATACATCAAAACCGTGACCATCGTCGGCGTGGGTGGTACCGGCGCAAGTACCGCACGGATCGTCGCCCGCATCATCTACGACATGCAGCGTTCGCGCAAGCACACGCCGCAAATCGTGTTAATCGACCCGGACCGCGTTGAGCCGAAAAACATCGGGCGACAGGCGTTGTTTGCGCCGTCGGACATCGGCAAACCCAAGGCAGAGGTCGTTGGACGGCGGCTGAACTTCGCGCTGGGTCTGGACATCGCCTGGATTTGTGAACCGGTATCCGCTACCCGTCACTTTGACCGCTACGGTGGCAATCTGGTGATCTCTTGCGTGGATAATCACGCGGCGCGGCAGGAGATCCACCGTATCAACGGCATTCTGATCGGATCAGGCAACCATGAGAACGCTGGACAGGTCTGCATCGGCAATACCGATGATCCAGACCTGATGCGACGGTTCATCGACGGTCGCGATGGCAAGTACCCCTATTTGGCGAAGGAAGGTCTGCTTTTCCCTGAGTTGCTCGACCCCGAACCAGTGCGAGAACGGCCAGCACCTGCGCCATCCTGCGGCGAATTGGTCGAAGCCGGGGAGCAGGCACTGCTGGTTAACGACTGGCAGGCAACCGTCGTCGGACAGTATGTCTACAAGCTGCTGCACCGCTTGCCGATTCATGCCTTCGTGACCTACACCGGGATCGGGGACTTCATCTCCAGCCGCAGCTTGCCTATTTGTCGGGAAGAGCTGGAAGTCTTTCTTGGACAGTAAGCTAGGCACAAGTGCGCACTTGTGCCATTCTACCCGGCTTATTGCAGTTGTTCCGCAACAGCTACCACCTCTTCGAGCGTATCCGCGAATGGTGCTGAAACCTGCAAACTGTAGCTGAATTCCTCATCACGCCACCGAAGATTACGGTAATGCTCTGGACGCCATTCAGGATCAGAACCAAACCAATACCCGGCAGCAAATTGAGCGCTCTCACCGTTCACTGTGGTATTGACTATTGCTGCATCAGGGCTTATAGGTAGTTGCCCTGGTCGTGTGTCCGTGCGCCATTTAGATACATGCATCAGCACACCACGATCATTTTCGCGCTCATAAGCGATAGAAATGAATCCTTCTGCTGCTCCGATATGCAGGATATTGAAGCCACCTTCAACCCATTCAAGGGCCTCCATCCCAGCAATAGACTCTGCCTCGGCTACTGTCTCAACCGTAACTACATCAGCATATTCATCAGAGGCAGAGTAGCCATCACCCGGAATGAAGAAGTCAAAAATACTCTGCGCAAGGCTACGCAATGGCGGTACTGTTGTAAACAGACCCAATACGATCAGAAAGGACGCAGCAATCGCCATCATACGGTGTGCAATCGCGACTTTCCGAGACTGTATCGGTCTGGTCGAGGTCGTAGAAAGGTGAATTCTCCGTAGCTCTTGCTCAAGTTGTTCAGCAAACGCCGGATCGGGCTGATTTTCGTTGTGGATCGTCTGTAATTTCTGCTCTAACGCATTGGTCATGAGATCTCCTCCTGAATATCTAGAACTTGTCGAATGTCATCCAACCCTCTGGAAATGAGCATTTTGATTGCTCCCTCGCTCTTTTCCATTATCTGAGCAACCTCACGGATTTTCAGATCAGCGAAGTAGCGTAATCGAATAGCCTCTGCTCGCTCTGGATTGAGTTTCTCAAGTATCAACGTGATTTCTTCGATCCGTAGCTGCCTGACAATAATGTCCTCGACAGAACTCATACCATCCGATGGAGGGGTAATGTCGTCTATCGAAATGATTGGGTGATCTCCTCGAAAGTGGTCATTCAGCTTGTGTCTGGCAATTCCGAGCAACCACGCTGTGAAAAAACCACTCGATTCATAAGTTCGTATCCCGCCTAGTGCGGCTACGAAAGTTTGCATCGTTAAGTCTTGAGCATCCTGAACATTGCCGCACCGACTATGCAAGTAACTGTAAACACGATGAAGGTGACGCCGATAGAGCATCGCAAATGCCTCGACATCTTCTTTAGCCCTCGATGCCAGAGCATCATCCGTCAGGATTTCATCCATAAACCGTCCTTCTGATTGCATCTCTGTATATACCGTATCGGGGAAATGCTTCAAAAGGTCACAAATTCATCTGTTCGCTGGCAAAGAGAAAAGTTACAAGCAATGAATCAGACAACCCCAACTATCACAGCCCCCGCACCGGGGGCTTTTTCGATTCCCCATAACCTGATCTTGTCCGACGAGATTCGGCACGCACTCGATGACGATGCCGCCCTGATCGTCTCGGTCAGTGGCGGCAAGGATTCAGATGCGATGGCGCTGGCGCTGCACCGCGCTCGTCAGCTCTTCGACTGGCGGGGACGCTTCATTCTCTGTCACGCTGACCTGGGGCGCATGGAATGGCCCCAGTCGCTGCCGCACTGCCGCGAACTGGCGAAACGGCTCGGCGCGGAGTTCGCCGTCGTCCAGCACGATCACGATTTACTCGAGGGTATCCAACGGCGGAGAGCGAAACGCCCGGATGCACCCCCGTTTCCATCAGCGGCGGCGCGCTACTGCACGGCCACCTGGAAGCGTTCGGTTATCGACAAGTACATCCGCCGGACGTTTCCCTGCGATCAGACTGTCATCTGTGCCATGGGTCTGCGCGCAGAAGAAAGCACCAGCCGTGCCAGACGCGACCCGTGTTCCCCGCGCACTAAAGCCAGTGCCCCCACCAAGAATCGTCACGTGCTCGACTGGCTGCCGATCCATCACTGGACGCTGGCACAGGTCTGGGCGGAGATTGGTTACACGCTGGATGAACTGCGAGCAATCCAGTTAGAGACGCGGCGCACCGGTGTTATTCCACCGGATTTCAAAGCACATCCGGCCTATGCCCTCGGCAACGAGCGCGTGAGCTGTGCCCTGTGCGTGCTCGCTTCGAAGAATGACCTGCTTGTCGGGTCGGTTCAAAATCCGGAACTCTACCGGCAGTTGGTCAATCTCGAATTGGAGAGTGGCTACAGTTTTCAATCGGGACGCTGGCTGGCCGATTTGCATCCCCATCTGTTGACTGACGCCCAGCGAGAACGTCTTGCAGTGATGCGTCAGCCCGAAGAAACAACCCCCACCCAACTCACCCTTTTTTAGAACCAGGAGACAATCCAATGAACGACAGTACCTCCAAACAGGCATTGGCGCGGTATCATGCTGCCTATGACAACACCATCTATACTGATATTCGCTACCGTGTCATCCGTGATACTGTCGGCCCCGATGCTGATGTCGAACTGCACGCAGGTGACACCGCCGTCGTGGACCTTATGAACGCTTTGATCGACACCTGCCTTGAGTGCTGCGGGTCGTCACAGCACACCGGCGCACACATCCTGATGGCACGGCTGGCAGCGTGGTCAAAGCTGAGCGATGCGACGATTGACGTTGTTTACGCCTATTTGCTCACGTTCCAGCAGACCGGGATCAATGCCGCTGATGATTTCGCGGCAATTGCGAAGGCACTCACCCGCACCTATACCGGGCAGCAAACGATCGGCGAAGCTTCGGCCTATGCCAACGGAGTTCATTCCTGGCAGGGACGGACAGCCTATCACTTGCTGGTCGCAGCGGAATACCTGGCGAAGTCTGCCGAACTGCTGCTGCTCGACCAGTACAACAACGACGCCTACCTGCACGAGAAGCTCCAGCACGGTCTGAACCGCATTACGAATGCGTTGTACGAGGGGGTGCGCCACAGCGACAAACCGGAGATGTTCGATTTCAGCGGAACGTATTTCCCAAAAGAGAATGACCGGTAGTGAGACTATCTAGTTTATGTGGGCTTCCAGGTGATGCCTGTCTTACCAGTCAGGGATAACAACGATAATGGACTTGCTGTACGATGTCTTCTACTGTGAGTCCATAATGCAATATAAGTGGGATCAGCCATGAAGGCGATGAAGCGCACGGCAAGTTGCAGTTCTTGCAGGAAGCGGAACGCATGAAGCACGATTATCGTACCCCATCTACTTTGGTCCACCCTCGGTGTTTGGAGTATTAACTTGCTCATGCGTTCCAACCCTCTAAGCGAGCATCATTGATGCTGGAGTGCAGCCATGGGCGATTGTAGAACAGTTCGACATCGGCGAAGAACGCCCGAATTGGACGAAATCGAAAGGCTTTGCTGGTATTCCTCAGTATCTACCCAGCGCTGCTGGTAGGTGTACTTGCGTGGTTGTTGGTAGGCTCTGGCGATGCGACCGTGATTGCCGACCTTCTGCTCCTCGCGATAGAAGCGATGCACGATCCCCTGCCAGTCCAGTTCGGGGAAGGCACGCAATATCTCCCACTGGGGACGTTGCTCGTGGATCATCTGCACCATCTTCCGGCGTTCGGCTGCGGTCATGGTGTACTGCGTCCTGCCGGAACGGAACACGGTTTCGGAGGTCGTACCATCGCGCCATTCGACAACGAGCTTGCGCTTCACGTCATCGACTTTATCCACGATGATGCGGCGAGCGAATGCCTCGAACAGCTCACGGCGCTGCTGGTGTGGTACGTCTTTCCAGCGCTGGATGATGAGTTCCAGCGTCGGACGTGCTTCCAGCATCGCCACACTCTGACCTGCGTTTTCTTTAGCACGTGCCAGTTCCTCGCGCAGACGAACAATCTCACGTTCGTTGGCTTCAAAGCTGGCTTCCAGGTTCTTGACGATCTCCGGGTTGGAGATGGTTTTCAGGTTGTCCAGCACGGTCTGCTTGGCACGTTCGGCGGCACGGATGTCCTGCTCGATGCGTCGGACATCACCTTGCTCACTGCGCTGCGTGCCTTCCAGTGCCTTACGCCACGTCTCGTCGTCAATGGTGGTCGCTTTCAGCCGTTCCAGCAGCAGCTTGTCCACCTGGGGATCAAATATCTTCGCGTGGATACTCATCACTGTATGGCTCAGATGATCCGACAGCACATAGGCGTAGTTGTCGTTGTGGTTCAGGTAGTAAGCCCCTATGCGACGGAAGGGGTGTCCCGGCAGCGAATGCGAAAAGACCAGCCCGGCGTAGGTCGCGGGCCTTGCTCCTCGATCCTCGACCTTGTGGCGGACATAGACCCGGTGCGGCGAGTAATCCTTATTAGGTTCGCCGAAGAAATCGACCTTCGAGAGGGCATTGAAGGCGTACATGAACAGATCGTCTGGCACGATGGCTTCGTGGTTCTGCCACTGTTCGATCACGCCCTTGTACGACCAGTGCCCGATGTAGGCGACATTGGTCAGGATGTAGTTCAAACCGGAAGGCGACGGCATGATGCCACCGTTGGCACCGCGATGGGTGATGATGATATCCACCCTAAACCCGTCGGGCACCAACTCAGTGACGTTCTCCGGGAAGCAGGGACCGTGTTCGTAGATATGCCGCCACGTCCGCGTCAGGTTGCGATTGAACTTGCGGAACAACTTGAAGTACGCCAGCACGACATCGGCGCACGGTTGGAAGGGCACGTACTTGCGATGGTTCGGGTTGGCTGTGCCGTCGGGCAGCTTCTCGCGCAGATCAACCATGTAGCCAATTGCCACACTGCGACCCGTCCAGATGCCGCGCACCTTGAGGTAATCCCGCGCCTGCATCAGCCGCCCCTTGATGTGGTACTCCAGATAATCCGCTGCCCGCTGTGCGTGGTCACGGAACATCTGCATGTGGTAGCGTCCCTGAGTCGGGTGGTCGAAGTCGTAGACAAAAGTCGGTGTCAACACCAGTACGTTGTTGCGGCGGCAGGTGTCGATGAAGATGTTAGTTTGGATTTGCGTCACA
>Ga0081528_100801_pt1 | contig 10684 bp, 8 predicted proteins | sample HotLakmasection4_FD_71011 | JGI IMG/M metagenome (GOLD analysis project Ga0081528, IMG submission 71011) | Hypersaline microbial mat communities from Hot Lake, Washington, USA - Section #4 (SPADES assembly) (version 2) | ecosystem: Environmental > Aquatic > Non-marine Saline and Alkaline >...
GTGGTGAGCGCGGAGGGTCTCAAGCGGTTGCTCAGGCCGGACGCGAGGATGGGGAACGAGGGACTCCTCGTAGGGCCAGCGCGCGCCGTGCGCCCGACCGCAGCCGTTCAACGTGCGGGGGACGACGGCCTGGTAGTTCGAGATGGTCCCGTCGGTGACACGGATCCAGTGCGAGAGCGTGCCGCGGGCGACCTCGGCGAACCCCACGCCCTTCGAGGCACTCGGCCAGGTGCTCTTCTCCCACTTGTCCGGGTTGAACGTCGCGACGTCGCCGGACTTGATGCCGGTCGTGAGCTCGTCGAACCAGCGCTGCAGCTGCCTGGCCATCTCGACCCCCTCGATGGCGCGAGCCAGGATGCGGCCCGCCGTCGAGTTCATCTGCTCGGGCTGGGCGCCGAGCTGGGCGAGGATCGGTTCGACGTCGTCGCGGGTCTCGGCATCGCCCTGCACGTAGGCGGACAGGACACGGGGCATGGGGCCGACCTGGACAGCCCGGCCGTCGTAGCGCGGTGCCTTCGACCAGGTGTAGCGGTCGCTGTCGGCGAGCCAGTCGAACGGCGGCGTGGGTCCGGTGTAGTCGGGGACGGTCTCGCCGACCCAGGGCTGCAGGCCGACGTCGCCTCCGGCGTAGCGGTACCAACCGGAGGTGGCGTACTCCTCGATCTTGTCCATGTCGAGGTCGATCACCTCGAGCTTCCCGTCCAGCATGACACCGGGCCGGAAGCCGTCGGGTGGGGTCGGGTACCCGGCGCAGTTGTAGCCGCCCTTGCCGAGAGCCATGTAGCTGGGGTTGGCCCGTCCGATGTCGAGGTAGTCGGGGTAGGCGCCGAGGATGGCGATCACGTCGGGCAGGTACACGTTCTCGACGAAGTCGATGATCTCGCGGATCATCCCCTGCACCTGGTTGAGCTTGACCTGGTTGATGGTGATCTCGTTGTTCATGTTGATCGCCGAGGCCATCCCGCCGACCAGGAAGTTTGGGTGCGGGTTCTTGCCGCCGAAGATGGTGTTGATGCGGATGATGTCGCGCTGCCAGGTGAGTGCGTCCAGGTAGTGCGAGACCGCGATCAGGTCGACCTCGGCGGGCAGCCGGTAGTCGGGGTGGTCCCAGTAGCCGTTGGTGAAGATCGACAGCTGGCCCGACTCGAGGATGCGGTTCACCTGGTCCTGCACGGCACCGAAGCGCGCGGTGCTGTTGAGCTCGTAGTTCGGCTGCAGCGAGACTGCTGCGGCGACGGCGGCGTCCACGTCAGCGTTCGGGACGTTGGCGACGTTGACGAAGTCCAAGGCGTGCAGGTGGTAGAAGTGGATGACGTGGTCCTGCACCATCTGGCTGCCCAGCACCAGGTTGCGGATGAGGTCGGCGGCCTTGGGGATGGGGTAGCCGATCGCGTCCTCCACCGCCCGTACGGATGCGATGGCGTGCACGACGGTGCACACCCCGCAGATGCGCTGGGCGAAGGCCCAGGCGTCTCGCGGATCCCGGTTCTGCATCACCATCTCGATGCCCTTGAACTGGGTGGTCTGCGACCATGCCTCGGTGATCTCGCCGTTCTCGGCCAGCGCCTCGATGCGAAGGTGGCCCTCGATACGGGTGACCGGGTCGATGACGACGCGTTCGCTCACTGCTCAGTCTCTCTCTGCGTAGGGGAATCTGGAGCGGAGTCTGGGCCGGAGTCCAGCGGTCGCTCACGGGTCGGTAGGTCACCCACCAGGGGCAGGTAGACCTTCTCTGCCGCCTTCGTTCGTCGGCGCTCGGCCACGGCCGTCACGCCGGCATGGGCAGCGATTCCCACGCCCACCGCGCCGAGACCGACGAGGCCGACGGTCGTCGCGTCCGCCTCGACGCCTGTGCCCGGCACCCTCAGGTTCGGCAGGACTTCGTAGAAGGGTGTGAACCGGTCGTAGAAGCCCACCTCGGTGCACCCGATGCACGGATGCCCGGCGCCGATCGGCCAGTCCTGGCTGAGGTTCCAGCGCAGGATCGGGCACGGCGCGAACGTCTCCGGGCCTCGGCAGCCGACCTCGTAGAGGCAGTACCCGTTGCGGGCCGCCTCGTCGTCGAAGGTGCGGACGAACTGCCCGGCGTCGAAGCGGCCGCGCTTCGGGCAGAAGTCGTGGATGCGGTCGGCGTAGGCGAACAGTGGCCGCCCCTGGCCGTCCACGGGCGGCGGGGCGCCGTTGGCGAGGGTGTAGACGAGCGACGCCGTGATGACCTCGGGCACGGGTGGGCACCCGGCGATGTTGACGACCGGCTTGTCGGTGATGATCGAGTCGACGCCCACCGCCTCGCTCGGGTTCGGCCGCGATGCCTGCACGCAGCCCCAGTGGGCGCAGGCGCCCACCGCGAAGATGGCGATGGCGTTCTCGGCGGAGTCGCGCAGGATCGACTCGGCGGAGCGTCCGGCGATGGTGCAGTGGGCGCCGCCGTCGGCCAGCGGGATCGAGCCGTTGACGACAAGGATGTGCGGCTGCTTGTTGGCCTCCTCCAGCGCCTTGTCGGCAGCCTCTCCCGCAGCCGCCATGAGCAGCTCGTTGTAGTCCATCGAGACGAGGTTGAGGATGAGCTCCTCGACGGTGGTCTCACCCGAGCGCAGCACGCTCTCCATGCACCCGGTGCACTCCTGCAGCTGCAGCCAGACCAGCACCGGCTTGGTCATGCCCGCCAGGCTCTGCGCGATGGTATCTGCGGTGATGGTGGCCTCAGCTCGTCCCGCCATCACCGGGCCGGCCGTGAGGACGGCGGCAGCCGTCCCGCAGAACTCCAGGAACCGTCGCCGGCTCACCCCTCGCCGTTCGAGATGCTCACCGAGTGTCTCGTCTCCGGTAACCCACAGTTCGCCGTCCGGGATGATCACAACGCCGCCCTCTCAGCCGAGTGTCTGGAGGTGACGATGCTGGGGACGACTCACCTGCACGGGGGTACAAAGTCCCGGCTGTTCCGGGACGTCGGCACGAGCAAGGAGCCAGGAGCCGCTCGTCGTGCAGGGGACACCGCTCGTCGTGGGCTGACCTACGCTGGTTCGTGCTGACGGTGACCACGGAGGAGCGCGATGACACAGAGCACGCCCGAGCCGACGGACTCGGATTTGGACGACGATCCTGGCGTGGACGGAGGTGCCGGGGACGGTGCCGTCGAGTCCCAGTCTTCGGCGACCGTCAAGGAGTCTTCCCGAGTCACGATGCCGGTGGCCGTCCCGGTCACCGTCGCCCTGGTTCTCGGCCTCGCTGTCGGGCTCATCGCCGGATGGCTGCTGCCACGCCCCGGAACCGGCTCCGACGACGCCACCGCTGCGGCCGTCGAGGAGCAGCCGGCGACGACACCCGACCCGGGCGCCGGCGGCCAGCCGGCGACGGTGCTCAACCCCGCCGCACCGAGCCCGGTCGCTGGGGGACCGGACGGCACGGAGGAGCTTGCAGGACTGGTGCTGGGCACCGAGGGGTCCCTGGTCGAGGTGTTCGAGGACTACGTCTGCCCATTCTGTGCCCGCTTCGAGCTCAGCAGCGGGGCGCAGCTTCGCCAGGCCGCGCTCGACGGCGAGCTGCGCCTGGTCGTGCACCCCATCGCCTTCCTCACCGAGGACTCGCCACGAGCGGCGAATGCCAGCGCCTGCGTCTACCAGCACGAGGACACCGACACCTGGGCCGCCTTCCATGAGGGGGTGTACCAGCGACAGGATCCCAGCGAGGCTGCCGGCCAGTACACGAACGAGGTGCTGCTCGGGCTCGCGGACGAGGTCGGTGCCTCCTCGGCGTCGGCTTCCTGCATCGAGGGCGGCGACTACCTGGGGTGGGTCGCGGCGATCACCGAGCAGGCGTTCCAGCGCGGGGTGCGGGGCACTCCCACGGTGGCGGTCGACGGCACCGTGACCGACGTGAGCTCGTTCGTGCAGTAGTGGTGGCGCGACCCGGTGGATCGCCTGTCGGCCAGCCACCGGTGAGTCCCCGGGACGCTGATCAGAGCAGCGCGGCCCGCTCGTACTGTGCCGGCCACTCGGCGGCGGCGTGCAGCTCAGCGGCTGCCTGCAACGGCCAGTGCGGGTTGCGAAGCATGGCCCGGCCGAGCATGACTGCATCGGCGGAACCGTCGGCCAGCACCTGCTCCGCCTGACGTGGTTCGGTGATGAGTCCGACGGCGCATGTCGCGACGCCGACCTGCTCGCGCACCGCCCGTGCGAAGGGAACCTGGAAGCCCGGTGCAGCCGGTATCTGCTGGCCTGCGTCGAGCCCCCCGCTGGACACGTCGACCAGGTCGACACCTGCTGCCGCCAGCCGCCGGGAGGTCTCGATGGTGTCCGGCAGCGCCCAGCCTCCGTCGACCCAGTCGGTGGCGGAGAGCCGCACGAACACCGGCTGGTGCTCCGGCCACGCCACGCGGACTGCTGCGGCCACCTCCAGCAGCAGGCGTACCCGGTTGTCGAAGGAGCCCCCGTACTGGTCGGTGCGCCGGTTGGACAACGGCGAGAGGAACTCGTGTAGCAGATACCCGTGGGCCGCATGCACCTCGACCACCTGGAAGCCAGCCGAGCTGGCCCGCCGCGCGGCGTCGGCGAAGTCGGCCACCACGTCGGCCACCTCGGCGGTGCCAAGCGCGTGCGGGGCAGGCCAGTCGTCGAAGCCGAGCGCAGACGGACCCACCGTCGGCCACCCGCCGTCAGTCGGCGCGACGTAGCCGCGACCCTGCCAGGGCACGCTCGTGGACGCCTTTCGCCCGGCGTGCGCCAGCTGGATGCCGGGCACCGCACCCTGGTCGCGGACGAACCGGGCGATGGGTTCGTAGCCCTGCGCCTGCGAGTCGCTCCAGATGCCGGCATCGGCGGGGGAGATCCGACCCTCGGGGCTGACGGCCGTCGCCTCGCTCATCACCAGACCGGCTCCGCCTCGGGCCAGCCCGCCCAGGTGCACCAGGTGCCAGTCGGTCGGGTGCCCGTCGACCGAGGAGTACTGGCACATCGGCGAGACCCAGACCCGGTTGCGGACAGTCGTCCCGCGCAGCGACAGCTCGCTGAACAGCAGGCTCACGGTCCCGGCCTCGCACGAGTACCGGCGATGACGCCGTGCGAGACCACGGGCACCTCGACGAGGCCCAGGACGGGACCGTCGACGTCGGGGAAGCTCACCACGTCCGGCAGGGTCGACGTGAAGGCGAAGGAGCGCAAGCGGCGTTGTGCCTGGACCTTCGTCCCTGGCGACACCGACGCAGTGCTGGTCCGCTGGTGGCCATGCCGTCTCATGCCGAGATGCTCGCTTCCACGCACCTGCACGCCCTGTGTGACGTCAGTCCCGACCGGCGACCCGGCAGCCCCGGCAACGACCAGGCTGCAGGCTACGTCGCCACCGAGATGCGTGCCGCAGGGTGGTCGGTGAGCGAGCCGGAGTTCGACGTCCTCGACTGGACCGGGTCACCCGGCCACGTCCGGGTCGGCCGGCAGCAGTGGCCCGTCGTCCCGAGCCCCTACAGCCGAGGCGCGGAGGTCACGCGCCGGCTCGTCGTCGCCCGCACCCGCTCCGACCTGGACGCCGACCTGCGAGGCCAGGTGGTGCTGCTGCTCGACGACCTGGCGTCCGAGCAGCTGACTCCACTGGGGTACCCCTTCCACGACAACCCCGACCACGCGGTGATGCTCGGGCGACTCGTCGATGCGAAGCCGCGGGTGGTCCTCGCGGGAACCGGCACGGCGCCGCAGACCGCCGGGGCGCTCGATCCGTTCCCGCTCATCGAGGACGGAGCCTTTCCCATCGCCACGGGCAACCTGCGGGTGGACGACGCTCGATCGCTGGCCGAGCATGCCGGTGGCGAGGTCCGCGTCGACATGAGTGCCCATCGATGGCCGTCCCGAGCCCGCAACGTGGTCGCCCGGAAGGGCCCGGCCACTCCCCGGGTGCTCGTGCTGGCGCACCTGGACTCCAAGCCGGGCACACCCGGGGCCGTCGACAACGCCGCGGGAGTCGTCGTGCTGCTGCTGCTCGCACGGGCGCTGTCGGACGGCAGGCCGGAGGGGGTCGGCGTCGAGCTTCTCGCGGTGAACGGCGAGGACTGCTACCACCCGGCAGGTGAGCTGGCGTACCTGCGCGAGCACGGCGAGCACCTGGAACAGATCACCCTGGTGGTCAACGTGGACGGTGCCGGGTACCGCTCGGCGGGCACGGCCTACTCCCTCTACGAGGTCCCCGACGAGCTCGCCGCCGTGGTGCGAGGCTGCCTGGCCGGGGCGGACCGGATCAGCGAGGGACCAGCCTGGTTCCAGAGCGACCACATGGTGTTCGCCCAGCGGGGCGTCCCGGCTGTCGCGTTCACCTCCGACGACCTGCCGACCGTGCTCGCCGAGGTCGCACACAGCCCGCACGACGTGCCGGCGCAGGTGGACGTCACGCTGCTGGTCGAGCTCAGCGACGCGTTGGAAGGCCTGATCGCTGCCCTCCCGTAGCGGACCTGCCGGTCGGGGGCCGCGGGCTACTTGACGGTCGGGGTGAGCTCGGGCTCGCCCTCCAACTCGGGGTCATCGGCGATCTCGTCGGAACCGCCCTCGATCTCGACCTTCGGCAGGATGCGGGTGAGCGGTCCGGGCAGCCACCAGTTGGCCTTGCCGATCATCGACATCACCGACGGCACCAGCACCAGGCGGACGATGAACGCGTCGATCAGCACTGCCGACCCCAGCGCCACGCCGAACAGCTTGATCTCGGTGGTCGGGCTGGGTACGAACGCGAGGAAGACGCTTGCCATGATCAAGGCGGCGATCACGACCACACGGCCCGACCCGGCGAGACCGCGGCGAACCGCGGCTCTGTTGTCACCGGTGTTGAGCCACTCCTCCTGCATCCGCGAGACCAGGAAGACCTGGTAGTCCATCGACAGGCCGAACAGGATGGCGAAGACCATGACTGGCAGGAACGGGAAGATCGGGCCGGTCGAGTCGACGCCGATGAGGGAGGCCCCCCAGCCCCAGGTGAACACGGCGGTGGTCACCCCGAGCGCCGCGGCCAGGCTGAGCAGGCTGGTCAGCGCGCCGGTCAGAGGCACCACGATGGAGCGGAACAGCACCACCAGCGCCACGAACCCGAGCCCCACCACGATGGCCAGGAACAGCGGCAGGGCATCGTTGATCACGTCGGTGAAGTCGGCTGTCACGGCCTGGAACCCGCCGACATAGGCCTGCACGCCGGTGGCATCCGCCAGCGGTGGGATGGTCTGGGTGCGCAGCCGGTCGAGCAGCTCGGTGGTCTCGACGTCCTGGGGCGCCGACTCCGGGATGACCTGGACGGCCGTGACGGTGGTGTCCGGCTGGATCGCCAAGGGCAGCATCTCGGCCGTCGGGAGGGTGCCGGCGACGCCGGGGGTCTGAGCGAGGCCGGTGACGGTGGTCGCCAAGGCCTCGGCGTCCCCGGGCTCCGGCAGCTCGACCGCGACGAAGAACGGACCGTTGACGCCGTCTCCGAAGCCCTCGGCCAGCAGGTCGTAGCCGATCCGCAGCGACGAGCCCTCGGCACGTCCGCCGTCGTCGGAGAACCCCAGTCGCAGCCCGAGAGTCGGTGCTGCGATGAGCAGGACGACGCTCAAGGCTGCCAGAGCGCTCGCCCACGGCCGCTTCTGCAGCAGCCGCCCGTAGTGGGCGAAGCGGCCGCCCTCGGGGTGGTACTCCTGCGGCCTCTTCGCCCATGGCATCTTCCAGCCGAGCGCCCGGTCGCCGAGCAGGCTCAGCAGCGCCGGCAGGAACCACAAGGCGCTGATCATCATCATCAGAACCGTCACTGCGGCGGCGATCGCCAAGCCGTAGAAGAACGAGATCCCGAGCACCAGCAGGCCCATGAGCGCGATGATGACGGCGGTCCCGGCGAAGGCGACGGCGCGCCCGGACGTCCTCACCGCCTCCAGCGCCGCCGACCGGGGTTCGTGGCCGGCCTGGACGGACTGGCGGTACCGGTTGGTGATGAACAGGGCGTAGTCGATGCCGACACCGAGCCCGATCATGGCTGCCAGGGTCGGGCCGAAGGTGGCCACGTCCAGGAAGTTCGCGGTGACGACGACGAGCGAGAGGCCCCCGGCCAGACCCACCAGCGCGGTGACGATCGGCAGACCGGCCGCGACGGCGCTACCGAAGGCGATGAGCAGGATGACCAGGGCGACCGTGATGCCGACCGCCTCGCCCAGCACGGGCGGCTCGGCCTCGGCGAAGGCCAGGACGCCGCCGCTGGCGCCGACAGCCAGACCTTCGGTCTCGTTGGCGGCCTCGACGGCCTCGATGACGGCGATGGCCGCCTCGGGCTCCAAGGTTCCGCCCTCGACGTCCAGGGTGACCGTGGCGTAGGCCACCGAGGAGTCCGGGCTGACCGGTGAGGTCGCCTCGGCGGCGGCCTCGAGAGCGGCCCGCAACGCTGCGGCCTGCTGCGGCGGGAGGTCCTCGAGCGGCGGCAGCGCCGGTGCCTCACAAGAATCGCCGTAGGTCGCACCGGTCGGGCTCTGCACGCAGAGCACGGGGTCGAGAGCGGCGATGTCGGTGAACGCCGGCTCCAGCGAGGCCACGACGGCGGGGTCGACGGCGGAACCGGAGTCTGGCGACCACACGATGCGCGCCTGCCCGCCGGAGGACTCCGACGCTGCCGCAGTCTCGGTCAGCAGCTCGGTGGCGGTTGCCGACTCGGTGTCGGGCAGCTCGAAGCTGTCGTTGAAGCTTCCGCCGGCCTGGGCGGCGGACAAGCCCAGCACGACGAGAAGGGCGAAGAATCCCAGCAACGCTAGCTTGGGCTTGTTCACTGCCCAGGTGGACAGGCGCATCATCTCTCCTTGGTGTGGACGGCGTCGCGCAGGACGTCGCAGATCGGGCCGTGCAGCTGCGCGGCCGGGGTGTCTCGAAGCTCGAGGAGGACCGCGGGGAGGCCGGAGAAGGCGATGACCAGCCGGACGCTCTGCGCGAGGCTCGGCTCACCGCCGACCAGCATGCGTCCCATCCGCTCGCGGATCTCACCGAACCGGTCCAGCAGGGCGGGATGGCGTGCCATGGCGCTGGCCACGTCCTGGGCAGGGCTGAGTGCCAGCGGCAGGGTGGGACGGCGCTCGAGGGCGAAGGAGGCGATCACGTCGATGGCGTCGTCCACCCTCGTCGAGCTGTCCGGTTCGGTCTCCAGCCTGCTGATCAGCTCGCCGACCTGGTCGAGGTGGTTCTCGATGACCGCGACGAGCAGGTCGTCCTTCGAGCCGAAGTGGTAGAGCACGGCCGCCTTGGAGTAGCCGGCCGCCGCGGCGATGTCGTCCAGGGACGTGGCGGCGAAGCCACGCGCGGCGAACAGGTCCGCGGCGATGCCGACGAACTCGGCACGTACGTCGTCACGGGACAGGCGGTGCACGACTCCTCCAGGCTGGTGTCGCCGTGAAGTCTCGGCTGACCACCCGGTCAGTGTCAAACCAGACGGTCAGTGATTGCGCCGTCAATCGATCCCCACTCACTCATTCGCTGGGTCGTCACACCAGTGTCAGCACGAGCCGACCACGGGGCTTGGGGATCGGCACCACGTGGCGTCCCGGTGGGTGGTGAGCAGCCCGCGCGCGTCGCGCAGGGAGGGATCGTGTGGCCCAGCAGCGGGAGCCAGGGAGAGCGGGGGACGGTCGCCACTAGGCTGCGGCTAGCCACGAGGAGGTGCCGGGTGAACGATGCAGACCGAGCTGCCACGGACCACCTTCGCAACCAGCTTCGCAGGGTCACCATGCTCCGGGTACTCGACGACGACGTCCTGGACGCGATCGCGGCGCGGGTCGAGGTCACCGACCACGAGCCCGGCGCCCTGGTGGTGGCCGAGGGGGACGAGGCGGCCGGCCTGTTCCTCGTGCTGCGTGGCACGGCCACCGTCGAGCGTCGCGGCGTGCCCATCGCCGTCGTGGGGCCAGGCGAGAGCATCGGCGAGATCGCGCTGCTGGACGGTCAGCCACGGGTGGCGAACGTCCGAGCCGACGACGAGCTGCGGACAGGCTTCCTCACCTCCGCCGACTTCCTCGACGTCCTCGAGTCCCTCCCGGAGGTGGCCCTCGAGCTGCTCATCGCGCTGGCGTCTCGGTTCCGACTCCTCGAGGAGAGGTTGACCGAGGTGGAGCGCGAGCTTGCCGCCCACTCGGCACCTGGCGGCTGAGAAGGCTCGCTTGAGCACAGCGGTCAGTCGTCCATGAGCGGGCACGCCACGTCCTGCCAGACGAGCAGCTTGGCGGTCTCGTGCTCGACCGACGGGACGAACTCGACACCGTCCCACGAGGGGAACTGCGTCTGCTCGCGCCACGCCTCGATACCGGCGGAGATCTCCTGCTCGTCCTGTGCGCACAGCAGGTCGACGTCCACACCGGCCAGCAGCCCGGAGTCCGGCGGGTTGTCGGCGTAGTAGCTCTCGGTGTAGGCAAGGTCGGCGCGTTCGAACTCGGCGCTGAGCGGCCGGCTCGACGTCACCTCGACGGCTGGGCCCACGGCGCAGCGCTCGACGATGACGAAGCCCGGCATCCCCTGCTGCACCGCGTACCAGTCGTCAGCACAGGCGAAGGCCTTGGCCTCGTCGGCGAGGGCGTCGAAGTCGGCCAGGGCGTCGTCGAACTCGGCCTGGCTCGGCCGGGGGGGGCGGCCCGCTCGCCGCCCCGACCGAGGGGCGCCGTCGACCCCGCGATGCGCGTCAGCTCGGCTCGGACGAGGCTCGCGCCGGCTTCGAG
>Ga0081528_100802_pt1 | contig 10666 bp, 9 predicted proteins | sample HotLakmasection4_FD_71011 | JGI IMG/M metagenome (GOLD analysis project Ga0081528, IMG submission 71011) | Hypersaline microbial mat communities from Hot Lake, Washington, USA - Section #4 (SPADES assembly) (version 2) | ecosystem: Environmental > Aquatic > Non-marine Saline and Alkaline >...
CGGACCTGCGGGTGCAGAGCGCCGGGTTCGCCCTGCGCGGCGGCGCCGGCCGGCTCCACCCGCCCGAGGGACATGACGAGCCGGGGGCGATACCCGCGGTGTGCCTGGCGGGGCGGGGCGCCGGCCCCGCCGGGCGGCGGGAGCCAGGAGCGCCCCGATGCCGACCGGGCGGATGTCGTCGACCGCGAGGCTCAGGGCGCCGCGCTCGAAGTACCAGGAAGGACGTCCGCGCACGACGACCCGGGACCCCTCAGCCAGCGGCGGGGAGGTGCCGGTGACCACGTCGGTGGGGCACGTGAGCTGCAGCGAGACCTTGGCCGACGGGTCGCGCAGCACCATGAACGTGGTGCGCGACCGGGGCCGGCGAGTGAGCTGGGTGATCTGGCCCTCGACCCAGACCGAGCCGAGCCGGTGGATCCAGGCGCCGATGTGCTGGGAGATCACGCGCACCGGGACCGGGTGCTCCGGTGAGGTCTGCAGCGCCATCGCGCGGAGCCTACGTGCGCTACCTACCATGGGCGCATGAGTGACTCGACGAAACGCACCCTGCTGGCCTCCCCGCGCGGCTACTGCGCCGGGGTCGACCGGGCAGTGGTGACCGTCGAGAAGGCGCTCGAGCACTTCGGGGCGCCGGTCTACATGCGCAAGCAGATCGTGCACAACCGGCACGTCGTCGAGGTGCTCGAAGAGCGGGGGGCGGTCTTCGTCGACGAGCTGGACGAGGTGCCCGAGGGCTCCCTGGTGGTGTTCTCCGCCCACGGTGTCTCCCCGGCCATCCGCCAGCAGGCCATCGACCGCAAGTTGCACACGATCGACGCGACCTGCCCGCTGGTGACCAAGGTGCACGCGGAGGCTCGGCGGTTCGCCAGCGACGACTACGAGATCCTGCTCATCGGGCACGACGGGCACGAAGAGGTCGAGGGCACCGCCGGCGAGGCACCCGGGCACATCACGCTGGTCCAGGACCCGTCGGAGGCCGAGTCGGTCGACGTCAGGGACCCGTCGAAGGTGGTCTGGTTGTCCCAGACCACCTTGAGCGTCGACGAGACCATGGAGACCGTGACGAGGCTTCGGGAACGGTTCCCGGGCCTGCAAGACCCGCCAAGCGACGACATCTGCTACGCGACGCAGAACCGCCAGGTGGCAGTCAAGGAGATCGCTCCACAGGTGGACCTGTTGATCGTGGTGGGATCGAAGAACTCGTCGAACTCGGTTCGGCTGGTCGAGGTGGGCCTGCTGGCTGGAGCCAAGGCCGCTTACCGGGTGGACAACGCCGGAGAGATCGAGGAGTCCTGGCTCGACGGCGTCGAGACGGTCGGCATCACCAGCGGGGCATCGGTGCCCGAGAGCCTTGTCATCGGCGTGGTGGAGTATCTGGCCGGGCGTGGCTACCCGGTGCCCGAGGAGATCCTCACGGCGAAGGAGTCGGTGGTCTTCTCGCTGCCGTCCGAGCTGCGCAAGGAGCTCAAGTCCGCCGGGAAGTCCTAGCCGGGCCGACGACGGTGGCGGACGAGGGGACCGGAGCCGACGCTGCTGGCCGCCCTGACCCGACGACGTACGAGACCGGTGAACGAGTCTTCGGGCCCCCCTCCGGCACGTTCGACGTCGACTGGGTGGCCCGCGAGGTCGAACGATCGACGGCGGTGTCCCTTCTCCCAGGCGCACCGGGCCGTTGCCGCCGCATGGAGCAGCGCGCGCCAGCATGGCGGGCTCGATGCCGGAGGACTGGCGGCAGCGGCACAGGCGACGGGTGCGTCACCGGATGTCTGCGAGTCGGTCGCCGGCTACGTCCTTGCTTACTGCCAGGCCTACTCGGTCGATCCAGCCGCACGCTGAGAGCGATCCGGCTCAGCCGGCCTGGGCCTCGTTCGTCGGGAGCGCGCGCACCGCGGACCGGTGGGACTCCTCCTCCCACGCGACCAGCTCGGCGGCGGTCACCGGACGAACGGCCTCGTCGATCGCTGACGAGGCGGGCAGGTCGTCCTGGCCGAGGCCGAAGTCGTTCATCCGCCGGGCGCTCACGAGCACCTGCCGCTCCAGCGAGCCGATCGTCTTGTTGTAGTGGGCAACCGTGCTGGTGATGGATCGTCCGAGCTTGTCCAGGTGCTCACCCAGCGTGCCGAGACGCTTGTACAGCTCACGGCCCAGGTTGGAGACCTCGATCGCGTTCTCGGTGACCGAGGCCTGTTGCAGCATGAAGGCCGCCGTTCGCAACATCGTGATCAGGATCGTGGGCGTCGCGATGAGCACGCGCTTGCCGAAGGCGTAGTCCAGCAAGCTGGGGTCCTGCTCGAGCGCGGGTGCCAGCATCGACTCGCCCGGGACGAACAGCACCACGAACTCCGGGCTCTGGTCGAACTGGTTCCAGTAGGCCTTGCCTGCCAGACCGTTGACGTGGTCCTTGAGGCTTCGGGCGTGCGACTTCATCCGCTCTGCCTGGTAGGTGGGGTCGTCGCTCTCCAGCGCGTCGAGGTAGGCGGCGAGCGAGACCTTCGAGTCGACGACGATCCGTCGCGACTCGGGCAGGTTGATCACCATGTCCGGCCGCTGGCCCCCGCTACCGGACGAGGTGGTCAGCTGCTCGGAGAAGTCGCAGTGCTCCACCATCCCGGCCATCTCGACGGCGCGGCGAAGCTGGGTCTCTCCCCACTGGCCTCGGGTCTGCGGGCGTCGCAGCGCGGTCACGAGGGCCGCTGTCTCGCTGCTCAGCCTGCTCTGCACCTCGGCCATCGACCTCACCTGCTCGACCAGGCCTGAGTACGCCTCCGCCCGCTTGGACTCCAGCTCGCGCACGTGGTCGTCGACCTTGGACAGCGACTCCTTCAGCGGTGCGACCAGGTTCTCCACCTGGGTCGAGCGCTTCTCCAGCTCCGAGCGCTGCTCCTGCTGGGCCTTGGCCAGCTGCTGCTCCGCGAGCTGGATCACCGCTTCGGAGTTGCTGTGCAGAGCCTTCGACGCGAGCGCCTCGAACTGCTCGCGCAGGTGTTCCTGGGCGTGGGCGAGGTCCGCCGCGCGCTGCTGCGCGGATGTCCGCTCGTGCTCGAGGGTGGACGTGACCACGGCCAGCTGGCGACCGAGGTCGTTGAGCTGGTCCCGGGCCCTGTCCACGTCCCCGCGAGCCTCGTCACGTTCGCGCGTCACGCTGTCGGCGCGACTGGTCGCCGCGTCGGTGGCGGACTGCGCCGCCGCGAGCTCTGCGGCGGACTGGCCGCGCGTCAGTGCGCGGCCCACGCCGTAGCCGACCGCCAGACCGACGAGCATGGCAACGAGCAGCAGGAGGACGTCTGTCGCAGTCACGGGACCACTGTGCCGCCGGGGTCCGACACAAACCGGCAACGGCACGCCCGGAGCATCCCGTCAGGCCGCCTACCATTGCCTTCTCGTGGCCCTCACCATCGGAATCGTCGGACTTCCCAACGTCGGCAAGTCAACGCTCTTCAACGCGCTGACCCGCAACGACGTGCTCGCCGCGAACTACCCCTTCGCCACGATCGAACCCAACATCGGCGTCGTGGGGGTTCCCGACCCGCGGCTGGCGGTCCTGGCATCGCTCTTCGGGTCGGCCCGACAGGTGCCGGCCACGGTCTCGTTCGTCGACATCGCCGGGATCGTTCGGGGAGCCTCCGAGGGTGCCGGGCTCGGCAACCAGTTCCTGTCCCACATCCGTGAGTCGCACGCCATCTGCCAAGTCATCCGCGCGTTCGACGACCCCGACGTCGTGCACGTGGACGGACGCGTCGACCCACGCTCGGACATCGAGACGATCAACACCGAGCTGATCCTGGCCGACCTGCAGACCATCGAGCGGGCTCACCCCAGGCTGGTCAAGGAAGCCAAGCAGGACAGGGAGCGAGCAGCGGTTCTCGCGGCTGTCGAGGAGGCGCAGAAGGTGCTGGAAGCAGGCCAGACGGTCTTCGAGGCCGGGCTGGACCGGGGGCCGCTCGCCGAGCTGTTCCTGCTCACCGCCAAGCCTTTCCTGTACGTCTTCAACCTCGACCAGGACGTGCTGGGCGAGCAGCAACGTCGTGCCGAGCTGGCCGAGATCGTCGCTCCCGCGGATGCCGTCTTCCTGGACGCGCAGATCGAGGCCGAGCTCGTCGAGCTCCCCCCCGAGGAGGCGCTCGAGCTGCTGCAGTCCGTCGGCCAGGAGGAGTCGGGCCTGGACATGCTCGCCCGCGTGGGCTTCGACACCCTTGGGCTGCAGACCTTCCTGACGGCGGGGCCGAAGGAGTCACGGGCCTGGACGATCGCGCAGGGGGCCACCGCTCCCCAGGCGGCCGGTGCCATCCACACCGACTTCCAGAAGGGCTTCATCAAGGCCGAGATCGTCTCGTTCGACGAACTCGTCGACGCCGGCTCGATGGCCGAGGCCAAGGCGCGCGGCAAGGTGCGCGTGGAGGGCAAGGACTACGTGATGGCAGACGGCGACGTGGTCGAGTTCCGCTTCAACGCCTAGCCGGCCCGCAGCGCCCCGGTCACGACGCCCGTCAAGGGCAGGCGGCACCCGCCAAGATCCAGAGACCGGCCGCAACGACGGCCACCAGCACTAGAGATGCGGCGGCGATCGCGAGACGTGGCCACCGCCCTTGTTCGGCCGGCTCGACGCCCACCGCCACTGTTCTACCCACCAGGCCCCCGGGTGCCAGACGACCGCGACATCGGCACCCTGATCATGCCTTCTCCGTGTCGACCAACCAGACGGTATGGGCAAGTGCCTTAGCCGAGCGCCGCACCGGCCACGGGGATCGGCTCGAGCTTAGGAATCGCACCCGATGTGTGCGCTGCACCTTAGGCCGACTCTGGAGTTGTCAGCACACGCACACCAGAGGAGGCCACGATGTTCCCGAGCCGACTGTCCGCCGATCTCGCCCACGAGCGCCAGGCCCAGTTGCGCGCCGAGCGCACTCACCACCACGCATCGCAGTCCGGCGCAGGTCGAGCGGGATGGCTGCCGTTGCGGTGGCGGCCCGTGGCCGCCGGCTGGCACCGGGTGCGCCCTGCATGAGCCTGCCTGGCACCGGATACCGGGCATCGAGGGCTGGCACCATGAGTCTGGTGCCAGCCCTCCAGGTCGAGGTCCCGTTGGTCGGCCGACAGGCCGAGCGGGACCAGCTCATCGGTGAAGTCACGCGCGCCCAAGAAGGCATCACTCGTTGCCTCGTCGTCGGTGGCGAGGCCGGCATCGGCAAGACCCGCCTGGTGCGCGAGCTGGCCGGCATCGCTGAGCCCGAGACCCGGGTCGTGTGGGGCCAGTGTGTCGAGCTCGGCGCCAACGGGCTGCCTTACGCACCCTTCGTCTCCGTGCTTCGGTCGCTGGTGTCCGCCATCGGTCTAGAGGCGGTGTCGACGGCCCTTGGTCCGGGTCGCGCCGAGCTGGCCCGGCTGCTACCAGAGCTCGGAGCGGCCGCACCGGAGTCCGACCTTGGTCGGGGACGCCTGTTCGAGGCCGTGGCCGCCCTGATCGAACGAGCCGCCGGTCAGCATCCGCTCGTCGTCGTCATCGAGGACGTCCACTGGTCCGACCCCTCGACTCGAGCCCTGCTCGGGTTCCTCGTACGCAGCCTCGTCGACACCCGGGTGCTCATCGTCCTGACCTATCGCACCGACGAGATGCATCGCACGCATCCGCTGCGTCCCTTCCTCGCCGAGCTCGAGCGAAGCCCGCGAGCGTCGCGACTGACGGTGCCCCGCCTGCGTCCCGCCAACATCGCGACGATCCTCACCCACGTCCGGGGGACGCCGCCTAGCGCCGCCCTGCTCGCTGACGTCGTCACCCGTAGCGACGGCGTGCCCTTCTTCGTCGAGGAGCTCGCCGAGTGCCAGCCAGGCGATGATCTGCCTGACTCGTTGCGCGAGCTGCTCCTCGTGCGAGTCGAGGCGTTGTCCGAACCGGCCCGCCGGGTTCTGCGGGTCGCCGCCGTCGGCGGGTTGCACGTGTCGCACCAGGCTCTCGCAGCCGTCGTCGACCTGCCGGTTCCGGAGCTGGACCAGGCTCTTCGGGAGGCCGTCGCTGACCACCAGCTGGTGGTCGATCGAGCACACCACGGCTACGCCTTCCGCCATGCGCTCGTCCGTGAGGCGGTGCACGACGACCTGCTCCCGGGTGAGCACGGCTCCTTGCACGAGCAGTGGGCGCGAGCCCTCGAGCAGCGGTCACGTGAGGAGTCCGGGGAGTCGCTGGCAGTCCAGATCTCGCACCACTGGTATGCAGCCCTGGACCTCGAGCGGGCGTTTGCGTCTGCCCTGCGCGCCGCTGACGAGACCCGTGCCATGTACGCACCGCGCGAGGAGATGCAGATGCTCGATCGGGTGCTCGAGCTGTGGTCGCGCGTGTCCGACGCGGAGACCCAGGCCGGGATGGACCGGGTGGACGTTCTGGTGCTTGCCGGAGAGGCGGCGTGGCGAGCCGGCGAGCCGGATCGGTCGGAGTCGTTCGCCGACGCCGCGGTTCGCGCCGTCGACTCGCAGGTCGACCCCGTCCGGCACGCGCATCTGCTGATCAAGCGCGCCACCTTCGGGGTGGACTCGACCGACTCCGACACCGTGCAGATGCTCACGGACGCCTTGGCTCTGCTCCCGGCCGACGTGCCGTCACAGGACAGAGCCTGCGCCCTGGCCAAGCTGGCGGGGTGGTACGTGCTTCGCAATCAGTGGGACGAAGCCGCCGATCTGGCGACGCAGGCCCGTGACGTGGCGCGAGGCATCGGCGATCCGGAGAACGAGTCCGACGCCGTGAACTCGTTGGCGCTGGCATACGCGGGGATGGGCGAGTTCGAGCGCAGCCGCGGACTGTTCGAGGAGGCGCGTCGCCTGGCCGAGCAGGCCGGCTCCGAGCAGGCCCTGGGTCGCTATCGGGGCAACCTCGGTGACCTTCTGCTGTCCACCGGCGACTTCAGCGGTGCCCGCCAGGTCTCGCACGAAGGGCGCGAACATGCCCTGCGCCGGGGCCTCGTCCGCAGTGCGGCAACCTTTCTCGCAGGCAACGAGGCGGAGGCCCTCATCGCCTTGGGGGAGTGGGACCAGGCCTTGGCGCTCGTCGAGCAGGCGCTGGGGCAGGATCCGCCGCGGCCGTCGTTCACCCACCTGTCGTGCCAGCGCGCCACGGTGCTGCTGCTTCGCGGAGCCCCAGGCGCCCGCGACGTCGTCGACGAGCTCGCTCGCGTCCCCCGTTGGTTCCCGCGACAGCCGCAGTTCGTCATCCCCGCCGCACAGCTTCAGGCGGAGCAGGCTCTGAGCGACAACGAGCCCGCCGAGGCGCTACGCCTGGTGGTGGAAGCCATGGAGAGGTCTGGGCCGCGGGCGCATGCCTCGGCCGCGTGGCAGCTGCTGCACACGATGGCCCGGACGATCGGGCAGCTCGAACGGGCAGGCAAGCCCACGGACGACGCTCGCACCCGGCTGGCGTCAGCCCGGTCGTCGTTCACTGCGTCGGGCACCCAGGTGATGTGGGATGCCGTGATCGATGCCGAGCTCGCCCACCAGCACGGCTCACGAGCGGTGCAGGCATGGAGCGCGGCCGTCGGCGAGCTGCACCGTCCGGGTGTCCAGGGTCCGGTCTACCTGCGGGGATATGCCAGGTACCGGCTCGGTGGGGCGCTACTCGTCGACGGTCGCAGAGAGGAGGCCAGAGACGTGCTGGCAGCGGCGCTCGAGCAGGCCGACGCGCTCGACGCCAAGCCGTTGCGCGACGGCGTCTCCAGCCTGGCCCGTCGCGCGAGGCTGCAGCTGACGGAGAGGCGGGCCGAGGCGGTGCCGGCCGAGCCCACCGAGTTCAAGCTCACCCCTCGGGAGCGGGAGGTGCTCGCGCTGGTCGCCGAGGGACGGTCGAACGCACAGATCGCCGAGCGGCTGTTCATCAGCACGAAGACGGCGAGCGTGCACGTCTCGAACATCATGGCCAAGATGGGCGCCGAGTCGCGCGGCGAGGCCGCTGCTGTGGCGCACGCTCGTGGTCTCGTCGAGGTGTCGGCTCGCGGTTCTTCAGATCCATGACCCGGATGACGGTGTCCAGCGCCCGGTCGATCGGTCGCAGAGGTGGACGAGCCTGCGGATCGAGGGCCAGGGTGGTGCCATGGCCGAGCATGCGAGCGACCCGCCGGACGAGACTCTCGCGAGGTTCTACCGGTGCACTGCCGGATTCACCGAACGACTCGAGTCGGTGGGGGACGAGCAGTGGCACGCCCCGACGCCGTGCAGCGAGTGGGATGTGCAATCACTGGTCAACCACGTCTGTGGCGAGCAGCGATGGATGGCAGCGCTGCTCGACGGACAGTCCATCGCCCAGGTGGGGGAGAGCCTGTCAGGCGACCTGCTGGGGCGGCATCCCGTCGACGCGTGGCGCAAGGCGGTGGCCGACGTCGAGTCCCAGCTCCGGCAGCCGGGAGTTCTCGAGGAGGTCGTCGAGCTGAGCAGCGGCCCCGCGTCGGTAGCCCGCTACTGCAACGAGGTCGCGGCCGACACCTTGGTGCACACCTGGGACCTGGCCCGAGCGATCGGCGCGGACGAGCGGCTGCCGGAGGACCTCGTCGAGTCGGCGACAGCCGTCGCCGAGTCCTGGGTGTCCCCGCAAGGGGTGCCGGGGCTCTTCGCCGCGCCGGTGCCTATCGAGGGTGAGGTCGACCGACAGACGGCCCTGCTCGCCATGCTCGGCCGTTCGCCTGCTCGCAGCATCTGACTCATGCGCGAAAGCGCAGCTCGTGTCGGCGACGGCTCGGACTCCCGTCAGTGGCACCGTCGACTCAAGGCTCGAGCTGACGACGGCTGGGTCGAACGTCTCGCCGCTTGACCTCGACGCCGCCCATCAGGGCAAGGCCAGTGACACGAACCTTCACACGTTGCTCGGCTGCGACCGCCTCGCGAGGGCCTTCGAAGCTCCCCATCACGCCCATGCCGTCGACGACGACCGCGACGTCTGATGGGGCGAGGATCAGGACGCCTCCCATGATGGCTACCGCGACGATGGTCACCTCGGCCGCCTCGAACCGAGCCTCGCGCAGATCGAGCTTGACCCCGCCCATCACGGCGACCGCGGAGAACGACTCCGGCAGCACCCACACGCCGGCTCGCAACGTCCCACTCATGACCGCGACTGCTGAGCCGGAGGTTGCTTTCCCACCGACGCGCTCCAGCGAACGCGACGACCCAGAATGCTGCAGGGCAGAGGCCGAGCGACTAGTCGGCAGGTTCGGGTCGACGCCCGGCAGGTCGGCAACCGCTGGCTGCAGGTCGCGGTACGTCTTCGCCGAGTACGTGCGCTCCAACCGCTCGTGCAGCTCGTCGAGGTCGATCCGGCCGTCTGCGGTCGCCGAACGCAGCGCCTCCGCGACCTTCTCCCGATCGGCGTCGGAGCAGCGAAAGTCCCCAGGATCCGGCCTGGACCCGGCGGGCTCCACGTCACTCACAGCGCAGACGCTACGCCGCTACTGTGGCGACGCCATGAGCAGCAACTACCTGACTCCGGCCGAAGTCGTCGACTACGCCGAGCGGTCGAGCCTGGCCTCGGCGGCGATGGACCCCTCGCGACTCGTCGTCCGTGCGGTGCTGGGTGGTTCGTTTCTCGCTCTCGGCGGGCTGCTGTCGAGTGTCGTCGCCGGAGGAGCGCTCGGGCTCGGTGACACCAATCCCGGGCTGCAGAGGCTGCTCGCAGGCGCCGTCTTCCCGCTGGGCTTCATCGCGGTCGTGCTCACGGGTGCAGAGCTGTTCACCTCCAGCTGTGCGACGTTCACCGTCTCGCTGTACCGGCGCTCGATCGGTCTGGCCACCCTGCTGCGGTCCTGGAGCGTGTCCTACGCGGGCAACTTCGTCGGGGCTGTGCTGGCGGCACTCGTCCTCGGTATCGGCACGGGCATCTATGCCGCGGGGGCCGACGCGACCGAGTACCTGCATCAGGTGGCGGGCGGCAAGCTCGACCACACGCTGGCCGAGACGTTCACCCGCGGGATCGGGGCGAACTTCCTGGTCTGCATCGCCGCCTGGCAGGCGTACTCGGCGACGGACTCGATCAGCCGGATGGCGGGTGTCTGGTTTCCCGTCATGGCTTTCGTGGCGCTCGGCATGGAGCACTCCATCGCCAACATGTTCTTCATCCCGGCAGCACTCTTCTCCGGCCTGGACGCGACGTGGGCCGACTTCCTCGTCGGCAACCTGCTTCCTGCGACCCTGGGCAACGTCGTAGGGGGTGCGCTGTTCATCGGCCTGGCCTACGCCTGGATCTACCCGCGCAGCCGCGCCGAAGCAGTCGTCGAGCGAGAGCCCCGGTAGCGACGGTGGTCGACGACGTCACCGGGGACCTGCCGGTCAGCGCTGCTCTGGTCATCCCGGAGAGCGAGCTGGAGTGGCGGTTCTCCCGCTCGTCCGGACCCGGCGGGCAGTCGGTCAATACCAGCGACAGCCGGGTGCAGCTGGGGTGGGACGCCCGCAGCTCGACGGTTCTCTCAGCGGCTCAGCGTGCCCGGCTGCTCGAGCGGGTGCCGGACGGTGTGATCTGGGTGAGTGCCGCCGAGCACCGTTCGCAATGGCAGAACAGACGGGCGGCGAGGCAGAAGCTGGCGGCGCAGGTGCGCTCGGGCATCGCCAAGCCACCCCCGTCGCGGCGGGGGGCCCCGCCCGGGCGAGCTGGCGTGGGGGGGCGGCTTGGCGCCCGACGGCCCCCGGGGGGGGGGGGGGG
>Ga0081528_100805_pt1 | contig 10661 bp, 11 predicted proteins | sample HotLakmasection4_FD_71011 | JGI IMG/M metagenome (GOLD analysis project Ga0081528, IMG submission 71011) | Hypersaline microbial mat communities from Hot Lake, Washington, USA - Section #4 (SPADES assembly) (version 2) | ecosystem: Environmental > Aquatic > Non-marine Saline and Alkaline >...
GGGTCGGGACGTCGGGTGCCCCCCCCACGGTCTCCAGCACGGCATGCTTGGCCGTCAGTCGTCGCACCAGGTACTCGGTCCGGCGTTTCGTGTAGCGCATGGACGATGCTCGACGCACCTCGAACGGGGTCAGCCACTCCATGCCCTCCGGCAGGTGCGGCTCGCCGCGTGACAACCACTGCACGTCGCTCCTCCTACCAGATGCTGATCCGGTCGGACGGGTCCATCCACAGCCCGTCTCCCTCGGCTGTGCCGAAGGCCGAGTGGAACTCCGCCACGTTGCGGATCGTGCCGTTGCACCGGAACTCCGGCGGGCTGTGCGGGTCGATTGCCAGCAGCCGGATCTTCTCCTCGGGCCGAGCCTTCTCGCGCCAGACCTGCGCCCAGCCGAACATCAACCGCTGCATGCCGGTCAACCCGTCGATCTCCGGCGGCGAGGCACCGTCCAGCGCGAGGCCGTAGGCGTGCGCGGCGATCGCAAGACCACCGAGGTCACCGATGTTCTCTCCCACCGTCAGCGCGCCGTTCACGCTGTGCCCCGGCGTGTCGGCCGGTTCGTAGGCGTCGTACTGGGCGACGAGCACTGCCGCACGCGCGTCGAACTCAGCACGGTCGTCATCGGTCCACCAGTTGTTCAGGTTGCCCAGCCCGTCGTACTTCGAGCCCTGGTCGTCGAAGCCGTGCCCGATCTCGTGCCCGATGACGGCCCCGATCCCGCCGTAGTTGGCCGCGTCGTCGGCCTCGGCGTCGAAGAACGGTGGCTGCAGGATGGCCGCGGGGAACACGATCTCGTTCATGCCGGGGTTGTAGTAGGCGTTCACCGTCTGCGGGGTCATGTGCCACTCGCCGCGATCGACTGGCGAGCCGATCTTGCCCAGCTCGCGGTCGGTCTCGAAGGCGGCGGCCCGGCCGACGTTGCCGAGCAGGTCCCCCGGGACGACCTCGAGCGCGCCGTAGTCGCGCCAGGTGTCCGGGTAGCCGATCTTCGGGGTGAACGCGTCCAGCTTGTCCAGCGCCCGTTGCCGGGTCTGTGGGGTCATCCAGGCCAGCTCGCTGATGCGCTCGCGGTAGGCCTCGACGAGGTTGGCGACGAGCTGCTGCATCCGCTCCTTGGCATCGGGTGGGAAGTGCTCGGCCACGTACAGCCGACCCAACGCCTCTCCGAGGACCGACTCGACCAGCGACACCCCCCGCTTCCAGCGCTCACGGATCTGCTGCACGCCGGAGAGCGTGCGGCCGTAGAAGGCGAAGTTCTCCTCCACGAAGGCCTCGCTCAGGTAGGGCGCCGAGGCGTGCACGACCTTCCAGCGCAACCAGGTCTTCCAGTCGTCCAGCTCGGCCGCCGCCAGCTCGTCGGACAGGGCGGCGAAGAAGCTTGGCTGGCGCACGACGACCTCGTCGAGCACCGCGTCCGACGAGCCGAGCCTGCCTGCCCACACGTCCCACGCGAAATTGGGGGCGAGCCGAGTGACATCCTGGCGTGTCATGAGGTTGTAGGTGGCGGTGGCGTCCCTCGTGGCCACCCGGTCCCAGTGTGCCGTTGCGAGACGAGTCTCGACGGCCATGACCCGGTGCGCCTCCTGCACTCCCCCGCAGCCGGCCAGGCCGAGCATGCGGGCCAGGTGCTCGATGTAGTCGGCGCGGATCTGGGCGAATCGCTCGTCGGAGTAGTACGACTCGTCGGGCAGGCTGAGACCGCCCTGGTTGAGGTAGAGCAGGTAGCGGGTGGAGTCGCCCTTGTCGGTGTCGACGAAGCCCCCGAACAGACCGGGGTTGCCGAGTCGTTCGAGGTCGGCGACGAGCGCGACGAACCCGTCGAGGTCGGCGACCGCGTCCACCTGGGCCAGCACCGGCTCGAGCGGGGTCCCACCACGCTCCTCGACTCGTTCGGTGTCCATGAAGTCGGCGTAGATGTCGGAGATCTTCTGCTCGTCGCTGCCTGGCTCCCAGGTGCCGCCTGCCAGGCGCTCGACGATGGCATGCAGATGCTGCTCCGCCTCGTCACGCAGCCGGATGAACTCCCCGTAGCGCGACTTGTCGGCGGGGATCTCCGCCTCGTCCAACCAGGTGCCGTTGACGTGGCGGAACAGGTCGTCCTGGGGACGCACGGTGTGGTCGACGTAGCGCAGATCGATACCTGACTTCACACCGCGCACTCTGTCACGCGGTGGCACCCCGCAGCACCACGACCGGGCAGGGCGCATGGTGCACGCAGTAGGACGCCACCGAGCCCAGGTGCATACCCGGCAGCTCGCCGCGGCCGTGCGAGCCGACGACGAGCAGGTCGGCGTCGCGCGCCTGCCTTGACAGCACGTGGGCTGCCCTGCCCTCCACGGTCCGGGCGTGCACTCGCACCGGCGGCTCGTCGCCGAGCACCTCCTCGAGCGTATCGGCGAGGACAGCGGCCGCTCGGTCGGCGTAGTCCTGCTCGGTCGCCGTTGGCAGGAGCAGGACGGTCAGCGGCACCTCCCAGGCCGTGACGGCCTCAACGTCGGCACTCGTGAGCTCGGCCTGGGCCACAGCCCATCGCAGTGCCTGCTTGCTGTCCGGTGAGCCGTCGACGCCCACCACGATCCTGGCGCTCATGCCATCCTCCGATCCCTGTCGTCCCTGAGGCCAGTCCACCGCCGCGGGGCTGGTGCCGCCAGAGTCGTTGGGCACGACAGCCGTCCCGGGGTCCAGGACGCTGAGATGGGCCGTTGGTCCCGAAGACCTGACCATTGGCAGGCATGGATGTCCTCCTGGTAGGGCATCCTTGAGACTGAGGGTGTCACCCCCGCCGTGATCCCTGGCCCCAGTCAGCAATCGCCGTCGAGACCAACGAGGAACCACGTGACCGATACCGCCACGACCCCCACCACGACCGACCCCGAGGCCTGGCGCGGCTTCGTCGGGACGCAGTGGAGAATCACTGTCGACGTCCGCGACTTCATCCAGGCCAACTACGAGCCGTATCTCGGAGGCGCGGAGTTCCTGACCGAAGCGACCGAGCGCACGTCAGGGATCTGGAAGAAGCTCAGCGAGCTGATGGCCATCGAGGTCAAGAAGGGCATCCTGGACGTCGACGTGCACACCCCCTCGTCGATCACCAGCCACGAGCCGGGCTACATCGACAAGGACAACGAGCTCGTCGTCGGGCTGCAGACCGACGCTCCCCTCAAGCGCGCCATCATGCCCAACGGTGGCTACCGCATGGTCGAGGCGGGCCTCAAGGCCTACGGCTACGAGCCCGACCCGGTCGTCACCGAGATCTTCACCAAGTACCGCAAGACCCACAACGACGGCGTCTTCGACGCCTACACCCCCGACATCCAGGCTGCTCGCCGATCCGGCATCGTCACCGGCCTGCCAGACGCCTATGGGCGCGGGCGCATCATCGGCGACTACCGCCGGGTCGCCCTCTACGGCGTCGACCGGCTGCTGGAGCGCAAGAGGCAGGAGAAGGAGGCTCTGGCCTTCCTGCACTCCACCGACGACGTCATCCGTGACCGGGAGGAGCTCTCCGAGCAGATCCGTGCCCTGGGCGAGCTGGTCGAGATGGCTGCCACCTACGGCTGCGACGTGACTCGGCCCGCGCGGACCGCCCACGAGGCGGTGCAGTGGCTCTACATGGCCTACCTGGCCGCGGTGAAGGAGCAGAACGGCGCCGCCATGTCGCTCGGCCGGGTCTCGACGTTCCTCGACGTCTACCTCCAGCGAGACATCGAGGAGGGCCGCATCACCGAACAGTTCGCTCAGGAGCTCATCGACGACTTCGTCATCAAGCTACGGATCGTTCGCTTCCTGCGCACGCCCGACTACGACGAGCTGTTCTCCGGCGACCCCACCTGGGTCACCGAGGCGATCGGTGGCATCGGTGAGGACGGCCGCCCGTTGGTCACCAAGACGTCCTTCCGCTTCCTGCAGACCCTCTACAACCTCGGCCCAGCGCCCGAGCCGAACCTGACGGTCTTCTGGTCGCCGTCGCTGCCGGAGGGCTTCAAGACCTTCGCCGCCCAGGTCTCGATCGACACCTCCTCGATCCAGTACGAGAACGACGACCTGATGCGCCCGCGCTTCGGCGACGACACCGCCATCGCCTGCTGCGTGTCGGCCATGCCCGTGGGCAAGCAGATGCAGTTCTTCGGCGCCCGGGTGAACCTCGCCAAGGCGCTGCTCTACGCCCTCAACGGTGGCCGCGACGAGATCTCCGGCGCGCAGATCGCACCGGTGGCCGAGCCGGTCGCCGGAGACGTCCTCGACTACGACGACGTCCTCGAGAAGATGGACGCGACCGTGGACTGGCTGGCCGGCACGTACGTCAACGCCCTCAACGTCATCCACTACATGCACGACAAGTACGCCTACGAGCGTATCGAGATGGCGCTGCACGACTACGCCCCGGCCCGCACCCTAGCGTGCGGCATCGCCGGTTTGTCCGTCGTGGCCGACAGCCTCTCGGCGATCAAGTACGCCACCGTTCGCCCGGTCCGCGACGAGACGGGGCTGATCGTCGACTTCGAGACCGAGGGCGCCTTCCCCTGCTTCGGCAACAACGACGACGAGGTCGACCTCATCGCCGTGCGCATCGTGGAGGCGTTCATGGAGAAGGTGCGCCAGCACCCGGCGTACCGCAACGCCAAGCACACCCAGTCGGTGCTGACGATCACCTCCAACGTCGTCTACGGCAAGAAGACGGGCAACACCCCGGACGGTCGGCGCAAGGGCGAGCCGTTCGCCCCGGGGGCCAACCCGATGCACGGTCGTGACCGCAAGGGCCTGGTGGCCGCGGCCCTGTCGGTGGCGAAGCTGCCCTACGAGGACTCCGAGGACGGCATCTCGCTGACGGCGTCGCTGATGCCCAGCGTCCTGGGCAAGACAACCGCCGAGAAGACGGCCACGATGGTCGGCATCATGGATGGCTACATGTCCTCCGACGGCTTCCACATGAACGTTAACGTGCTCAACCGCGACACCCTGCTCGACGCCATGGAGCACCCCGAGAACTACCCGCAGCTGACCATCAGGGTGTCGGGCTACGCCGTCAACTTCGTGCGCCTCACCAAGGAGCAGCAGAAGGACGTCATCAACCGGACCTTCCACATGAACCTGTAGCCCCGTCGCGGTTCCACGGTCTTGGCTACCGGTCCCGCAGAATGTGCAGACCGCGGGTGCCGGTGGCATGAGCAGGGTTGTCGCCAGGGAGGCACGTGCCCGCGTCCACAGGTGAAGCACGGTCACGACATGGCTGCAGTCGGCGTGGCGAGGGGTCCTTCGTTCAGGTGATCCGCGCAGCGTCTGGCGAGCCTACCCTTGGTAGCGAGAACGTCTCAGACCGGTGTTGAGCACGTATGGACAACAGGAGATGACCATGGCCATGATCACTGGCTCGGCGTTGCGGGCGGCGGCGGTGGCAGGCGCAGGCTCGCTTGCGCTGCTTGGAGGCGCCACGGCTGCGTTCGCGCAGGACACGCCTGAGTACCCGCCGGAAGGTCCCAGCAGCGCATCCGCGGTCTGCATCGGCGACATCCCCTACTTCAGCTTCACGGTCGACTTCGGACCCGAGTTTGCGGGTGAGACGGTCACTATCACGTTGATCAACCCTGAAGGTGACGACTTCGTCTACACTCGCACCCTGGACGCCAACGGCCGGCTGTCAGGCAACGACATCCTCTGGCCCGGGGCGAACGACAACCCACCGGACTGGCCAGGCTGGATCCTCGATGAGGACGGGAACTGGGTAGAGGCGGACGACGGATTCCTGTGGGCGCGCGGAACCATCACCGCCACCTTCGAGGTGAACCCCACCCAGACGATATCGGCCACCTATCCTCCCGCGACCTCGGTCTGCGCCAACCCACCGAGCGGCGACACACCCCCGCCTCCTCCCGGCGAGCAGACTCCTCCGCCGACCACGACGACCGCGACCGGCCTTCCGGTTACCGGGGGGCAGACTGCAGCCCTGCTGATGGTGGGTGGCGGGTTGCTGGCGGGGGGGACAGCCCTCGTCGTGTCATCGCGTCGGCGAGCCAACGAGACCGTCTAGCCCCGAGTCGAGCGCCTCGCACGCTGGACGACCCGGACCCTGGAGCGGGCGCGATTGCGGCCGAGCCCGCAGAATAGGTACGTGGCAGATCCCGAGCTCGACGCACGCGTCCTGCAGCCGGCGCCTGTCCTGGACCATGAGGACGGCCCGCTGGCCGACGGCACCGTCAAGGGATTCCTGCACTCCACCGAGACCGTGGGTTCGGTCAACGGTCCGGGCGTGCGCTACACGATCTACTTGTCGGGCTGCCCACTGCGCTGCCTGTACTGCCACAACCCGGACACCTGGAACATGCGGATGGGCGAGCACCTCGACGTCGACACGGTGCTGCGCGACATCGGCAAGTACGCGCGGTTCATCTCCGTGTCCGGCGGCGGTCTGACGATCTCCGGCGGCGAGCCGCTGCTGCAGCCGCGGTTCGTCACCGAGATCTTCCGCGGGGTCAAGGAACGCTTTGGCATGCACACCGCTCTCGACACCTCCGGCTCGCTGGGCGAGCGCGCGGGTGACGACCTGCTCGACGTAACCGACCTGGTTCTGCTCGACATCAAGTCGGGCAAGCCCGAGACCTACCGCAAGGTCACCTCCTGGGAGCTGTCGCCCACGCTGGACTTCGCCCGCCGGGTCTCCGACCACGGCACGCGAATCTGGCTGCGCTACGTCCTGGTGCCGGGGTTGACCGACGCCCCGGACAACATCGCGGCCGTCGCCGACTTCGCCGCGACTCTCGACACCATCGACCGGGTCGAGATCAGCCCCTACCACGACTTCGGCGAGCAGAAGTACGAGGCGCTCGACTGGGACTACCCGCTGGCTGGGGTCGAACCGCCCTCCAAGGAGCAGGTGAGGGCCGCCGGCGACATCTTCCGTGAGCGGGGCATGCTGGTGATGTAGCGCAGCCGGCAGCTAGCGCGTGGCGTTGGCACTCCGGTTGGGCCACCTGGTCCTGCGGACGAGGTCCCTCGTCGAACCCGATCCGCGCGGCCCCCGCTCCGCGTGCGCGGTGCAGTCGCCGGTGGGTATCACCACGTTCACGCCTGCAGCCACGACACGACACGAGTCGACCTCGACGACGGTGGCACCGAACGGACCCCCGGCGCCCTCGGCCACGTTGCGTCCAGCGATCGAGACCGCGAACACCAACGGTCCTGCGGTGTCGGGCCCAGCACCGGGGACGCGTCGAGCGTCTCGTCCAACCACGCCGGCAGGGTGATCTCGATACGTCGTCTCACGACGCAACCTCGCGGCGGTAGGTCAGCAGGTCCATCCCCGGGCGGGGAGCCCAGTCGCGCTCCGGTGAGCGGACGAAGCCCATCCGCTCGTACATGCGTTGGGCGACGACCATCTCAGGCTCGGTGGAGATGACCACCGTGGTGGCTCCTGCCGCCGCGGCCCGGGCGAGACACTCGCGCACGAGCAGCCCGCCGATGCCACGGCCTTGCGCAGCCGGGTCGACCGCGAGCATCCGGAACTCGGCCTCGCCGGGTCCGGCGATGTTGGCCCACCGGCTCCCGGCGAGGCAGAACGTCACGGTGCCGACGACGACGTCGTCCAGGCGCGCGACCAGCAGGTCGGTCTCGCGCCAGCGGACCCGGACGTCCCTGAGCTGACGCAGGTACGGGCTGTCGGGGTCGACGAACCCGCCGCCCACGTAGGTGTCGACCACCAGGGCACTCACCCGGTCGAGCTCGTCCGGCTTCGCGACGCCGACGTGGACGACGTCCTCGGTGATCACGGCCGGTTGCTCAGCAGGCGCTCGGCGTTGCCCCACAGGACGGCGCGCAACCAGTCGTCGTCCATCCCGAGCCCGGTGAGGGCGCTCACCGCGTGCGCGTACGGATACGGGATGCTGGGGTAGTCGCTGCCGAAGAGGACGCGGTCGCCCACCGCGGCCAACCGGCTCAGCTCCTCGTCGGTGACCGGGCGCAGGTCGTTCATGAAGTCGGTGAAGGACATGGTCGTGTCCAGGTACGTGGTGTCCCGACGCTCGACGAGGTCGAGGAATCCGCTGGTCTCCTTCGCCCCGAGGTGGGCGATGACGGCGACGAGGCCACGGTGCCGCTCGAGCACCTCGGCGATCGGCGCCACCCCCGTGTAGCGCCCCGGCACCGGCCCGGACCCGGCGTGGATCACCACCGGGATGCCCGCCTCGGCGAGCAGCCCCCAGACCGCGTCGAGTACCGGCTCTCGCGGGTCGAAGTCCCCGACCTGCAGGTGCACCTTGCCGACGCGGGCACCTGCGGCCAGCGCCTCCTCGACGTAGCGGGGCGCGTCCGGCTCGGGGTAGAAGGTCAGGGTCGCCAGCACGTCGGGGTGCTCGGCGGCCAGGTCGAGCGAGTGCCGGCACAGCCCGGCGGCCATTCCCGGCCGGTGGGCGTAGGGCATCGTCGTGAATCTCCTGACGCCCATGGATCGAAGGTGGGCGACCAGGTCGGGCACGGCCCAGCGGTACCGGATCGGCCACTCCCGGCCCAGCATCGGTCCGGCGGCGTCGAAGTAGGTCCAGATGGCCGTCTGCAGCCGTGGTGGCAGCAGGTGGACGTGGATGTCGATGATCCCCGGCAGCCCTAGCGCGGCAGCCACCGCAGGAACCTCGGCATCCTGCGGCGGGGGCTCGAGCGGGGCCGGCGCAGTCACAGCTTGTAGCCGATCACCCGCAACAGCTCGCGGCGGTCGGCGACGTCGTCGGCGGTCTCGACGCCCAGCGGCGGGTTGCCGTCGATCACCCCGGCGATGCCGCGGCCCTGCTCGGTGACAGCGACGAGGACCTGCACGGCGTTGGCCGTCGCGCAGTAGATGCCACAGACCTCGGGGACCGCCTTGATCGCGTTCAGGACGTTCAGCGGGAATCCGTGGTCGAGGAACACCACGAAGCTGTGCCCGGCACCGATCGCCAGCGCGTTGCGCACCGCGAGGTCGACCAGCACGTCGTCGTTGCCCGAGCGTCGCACCAGCCTGGGCCCGGACGCCTCGCAGAACGCCAGGCCGAACCTCAGGGCAGGGTTGGTGCCGACGAGCGCCTCGTGCAGGTCCTCCACGGTCTTGACGAAGTGCGACTGGCCGATGACCACGTTCAGGTCGTCGGGCTTGGCGATCGCCACGACCTCGAAGGTCAGGTCCCCGGCTCGTCCGGCATCAGCAGCCATAGGAGCAAGTACACCAGCACCTGCGCCCCGGGAAGCACGAGGGACAGGACGAACAGCAGCCGAACCGTGGTCGCCGACCACCCGTAGCGCCGGGCGATGCCGGCGCACACGCCGGCGATGACGCGGCCGTTGCGAGGACGGACGAGGCCGTCGATCTTGGGGGTCGAGGTCATGCGTCGACGCTACGACCGTGGCGCGGGCTGACCATCGGGGACTGTCCCTGGCTCGACCCTGGCTCGACCCCGGCTCGACCCCGGCTCGACCCCCGGGGGCCATGGCGCACGAACCCGTGACGGCAGGATGCCGCCGTGACTCCTCAGACGGCACTCCTCGACCCCTTCTGGACTCCCGAGCGTCGCGCCCTGCGCCACTCGGTGCACGCGTTCATGACGCGCGAGGTGCTCGACCGGCTCGACGACTGGGAGGACGCCGGCGAGGTCCCCCGCTGGCTGCATCGCAGCGCGGCAGACGCGGGCCTGCTCGGGATCGGGTTCGACGAGGCGGTCGGGGGCAGCGGCGGCGACATGCTCGACTCCGTCGTCCTGACCGAGCAGATCATGGCCTCGGGCGGGTCGGGCGGGCTGGTGGCCGCCCTGCTGACCCATGGCATCGCACTCCCGCACCTGGTGGCCGCCGCAGACCCCGAGCAGGTCGAGGCTTTCGTCCGCCCGGTGCTGGCGGGCGAGGCCATCGCCGCGTTGGCCGTGACCGAGCCCGACGGCGGCTCCGACGTGGCCCGGCTGCGCACGCACGCCAGGCGCGACGGCGACCGCTACGTGGTGAACGGGTCGAAGACCTACATCACCTCAGGGATGCGCGCCGACTTTTTCACCACTGCCGTGCGCACCGGCGATGACGGCTACGCCGGGCTGTCGCTGCTGGTGGTCCCTGCCGAGACCCCAGGCGTCGTGCGCCGAGCCTTGCCGAAGATGGGCTGGCAGTGCTCCGACACCGCCGAGATCGCCTTCGACGAGGTCGAGGTGCCGGTGCGCAACCTCGTCGGTACCGAGGGGTCCGGCTTCGCCCAGATCGCCACCCAGTTCGTCGACGAGCGAATCGGCCTTGCTGTGCAGGGCTACGCCACGGCGCAGCGCTGCCTCGACCTCACCCTCGAGTGGGTGCGCTCGCGCGAGACGTTCGGCCGGCCGCTGGCCGACCGTCAGCTCGTCCGGCACCGCCTGGTCGAGATGCACCGCCAGATCGAGGTCGCCCGCACCTACACCCGCGACGTCGTGCAGCGTCACGCCGCCGGGCAGGAGGTCGTCGCTCGGGCGGCCCTGGCGAAGAACACCGCGGTGGCTGCGTGCGACCACGTGGTGGACGCAGCCGTCCAGCTCTTCGGCGGACTGGGCTACATGCGCGGCACCGAGGTCGAGCGGCACTACCGCGACGCACGCCTGCTGGGGATCGGTGGCGGCGCCACCGAGGTCATGACCGAGCTGGTCGCCGCTCGCCTCGGATGGTGACGTCGATCGGCTCGCCGTCGAGCA
>Ga0081528_100807_pt1 | contig 10650 bp, 14 predicted proteins | sample HotLakmasection4_FD_71011 | JGI IMG/M metagenome (GOLD analysis project Ga0081528, IMG submission 71011) | Hypersaline microbial mat communities from Hot Lake, Washington, USA - Section #4 (SPADES assembly) (version 2) | ecosystem: Environmental > Aquatic > Non-marine Saline and Alkaline >...
CAAGGAGGAGCTGATTGAGCTGAGTAATCTTGCGGATGAACACGGACTCTACTTCCATCTCGACGGTGCCCGAATCTGGAATGCGATCACCGCAACAGGGATTGATCCGGAATTTTTTGGCTCAGTCTCCGATACCATCTCTATCTGTTTCAGCAAAGGGTTGGGTGCACCGGTAGGCTCGATGATGTTGGCTTCAAAGGATCATATCAAAAAGGCGAGAAGACTCCGGAAGATGTGGGGCGGGGGCATGCGTCAGGTAGGACTGCTTGCTGCCGCTGCTGACTATGCCGTGACGAATCACCTGCCGCTGATGAGTGAAGACCACCGACGGGCAAAAATTTTGGCTGAAACCGTTTCGGAGCATCCCGATTTTGAGATTGACCTGGATACGGTGGAGAGCAACATCGTGATATTCGATACGAAGAGAGAATCGGCTGCGGATGTTTTGAAAAAGTTTGAACAGCAAGGTGTGGCGATGATTCCGTTTGGCCCCAACACCATCCGCGCAACGTTTCACTTTCAGGTGGGAGAGGAGGATCTGGAAAAGGTGCTGGAAGTGGTGAGAAAGTATAAGGTGTAGGTGAGATTATTTTGTGTGACGGTTTGGCATTTCTGCTGCATTGCGACCATGCCCGAATATAAGCAACAAACGCTTACACGTCAGCAGGAAATGCTTTGTTAAGTTTCCGGTCTATATTCTCGACTTCCAGAACTTGGGACTTCTTCTTTGATGGAGAATTGCAAAAATAGTGATCAATTCATCTTCATTTACAAAATAAATAGAAAAGGGAAATCTGTTGATAAGTGCACGTCGAACCCGGTCGCTTTGAACAACCTGATGATGAAGTGGATGACGATTTAGTTCTGAAATCTTAGCATCTATACATCGAATAAACTCTTTGCCTAATCCCGGCTCTTGATCTTCATACCACTGGAAAGCATCATCCAAATCTTCCTGTGCCTTTTCGGTAAGAATTAATGGTAGAGGCACAGTGGTTTATAAATATTTTTGCCGGACTTCTTCCCAGCTTGATCCTGATTGTTGATCATGTTCAAGCGTTTTAAGTCGTTCTTCTATAATTGCTTTGTGATGCTCGGGAACTTCTACATCATTGGGATCTGATGCAATGGAATCCCACAATGCTTCAACCAAAATCAATTTTTCGCTTTTTTTGAGCTGCGAAAGCTCGTCAAGTAATGCCTTATCCATCGTCATGGGATTTATTAGTAAGTACTATCCAAGTTGATTAAAAACGTGGAAGAAAGCAATTCATTGAGTCGATAAATCTGAAGAGCTGAGGGGGACTTAACGGTTCGGCGTTTGTGCAGTCTTGATACCTACTTTAAAAAGCAAAAACCTGACCCGGACTGCACGAAACGCTTGTTAACCAACCTGGTGCGGATCACCTAGCAACATCTGTCTTGTATGCCAAATGGTCAACATATCAATTTGATTGGTTTTTAATTCATACACCAACCGATAATTTCCGTGGATAGTCTCTCTGATTTCAGGGCGTCTGAATTCTGGGACGATTCTACCACTTCCCGGTTGATCGCTCAGTTTTTGGCACTGTTCAAAAACTCCACGTGCCCATTTCATTGCCGTTGGAACATGATCAAGGGCAATGTAATCTGTGCACTCCTCAACGCGATCAAGAAACCGATCCGTAAAAATTATTTCCATTTAGAAAGATGCTTTTCGATTCTTTCTTTGGCCTCTGCCATCGAATGGGTTTTACCCTGTTCAACTTGCTGTTTGGCTTCAAGCAAATCTTCAAGCATCTCCATTTTCCTGGTAAAACGCTCAAATTCTGAAACATCCATCAGTACAGCAGCACTTTTACCATGTTGAGTAAGAATAATCGGCTGTTTTTCTTTTTTGAGGCGCTTTATAAAATCCGCCGATCTTTTACGAAATTCGGAAAGGGGTTCGATGTCTTTCGAAATTGAAATATCCATTTCAGTACTTTAAAAGTTTATTTGTGCACTGATAAGATACTCAATTAGAATTCAACTAACAATGGTGGGGTAGGATGGTTAACGGTCTGGCGTATAACGAGCGTGCAAAATGACGCTAAATTTGATTTAAAATGTACTACGGAAACTGACCAAATCGAAACCAGCAGCCAACGGCGAGGCACGTCCCACTTAATGCGCGGGATCTTTCCAAAAAGGAGGTCCTCACTTAGATTAGCGATCATCAACCGTAACTAACTAAGGAGGACCTCATGATTCACACAGGAATCGATTTACATGCTAATAATATGGTAATTGTAGCTATTAACGGCAACGGAGTTATCCGAGAGGCCAAGCTGCCAACGTCCACACGAGCGCTGGAGGATTTTTTCGGCACGTTTGATGAGCCCGTCCAGGCCGTCGTCGAATGCACCAGCAGCTGGTATTGGCTTTCGGACTGGTGCCGGGCCCACGGCATTGAGCTGACCCTGGCTCACTCAAAGATGGTCAAAGCGATCAGCTACGCAAAGGTAAAGACCGATAAAGTAGATGCCAAGACGTTGGCTGAATTGCTTCGGGCAGACCTGATTCCGGAAGCTTACCAAATACAACACGACCGACGAGAACTTCGGGAGCTGACCCGTGGCCGCCTGCGACTGATCCAGTGGCGTGGGAAACTGCAGTCGACGCTGTGGAATCAGGCCAGCAAGTACAACGTGCAGATCAGCGGATCCCAATGGCGCTATCTGGATAAGCTAAGTAACTGGTTACAGCCACAGTTACCTCCGGCGGCCAATCTGCAAGCCCGACTGTTGCTCCAGCAGATTAGCCAGCTCCAAACCCAGATCCATCGGATCGAAGAAGAAATTGAGAAGCAGGCTCCCTTCGAAGCTTCCGCCGAACGGCTGATGGCTGTGCCGGGCCTGGGAAAAGTGGGTGCGTGGACGATTCTGGCAGAGATCGGGGACATCCACCGATTTCCCAGTGCGAAGCAGTTTGTCAGTTACTGTCGGCTGGTCCCCGGGGCCAAAGACAGTGGCGGGGCCCACCGCCATAAGTCGGGAAACAAGGATGGGAATAAATATCTGCGAGCGGCCTTTGGTCAAGCGGCGGTCTCCGCCTACACGCATTATAAAGTGGTGAAGAAATTCTACCGGAAGATTAAGCGGAGAAGCGGTCGCCCGGTTGCGAGGGCAGTAGTAGGAAAAGAGTTGGCCAAAGCCGTCTGGCACATGCTGACCAAGAACCAGGAGTATAAAGGATTTAAGGGGCAGCCGATAAGGGCTGCTTCCCAAACCTGCTGGCCCCAGCCTATAAACCCGAACGCCTAAGAGGGATACCGAGCCCGTGCGCGGGATTGGGGAATAGGCTGGCTGGCCGGTTAAAGATCTGGGATAGTCTCGGTAGTCACCGAGGCAGCTTCCGCCCATTGGCAGAAGAGAAGCCCGTAAAGGGGTTTGGATACCGGCAGGTAATCCGAGCTTGATCAGCGAAGCCGGTTGCCAGCTAAAGGTTTGAAATAAGAATTGTAGAAATGATTAACCACTAAACTGGGTGAGGACTGTCTGCTTGACATTTTCCTTTTTGAAGGGGTTAGCCGTTTAAACTTAGTTAAGTATCCTTTGCTTTAATTCTGAGAAGACGAAAAGTTGCATTTAAGTTTTTTGGGCAACCATAAGGAAAATAGGAAATAGTTTAGTCTCACCGTTTTCATTTACCTCTTGTTCCATTTTGTAGGCTGTGGAAAAATTAATTTTTGTAAAGCCCAGTTCCTCCGCCAAACTTGCTAGCTGTTTTCGATCAAAACCTTTATGAACATCGTCAACATCATGACCATGAAAGGAGCCATCTTCTTTATCAAGATCAGCTACACAAAGGTATCCTCCAGGATTTAACAACTCATAAAATTTGCTAAGGATTAGTTGTGTATCTGAAATGTGGTGGAGAGTCATCATAGTATAAACTAAATCAAAACGCTTGCCGGGTAACGGATCGCTTGTTAGATCAAGTTTGACTGAATTCATATCATCAGCTGATCTCGTTCTTATTTTGTCCCGCAGTACTTCCAACATTCCTGTCGAGCTATCAGCTAAAGTAATGGAACCTATTTTTTCACGGAGTTCGAAACTAAGCTGCCCGGTTCCACAGCCATAATCGAAAGCAGACATATTGATAGAAAGTGGGACCTGTGAACTAATGACATCCGCAATACTTCTCGCGCGTTCTTGACTTTCAGGTGTATCCCATTCTTTGGCTTCTTCATCAAATCGTGACATAACGTAAAGGTTAAACTAAATTTTGGATAGGATATAAATAAATGGAACTAAAATGCTTTAATCTGATACTGGTTTACAAAAACGGCTAACGGTTTGGCGTTTGTGCGGTGAGTCGATGATTTTCCCAAAGCCCAGAAGCCAGAACGAATCCGCACGAACCGCTGGTTATGATACCGGTTAATTGTAATGAGTCCACATTCTAATTACTTTGACAATTTTCTCATTTTCGTAGACTTGGTACACTAAACGGTACTGGATATTGATCCTTCTTGAATAAGCCCCTTCCAAATTTCCAACCAATTTTTCGTAGGGAGGATAGTCTGCAAAAGGATCTTCCTTAATAATTTCAAGCAAGTCCTCAATTTTTGATTTTAACCCTGATGAAGCTGCTTTCTTTGCATCCTTTTTTGCCTGTTTGGTATAAACGAGTTTGTAATTACTCACCAGTCGAGCTCTTCATCGGTTTCTTCAAGAGGTGTATTTATTCCTTCAACGATGGACTCTTGCATTCCTGGAATAGAGGTCAGAAATAGTGTTTCCTGAATAGCTCGCCAATCATCCTCACTGATCAAAACTGCATTTGATCGCTTTCCTGTGATTTGGATTGGCTTGTGTGTGTCAGATGCCTCATCGAGCAGACGATAAATATCTTTTCGCGCTTGAGTAGCTGTCAGTGTTTTCATAGAAGTATGGATTTATTGTTTCTCTTACGAACGTACGCAATACCGTACATATTGTCAACAAATAAGAAGAGGTAGCATAACGGCTTTGCAATTCTGCTGCGGGTCAATCAACTGAATTATCGAGCAACCAATGCGAACCCGTCAGCAGAAATTGCTGGTTATACCGTAATTTATTTTCTTGATTTCCAATATTCCGGTCTGCGACTCAAATGCATCACAGCATTGATCGTAATTATTTCATTTGAGACATCATAGATAAGACCGTAAGGAAATCTATTTAACAAAATTCTGCGGTCCTCTTTAGTAATTAACGTACCGGTTTTCGGGTGAGATAGTAAGAGTGAAATAGCAGCCTCGACTTCATCCAGAAACTCTTCGCCTAATCCCTCAGACTTATCTTCATAATATTCGATTGAACTGGTTAACTCCTTGGCTGCTTCCGGATGATATTGGAAAGTCACTTTTTAAGAATATTTCTGGCAGTTTTGTGAACTTCTTCACCTGAAATTGGTGATACCTTCCCCGACTTAATCTCTTCTTTTCTCCGGGTTACTTCATCAATCCATGCCTGCTCGATGTCCGAATCGACTTCCTCATCCAAACTCTTGATAAGCAGTTTAGCCAGTTCTGCCCTCCGTTTTTTATCCAATTCAAGGGCTGAATGTTCTATTTCTTTAAAATCAGTGATCATAACCTTCTGAGTTGAGTTTATACGATAATCTATTGAAAAACGGACAAATCTGATAATTATTAATCAAACGCCGCCAACCTGCCAACATTTATCACCAAAACTTCCAGTTTCCAATCTCATCCTTAAGCCAGACGATGAAGTTGTCACCGACAATCCATCCAAGAATTGAACATGCACCCAGGAAGGCGAGAAAGAAGGTATTGTCAAACAAAACGACGACAGATCCTGAGCCGGTAAAAAAATATAAAACCTGAACGAGGACAATTCCAAGAACGATTGCATACAAAGCATTTAGAAATCTTGATATTATTGAAGTCTCAGTTACCATTGAGGTTTCATCAATATTTATTTCTGAACGGCTTATTTTATTAGCTGCCATAGTTGAAGATGATTAAAATTGGCTTTTACGGTATAACATAAAGGATTGTATCGGAAGTGCTGGCAATATAGGCAAACGGAGCATTTGGGCAAAAGTCCGAGCACTTCGGATACAATCTTGTTGAGCTGAACCGCGTAGCGGAATCGTGCTATGGGACTTGTATAGGTGCCACCGCACTTGCAGGAGTTGTGTATTGGCTGGGAAACCGTGAAAAATGGTTACTGTGAAGAGTTTTGTTGGGTGAATATCTGCCCTGATTGAGCCAGTAAGGATGAATGAGCAATACAGATGGGGTCCTTTTTTTCGCTACCGTGTAGTCGCAGGCACACCTCGCCCATGGGGTGAGAGTAACAGGCTCCCCCGGACTGTTTAGAAGCGATAAACGATTGCAGATCATGTTCATTGACTGATGGTATGATTGACTTGTAAAACAATGACTGGGCCTGCTCTGAGTGGAGGCAGTACTTCGACAAGACGCATGCCCGGCTGCCCGCACTTCGGACAGGACCAGCCGTCCGGGCTGTTGGCCGCGGAGGTTGGTTCGCATTGTGGGGCTTCTGGAGCCGTGCCTGTCTGTTGGTTCCGTGCGATCAATTGCCGACACCGCATCAGGTTTTTTTGGCGAAACCGGTTGGCCAGCAGCCCATAGTGACGGATTCGAACAAACCCTTTCGGTAATCCATGAAGCAGAAACCGCCGGATGAACTCGACAGCCGACAGGCGCATCAGGCGCTGCCGCTGACCGTGACGGTAATCTTTGTAGCGAAATGTGACCTGCCCGTCATGCAGTGAAAGCAAACGATGGTTCGAGATAGCCACCCGGTGGGTATAGCGGGCCAGATATTTGAGGACCCGGCTGGGCGATCCAAATGCCGGTTTGGCGTACACGACCCATTCGATCTGCCGGAGCCGGCTGAGGAACGCCGCCCATCGGTTGGGATGGCAAAGCTCGTCCAATTGCCCCGCCAGCTTGAGGTCCCCTTGGTGATAAAGCCGGTTCAACTCGGCCAGGAAGCTCCCGCGAAATACCTGGGAGAGCACCCGAACCGGAAGGAAGAATCCAGGGCGGGCACGAATCCAGCGTTTCCCATCCGGGGATAGACCGCCGGCCGGCATCAGACAGTGCACATGAGGGTGGTGCATCAGGGTTTGTCCCCAGGTGTGAAGAATACAGGTAAACCCAATGGCAGCTCCCAGATGGCGAGGATCCCTGGCAATACGCAGCAGTGTATTAGCCGTCCGTCGCAGCAGTAGTCCGTAGAGCAGACGTTTGTTCTGCAAGGCCAGCGGGCTGAGCTGATGCGGCAAGGTAAACACGATGTGGAAATATCCTGTATCCAACAGATTAGCCTGTTGGGTTACCATCCAGTCGGCTTGTTTTGCCGCCTGACACTTCGGGCAGTGGCGATTGCGACAGGAGTTATAAGCAATCTTCTGATGACCACACTCCGGGCATTGGCGAAGGTGCCCGCCAAGGGCTGCTGTTCGGCAGGCGGTCAAATCCTCGATGATTCTCCGCTGAAGAAAGCTGAGTGAGTACTGCTGAAGGTACTGCTGGCCATAGCCGGCCATTACATCGGCCACCTCCAGGGACGCAGCTCCCATCAGTCCGCAGTTGTGGAATGGGCAGGTGCTGGCAAGACCCCTGCCAGCAGATCATCGGATTGGCTTCGGTTCCTTTGTGAGGTCATGGCGATGTGAAGATAGACCGATGTAGTGCTCAGCGAACGGTGCCCCAGCCACATCTGGATTGTTTTTATATCCGTACCTGCCTCCAAATGGTGGGTGGCAAAACTATGGCGCAACGTATGCGGGGTTACCGTTTTTGTGATTCCTGCTTGGTTGGCGGCCTGTCGGCATATTCTTCGTACGGTTCTGCCGGTAAGCGCCCGATGTGGATCTCTGCCCGGAAACAAGAAACCGACCGGACGACAAGCCAGCCAGTAGGCACGCAGCGCTTCCAGCAAAGAATCGGGCAGGGGAAGATAGCGATCTTTCCCTGCCTTGCCCTCGCGCACATGAATCACCATACGCTGGCTGTCCACATCCCCTACACGCAGGGCGAGGGCTTCGGAAATGCGCACCCCGGTCGCGTACAGAAGGGTCAATACCGGATAATGGGAAAGATTGTCGGCAGCGGCCAGCAGGCGGCTGACTTCCTGGCGGGATAATACAACAGGAAGGGATTTGGGCTGCCTGGGGTAGGGAATATACTCGACGATGGTCGGCTGGTTCAGACACACCCTGTAGAAAAAACGCAGGGCACACACGGTCTGATTAAGCTGGCTCCAGGAGCACTTTTTGTCTTCGACTAAATATCGCTGATATTCGCGGATATGTTCACGGGTTAATCGATCCGGAGATTGGCCAAAATAGTGGGCAAATTTGGCAACACGGTTGATGTAAACCTGGATGGTTCTGGGGGAGTAATTACGGATCTTCAGATCCTCGGTCATTCGTTGGCGTAGTTTGCTCATAACAGATTCCTCCAAAGAGTGGATTAAGGTTGAATGAACAATCTAACTGGCTGGAAAGAAATCTGTAAATGATGAGCAAAATCTATGTAGGTAGGGCTACCGCGAAGCGGTTTAGTTCAACATGTATTTATTCGATTTAAGCTTAGCACTTAAACTGGTTACATAATAGTTGAAAGCGTCTAATTCAGCAATTAGAAACAGAATTTGGTTAAATAATTGTCTCTAATGTTAAATAAAAGGGTTAGATAAAGGGGTTAAATAATTGTTTTTATCTTTTTTTGTAAGGGAATCGGATTTTTGCACCCTTACAAATAAAAGGTATGGGTAAATATAAACTGTTAGACAGGATTATAAGAGAAGTCAGAAGACGTAACTATAGCTACAGCACGGAACAGTCATATTGCCAGTGGGTCGTTCGATATGTTCGATATCACAACCTTACTCATCCCCGCGATTTGGGAAACCGCGATATTGTGAAATACCTGAACTACCTGGCTAATGAATGCAACCTGGCCGCATCAACTCAAAACCAGGCACTTTCAGCTCTTATTTTTCTCTATGAACATGTGCTGCAAATTCCGGTTGGAGAGTTGAAAAATCTGAAGCGGGCAAAAAAACCGAAGAGGCTTCCCGTCGTTCTTTCAAAGGAACAAGCCCTTGCCGTTATCAATGAGCTGGATGGCGTAAATCAAATGGTTTTGGAACTTATTTATGGTGCCGGTTTACGTGTATCTGAAGCGCTTGGCCTTAGAATTCAGGATGTTGATTTTGACTATCGCCAAATCACTGTTTGGAATGGAAAAGGCAGGAAGGATCGTATCACAATGCTTCCTGATCGGGTGATCCCAAAACTGGAAAATCATATTGAAAAAGTGAGACTCCTTCACAGGGCAGATTTGAACAAGGGATATGGAAAAACTATTCTTCCAAATGCACTGTCAAAGAAGTATCCCGGGGCTGAAACTGAATTTATATGGCAATACCTTTTCCCGTCAAGATACAGGCGAAGAGATCCACGCTCCGGTATTAGGCATCGATACCATATTTCGGCAAGAAATATTCGGCGTGAACTAGGTCGCGTTTCAAAGAAGCTGAACATCCCAAAACGAGTCACCCCTCATACATTTCGTCATTCGTTTGCTACGCATTTACTCCAGGGTGGTTATGATATTCGAACGGTGCAAGGTCTCTTAGGTCATAAAAGCCTCAAAACAACCTCGATTTATCTGCATGTGCTCAACCGGGGAGGGCTCGCCCCGTTAGAAATCATGATGATATGAAGTACTATTATGTATATGTCTTGGAAAGTTTATCTGATGGGAATTGGTATACCGGGTATACTACGAATTTAAGAATAAGACTTAAGGAACATAATCTAGGCAGGAACAACTCCACTAAAAATCGTAGACCATTAAAGTTAATTTATTTCGAAGGCGGATTGAACTAACAAGATGCATTGGCAAGAGAAAAGTATTTAAAGAGTGGTATGGGGAAGAGATATCTTAAAAATAGATTGAAAAAGTATATAAATGATGCAGATTTCTAACGGGGCAAGGAGTCAAAAGTCCGCTGGATAGGTGAGGATAACAAATTTCAAATTCCAAATCTCATATCTCAAGACTCAGGACTAAGATTCACTCAGAATAAACCGCCATTACTCTTTCCCGTAAATTAAAGCCGCTGCTCATCACTTCACCATAGGCTCCGGCGCTTCGGATGGCAACCAAATCACCCCGCTGAATTTCAGGGAGTTGAATACCTTTTTGAAAGGTGTCGGACGTTTCACAGATGGGACCAACCACATCATACGTTTGAACCGGTTTGTTGGAAGTGAACACGTCTACCCGGTGATTGGCCTGGTAAAGGGCCGGGCGGATCAATTCGGTCATCCCGGCATCAATTACGGCAAAATTGGTAGTGACTCCCTCTTTGGTAAAAAGTACCGTTGATATCAAACTGCCGCACTGGCCCACGATACTTCGCCCCAGCTCAAAATGCACCTGCTGTCCTCTGCGGAGTTCAAGGTTTGTATCAAATACCTCAAAAAAGGATTTGAAATCGGGGATGGGATTTTTATCTGGAAATTCATAATCGATCCCGTACCCGCCGCCCACGTTGATGTGGTCGAGACGTACGCCATTCTTTTCAAACAGATTTTGTATCTCATTCACACGGTAACAAAGATCCC